>Ga0210102_1000051_pt1 | contig 32377 bp, 29 predicted proteins | sample RushOxbow_ThreeS_4_FD_185563 | JGI IMG/M metagenome (GOLD analysis project Ga0210102, IMG submission 185563) | Wetland microbial communities from San Francisco Bay, California, USA, that impact long-term carbon sequestration -... | ecosystem: Environmental > Aquatic > Marine > Wetlands ...
GGTCGTTGGGAACGACGCTCGCCAGAGCATCGGTCAGCAGCGTGTTCAGCCGCTCCTTGAAGAAGATCTGCTCGGCAACGGGCTTCCTCGAGTACTCGACGATGTCGAGGAACACGACGCTGCAGATGAAGGTGCGGTTGATCGCGGTCTGCATTTATTTGACGCGCATGCCGGGTTGGGCGCCCGAATCCGGGGAGAGCAAGTATATGCCGGGGCCTTCGCCCGAGGCTGCCAGCACCATGCCCTCGGAGACCCCGAACTTCATCTTGCGCGGGGCGAGGTTGGCGACGACCACCGTCAGCCGGCCCTTGAGCTGCTCAGGATCATAGGCGCTCTTGATCCCCGCGAAAACGGTCATAGTTCCGGTTCCCAGGTCGAGGGTGAGCTTTAGCAGCTTTTCCGCGCCCGCCACGGTCTCCGCGGTCACGATTCTGGCGATCCGCAGGTCCAGTTTGTTGAAGTCGTCGATCGTTATCTGCGCGCCCGCTGCGCCTCCTTCTCCCCTCGCGGGGGAAGGTTGGGATGGGGGGGTGGTTGCCATCGGAATTTCCTTTTCGACTTCGAACAGCGCGTCGAGTTGCTTCTCCTCGACGCGGGTCATGAGGTGCTTGTACGGACGAATGCTTTTTGGACGAAACCTGCAGTCACTGAATGACAGCTCGCGATCAAGGCCGAATAGGTCTCGGGCGACTCTCGATGCGACCGCCGGAATGATCGGTGCCAGATACACGGTCAGCACGAAAAATGCATCCAGTGCTTCAGTGCACACTTGGTGCAGCGCCTCGCGCTTCTCGCGATCCTGGCCAGATCCCTTGGCCAATTCCCACGGCTTCTGCTGGTCGAACCGCTGATTGGCAATATCTGCGACTCGCATGACTTCACGGATCACCTTGCCGAATTCACACGTTTCATAAGCCTCGGCGACAACATCTTGTGATCCAATTGCCACAGCCCAGCTGAATTGCGGGTTGATTCGGCCGGCCGGAAACTCGTAGAGCTTCCCGTCGAACAGCGTCGTAACGAAGCCGGCCGCCCGGCTTGCGATGTTGACGTACTTCCCGATCAGGTCACTGTTCACGCGCGCAACGAAATCGTCGGGATTGAAATCCAGATCTTCGACGTTCGCATTCAGCTTGGCGGCAATGTAGTAACGCAGCCATTCCGGATTCATGCCGAGTTTGAGATAGCGCAGCGGGTCGATGCCGGTGCCGCGCGACTTGGACATCTTCTCGCCCGACACGCCAATAAAGCCGTGCACGTTGATCTGGTCCGGCGTCTTGTAGAGGCCGGAGAATTGGAGCATCGCCGGCCAGAACAAAGTGTGGAAATAGATGATGTCCTTGCCGATGAAGTGGATCATCTCGGTGCCGCGGTCCGGCTTCACGAAGTCGTCGAACTTTACGCCCTTGCGATCGCAGTAATGCTTCAGGCTCGCGAAGTAGCCGATCGGGGCATCGAGCCAGACGTAGAGGTACTTTTCCTCCTCGATGTCCGGGATCCGGATGCCGAAGTACGGCGGGTCGCGCGAGATGTCCCAGTCAGCGAGCGTCTTGTCGTCCTTGCCCTCCAGCCATTCCTTCGCCTTGTTGACGACCTGGGGCTGCAGCCGTCCCGGCTTGTTGATCCAATCACGCAGGAAGTTCTTGCACTGTGGATCGGAGAGCTTGAAGAAGTAGTGCTCGGACGACTTGAGCACCGGCTTCGCGCCCGACAGCGTCGAGTACGGGTTCTTGAGCCTGGTAGGCGAATAGACCGAGCTGCAGTTCTCGCAGGCATCCCCGTATTGATCCTTCGCGCCGCAGCTCGGGCACTCGCCCTTGATGTAGCGGTCGGCCAGGAACATGCCCTTCACCGGGTCGTAGAACTGCTCGATCGTTCGCGTTTCGATCAGCTTTTTCGCCCTCAACCGGCGGAAGAGGTCTTGCGAAAGCTCGGTGTTTTCCTTCGAATGGGTCGAGTGCCAGTTGTCGAACCCGATATGAAAGCCCTCGAGATACGGCTTGCGTCCCCTTGCGACCTCGGCGATGAATGCATCGGGGGATTTTCCCGCTTTCTCGGCGGCGAGCATGATCGGCGCACCGTGCGCGTCGTCGGCGCCGATGAAATGCACCTCGTGTCCCTGCATGCGCTGGTATCGCACCCAGATGTCGGCCTGGATGTACTCCATGATGTGGCCGATGTGGAACGGCCCATTCGCGTAGGGGAGGGCCGTGGTGACGAAAAGGCGCCGGCTATTCATTGTTATGGGTGGAAGCTAGGGCCCGAAATTGTAGCAAATTTGAAGGGTTAGCCGCGAAAATGCAAGCTTAGTCTCACGTCCAGGCGGCGGCCGGATGGACGGAATAGACCCGTTGGCGGAAGTGGATGGAACCGGACTAGAATCGCGCCCTACACTTTCGTCGAGGCATTTCATGGCGGTCACGGAGCAGCAGGTCCAGGAAGCGCTGAAGCAACTGATCGACCCCAATACCCGGAAGGACTACGTCACCACCAAGTCGGTGCGCAGCATCAAGGTGGACGGCGACAAGGTCGGGGTGGAAATCCTGCTGGGCTACCCGGGAAAAAGCCAGCTCGAGCCGATCCGGGAAGAGGTGACGAGGGCGGTGAAGGCGATCCCGGGCGTGGCGAGCGCGACGGTCAGCGTGCAGATGAAGATCGTCTCGCACGCCGTGCAGCGCGGGGTCAAGCTCGTTCCAGGCATCAAGAACGTCATCGCCGTTGCCTCCGGCAAGGGCGGAGTGGGCAAGAGCACCACTGCGGTCAACCTCGCGCTCGCGCTGGCGGCCGAGGGCGCAGCCGTCGGAGTGCTCGACGCCGACATCTACGGCCCCTCGCAGCCGATCATGCTCGGCATTCGCGGCCGGCCGGAATCGCGCGACGGCAAGCACCTCGAGCCGATGGAAGGGCACGGCATCCAGGCCATGTCGATCGGCTTCCTCATCGACCCGGACACCCCGATGGTGTGGCGGGGTCCGATGGTGACCCAGGCGCTGGAGCAGCTCCTGAACGAGACGAAGTGGCGTGACGTCGATTACCTGGTGGTGGACCTGCCGCCCGGGACCGGCGACATCCAGCTGACGCTCGCCCAGCGCGTGCCCGTGACCGGGGCGATCATCGTGACCACGCCCCAGGACATCGCGCTGATCGACGCCCGCAAGGGCCTCAAGATGTTCGAGAAGGTCGGCATTCCCATCCTCGGCATCGTCGAGAACATGTCGCTCTATATCTGCCCGAAGTGCGGGCACGAGGAGCGCATTTTCGGCGCCGGTGGCGGGGAACGGATGGGCAAGGACTACGACGTCGAGCTGCTCGGCGCGCTGCCCCTCGATACTGCCATCCGCGAGCAGACTGATTCCGGCAAGCCGACGCTGGTCTCGGATCCCGGCGGCCGGGTCGCCGCGATCTACCGGAGTATCGCGCGCCGGGTGGCGGTGAAGATCGCCGAGAAGGCGCAGGACCACTCGGCGGCGTTTCCCAAGATCGTCATCCAGAACACCTAGAAGCAGGATTCAGGATCCAGGAGTTAGGATCCAGGGAATAGCAAATCGCCCTGGGTTAAACTGAATCCCGAATCCCGAATCCCGAATCCTCTCATGTCCATCAAATCCGACCGCTGGATCCGGCGCATGGCGCTCGAGAAGCGCATGATCGAGCCGTTCGAGCCCAACCAGGTGAAGGAGGTGAACGGCCGCAAGGTCGTGTCCTACGGCACCTCGAGCTACGGCTACGACATCCGCTGTTCGGACGAATTCAAGCTCTTCACCAACATCAACACCACCATCGTCGACCCCAAGAACTTCGACCCGAACTCCTTCGTGGACGTTAAGGGGGACGTCTGCATTATCCCGCCCAACTCCTTCGCGCTCACCCGGACGGTCGAGTACTTCCGCATTCCGCGCAACGTACTGGTGGCGTGCCTCGGGAAGTCGACCTACGCCCGCTGCGGCATCATCGTCAACGTGACGCCGCTGGAGCCGGAGTGGGAAGGCTACGTCACCCTCGAGTTCTCGAACACGACGCCGCTCCCGGCCAAGATCTACGCCAACGAGGGGGTGGCGCAGGTGATCTTCCTGGAAGCCCAGGCCGACGACATCTGCGAGACCTCCTACAAGGACCGCCGGGGAAAGTACCAGGGGCAGCGCGGGGTCACGCCTCCAAAGGTGTAGAAGCGTGACACGTGACCGGCGACCCGTCATGGGTCGTAGTCGTCGGTCCTGAAGCACTTGACCAGCCGATTCCGCCGTCGTTCGCCATCGTTCACCTGCGCCCGACCTCGCTGGCGCGTTTCTCTTTCGCAAACTCTGTCGTAGTCGGCTGCGCGCTGCTTCGCCGCCGCTCGCTTGCGGCGCATCGTGTTGTGTCACCGACACGCGCGCCGGAAAAATTTCCGAAAATCAGGAAAAAACTCTTGATTCCTGGTACAGCGGCCCTATAATTTCCGGAAGTTTTGCAATTTTTGTGACGCACGCGGGAGTTTTGGGAGCACCAACGATGACAGCGGCACGAGATTTCTGCCACGAGGCGGACGCGGTTGCCGGGCGCCTGCCCGAATCCTAGGTCTCAAGGAGAACATTGATGGCCGAGCGCCCTGTCGCCCTCAGGAATTCACAAACTGCCCCGGAACCCGAACAGTCCCCTTTCTTCGACACCCACCCCGAAGTCCGCCTGGACTTCAAGCACGTCCGCAAATCGCTCAAGCAGGGCTACACCAGGCCCTTTCTGCTGGTCGACACCGGCATTGTTCGCACCAAGGTCCGCCGCTTCAAGGCTGCCATGCCGCGGGTCAACCCGCATTACGCGGTCAAGGCCAATCCCGATCCCCGGGTGCTGAAGGTTTTGCTCGAGGAAGGCGCAGGCTTCGAGATCGCGTCCATTGCCGAGCTCGACCTCCTGCTCGAGCTCGGGGTGCCCGCCGCGGAGGTCTATTACAGCAACCCGGTGAAGTCCCGGGCCTATATCGAGTATGCCGCCGCAAAAGGCGTCGAGTGGTTCGTTCTGGATAGCGTCGAGGAGCTGAGGAAGATCCACGGCGTCAAGCCCGACGCGAAGCTCTATGTCCGCATCGAGGCCCCCAACGTCGGCAGCGACTGGCCGCTGACGGGCAAGTTCGGCATGAAGGCGCAGGAAGTGGACGCAATCGTCGCCGAAGCGGTCGCGCTCAAGGCCGATCTCGCGGGCGTCACCTTCCACGTCGGCTCCCAGTGCCGCAACCCGGAGAACTGGCGGGTGGGCATACAGGGCGCGAAGCGGGCGTTCAAGAAGATGCGCCTGGCGGGCTTGAAGCCCAGGCTGCTCAACATCGGCGGCGGGTTTCCCGTGCGCCACGTCAAGCCCATCCCATCGATCGAGAAGATCGCCGAGGTGGTCAACCACTCGCTGCGCGACGTGCCGCAGAGCGTGCGGGTGATGGCGGAGCCGGGTCGCTATTTCGTGTCGGATGCGGGCTACTTCGTCTGCCGCGTGGTCGGTACCGCGACCCGCGCCGGGAAGCGCTGGATGTACTGGGACGCAGGCGTCTTCGGCGGCGTCATCGAGACGACCGAGGGGCTGCGCTACGACGTGCAGACCGACCGCACCGGCAAGCTCATCCCCTGGAACATCGCCGGGCCGACGTGCGATTCGGTGGACGTGTGCATGCGGGACGAGCTGTTTCCCGAGGACCTGCGGGAGGGTGATTTCATCTACATCGCCAACGCCGGTGCCTACACCACCGCTTACGCCAGCACCTTCAACGGCTTTCCGCTGCCGGAGGTTCGCGTCATCTGAGCCGACCCGCGCTCCGGAAAAAAGCGGGCCGCGGCCCGCTTTTTTGTTGTCCGGCAGCGAGCCGGCTACTTCCGGATGCGCTCGTAGGTCACGCAGCGGAAGGGATAGGAGTGCCGCGCGTCGGCGGCAAACGATTGGGCATCCACTTCGCGCCAGTCGCCGGCGGCGAAGTCCGGCATACGGGTGTCCCCCGCGACCTCGGCCTCAACCGTAGTGAGATAGAGCCGCCCGGCGCGCTCGAGCGCCTGCGCGTAGAGCTCGGCGCCTCCGATCACGAAGATCTCGTCGTCAGGCCCGCAGGCGGAGATCGCCTCGTCGAGGGAGTGGGCGACCTTCGCGCCGGGCACCCGGTAGCCGCGCTGGTGCGTCACGATCACAGTGGTACGGCCCGGCAGCAGGCGCCCGATCGATTCCCAGGTCTTGCGGCCCATGATGATGTGATGGCCGAGGGTCAGGCGCTTGAACCGCTTCAGCTCCTCCGGCAGGTGCCACGGAATGGCCCCGTTCGCGCCGATGACGCGATTACGCGCCATGGCCACTATGATTGAAAGGCGTGAATCGTGGCTCAAACGGCGACGGGCGCGCGGATCGCCGGGTGGGGATCGTAGTTTTCGAGCGTGAAGTCCTCGTAGCGGAACGCGAAGAGGTCTTTCACCGCCGGGTTGAGCCGCATCACCGGCAGCCGCCGCGGGCTGCGCGAGAGTTGCTCGCGAGCTTGCTCGAGATGGTTGAGGTAGAGGTGGGTGTCGCCGAAGGTGTGCACGAAGTCGCCGGCTTTCAGGCCGCATACCTGCGCCACCATCAGGGTGAGCAGGGCGTAGGACGCCATGTTGAACGGTACGCCGAGAAAGAGATCGGCGCTCCGCTGATAGAGCTGGCACGAGAGCCGCCCCTCAGCCACGTAGAACTGGAAGAACGCGTGGCAGGGCAGGAGCGCCATCTTCGGCAGGTCGGCGACGTTCCACGACGAGACGATCAGGCGCCGCGAGTCGGGGTTCTTCCGGATCTGCTCGATGACCTGGCTCACCTGGTCGATGTGGCGCCCGTCCGGCGCCGGCCACGAGCGCCACTGGTAGCCATACACCGGCCCCAGCTCCCCGCCCGCATCGGCCCACTCGTCCCAGATGGTGACGCCGTGGTCCCGCAGGTAGCGGGTATTGGTTTCACCCTTCAGGAACCACAGCAGCTCGTGGACGATGGACTTGAGGTGCACCTTCTTGGTGGTGAGGAGCGGAAACCCGGTGTCGAGATCGAAGCGGAGCTGCGCGCCGAAGATGGAGAGCGTCCCGGTGCCGGTGCGATCGCTCTTGCGCGCGCCGTGCTCGAGCACGTGCCGCATCAGGTCGAGGTATTGGCGCATGAATGCAGGATCGAGGATCGAGGATCGAGGATTGAGCGCATCAGCAGCGATTCCATTGCGCGTGATTCTAGTTGATTTCGCGCGGATACGGCTGCTTCAGCATCCACCTTGCGATTGCGTCCACCGTGTCCGCTTCGCGGCCGAGGAAGCCGTGCGCGCTCATCGCCTCGCAGGGCTTCGATTGCGGCGGCGGCCCGCCGGAAACCGATATCACCGGGTAGCGGTCCGCGAGCCGCTTCGCCTCGGAGTAGGGTGTGATGTTGCAGGCGTCCTCGACGTGATGAACGAACAGGAGGGGCACCGCGATTGCCGAAAAGTCGAATCCGCTCAATCCCGGGCTTCGCCGGTTGGCGAGAAACACCGTCGCGGTCAGCACCACGCCGTCCACGCCGGCGCGCCTCGCGGCGGAAGCGGCCGAAATCGTGCCGCGACTGGTGCCCACGAGAAAGACCGGCAGGCCGGGAAACCGCCGCCTGAGGTCCGCCACCACCCGCCCGACGTCTTCAGCGTGCGCGGCTCCCAGGCGGAACTGGTCTTCCATGCCGCGGGACTGGTCGGACGGCGCGTCCATCACCGCGGCAACGATGCCGCTCCCGGCGAACAGCCGCCGCGAGCGCACGAGATAGTTTCCCCCGTCGAGCAGCGCGCGGGCGGCCTCGCGCTCGAGATTGACTTTTCCCGCGCCGCCGGGAAACAGCACCGCAACGGCCCGCGTCTTGCCCGCCGGCGGGGATGACAGCAGATAGGATTGCGTGACGTCCCCGCGTGTGGACAGGATCACGATGTCCTCCGCCTCCGCAGCAGCCGTAGCGACGAGCAGCGCGAGCACGATCGGAATGCGCCCCATGGCAGTGATGATGACAGGGCCCGACGCCCTTCGACAAGCTCAGGGCGAACGGTCCATTGGCTCCGAAATCCGGGCGCGCCGTTCGTGGTGAGCCCTTCGACGTAGCTCAGGACGCGCCTGGCGAACCATGAACGGCCGGGCGCCGCATGTCCCGGAGTTATAATCCGCGCTCTTTCCTCAGGAACTCTTCATGCTGGCCAGGCTGGAGCAGAGCGCGGCGCCATTTTCCGCGCAGGATCTGAAGCGCGCAAAACACGCGCTCATAGTATTGCCGAAAGTGGAATCGCTCGATGCTTTGAGCGGCGTGCCCGCGGTCGATGTGCTATCGGCCGCGCTCTCCCGGCGGGGAAAGAAGGTTGCGGAGCTCGCACAAACGCCGCTCGCCACCGATCTCGCGCATGGTGCTCTCGCATCGTGGGTCATGGTGGACCCTTCGCGATCGGTGTTCGAGCGGCAGACCGTCCTGCGCAAGGGCCTGCAGGCGCTGCTTGCGGAAAACCCCGGCGAAATATCCATTGCCGTATTCGGGCCAGCAGGCGCGCGGCGCCAGGCCGCGGAGCTCGCCGTCTACGCGGCATGGGTCAACGGCGCGCGGCTGCCCGAGCGCAAGAAAAAGCCCGCGGGTGCTTTGCGGGCGATCAGGGTGCACGGCCATGCCTCGGCAAATGCGTTCGCCGAGCGACGCGCTGCCGCGGAGGCAAACGTGCTCGCCCGGGAGCTTACGGTGCTGCCGCCGAACGAGCTGACGCCGGCGAGCTATCGCAGGCGCGTGCGCGAGCTCGCCCGGCAGCGGGGCTGGCGGCACGAGGAATACGACGTCGGGCGCCTGCGCAAAATGGGCGCCGGCGCCTTCGTCGCCGTGGCGCAGGGGAGTGCGGAAGCGGACGCGGCGATCGTGCATCTGACCTACCGCCACCCGCGGGCGAAGAAATCCTTCGCGCTGGTCGGCAAGGGCATCTGCTTCGACACCGGCGGGCACAACCTCAAGACCGCGCGCTCGATGCAGGGCATGTACAAGGACATGAACGGCTCGGCCGTCGCGCTCGGCATCCTCACGGCATCGGCGGCGATGAAGCTGCCGGTGAGGCTCGATTGCTGGATGGCGATCGCGCGCAACGACATTGGCCCCCGCGCTTACCTCCAGAGCGAGGTGATCACGGCCCTGAACGGCACCACCATCGAGATCGTGCACACCGATGCCGAGGGGCGGATGGTACTCGCCGACGCACTTGCGCTGGCGGCGCACGCGAAGCCGGACCTGATCGTGGACTTCGCGACCCTAACCGGCAGCATGCACGTCGCGCTCGGCGAGCGCTTCAGTGGCGTGTTCGCGACGAACGAGGGGCTGGCGCGGGCGGCGCTTTCCGCCGCGGCCGCGAGCGGCGAGCGCGTGTGCCTGTTTCCGCAGGATGAAGACTACGACGAAGAACTGGAAAGCGCGATCGCCGACGTGAAGCAGTGCACGATGGAGGGCGGCGGCGACCATATCCTCGCCACGCGCTTCCTCAAGCGTTTCGTGGGCGATACGCCCTGGCTGCACATGGATCTCTCGGCGGCGAAATGCAAGGGCGGCCTCGGCGCGGTCGCAACCGAGATCAACGGCTTCGGCGTCGCCTGGGGCGTTGAATTCCTGAAGACGATGCTCGACCGGTCGACCTAGCCGCGCCCGCGGTTCTTGTCCCACACGTAGCGCACGAAGCGCTGCCAGCGGTTCTGCGGCTGCGCCAGCTTGTTGTGCTGCTTGCCCGCGGCCTGGTCGCGTGCATGGCTTTTCTTCACGAGCTCGTGCAGCTCGCGCATGCTCAAGCCGCCAGGGCCTTTGATCTTGCCGGGTTCAGGTTTGTCCGCCATCTCAACGGGCCGGAAGTGGGTACCCCTATGTTAAACTTGTCTTTGAATTTAATCGAGTTTTGGCCGTGACGAACGAGGGGATACTCCCCTCGTGCACCCCTACGTCAGGGGCTGTTGCGGCGGGAACTGCAACAGCCAGGTCGATATGTCCGGCAACACGCTCGGGAAACTGTTCTGCGTGACCTCCTTCGGGGAGAGCCACGGGCCCGCGATCGGCTGCGTGGTGGACGGTTGTCCCCCCGGGCTCGAGCTGTCGGAGGCCGACATCCAGCCCGAGCTCGACCGCCGCAAGCCCGGCACTTCACGCCACGTGACGCAGCGGCGCGAGGAGGACACGGTCGAGATCCTCTCCGGTGTATTCGAGGGCAGGACCACCGGCACGCCGATCGCGCTCCTCATCCGCAACGTGGATGCGCGGAGCAGGGACTATACGAAGATCAAGGACATGTTCCGGCCGGGGCACGCCGACTATACCTACCTCCAGAAATACGGCATTCGCGACTACCGGGGCGGGGGACGGCAATCAGCGCGCGAGACCGCGGTGCGGGTCGCGGCGGCGGCGATCGCGAAGAAGTGGCTGCGCGAGAAGTACGGCGTCGCGGTTCGCGGCTGCATGGCGCAGCTCGGCCCGATCGAGATCCCGTTCAAGTCGTGGGACGCGGTGAGTGGAAATCCGTTCTTCGCGGCCAACGCGGAGATCGTGCCGCAGCTCGAGGAATTCATGGACCGGCTGCGGAAGAGCGGGGATTCCTGCGGCGCGCGCATCACCACGGTCGCCTCGGGCGTTCCCGTGGGCTGGGGCGAGCCGGTGTACGACAAGCTCGACGCCGATCTCGCCTACAGCATGATGAGCATCAACGCCGTGAAGGGCGTCGAGATCGGCGCCGGCTTCCGCGCCGTGACGCAGAAGGGCACCGAGCACTCCGACGAAATGTCGCCCCAGGGCTTTCTCTCCAACAACGCGGGCGGCATCCTCGGCGGCATCTCGAGCGGCCAGGACATCGTGGTGAACGTCGCGGTGAAACCCACCTCCAGCATTCGGCTTCCGCGGAGGACGATCGACACCGCCGGCAAGCCGGCGGTGATCGAGACCCATGGCCGGCACGATCCGTGCGTGGGCATCCGCGCGACCCCGATCTGCGAGGCGATGATGGCGTTGACGCTGATCGACCATGCCCTGCGCCACCGCGCGCAGAACGCCGACGTCGCGAGCGCGACACCGCGCGTTCCCGCGCAGGCGCCGGCCGAGGTGATCGCAAAGCTGCGCGCCGCTGCTGCCGTCGAGAACCCCGATCCCGACGAGGCGTAAGGGCGCCGCGTGATGCGCGCCGTGCCGCACCGGCAGCTTGCCGGGTTCTACTTCTTCTATTTCGCCCACATTGGCGCGTTCGCGCCCTTTTTCGCTGTCTATCTGGACAGCGTCGGTCTCTCCGCGGCGGAAATCGGCACGGTGATGGCGCTGCCGCTGGTCACCCGCGCTCTGGCGCCGTATCTCTGGGGCTGGCTCGCCGACGCAGCGGGTCGCCGCCTGGGATTGGTGCGCGCGACCCTGCTAGTTGGGCTTGCGTGCTGGCTGGGCCTGTTCGCGTCCACGAGCTTCCTTTGGATCTGCATGGTGGTGCTGGCGGCGGGTTTTTTCCTGACCGCGGCGCTGCCGGTGGTGGAAGCGGCCACGCTGACCCATCTCGGCGAGCACACCGGCCGCTACGGCGCGATCCGGCTGTGGGGGTCGATCGGCTACATCGTCGCCGTGGTCGGAGCCGGGTATGCCCTCGATCTCTTCCCGGTGCGGACATTGCTGTGGATCGTGACCGTTGCGCTTGCCGGGACGCTGGCATTCGCATGGCTGGTTCCGGATGCAACGCAGGCGGCCCACGCCGCGGAGGATCGGCAACCGATCACGCAGGTCCTGAAGCAACCCGCCGTGATGGCGTTGATCACCGCCTGCTCGCTGATGGCGGTGGCGCACGGGCCGTACTACACGTTCTACTCGATACACCTCGTGGATCACGGCTACAGCAAGGGCCTGACCGGCTGGCTGTGGGCGCTCGGCGTCATCTGCGAGATCGCGATCTTCCTGTGGCTGCCGCGCTTCTACGCGGCGTTCACGCTGCGCGGCATCCTCATTGCGAGCTTCGCGCTGGCGGCGGTGCGCTTTCTTCTCATCGGCTGGGGCGCCGGGAGCCTCGTCGTTCTCGCTCTTGCCCAGACGCTCCACGCGGCGAGCTTCGGCTCGTTTCACGCCGCCGCGATCGGCGTCGTCCACCAGCTCTTTCGCGGCCGGCACCAGGCGCGCGGCCAGGCGATCTACGGCAGCCTCACGTTCGGCGTCGGCGGCACGCTCGGCTCGCTCGCGAGCGGCGCCTTGTGGGAGCGCGCCGGAGCCGAGCTCACGTTCTCCGCCGCCGCGGCGTGCGCGCTCGCCGGCATGCTGCTTATCATCTGGAAACTCAGACTGGAACGGTGAGCTGTGAGCGGGAACTTCGGCGCGAAAGGCAGTCCAACTTTTGCGCCCACGGCTGACGGCTTCCGTCTGTGCAATAATTCAGCATTACCATTAGGTTACGCAACAAATGACTGCCCGCACGCTCTACGACAAATTGTGGGAGAGCCACATCGTGCACGAGGTGCGCGATGGCGCTACGCTGCTCTACATCGACCGCCATCTCGTGCACGAGGTGACGAGCCCGCAGGCGTACGAGGGCTTGAAGCTCGCCGGCCGCAAGCCGTGGCGTGTGGATTCCATCGTCGCGACCGCCGATCACAACACGCCGACGCGCAACTGGGAAAAGGGCATTGCGGGCATCGCCGACCCGGTGTCGCGCCTGCAGGTCGAGACGCTCGACCGCAACATCAAGGAATACGGTGCCCGGGTCTATTTTCCGTTTCTCGACAAGCAGCAGGGCATCGTGCACGTGATCGGGCCGGAGCAGGGCGCGACGCTGCCCGGCATGACGCTGGTGTGCGGGGACTCGCATACCAGCACGCACGGCGCGCTGGGCTGCCTCGCTTTCGGCATCGGCACGAGCGAGGTCGAGCACGTGCTCGCCACGCAGTGCCTGGTGGTGAAGAAGACCAAGTGCATGAATATCGTGGTCGAGGGCGCGCTCGGCCGCGGCATCACCGCCAAGGACGTCATCCTCGCCATCATCGGAAAGATCGGCAGCGCCGGGGGCACGGGCTACACCCTCGAATTCACCGGTAACGCGATCCGCGCGCTCTCGATGGAGGGCCGCATGACCCTGTGCAACATGTCGATCGAGGCGGGCGCCCGCGCCGGCATGGTGGCGGTGGACGACAAGACGATCGAGTACGTGAAGGGCCGGCCGCTCGCTCCCAAGGGGCCGATGTGGGACCGGGCGGAAGCGTACTGGCGAACGCTCGCGAGCGATCCCGGCGCGCAGTTCGACAAGGTAGTGATGCTCGACGCGGCAAGCATCGAGCCCCAGGTCACCTGGGGCACCAACCCGCAGATGGTGACGACGATCGACGGCAAGGTGCCCGATCCCGCGCAGGAAAAGGACCCGGTGCAGCGCGAATGGATCACGCGCGCCCTGAAGTACATGGCCCTCAAGCCCAACACGCCGATCACCGAGATCCGGCCGGACAAGGTGTTCATCGGCGCGTGCACCAATTCGCGCATCGAGGATCTGCGTGTTGCGGCGCAGGTGGTGAAGGGCAGGAGAATCGCGGCCAGCATCAAGCTCGCGATCGTGGTGCCGGGGTCGGGACGGGTGAAGCGGCAGGCCGAGCAGGAGGGCCTCGACAAGATCTTCACCGCAGCCGGCTTTGAATGGCGGGAGCCGGGCTGCTCGATGTGCCTCGGCATGAACGACGATCAGCTCTCGCCCGGCGAGCGCTGCGCCTCGACGTCGAACCGCAACTTCGAAGGCCGGCAGGGCCCCGGGGGCAGAACCCACCTGGTGAGCCCGGCGATGGCTGCGGCCGCGGCGATCGCGGGGCATTTCGTTGACGTGCGCACTTTCAACTGACCGCCAGGACCGTCATGGAGCGATTTGTCCGCAGCGAGGGATTGGTAGCGCCGATGGACCGCGCCAACGTGGACACCGACGCGATCATCCCCAAGCAGTATCTGAAGTCGATCAAACGCACCGGCTACGGGCCGAACCTGTTCGACGAGTGGCGCTATCTCGACCACGGCGAGCCGGGCATGGACCACTCGAAGCGCCCGCTCAACCCGGAATTCGTCCTGAACCAGCCGCGCTATCGCGGCGCCACCGTGCTCATCGCGCGCGAGAACTTCGGCTGCGGCTCCTCGCGCGAGCACGCGCCCTGGGCGCTGCTGCAATACGGCTTCCAGGCCGTGATCGCGCCGAGCTTCGCCGACATCTTCTACACGAACAGCCAGAAAAACGGGCTATTACTGATCCGGCTCGACGCGAAAATCGTCGATCGGTTGTTCAGTGAAGCCCGGGACGCCGAAGGCTACCGGCTCGCGGTGGATCTCGAGCGCCAGACGGTGACGACTCCCGGCGGCGAGAACTTCAGCTTCGACATCGATCCGTTCGCGAAGCATTGCCTCCTGAACGGGCTCGACGAAATTGGTCTCACGCTCGAGCAAGCGGACAAGATCAGGGCGTTCGAGGCCAAGCAGCGCGAACGCCAGCCCTGGCTCTTTTAAATGAAGATCGCGATACTGGCCGGTGACGGCATCGGGCCGGAAGTCGTGGCGCAGGCGATGCAGGTGCTGAAAACGCTGGCGCGCGACGGGCTCAAGCTTGAACTGGAGGAAGCGCCGTTCGGCGGTGCCGGAGTGGACGCGCACGGCGATCCGCTTCCGGAGCCGACGCTCAAGCTCGCGCGTGCCGCGGATGCGGTGTTGTGCGGCGCGGTCGGCGGGCCGAAATACGATGCGCTCCCGCGGCCGCAACGGCCGGAGCAGGGGATACTGCGGATGCGCAAGGAGCTCGGGCTGTTCGCGAACTTGCGCCCGGCCGTCCTGTACCCGGAGCTCGTGGGGGCGTCGAGTCTCCGGCCCGAAGTCGTGTCGGGCCTCGATATCCTGATCGTGCGCGAGTTGACCGGCGACATCTATTTCGGTGAACCGCGCGGCCGGCGCACCAATGCGAGCGGCGCGCGCGAAGGCTTCGACACCATGCGCTACTCGGAACCCGAGATCCGCCGCATCGCCGAAACCGGCTTCGCCGCGGCGATGAAGCGCAGCCGCCGGCTCACCTCGGTCGACAAGGAAAACGTGCTCGAGACAAGCCGCCTGTGGCGCGAGGTCGTGAGCGACGTCGGCAAGAAGTATCCAGAAGTCGTGCTCACCCACATGTACGTAGACAACGCCGCGATGCAGCTCGTGCGCGCGCCCAAGCATTTCGACGTGATCGTCACCGGCAATATGTTCGGCGACATCCTGTCGGACGAGGCGTCCATGCTGACCGGCTCGATCGGCATGCTGCCTTCGGCATCTCTCGATGCGAACTCCAAGGGGCTCTATGAGCCGACGCACGGTTCGGCGCCCGACATCGCCGGCCGCAACGTCGCGAACCCGCTCGCGACGGTACTCTCCGTGGCGATGATGCTGCGCTACACCTTCGGCGAGGAGGCGGCGGCGAGGCGCGTCGAGAGTGCGGTGAGGAAAATTCTTGCCGCGGGCTACCGCACTGCTGACATTTTCGAGCCGGGAACCAAGAAAGTCGGCACGCGCGAAATGGGCGAGGCCGTCGTCGCCGCGCTCTGATGTCACCCATCCCATGCTCCTGATAGAATTGGGCGATTGATTTCAGCGTGGCGACGATGAAGAAAGTGGGTTTCATAGGCTGGCGCGGCATGGTGGGCTCCGTGCTGATGGAGCGCATGCGCGCGGAGCGCGATTTCGACCTGATCGAGCCGGTGTTCTATTCGACTTCGCAGGCCGGAAGCAGGGGCCCCGTGATCGGCAGGGACGTGCCGCCGGTCGGGGATGCGCGCGACCTGAAGAGCCTCGCAGCCATGGATATCCTGCTCACCTGCCAGGGCAGCGACTACACCTCGGAGATCCACCCCGCGCTGCGGGCCGCGGGCTGGAACGGCTACTGGATCGACGCCGCGCGGACGCTGCGCATGCAGGACGACGCGGTCATCGTGCTCGATCCCGTGAACCTGCCGGTCATACGGAACGCTCTCGGAAAGGGGATCAGGAACTACATTGGCGGCAATTGCACCGTAAGCTGCATGCTGATGGGCATGCACGGTCTGTTCTCGCATGACCTCGTCGAGTGGATGACGTGCGCAACCTACCAGGCCGCCTCGGGCGCCGGGGCCCAGCACATGCGCGAGCTGCTGGTTCAGTTCGGGCTGATCAACGAGGAGGTGAGGAAGCTGCTGGCCGACCCCGCCTCGGCGATACTGGAGATCGACCGCAAGGTGGCTGCCAAGCAGAACGACGGCACGCTGCCGATGGAGAATTTCGGCGGGGTACCTCTCGCCGGCAACCTGATCCCGTGGATCGACCGGGACATGGGCGACGGCATGTCGCTCGAGGAGTGGAAAGGCGGAGCGGAGACGAACAAGATCCTCGGGCGGGGCGCGGGCTTTCCCGCGCCGGCCACGCCGGTCGACAGCGTGTGCGTGCGCATCGGCGCGATGCGCTGCCACAGCCAGGCGCTGACGATCAAGTTGAAGCGCGATCTGGCAATTGAGGAGATCACCCGCATCATCGCCACGGCCAACGAGTGGGTGCGGGTCGTGCCGAATGACCGCGCGAGCTCGATGCGCGAGCTCACGCCGGCCGCCGTGACCGGCCGCATGCACATCGCGGTTGGACGGCTGCGCAAGCTCTCCATGGGCGGCGAATATCTCTCCGCATTCACCGTCGGCGACCAGCTGCTGTGGGGGGCTGCCGAGCCGCTGCGGCGCATGCTGCGCATCCTGCTCGAGACGGGAACCGATCCCGCGCGCGCTCGTGGCAGCGCCGCCAAAGGCAGAGCCGCCGTCGGCGCCTAATCCTGTATGCTTCCTGCAACCGGCCGATCGGGGCGCGGCGGTTTCCCGCATTCGAGTGCACAGAATGGGGCCCGGAACAGACCTAGATGCAATCTGAGCTTGCAACGCTAACTGATTGATGTTAGCCTGTTTGTCCTAAAAATCCTGGGGGTGGCGTTGTGCGCAAAACCAACGTGAAAACCTGGCTGATAGCGCTCGTTATTGCGCTGCTGCCATGTGTTGCGGGCGCGGTCGGCCTGGGACGTATCACGGTTTTGACCGCAATCGGCCAGCCACTCCTCGCCGAAATCGATCTGGTGGCGGTGACCCCGCAGGAACTGTCCTCGCTCAGCACGCGGCTTGCGCTCCCCGATGCCTACCGCCAGGCGAACCTGCAGTACAACGTCGCGCTGACCGGCGCGCGCATTACCATCGAGAAGCGTCCCAACGGACAAAGCTACATCAAGGTCATGTCGACACGCTCGGTTACCGAGCCCTTCATCGATCTGTTGGTTGAGATTACGTGGGCGTCGGGCCGCCTGTCGCGCGAGTACACCGCGTTGCTCGATCCACCCGGAATTCCGCCTCTGGTTTCCGCACCGGTGGTTACCGCCGCTCCCGAGGCGCGTCCGGCGCCTGCGCCAACTCCCGCGCCCGCGCCACAGCCTCCGGTAGCAGTTGAGCCGCCGGCTCCGGCCGAGCCGATTGTCGCTGCGCCGGCCACCCCTGCTCCGGAGACCGCCGCACCGCCCGCCCCCGCACCGGAAGCTGCCGCACCGGTCACTACCACGCCGGTAGCTCCGAGCCCGGTCGCCGTGGCACCGGTGGTCACCGCCCCAATGGCTGCCAGCAAGGAATACGGGCCGATCGAGCGCGGCGAGACGCTGGGCAAGATCGCGCGCAGCACGATGCCGGAAGGGGTCACGCTGGAGCAGATGCTGGTTGCGCTCTACCGCACCAATCCCGACGCGTTCATCAGGACAAATCTCAACCTGGTGCGGGCGGGCAAGATCCTGCGCGTTCCCGACCGCGACGAAGTCGAGACCATGGTCGCAAGGGACGACGCGGTGCGCGAATATCGCACCCATATCGCCGACTGGAACGCCTACCGGCAGCAACTCGCCGAGGCAGCGGGGACCGTTCCCGCGGAGAAGCGCACTGCGGTAAGCGGAAAGATCACGCCCAAGGTCGAGGATAAGGCGGCACGCGCGGAGCCCAAGGACGTCGTCAAGCTGTCGAAGGGCGAGCCGGTCGGCGCCGCGGCGGGCAAGGGCAAGGCGCGCAGCACCGCCGAGCGCATACGCATGCTGGAAGAAGAGGCGGTCGCCCGCGAGAAGGCGCTGGTTGAGGCCAATTCGCGCATCGCGCAGCTCGAGAGGACCATCAAGGACATGCAGAAGCTGGCGGAGCTGCGGAGCCCGACCATGGCGGCGGCTCAGCAGCAGGCGCAGAAGGCCGCTGCACCGGCGCCTGCGGCAGCTGCGAAGCCCGCCCCGCAGCCCGCTCCCGCGAAACCGGAAGCGGTAGCGGCGGCCAAGCCTGCGCCCGCCGCTGCTCCGGCGCCGAAGCCGGCGCCAAAGCCGCAGCCGATGGCCCAACCCAAACCAAAGCCGGCAGCCGTGCCTCCGATGCAGGAGCCCGAGCTGATGGATGAAATCATGGCTGCGGCGAGTGATCCGTTGTACCTGGGCGCGGGCGGTGCCCTCGTGCTTGGCGGACTGGCGTTCTGGATGGTGCGCCGGCGCCGTGTGGGTATCGGCCGAAGTGACAGTCCGCCGATCGCGCCTAAGTTGGAGATGGCGGCTGCCGGGGCGGGGGCAGCCGCCGTGACGGGAGACACCGCCGAAGAAACAACCGCCCGGACACCGGTCGCCGCGTCCATCGACGATGTCGATCCGTTGCAGGAGGCCGAGGTCTATATTCAATACGGGCGCGATGGCCAGGCCGAAGAGATCCTGAAGGAGGCGCTGGCCAGGGATCCCAGGCGCGAAGACGTGCAGTTGAAGCTCCTCGAAGTCTATGCCGGGCGCAAGGACAGGGACGCGTTCGGCAAGGTCGCAGCCGATCTCAACAGGTTGACCGGCGGCGCCGGCGGCAACTGGCTGAAGGCCGCGGGCATGGGCTTTGCGCTCGACCCCTCGAACCGCCTGTATGAGGCGGGCCAGGGCGCGGCAACCACCACCACGGTGATGCGGCCGTTCGGCACCTCGTCGGACATCGATCTCGATCTCGGTGGCGGTGGCGGTGGCCTTCCCCGCATTTCCACCGACATCATGCTCGACGCCGGGGCCGTAGAAGCGGCGACCGCCCACACGGACACCTCGATCCAGCTCCCCAGCACGGCAGCCGCCGAAGTGAAGGAGGAGCCTGCGGCGGCGATGCCCGATTTCACCTTGGAGGTGCCGTCGGCGGGCGCGGTTGCCGAGGCCGATATCGCCCTCGAGCCGGTGGCGCCGGCGCGCGACAGCAACGTCATCGATTTCCATATTGATCTGCCCAAGGCCGAGGAACCGGTTACCCGCGCATCCGACTCGGCAGCGGCAGCCGGCGCGGACGCCGGACTCGATTTCAAGATCGAGGGACTGGACCTGGAGCTCGAGCGCGGACCGCAGACCGTGCCGGCGGGCGGAGGCCGCGAAAAGAACGGCCAGTGGTACGACGTTCAGACCAAGTTCGATCTGGCCAAGGCCTACCAGGAAATGGGCGACCGGGACGGCGCCAGGGAGATCCTGCAGGAGGTGGTCAAGGAAGGCGACGCAGAGCAGAAGGCGCAGGCGACGAAGCTGCTGGAAAGCCTGGGCTAGCGGAACGGGTGACAGATCGGACCGCGGCGGCGCAAGCCGTCGCGGTTTTTATTTTCCTGAGGGGAATCGGGCAGGCTGATCGCGTGAGAGTTGCGCTGGGAGTGGAGTACGACGGACGCCGCTTCTGCGGCTGGCAGACCCAGCCCCAGGGCTGTGCGGTGCAGGACGCCCTGGAGCGGGCGCTGGCCGGGGTCGCGGGCGAGCCGGTCGCGACGATTTGCGCCGGGCGCACCGACGCGGGCGTGCATGCGCTGGACCAGGTCGTGCATTTCGACACCGCCGCAGAACGCCCGGAAGCCGCCTGGGTCCGCGGCGTGAACGCGCTGCTGCCGGCAGGCTGCGCCGTCAACTGGTCATGCGCCGTCGCGCTGGACTTTCACGCTCGCTACTCGGCGGCCTCCCGCTGCTATCGCTACCTGCTGCTGAACCATCCGGTGCGGCCGGCGCTCGAGGAGGGGCGAATGGGCTGGTTCCATTCTCCGCTCGAGACCGAACGCATGCAGCGCGCCGCGCGACTGCTCATCGGTGAGCACGATTTCAGCGCCTTCCGCAGCGCCGAATGCCAGGCGCGCACGCCGGTGCGCACCATCACGCGTCTTGACGTCACGCGGCGTGGCGACCACGTGGTGTTCGACGTGTGCGCGAACGCGTTCCTGCATCACATGGTGCGCAATATCGTGGGGTGCCTGGTCTACGTCGGGAAGGGCAAGTACCCTGCGGAGTGGCTGGGCGAGGTTCTCGATGCCCGCGACCGCGCCCGCGCCGCCCCCACGATCGAGGCCGCCGGGCTGTATCTGGTGCGGGTCGAGTACGAAGCGCGCTGGGGACTGCCCGATGCACCGCGGCGGACGCTCATGGACATCGGGAACGGGAAGTAGGGAAATGGCGACAGCGGTCAAGATCTGCGGCATCACGCGCGTCGAGGACGGGCTCGCCGCGGCGCGCGCCGGCGCGGCCTACATCGGGCTCGTGTTCTACGCGCCCAGTCCCCGCTGCGTCACGCGGGCGCAGGCGAGGGAGATCGTCGGTGCGCTGCCCCCTTCGGTCGTGCCGGTCGCAGTGTTCGTGAATCCGGGGGAGGAGGAGGTGCGCGCGACGCTCACCGAGGTGCCGGTGCCGGAACTCCAGTTCAGCGGTTCCGAGAGCCCCGGCTTCTGCCGCCGTTTCGGGCGGCCCTACATCAAGGCGGTACACATGAAGGCGGGGGTGGATTTGCTACAATACGCGCGGGATTACCACGACGCGAGGGCGCTTTTGCTCGATGCCTCCGTCGAGGGCTTGCACGGCGGCAGCGGCGTGTCCTTCGACTGGGACCTGATACCGCGCGCCGTGCCGTTGCCGGTGATCCTTTCAGGGGGCTTGACCGTCGCAAACGTGCGGGACGCGGTGCGCCGCGCGCGGCCGGAGGGCGTGGACGTGTCGAGCGGCGTTGAATCCGCCAAGGGCGTCAAGGATGCGGCGAAGATCGCCGCGTTCATCAAAGGGGTGCGCGATGCGGATGTATGACCTCCCCGATGCGCGCGGCCATTTCGGCCCGTACGGCGGCGTGTTCGTCTCCGAGACGCTGATCCAGGCGCTCGACGAGCTGAAGAACGCCTACGCACGCTACCGGCGCGATCCCGAGTTCCAGGCCGAGTTTGCCTACGAGCTGAAGCATTACGTCGGCCGCCCCAGCCCCGTTTACCACGCGCGGCGCTGGTCGGAGCGCTTCGGCGGCGCCCAGGTCTACCTCAAGCGCGAGGATCTCAACCACACCGGCGCGCACAAGATCAACAACGTCATCGGCCAGGCGCTGCTCGCGCGCCGCATGGGCAAGCCGCGGGTCATCGCCGAAACCGGCGCCGGCATGCACGGCGTGGCCGCCGCGACGATCGCAGCGCGCTACGGCATGGAGTGCGTGGTCTACATGGGGACCGAGGACGTCAGGCGCCAGGTGCAGAATGTCTATCGCATGAAGCTCCTCGGCGCGACCGTGGTGCCGGTGGAAAGCGGGTCGAAGACGTTGAAGGATGCGCTGAACGAGGCAATGCGCGACTGGGTGACGAACGTCGATCGCACCTTCTACATCATTGGCACGGTTGCCGGCCCCCATCCGTATCCGATGATGGTACGGGACTTCCAGTGCGTGATCGGCCACGAGGCGCGCGGCCAGATCCACGAGCTCACGGGGCGGCTCCCCGATGCGGTGCTCGCCTGCGTGGGAGGGGGATCGAACGCGATCGGCATCTTCTACCCGTTCATTCCCGACGAGAGCGTGCGGTTGATCGGCGTGGAGGCGGCGGGCCATGGCCTGGAGAGCGGCAAGCATGCTGCGACCCTGTGCGCGGGGCGGCCCGGGGTGCTGCACGGCAACCGCACCTATCTGCTGCAGGACGAGAACGGCCAGATCATCGAGACGCACTCGATCTCGGCCGGCCTCGATTATCCCGGCGTCGGTCCCGAGCACGCATGGTTGAAGGAGAGCGGGCGCGCCGAATACGTGGCGATTACCGACGAGGAGGCGCTGCAGGCGTTTCACGACCTGTGCCGGCTCGAGGGCATCATTCCCGCGCTGGAATCCGCGCACGCGCTCGCCTACGCGGCGAAGATCGCCCCGCGCATGAGGAAAGACCAGATTCTGCTCGTCAACCTCTCCGGCCGTGGCGACAAGGACATGCATACGGTCGCCGAGCGCTCGGGCATCAAGATCTGAAATGTCCCGCATCGCAACCAAGTTCGAAGCGCTGAAGCGGCAGGGAAGGAAGGCGCTCATCCCGTTCATCACCGCGGGCGATCCCGATCCCGGCCTCACCGTGCCGCTGATGCACGCGCTTGCCAAAGCAGGCTCCGACGTGATCGAGCTGGGGGTGCCGTTCTCCGATCCCATGGCCGACGGTCCCGTGATCCAGCGCTCGAGCGAGCGAGCGCTGAAGCACCGTGTTTCGCTGCGGAGCGTCCTCGGATATGTCGCCGAGTTCCGCACGACTGACCGCGACACGCCGGTGGTGATCTTCGGCTACGCCAACCCGATCGAATCGCTGGGCGTGGAGCGCTTCGCCGACGCCGTCAAGGCCGCGGATGCGGACGGCGTGCTGGTGGTCGATTATCCGCCGGAGGAGGCGCATCCGCTGGTGCAGGCGCTCGATGCGCGCGGCCTCGACACGATATTCCTGCTCTCGCCGACCACCACCGACGAGCGGCTCGAAGCCATTGCGCGGCTCGGCCGGGGCTACCTCTATTACGTCTCGCTGCGCGGGGTGACCGGGGCCGCCAACATCGATCCCGCGGACGTCGCCGCGCGGGTGCGGCGCGTCCACGAATTCACGCGGTTGCCAGTGGGCGTGGGCTTCGGCATCCGCGATGCGGGGAGCGCGCGCGCGATCGGCGCGGTGGCCGACGCCGTCGTGATCGGCAGCGCGCTCATATACGAGCTGGAAAAAGCCCCGCGGGACAAGGTCACGGAACGGGCCGCCGCGTTTCTCGCCCCGATCCGGGAAGCGCTCGACAACCTCGCAGCGGTGAAAGCATGAGCTGGCTCCAGAAACTGCTGCCCCCCAAGATCAAGCGCGAGGTCGGTGGCCCGAAGAAGATGGTGCCCGAGGGGCTGTGGAGCAAATGCGATTCGTGCGAAGCGGTGCTCTACCGCGCCGATCTCGAAAAGAATCTCTACGTCTGCCCCAAATGCTCGCATCACAACCGCATCTCGGCGCGCGAGCGTCTCGACAGCCTGCTCGATCGCGAGGGCCGCTACGAGATTGGGGCGGAGGTGGTGCCGGTCGACAGTCTCAAGTTCAAGGACAGCCGGCGCTACTCCGAACGCCTGGAGGAGGCGCGCAGCGACACCTCGGAAGAGGAGGCGCTGGTGGTAATGCAGGGATCGATCAAGACCATCCCGGTGGTGGCGGCGGCCTTCGAATTCGGCTTTCTCGGCGGCTCGATGGGGTCCGCCGTCGGCGAGCGCTTCGTGCGCGGCGTGCGGGTGTGCCTCGAGCAGCGGCTGCCGTACATCAGCATCACCGCGAGCGGCGGCGCGCGCATGCAGGAAGGGCTGCTCTCGCTCATGCAGATGGCCAAGACCTGTGCCGCGCTGACCGAGCTCGCGCGGGACCGGCTGCCGTTCATCACGGTGCTGACCGATCCCACCATGGGCGGGGTGTCGGCGAGCTTCGCCATGATCGGCGACGTCGTGATCGCGGAACCCGGCGCGCTCGTCGGCTTCGCGGGTCCGCGGGTGATCGAGCAGACCGTGCGCGAAACCCTGCCCGAGGGCTTCCAGCGCTCCGAATTCATGTTGAAGCACGGCGCGATCGACATGATCGTCGACCGCCGCGAAATGCGCGAGAAGCTCTCCGCCCTGCTCACGATGCTGCTCAAGCTGCCGCCCGCGGCTTGAACCCTGAACCCGTGACGCTCCAGCAGTGGCTGGAGCACATCGAGCGACAGCATCCGAAGGCGATCGCGCTCGGGCTCGAACGGGTCGCCCGGGTGCGCGACGCGCTCGGACTCGCGCCCGCGTTTCCGATCATCACCGTGGGCGGCACCAACGGCAAGGGCTCGGTGTGCGCGATGCTGGAGGCGATCCTCGATTGCGCCGGCTACCGCATCGGCCGCTACACCTCGCCGCACCTGCTGCGCTACAACGAGCGCGTGCGCGTCGCGCGCTCCGAGGCGCGCGATGAAGAGCTCGCACGCGGATTCGCCGCGGTGGAGCGCGCCAGGGGTGATGTGCCGCTCACCTATTTCGAGTACGGCACGCTTGCCGCGGTCTGGCTGTTCGCCGAGCGGCGCGTCGATGTCGCCGTGCTGGAGGTCGGGCTCGGCGGGCGGCTCGATGCGGTGAACGCCTTTGATGCCGACTGCGCGGTGGTCACCACGGTCGACATCGACCACGTGGATTTCCTGGGCGGCGACCGTGAGGCGATCGGGCGCGAGAAGGCCGGCATCTTCCGCCGCGGACGGCCTGCGGTATGCGCCGATCCCGCGCCGCCGTCGAGCCTGCTGCGGCACGCGGAGGAGACCGGCGCGCGGCTGCTCCGCATCGACGTCGATTTCGGCGCGACGCCGCAGGGCCGGCAGTGGCAGTACTGGGGGCCGGGCGGCAAGCGCAGCGCACTGCCGCACCCGGCGCTGCGCGGCGCCTGCCAGCTCGCCAATGCGGCCGCGTCGATCGCCGCGCTCGATTCGATGCGCCAGCGCCTGCCGGTCGCCGTCAACGACATCCGGGCCGGGCTGCTGGGGGCGGACAACCCCGGCCGCTTCCAGGTGCTGCCGGGGCGGCCGAGGGTGATCCTCGACGTGGCGCACAACCCCCAGGCGGCGCGTGCGCTCGCCGCGAGCCTGGCGGCCATGGGCGACGGGGGCGGGCGTGTGCTCGCCGTGTTCGCCATGCTCCGGGACAAGGATATCGGCGGCGTTGTCGCCGCGGTGAAATCGCGGGTGGCCCACTGGTTCATTGCCGGGCTGGAAGGCGCACGCGGCGCCGGCGCCGGCGAGTTGCGGCGGGCGCTCGCCGCGAACGAAATCGGCGCAGTGACGGAGTGCAGAGACGCTGCCGCCGCTTACACGCAAGCATGTGATATAGCGACGGAAAATGATAGTATTCTGGTGTTCGGATCGTTTTATACCGTGGCCGCGGTGATGCAGTTGCGGGAGCGCCAGATGGCATCCCCGGCCGGGGACGGCAACCGAGGAAATCACGGGTGTTGAGGGCGACGCATACGGCCAGGTGGCAGCGGTAGATGGCGCGAGCGATCAGCGACGAGGAACTCCAGCTCAAACGCCGCGCGCGGCGACGCCTGATCGGCGCGGTCGTGCTGGTGGCGGCCATCGTGGTCGTGCTGCCGATGGTGCTCGATACGGAGCCGCGGCCGATCAGCCAGAACATCACCGTCCGGATTCCTTCCCCCGACTCGGAAGCCTTTACCCCCAAAGTCGCCCCCGCGCCCGCGTCCAAGGCGCCGGCAGGTAAGTCCGCGGTGGCAAAGGCGGACGACAAGGCGAGCGCTGCGCCGCCCGCGGCCAAAGCGGAGTCAGCACCGGAGACGGCCACGCCGGCCAAGACAGCAAAGCCGAAGGCATCGACCAAGAACGCCACGAAGACCGCCAAGCCCGCGCCCAAGACTGCGGGCGGCCCGTTCGTGATCCAGGTCATCGCGCTCGCCGACGCGGAGAAGGCGCGGCGGATGCAGGAGAGAATCGCCGCCGCTGGCATCAAGTCCTATACCGAAGTCGTCAAGACGGTGAAGGGCGACGTCACGCGGGTGCGGGCGGGACCGTTTGCCACGCGCGAGGCCGCGGAAAAGGCGCAGGCCCAGCTGAAAACGCTCGGCATGAACGGCAACATCACCACGAGGTGAGCGTGACGGTCATCGACATCATTGTGCTCGTCATCATCGGGATCTCGGTCGTGTACGGCGTGTTCCGCGGCCTGGTGCGCGAGGTGCTCGCGCTGCTCGCCTGGGTCGCATCCTTCCTGGTGGCGAACCTGCTTGCCGCGGACGCCGCGAAGCTTCTGCCGCAGGCCGTGGCGAGCGAGGAGATCCGGCTGCTGGTGAGCTTCGTCGCCGTATTCATCGTGGTTCTGGTCGGGTTGAGCGTCGCGGCGATACTGGCCTCGAAGCTGGTCAAGGTCGTCGGTCTGGGCCCCGCCGACCGCGTGGTGGGCGGCTTCTTCGGGCTGGCACGGGGCTGGCTGCTGGTGATGATCCTGGTGCTGCTGGCGGGGCTTACTACGCTGCCGCGGCAGTCCGCGTGGCGCGACGCTGCACTCAGGGGTTCGCTGGAAGCCAGCGCCGAGTACATCAAGACGTGGCTGCCGGCGGATTTGTCGAGACGCATCAGGTATTAGGACGGGCGGAAGCCCTCGGGGAAGCGCGATGTGCGGAATCGTTGGAGTCGTCGCGAAGAATGCGGTCAACCAGCTGCTCTATGACGGGCTGCTGGTCCTGCAGCACCGCGGCCAGGATGCGGCCGGCATCGTTACGGCCGAGGGTCCCACTTTCCACATGCACAAGGGGCCGGGCATGGTGCGCGACGTGTTCCGGACCCGCAACATGCGCGCGCTCACGGGGTTTTCCGGCATCGCGCACACGCGCTATCCGACCGCCGGCTCCGCGTGGTCGGGGGCGGAGTCGCAGCCGTTCTACGTGAACTCCCCCTTCGGCATCGTGCTCGGACACAACGGCAACCTCACCAACACCGAGCAGTTGAAGAACGATCTCTTCCGGCAGGACCTGCGGCACGTCAATACCAATTCCGACTCGGAGGTGCTGTTGAACGTGCTCGCGCACGAGCTGCAGGAGGGCGCCACCAATTACAAGCTCGACCCGGCGACCATTTTCGCGGCGGTCTCGGGTGTCTACCGCCGGTGCCGCGGCGCCTACGCCGTGGTAGCGATGATCGCGGGCTACGGGCTGCTCGTGTTCCGCGACGCCCACGGCATCCGGCCGCTGGTGTTCGGGCGGTCGGAAAGCCCGCAGGGCACCGAGTACATGGTCGCCTCGGAGTCCGTGGCGCTCGACTCGCTGGGTTTCCAGGTGGTGCGCGACGTCGCCCCGGGGGAGGCGATCTTCATCGACCAGGACGGCCATTTCCACAGCCGCCAGTGCGCCGCCGAGGTCTCGCTCAACCCCTGCATCTTCGAATTCGTCTACCTCGCGCGGCCCGACTCGGTGATCGACGGCATTTCGGTTTACGAGACGCGGTTGAGAATGGGTATCAGCCTTGCCGAGAAGATCAAGCGCCACTACCGCCACATCGAGATCGACGTCGTGATCCCGATTCCGGACTCGAGCCGGCCTGCGGCGATGGAGCTGTCGAAGCGGTTGAACCTTCCCTACCGCGAGGGCTTCATCAAGAACCGCTACATCGGCCGCACCTTCATCATGCCGGGCCAGTCGATGCGCCAGAGGTCGGTGCGGCAGAAACTGAACGCCATCGCTATGGAATTCAGGGGCAAGAACGTGCTGCTGGTGGATGACTCCATCGTGCGCGGCAACACCAGCCGCGAGATCGTGCAGATGGCGCGCGAAGCGGGCGCGCGCAAGGTGTTCTTCGCCTCGGCCGCGCCCCCGGTGCGCTACCCCAACGTCTACGGCATCGACATGCCCACGCGCGAGGAGCTGATCGCCTGCGGACGCAGCGAGGACGAGATCGCGCGCGAGATCGGCTGCGACGAGCTGATCTACCAGGATCTCGAGGCGCTGCGCGAGGACGTTCGCAGCGTGAATCCCAGGGTCTCCAGTTTCGAGGATTCGTGCTTTTCCGGGGTCTACGTCACCGGCGATGTCACCCGCGAGTACCTCGACGGCGTGGAGGCCCAGCGGCGCGACGGTGCCAAGATGGCGGATATGGAAGCGGCGAGCGCGCAGCTCGATCTCGGCCTGGAGCTCGTCGAGTGAATCTTGACAGGCCCCCGACGACGGAGTAATTTGCGGGTCGCGCCGATTTGAAGGTCAGCTTGCGGGCGCGTTAGAAATGCAGCTAAAGCGACGGCGAAACCCGGTCGGCGCAAGCTGTCCGGGTTTTTTATTTGATGGAGCAGGAACATGAAGAGCGGCTTTACCACGAGTATTCTGCATTCCGATCTGGAAGCGCCGATCGAGCATCACTCGGTGCACAAGCCGATGCACGTTGCGGTGGCGTTCGGCTACCCGGATGCGCGCGATCTCGCGAAGGTGTTCAAGGGCGAGCTTCCCGGCTATGCCTATGGGCGCCAGGGCAACCCCACCACGGCCGCGCTCGAGTCGAAGGTGAGCAAGATGGAGGACGGCATCGCCACGGCGTGCTTTTCCACCGGCATGGCGGCGATTGCCGCAACCTTCACCGCTCTTCTGCGCGAAGGCGACCACGTCGTGTCGAGCTCGTTCCTGTTCGGCAATACCAACAGCCTGTTCGGCACCTACAACACCCAGGGCTTCGACATCAGCTTCGTGGACGCGACCCGCGTGGACGAGGTGACGCGGGCAATCCGGCCCAGCACGCGTCTGGTATTCGTGGAGACCATCGCCAACCCGCGCACCCAGGTCGCCGACCTCGCGTTGATCGGCGAGCTCTGCGCCCGGCGGGGAGTGCTCTACGTGGTGGACAACACGATGACCTCGCCCTATCTGTACCGGCCCAAGCGGCATCACGCCGGCCTCGTCATCAACTCGCTGACCAAGTACATCGGCGGCCACGGCAACGCGCTGGGGGGCTCGGTGACCGACACCGGGATTTTCGACTGGACCCGGTTCCCGAACATCCACGACAGCTACAAGAACGCGAAGCCCGCCTTGTGGGGAATGCTGCAGATCCGCAAGAAGGGCTTGCGCGACGTCGGCGGGACACTGGCAGCCGAAGCGGCGCACCGCATCGCGATTGGCGCCGAAACGCTGGCGCTGAGGATGGAGAAATCCTCCGACAACGCGCTGCAGCTGGCCCGCTTCCTGGCCAGGCATCCCAAAGTCAAGAAAGTGTACTACCCGGGCCTCGAGGACCACCCGCAGCACCGGCTTGCCAAGGAGCTTTTCAGGACCTGCGGTGCGCTCATGAGCATCGAGCTGGCGGACGGACGCGACTGCTTCGATTTCCTCAACCGGCTGAAGCTGGTGATTTCGTCCAGCCATCTTGGAGACAACCGGACGCTCGCGATCCCCGTCGCTCACACCATCTACTGGGAGATGGGGCCGGCGCGCCGCGCCGAGATGGGCATTGCGGACTCCCTCGTCCGGCTCTCGATCGGCATCGAGGACATCGACGATCTGATCGGCGATTTCCGCCAGGCGCTGGAGCCGACCTAACGCATCCCCTCTCCGCTCGGGAGAGGGGCGGGGGTGAGGGATCGAGCGGCGTCAGTACCTTCCGCCGCCGCGTCCCGCGGACATCGCAGGCGGATGGCCGCCACCGTAAGCGCGCGCGCCGCCGCTTGCGTGACTACCGGTGATACGGGGCGTGTGCAGCGGAGCGCTTGCGTGATTGCCGGTGATCCGGGGCGCCTGCAGCGGAGCTCCTGCGGCCGGCCGGGGGGTCGCGAAATTCTGGCGTACCGGGTAACGCGACTCCGCGCGGTGGCCGATGCCCGACGTCTGCCGTGGTGCGGCCCGCACTTGTGCTGCCGGAGGGAAGCGGGGCGGCTCGGCGCGCGCAACCGCTGGATGAGTGACCGGTCGGGGCACCGGGCTCGCGCGGAGGGCTACGGTTGCCGGCCGCGATTCGGGCGCCCGTGATTGCGGGCGCGGAATTTCCGGGCGCGCAATGCGGTCAGGCGACCGGTCGCGTACCTGCGCTACGCTGCGCCCGGGACGCGATTGCGGCGCCGCGAACTGGGAGCGCGCCTGCGGCCGGGCGCTGCGCGTTTCCGGATGCGCGCCGGGCGGCTCGTGCCGGGCAACGGGCCTTGCGCGCTCGTCGCCGCGCACGGCTCGATGCTGGCCGGAGGGTTGGCGCAGCACCGCATGACGATACGGAACGTTCCGGCGATGGACCGTGTCGTGCTGCCACTTCACCGGCTTCGCAATCGGCACGGTGTGCAAGCGGGGCTGAGCGACGACATTAACCACATTGACATGGCGGTGGTGCCAGTCGAAGTGGCCGAAGAATAATCTCTGGGAGATCGCGACTCCCGCGCCCCAGAAGAATCCCGATGCGAACGCCGGCCAGGCGTAGTATCCCGGCGGCGGTCCCCAGTAGACCGGAGGATAGGCCGGCCACCACCATGAGCCGTAGACCACGGCCGGGTTGTAATACGGCACGTAGACCACCTGCGGATAGGCAGGCTCGATCAGGATGTGCCCGTCCTGCCGCGTGACGCGCATCTGCTCGCTCGATTGCAGGGTGCCGGCCTGCTCCGCCTTCTGCCGCAGGCCCTGTATCGAATCCATCACGTGCGCTTCCTGGGCGAGGAACGCCTCGCCCAGCCGCTCGGTCCAGTCGAGGCTCTCGTCCATCCGGTGCAGGACCTGCGGAAACGCGACCAGGGACTTGACGCTGGGGTCCCAGTCCATCGCTTCGACGGCCCGCACCGCGTCCTGTCCTTTCAGGTGGGGATTCGCGCGCGACCAGCGCGCCGCCTGGACCACTTCGAGGGGATAGGTCGCCGCCATCAGGATCTGGGAGAGCAGGGAGTCCGGATAGAGCGCAATGGGGGCGAGCATCTGGTCGAGCTCTTGCTGCGAGAACGCGGGGCGCTCCTGCGCAACTGCCGCCGTTAGCGTCAGCAGCACGGCGAGCAGCCCTGCGATTACCGACTTGAGGAAGGCCTTCATGGCAGAGTCCTCCTGCGTATTTCAACGCAGAAGACGCCCCGCCGTAAGTTACAAAGTGTAAGACTTTGTAAACTAGAGCAGTTCGGCCCTGCAGCCGCTTGCATCGCAGTGGAGATAGCCGCCGCGCTGGTACCAGTCGTTCAGCACCCAGCGCTCGCAGCGGTGGCCGTCGACCGTATGCAGGTGGCGGGCGGGGCGATGGGTGTGGCCGTGGACCATCCGGGGGTAGCCGTGCTCGCGCAGGACCCGCTCGACTGTCGCCGGCGCCACGTCCATGATTTCCGGGCTCGTCCCCTGCTTGTGCATCTCGCTGCCGGCGCGCATCCGGCCCATGAGTGCCCGGCGCAGGGCGAGCGGCAGGGACAGGAACACGCGCTGAAAGAGGGGGCTGCGGGCAAAGGAGCGGAATCGCTGGTATTTCACGTCGTCGGTGCACAACGTGTCCCCGTGCATGAGGAGCGTCCGGGTTCCGTGGAGATCGAGGAGCGTCGGGTCCTGCAGCACTCTTGCGCCGCAGCGCGTGGCAAAGGCCTGCCCCACCAGAACGTCGCGGTTGCCATGCATGAAATTGAGCGCGACCCCTTTGCTGCTCAGTCGCTTCAGCGCATCGGCGACCGAAGCGTTGAACGGGTCGGCGAGGTTGTCGTCGCCCACCCAGTAATCGAACAGGTCGCCGAGGACGTAGACCGACTCTGCGCGCGCCGCAATGCGCGCCGCGAAATCGAAGAACACCTGGGTGATGTGCGGCCGCTCGGGGGAAAGGTGAAGATCCGATACGAAAATGCTGTGCAATTTCAGACCACCTCGGCGCGCTCGATGATGACGTCCTGCAGGGGCACGTCCTGGTGCATGCCCTTCGCTCCGGTCTTGACGCCCTTGATCTTGTCCACCACCTCGTTGCCCTCCACGACGCGCCCGAACACGCAGTAGCCCCAGCCCTGCGGGGTGGGCGCGGTGTGGTCGAGAAAGGCGTTGTCGGCGACGTTGATGAAGAACTGGGCGGTCGCCGAGTGGGGCTCGGAAGTGCGCGCCATCGCGATCGTGTAGGCGGCGTTCTTTATCTTGTTGTCGGCTTCGTTCCGGATCGGCGCGCGCGTCGATTTCTGCTTCATGCCCGGCTCGAACCCGCCGCCCTGGATCATGAAGCCGTCGATGACGCGGTGAAAGAGCGTATTGGCGAAATGCCCGCTCTTCGCGTACTCGAGAAAATTGGCGACGGTCGCGGGCGCGCGCTTCTCGTCGAGCTCCAGCGTGATGGTGCCGTGATTGGTGTGCAGTTTGATCATATGAAGAGTGTGAGGAAGTGACGGAGTGACGATTACTTGGCTGCCGGCTTCGCGGCGGTCTCGATGAGGCGCGCACTTTCGATGACCACGGGCTTGAGCGGCACGTTGCTGTGCCCGGCCGGACCGGGGCCGGTGCGCACCTTCACGATGCGATTCACCACGTCCATGCCCTTCACCACCTTCCCGAATACGCAGTAGCCGTAGCCTTCCTGGGTGGGAAACCGGAAGTTGAGAAACTCGTTGTCCGCGACGTTGATGAAGAACTGGGCGGTCGCGGAATGCGGGTCGGACGTGCGCGCCATCGCGACCGT
>Ga0210102_1000052_pt1 | contig 32233 bp, 33 predicted proteins | sample RushOxbow_ThreeS_4_FD_185563 | JGI IMG/M metagenome (GOLD analysis project Ga0210102, IMG submission 185563) | Wetland microbial communities from San Francisco Bay, California, USA, that impact long-term carbon sequestration -... | ecosystem: Environmental > Aquatic > Marine > Wetlands ...
CGTCACCCGTATCTCGTCACTGTTTGCTGCCGGTCAGGGCGCCACCAGGCACAGGGCGGCGCGCACCGCCAGGAAACGGCAGAAGTGCGCGTAAATGGTCACCCTCACCTCCCGGCCAACAATATGGAAGCCGCCAGCGCTACCTGCGCAGGGCAGCCGCTGTGCAAAAGATCACGCACCAGTCTTGACACTGTCGAAATCTCGATAGCGCATCGTGCTGCGGACCGTGGAATCAACCATAACGCGGCACTCAGTCACGCCCGGCGGACGCTGGCCGGCCACCCCGGCCAGGAGAATATAATCCAATTATTCAACCTGTTAGATGAGTATTTCCGGCCTGCGCCCGGGATTGGCATGGAATCTGCGTAGCTACTGGCGGAACCGGAACATGGATGTGGAGGATGCAATGGTGATCAACATTAATGAATTCCGTAAGGCGAGGGCGGCGAAGACGACCTCGAGTGCCGCCTCTGCCCAACGCGACGGCGAATTGCTGTGCGTGAACTGGAGCCCGGCGTATGCGGTCGTCGCCCTCTCCTGCTACCAGACCCCGCAGGAAATGAGCCCGCAACTGCCGGATGAATTCGAAGGCATCGACATGACCGCTTTCATGGGACGCCTGCGCGCGCTGTCGAGCCAGATCTAGAACACCGTCTCCCCCGGAGGCGGGCCGTGCCCTCGTGGCCGGCCCGCTTTTTTTTAGTCTTTCGCCGGGATCGCGTCGACGTTGCGGTCAATCCGCAGCATCAGGGGCCCGCTGGTCGCGACCGCCGGGATTTCAGGCTGCGGCGCGCGCGTGAGCGCGTAGACGCCGGACCCTGCCGCGACAGCGACCAGGATCGCGGCGGCCGCGCGCGGCCAGCGCTTCGTGCGCAGCGCCGCGACTGCGCGCTTCGCCTCTTCGCGGTTCTGGGCGGCATGGTGCGCCCGCTCCTTGGTGAACAGGCGCTCCGTCGCCAGCTTCGCCACCCGGAATTCCTGCTTTTCGCGAGCGCGCACCGCGTCGAGCAGCGCAGTTTCTGCGTCCGCGAGACCCCGCGCAGTCGCACGTAGCGACTCCTCCGCCTCCGCACGCTCTGCCGCCGCTGCGGCAGCCCGCTCCTCGGCCTCGATCTGCGCGTTGACTTCGAAGATCGCTTTTGCCTTGGCTTGCTCGCTCTCGCGCGCAGCGAGGGTTGCGGCGACTTCGGCCTCACGCCGAGCCTCGGCAGCACGCTTCACCTCTGGAGCCGTCACCTGCTGCTCGCGCGCGATACGCGTCGCCTCGGCTTCCGCTTCGAGCCGGGCCTCGGCTGCGCGGCGCAGTTCGTTCTCCGCGGCGATGCGCTGCTGCGCGGCCTGCAGTGCCCGCGCCTCGGTCTCGCCGCGCTCGCGTGCCTTCTGTGCCGCGGATTCCTCCAGAGCGCGCCGCGCCTCGGCATGGGCAGTTGCCTTCCGCTCCATTTCGGCACGCGCGCTTGCTTCCGCGATCGCGCGCTGCTCGGCCTGTTGGCGCTCCTCCAGGAGCCGCGCCGCCTCAGCCTCGGCGTGGGCGCGCGCGTGGGCGCGATGGGCGGCCTGGGCCTCGGCAGTTTCGCGTTCTTTCGCCGCCTTCAGCGCTTTCGAGTCAGCCGCCGCGTTCTCCTCGGCGACGTCACGAGCCTTGTCCTCGGCCTGGATGCGCGCCTGCGCGGTCTTCGTTGCTTCTTCGTCGAGCGCACGGCGCTGCTCGGCGAGCGCTGTAGCCTTGCGCTCTGCCGTCAGCCGCGCCATTGCCTGTGCGAGCGCGGCCCGTTCAACGTCGCGATGCTCCTGCGCGGCACGTTGCGCGTCGGTCTCGGCGGAGACGCGCGCATCGGCCTCGCGCTTGAGCTTGTCCTCCAGCGCCTTGTGCTCACGCGCCGACTCCAGGGCCCGGCGTTCGGCCTGGGCCTTTTCCCGGACCAGACGGCGCGCCTGCTCTTCTGCGGCGAAGCGCGCGCGCAGGGATACCGTCGCCTGCGCCTCGGCCTCGGAGCGCTCGCGTGCGTAGCGTTCGGCCTCTTCTTCCTGGAGCCTGCGTTTTTCGGCGAGTCCCGCGGCCTTGCGCTCCGCCTCCTCCCGTGCCCGTGCCTCGGCCAGCGCGCGGGCCTCAGCCTGGTGGCGCTCCGCCGAGACGCGCGCCGCCTTCGCCTCAGCGTCGGCCCGGGCGTGCGCGATGCGCCGCAATTCCGCTTCCGCCGCCTGACGCTCGCGTGCGAGATTGATGGCGCGCCGCTCCTCGGCGCCCAGCGCCCGTGACGTCGCCTCGGAGCTGCGCTCGGTTTCAATCCGGTTGCGCAGATCGGCGACCTGATCGATCGCAGCCTCCATGTCCTGGGCCGCGGACGAGCGGGGCGTGTCAGCCGGGCGCTGCTTCAGGCGCTGTTCTTCCGCCTGCCTCAACTGGTCCATGAGTTTGCTCATAACGCCACAGTACATTACCGCAAGTCATGAAGTAGCGTGACGGGTGGCGGGCGGCCGAACGGTGTCGCTGCACACTTCCGCAGCGCGGAAAGCCATTGCAGGGTCATCCTTCTGCCTTCATCCTCGTTAATAGAAGCGCCTTGATCCCGGGCTCCGGCCGCCAATAGTTCGGCCCTTTCAGAAACTTGCCGTTCGTGTCGTAGATCGGCTTGCCGTCGGCGCCGAGCTTGCTCTCGTTGCTGTCCATGATGACGTCCAGCACCTCTTCCAGCGGCAGGCCGTACTTCAGCGCCTCCGACCGGCAGTAGACGATGATGTCGCCCAGCAGGTCCGCGATCGCGACCGCGATATCGATGGGATCGTCGCCGTTTCTCGCAAGCCTCGATATCTCGTCGATTTCGTGCACCTCGTCGAGCAATGTCGCCTTGAATTTGACCAGCCGATCCGCGATGTCCGCGGGCAGCGTCGGCCGGTCGTGGGCGGGAAGCCTGTACATCGCATTCATCGCAGCGATGCGCTCCAGAAATGGCTTCTTCATTGAAGCGATCCCGCTGGAATGGCGCTTATCTGACCACAGCAAGAACGGCGAGTCCGACCACCGCCGCGGCCATGATGAGGGAGAGGACGAGCAGCAAGCGTGTCCGCACGCGCAGGACATCCACGGCTTCGATCAAGCGACCGTTCTGCTCGGCAAGCCGCGTGACAAGCTCGGACGCAGCGGTCAATTCCTTGCGCAACTCGTCCATCTGCGCCTCGAGGGCGCGCTGCCCCGCTTCCGGCCCCTGGCCGATGGCCTGCGGGGCGTCCTGTTTCTTGACCGTGGCCCAGAGCTTCTGCGCGCCCTTCACGACCGTCGGCGCCGCAGCAATCAGCTCGGCCCAGGGTATGACTTTGAATGCAGTAATCCAGCCGGCCATATCAGTACCTCTTCCGCCTGTCGTGAGCTTGTCGAGGGGTCATCTGACCTCCCTGCCTGGCGTACCGCCTGCCCAGGTCGCGACAAGAGGCGCGTCAGGCGGCAGGTCGCTTCTGCCAGTCTTCCCGGCGGAAGCGCTTGCGGCGGGCGGCGGCCGGCTGCTCGCCGGCGAGGTGCTCGCGGATCCGCTCGCTTACCGTCTCGCGGATGCTGAGCGGCAGCGGCTGCGCCGCCACTTCGAAGCGCGCCACGATCTTGTCGGCCCCGGGCGGCTTGGCCGGCCCCGCGCCATCGTGGAAAAAGCCGCCCGTGCGGTGCCACACCAGCGCCCGCTCGCTTGCACCGATCCCGTAGCAGAGCTGGAACAACGTGATGTCCCCCTCGTCGGTCTGCCACACGAACAGATCGAAGTATTCGTTGTGGAACCAGCGCCGACGGGTGCGGGGCTCGTCGGCGATACCCTCGATTTCACGCAACATGTTCTCCCTTTCTCAGGAATATGCATCAGTATAGACACTTACGGCGCCGCCGGGGTTCGCGGCCAGCGCCACCCCAGGCTCACGAAACATGCGCCGCGCTCACTGAAAGGTTGGCACCATGGCGACCGCAGACACGGCTATAACCAGCGCGGCCCCGGCTCGACGCGACGGCGCAGGCAGCGTGCTGGGCCACGATCTTTTTCATCGCGTCAGCGGCGGCGAGTTCCACCTACCTCACCGTAAGCGAGATCTTCCCGGTGGAAATGCTCGCGGTGGCAATCTCGGTCTTCTACGCGGCGGGCACCGGCGCAGGTGGGGTCGTCGGCCCCGCGCTCTTCGGCATGCTGATCGAGAGCGGCAGCCGCGGCGCGTTGTCCCACGGCTACCTGCTCGCCGCCGCGCTGATGTGCGCAGCCGCAATCGTTGCCGTTGTTCTGTGGGTCGATGCCGAGCGCAGGTCGCTGGAACACGTCGCGCCGCCGCTCAGTTCCGAAACGGGGAACGGAGACGAGAGGCGCTAGAGCAGAAATCAGGCGAGCGCGGCGAGCACCCGCTCGCGGGTGAACGGCATGTCGCGCAGCCGCACCCCCATCGCATTGTGGATCGCGTTCGCGATTGCCGCGACCGTCGGGCCCTGGGCGCCTTCGCCTGCGCCGAGCGGCGGCTCGTCGGGCCGGTTGACGACGGTCACCTCGACCAGCGGCGATTCCTCGAAGGTGAGGATGGGGTAATCGATCCAATTGCTCGTCACGATGCGGCTGCGGTCGTACTGCACCGCTTCCTTGAGCGCCCAGCTCACGGTCTGGATGATGCCGCCCTCGGTCTGGTTGACGAGGCCGTCGGGGTTGATGACGAGCCCGGCGTCGATCGCGGCCCAGACACGCTTGACCGCGATCTCGTTGCCAGCCTCCACTTCCACGATCTCCGCCACGTAGCAGGCGCCGTTCTTGTAGCGCGCGAAGCCGACGCCGCGGCCGCGCGTCCCGTCGCCTTTCTCGCCCTTGCGCCATCCGGCTTTCGCCGCGACGGTCTCGATTACGGCGCGCGCGCGCGGGTCCTTGAGATGGCGCAGGCGGAACTCGACCGGGTCGGCGCCGGCAGCCGCCGCGCATTCGTCCATGAACGACTCGATCGCGAAAACGTTGGCCGTCGCCCCGAGCGCGCGCAGCGCGGACACCCGCACCGGCATGCGATTTACCAGGCGGTTGGTGACGCGCTCGTTGGGGAACTCGTAGATCGGGATCGCGTTGCGGTGGCTGCCGCCTCCCGGCAGCGGTGGATTGCGCGGGGGCGAGGCCTTGAACGGCTTGGCGAGGTGCCACGCCGCAATCAGGTTGACGCCTCCGAGGCCGTTGGGACGCGTGCTGTGCGAGTTGCTCCAGATATCCTCGGTCCAGCCGACGATCCCGCCCTCGCGGTCGAGCTCGGCCTTGAGCTTGACGACCATGGTCGGGCCGTACGGCTCCCACTGGAATTCGTCCTCGCGCATCCACTGCACGCGCACCGGCCGGCCGGGCACCGCGCGCGCGAGCAGCGCCGCGTCGAGCGCGGCGTCGTCCGCCCCGTTGTGGCCGTAGCAGCCCGCGCCGTCCATGTGGATCACCGCGATGGCGTCCTCCTTTACCCCGAGCACGGGCGCAAGGTCGCGGCGCAGCGGATAGATACCCTGGCTGTGCGTCCACACCGTGTAGTGGCCGTTCTCGCAGCGCGCGACGGCGCAGGACGGCCCAAGAGCGGCGTGCGCGGTGTAGGGCCGGGTGTACTCCGCCTCGAGCGTCCTCGCGGCGCGCGCCGCGGCGGCCGCATCGTGCTTCTCGCTGATGACCGTGTCCTCGGTCGCCTCCTTGAGCAGGAAGCGCGGATCCGCGGCCGGCAGCTCGGTGGAATCGTCCCAACGCGCGATTCGCTTCAACCGGGTGAGCGCGCGAATCGCCTGCTCCTCGCGCTCGGCGATGACGCCGAGGAAGCTGCCGTCGCGCACCAGCTTCACCACGCCCGGCAGCGCGCGCACCTCGGCTTCGTCCAGGCCGGCGAGCCGCGCGTCGTAGCTCGGGGGACGCGCGATGCGTCCGTGCAGCATGCCCGGCAGCTCGAGGTCGTGAACATAGATCGGCATGCCGGTCACCTTGGCGGGAATGTCGCGGCGCGGCGCCGGCGTGCCGATGACCGTGTGCAGCGAAGCGGGTTTGGGCGCGATCTCGGCGGTCGCCTCGCGCGCGAGCAGGTCGTCGCTCGCGAGATCCCAGTAGCTGACGCTCCCGCCCGCCCGCGCTGTGACGACGCCATCCGCGACCGAGAGCTGTTCGAGCGACACGCGGAGCCGGGCGGCGGCGCGTTGCAGCAACAGGTCGCGCGCCTCTGCCGCGGCGTAGCGCAGCGCCGTGCCGCCGTCGGTGATCGACTGGCTGCCGGAGGTCATGCCCTCGTCGGGGCTGTAGCTTGTGTCGGCGGGCGCGACCCGGATGCGCGCGAGCGATACGTCGAGTTCCTCGGCGACGATTTGCGCGAGCGCGGTGAGTATGCCCTGGCCGATCTCGACCTTGCCCGGAAAGACGGTCACAGTGCCGTCGCGGTTGATGCGCAGCCAGCGGTCGAGCCGGCGGTTGGCGTTGAGGCTGCCGGGCAGCTTGCGGGCGGGGGTGCTGGCGGTCGTCATGCCTTCTCCGATTCGGCTGCTGCGCGCCGGATCGCGCGCAGGATACGGTAGTGCGTGCCGCAGCGGCAGAGATTGCCCTTGAGCGCGGTACGAATGTCCGATTCAGTGGGGCGCGGGTTGGTGTCGAGCAGCGCCTTGGCGCTCATGATGATGCCGGTCGCGCAGTAGCCGCACTGCGCGGCCTGCTCCTCGATGAATGCCCGTTGCAACGGGTGCAGTTTCCCGTTCTGCGCGAGACCCTCGATGGTGGTGACGCTCTTTCCCGCCGCGGCCGACAGAGGAAAATCGCAGGACTGCACGGGCTTGCCGTCCACCAGCACCGTGCACGCGCCGCACTGGCCCATGCCGCATCCGAAGCGGGCGCCCTTCAATTTCAGATCGTTGCGCAGCACGTAGAGCAGCGCGGTCTCCGGCTCCGCTGCGACTGCATGCGTTCGGCCATTTACCGTAAGCGTCGTTGCCAAATCATCTTCCCCCGCCCGACCAAGCCGTGGATGCCGGCGGGCTTATCAAAGAAAAAACAGCAGGTTATTTATTGTCCTTGATCCTGATGCCCACTGCAGCTTGGACCGGGCGCCGGACTCGTTTTTTCAAATCATTGGGTCTATACTAAAAGCGCTCGTTCCGAGCTGGTATGGAGGACGCTACCCATGATACATACCGCCGAAGTCGAGACTCTGAAGCAGCGAATCCACCAATTGCACATAGAGCACAGAGACCTCGATGACGTCATCTCCCGTCTTTCGCAAAGCTCCGCCCAGGATCAATTACAGTTGCAGCGCCTCAAGAAGCGCAAGCTGTTCCTGAAGGACCAGATCACGATGCTCGAGCGCCAGCTCGAGCCCGATATTCCCGCCTAGACTGTAGCACGCCGTCTCGTTTGCGCGCTGCCGCGCGGGCGCGGCGTGAAAGTGTCGAGCGAGCGTTCCGCGGATCACTGCGAAAATCCCCGCCGCACCCGTTGCATGCCGGCCAGCGCGAGAACCATCGCGAAAACGCCGAAGAGCACGAACCATAATAGCGACCAGCCGGCGATCGACAGCCCGAGGAACGTCCAGCCGACCTCTGCGCACTCGCCGCTGCCGGTGAGGATCTTTTCCAGCGCCTGCGTCAGCGGCAGCTTCTTCAGCATGTATTCCAGCCCCGGCCCGCATTCGGGAATCCGGTCCTTCGGCAGGTACTGCAGCCACACGTGACGCGCGGCGATGGCGGCACCGATGCTCGCCCCCACGACCAGGAACCCCGAGTAGACGATCGCCCCCGTGCGCCCCGGGCCGTGCAGCGCCGCGACGAGAAAGATCGCCGCGAGCGCCATGAACGCGATGCGCTGCAGGATGCACAACGGGCAGGGATCCTCGTATTCGTAGTACTGGAGATAGTAGGCAAAGCCGAGCAGCCCCGCGCAGGCGAGGAAGCCCAGCGCGTAGCCAAGCCGCGGCATCAGAGGCAGGCCGGCAATCGTTCTCATGCCGTAAGTTTACCGGTTGTGCGGCACGATGGTGAACCGTACACTCGGCCGATGATCAGTATCGTGCCCGGCGTCGTGCTCGACGAAAACGAGATCGAGCTCAGCTTCATCCGGGCGTCCGGCCCCGGCGGGCAGAACGTCAACAAGGTCGCTACCGCAGTTCAGTTGCGCTTCGACGTTCAGCACTCTGTGTCGCTCCCGCCGCCGGTGCGCGAGCGGCTGCGCGCAATTGCCGGCCGGCGTGTGAGTCGGGAGGGGGTGCTCGTCATCACGGCGCATCGCTTCCGCAGCCAGGAGCAGAATCGCAACGACGCGGTCGAGCGCCTCGTGGCCCTGATCCGCGAGGCGGCCACCCCTCGAAAGACGCGTAGACCGACGCGACCCACCCGTGGTTCACGGCAGCGGCGGCTGGAATCGAAGCGGCGCCGCGGCGAGGTCAAGCAAGGCCGCCGAGCGGTCGACCTGCCTTGACGGAATCAACAGAGAATCGCGTTCTGCGGGAATGGACCGGGGGTGAGGATTGTTATAGCATCGCAGGCGCCTGAGTGACGCCGCACCTTGAATTTACTTTCTTAACAGGAGGATAGCTAATGCGTTTCGCCGTCAAGATGTCGGGTATTGCGCTCGCCACAGCCGTTTTGAGCGTGACCTTGCTGCCGGGGGCAACATCCTACGCGGCCAGCGGTGAAGAGGTGATCAAAGCGCGAATCAATTTCATGAACGACGAGCTGGACAAGAAGAACTGGAGGGTGCTTGCGGCATTCGCGGCCAAAGGGAAGGGATCCCTCGCTGACGTTGAGAAAGCCGCAAACGATCTGGCTAACCTCGCAGAAAAGATACCGGGGCATTTCCCGAAAGACACCGGCCGCGGCAACTACCCCGACAAGCTGACGCGCTCATTGCCCGACATCTGGATGAACTGGGAAGAGTTCAACAAGGACGTCCGGAGGCTGGCCAATCAATCCAAGAACCTCGCGCGCCTTGCGCGGGAGGGGCAGAAGGATGAAGTCGTGGCGATAATCGGAAAGTCCGGAAGGTACTCCCAGACCAAGCTCGGCTGTACCGAATGCCACGAGAATTTCCGCGGCCCCAGCGTCAAGTGATCAGCTAGCGCGAATCGGGCTGTTTCGTTGTGATTGACATTGCCAACCGTACCGCCGAGCTGATTCGGACTCGGCGGCCGGGTGGCAGCGGTCCCGGTCCTGTATAGGCCGATGCGGAGACTCGCCCCGGCGCTGCTGGTGCTGGCGAGTTTCAGTTGTGCATCGCCTGCCGCCGCCGCCGGAGATTCCAAGCGCGGCGAATACCTCGTCCGCGCGGGCGGCTGCGTGGGCTGCCACACCGAGGACCGGAAAGACGCAGTCCCGTTTTCGGGAGGCCGCGCGTTAAAGACGCCGTTCGGCACGTTCCATGGGCCGAACATCACTCCGCATCCGCAGGCGGGCATCGGCCGCTGGACCGAGGCGGATTTCATACGCGCGATGCGCCACGGCCGGCGCCCTGACGGCGCCAACTACTTCCCGGCTTTTCCCTACCCGTCGTTCACGAAGGTCCGGGATGCCGATCTGCGCGACCTGTGGGCGTACCTGCGCACGCTTCCGCCAAGCGCCCGAGCCAACCAGGAGCACGACCTGTGGTTCTTCTTCGGCTGGCGCTTCCTCGTCACCGTCTGGAAGTGGTTCTTCTTCACGCCCGGCCCCTTCGTGAACATCCAGGGCGCATCCGAGATCGTCAATCGCGGCGCCTATCTCGTGCAGGCTCTTGGTCACTGCGGCGAGTGTCACACGCCTCGCAATTTTCTGGGCGGACCGAAACGCGGCCGCTACCTCGCGGGCGGCAGGGTGCCTGGTGACAGGGAAGCTCCGAATATCACTCCTTCGGGACTCGAGCTGTGGAGCGATGCGAACCTGAAGGAATTTTTCTCGAGCGGGGTGACGCCTGACGATGACCGGGCTTCCGAGGAAATGTACGAGGTGATCAGGAACTCCACCAGCCATCTGACGCCGCAGGACGTCGCGGCCATGATCGCCTACCTGCGGGCGCTGCCGCCGCTGCCCGATTAGCGACGATACGTCGCTCCCGCGAAGGCGGGAGTCCAGACACTCGGCGCGCGCCTGAAGCTTGGATGCGTCCAGATTCCCGCCACTGCGGGAATGACGGGATTATTTACCTCCGCGCGTTGAGCGGCGGATCGCTCGTCCGCTCGAACGCGCGGGGTTGAACGGCGCGCGAGCGTCCGTTTCAACCCTGGTATTTGAACGAGAGGCTCACGCGCGCGCGGAACAGCGCGATCTTGCCGTTCTCGATGACGACGTCGGTCTTGGTCACCTCCGCCAACCGCAGGTCGCGCAAGGTATGCGACGCGGTCTCGACGGCGTTGCGCGCGGCATCCTCCCACGAGGTCCGGCTGGTGCCGACCAGCTCGGTGACGCGATAGACGCTGCCCTTCCCTCTTCCCTTGGCCATGGTGTCCTCCTTTGGATTGGATCACCGCCCGCCGCGGCAGAATCACGCGCGGCGCGGCGACGGGTCCATCTTACACCCGTGTGCCAAACGACATGCAGGGGGAAAGGGATCAGCTCCGGGGCGAAGCCGCGGCTTGCCCGATTTCGGTCAGCGACCTGAGCTTTACGTAGTCCGTCTTGCCGCTGCCGAGCAACGGAAGCGAGGAAACGTGCACGACGCGGCGCGCGACCGCAAGGTCCTGGGCCCCGAGCTCGCGCGCAGCCTTCTGCAGCGCGATGCGGTCGAGCCGCGAGTCGGTCGTGAAGAGCACGGTGCTCTCACCCGTCTGCGAGACGAGCTCGAGGGCTGCGGCGTGCTGCTGGCCCGGCGAGGCGTGGATCGCGATCCGCTCCACGACCTCGAGCGAGATCATCTCGCCCGCGATCTTGGCGAAGCGCTTGACCCGGCCGTGAATGGTGAGATAACCGTCGTCATCCATGTCGACGACATCGCCGGTGTTATACCACCCCTCGCCCACCTCGGAACGCGGCGGCTGCAGGTCACCGGGGTGCTCGTAGAGGTAGTAGCCGCGCATGACGTTGGGACCGCGCACGTGCAGCACGCCGCCGCGGGGGATGCCGGGCACCGGCACCAGCTGGTGCTCGATGCCGGGGAGCATGCGCCCGACCGTGCCCGGCTTGTAGGACAGCGGCGTATTGAGGGAGAGCACCGGCGCGCACTCGGTCGCGCCGTAGCCTTCCATGATGCGCAGCCCGAAGCGGCTCAACCAAAGGCTCGCCACCTCCGGGTTGAGCTTCTCCGCGCCCGATACCACCACCCGCGTCTTGTTGAAATCGTAGGGATGGGCCTGGCGCCCGTAGTGCGCGAGGAAAGTGCTGGTGCCGAAGACATAGGTGCAGCCGCGGGTGTAGGCAAGCTCGGGAATCACCTTGTAATGCAGCGGCGTGGTGTAGAGATAGCTGCGGGTGCCGGTGAGCAGCGGCTGCAGCGTGCACGCGGTCAGGCTGTAGGAGTGGTACATCGGCAGCGAGTTCAGGAACTTGTCGTTCGGCGTGTAATCGATGACCGCGCCCATCTGCGCGATGTTGGCGAGCAGCGCGCGGTGGGAGAGCGCGACGCCCTTGGGGCGCGCCTCGGAGCCGGAGGTGAACAGGACCACCGCGGTCTCATCCGGGTGGCTCTCGGGCACTGCCGCGCGCGGCCGCCACAGCGCCCAGCCCATCAGCCACAGCTTGTCGAGCACCCCGAACTGCGCGCGCAGGTCCTCCAGGTAGACGATGCGCAGCGTGGAAAGCGCCGAGATCGAGCTTCCCAGCCGCGCGACATCGACGAAGCGCCGTGAAGTAATGAGCGTCTTGATGCCGACCGCAATGCAGGCGCTACGCAGCGCGTCGGGGCCAGCAGTGTAGTTGAGGAGAGCCGGCGTGCGCCGCATCGCGCCAAGGCCGAGTAGCAGCGCGACCGTCGTCGCGAGATTCGGCATCATCACGCCGACGATCTCACCCTCCCCGGCGAGCCGGGCCCCCAATCGCCCCAGAGCAAGGCTCGCCTTGATCAGATCGCGGTATGAGTGGTGGCGCTGCGTGTCCTCCAGGATGAGCGTGCCCCGCCCGTGCAGCGCCGCGGCATCGAGCAGCGCCTGGAACAGAGTCGACGGCGGCCGCGAAGCGAACATCATGTGCTGCATGATCCTCAACAGCTCGTCCGCCAGCCGGCGCCGCCGCGCCTTGCCGGGCACTAGCAGCTGCGCCGGCAGCCGTCGCCCGGGCATGATCGTGATCGTGACCCGGGGAAAGAGCCGCTTCGGGAACAGGCCGCCGACCGCGGCATAGCGGGAATAGAGCGTCCCGGTGATGTGCACCGGAACGATCCATGCATTGCAGCGCGCGGCAATGACTGCCGCGGAGTCGTAAATCTTGGTCAGGGCCCCGGTAGAAGTTGCCGGGCCTTGAGGGAACACCACGACCGGGCGCCCGCGCTCGACGAGCCGTATCAAGCGCTTCAGTGCCAACGGCCGCAGGGGATTGAGGACGACATGCGGCACGACCCGCATCACCAGCCGCACGAGCCAATGTCGGAGACCCTCGCCGGAGTCCGCAACGGTGACGCCCGTGGGCAGGAACAGCCCCAGCAGCGCCCCGTCCAGCACGGAATCGTGGTTGGCAACGATCAGAACCCGCCCGGCCTTCAGTTGATCAAGGTCGCCCACGACCCTGACCCCAAATAGCGCCCGGAAGGCGAATCTCAAAAATCCGGAAGTCACAATGACTTACTCGTTATAGTTAATCTTGATTATTGATTAGCGGTCGGCGCGGCGTCAAATGGTGGACTCGTCTGCCCCGGCTGAGGGTGTTGCGTGGACCGCGACAAAGGGCCGTTTGCGGGCGCCGGGCGGCATTTGACCGCAATTCGTTAATCCCTGTTTCTAAATCAAAAAGTGAAAATCTATCAGAATGTTAGATTTGCTTTCTCATGCGTACTTACCTTTAAATCGAGGCGTGATCTGGATCACATAAGCTGTTTTTCTAAACCGGTTCTCACTCCGAGGGAGCGCCACCATGGACATGCATGTTCCGTCTGCAGTACTAGAGGCACGTCAACTACCCGCCACTCAACCCCTTACCAATGGCGGGGTCGAATTCAGCTTCTCGCCGCAGCTGCGCGCGAATTTCGACAAGGATACGCGCGCGTTGTGGATGCGCTGGGCGCCGGAGCCGCGACCCTGCTTCAATCCCGCCCTGCTCGCCGACATCCGGGCATTCCAGGAATACGTCGCCGGCACCGGCGGGACCATCGACTGCTACGGCGAGGAGCACCCCATCGAGTACGTGGTGCTCGCATCGGGCTTGCCGGGCGTGTTCAATCTCGGCGGGGACCTCGATCTGTTCAAGCAGCTGATCGACGCCCGCGACCGCCAGGGCCTGCTGCGCTACGGCCGCGCCTGCATCGACGTGCTCTACCGCCAGTACATCGGCCACAACCTGCCGCTCACGACGGTTTCCCTGGTGCAGGGCGAATGCCTGGGCGGCGGCTTTGAGGCGGCGTTGTCGAGCGACGTGCTGGTCGCCGAGAAGAGCGCACGCTTCGGCTTCCCTGAAATCATCTTCAACCTGTTCCCGGGCATGGGCGCCTATTCATTCCTCGAGCGGCGCATCGGACAGCGCGGCGCGGAGGAGATCATCACCAGCGGCAAGATCTACACCGCGGAGGAGATGGCCGCGCACGGCGTGGTCGACGTCGTAGCCGAGAACGGCAACGGCGAGGCCGAGGTCGCGGCGCTCGTCCGGCGCCGCAGCCGCAGCCGCAACGGGTTCGCGGCATTGACGCAGGTGCGCCGGCGCGTGCAGCGCATCGAGTTCTCGGAGCTGCTCGACGTAGTGCAGATCTGGGTCGACAGCGCGCTGAAGCTCAACACCCGCGATCTCAAGCTCATGCAGCGCCTGGTGTCGCGCCAGAACGGGCTGAACGAGTCCCAGCAGATTCACTGACGGCTGCCCGCCGGGATCGATCATGAGCGAACGGGACGTGCCAACGGTGGCGGACATGCCGTGCCACGTGATTCACCAGGGGAACGACGGTTCGCCGTGCTTCCTTGGCAACGAGGACTACCTTGTCTACCTCGATTGCCTGAAGGGAGCAGCGGAGAAGCACCGATGCGCAATCCACGCCTACGTGCTGATGCCGGACCAAGTGCAGTTGCTCGTCAGTCTGGACTCGGAGACCAGAGTGGCGCAGCTCATGTGCTATGTCGGCGATCGTTACCTGGATTACGTGAACTACACCCACCAGCTCAATGGGGCGTTCTGGGAGCACGAGTCGAGGGTCACTCCGGTCGACAACGACCGGGAACTCCTTGCCCGTTACTGCGCAATCGAGGCGGAACCGGTCCGGGCGTGCCTCGTTGCAGCACCGACGGACTACCGGTGGTCGAGCCATCGTCACCACGCCTGCGGCGGCGAGGACGCGGTCATCCAGGACCACGCCGCGTATCTCGCGTTGGGGACGACGCAGCTTGCGCGGCAGCTCGCGTACAACGAGCTGTTTCGCGTGGCGGCCGGGATCAAGACTTCGACCGGCCTCGATCCCGCGCCGGGTGCGGACCTGCGCGAGGATGGAATCAAGCGATCGGTGCGCGGGCTCGCATGGCAGGCCATGAGGCTGCGGGAACGGCGCCTCGGTCGTTCGCAGCCGCCGGAGGCCGAAGCGCATGCCCGCGGGAGCGCACCTGACGCGGCGCAGAACCGCGCAGCCGCGATGCGCCAGTTGGCCAATAAGTGAGGGATTTGATAGACTTATGACACAGTCAGCGCGCAACGGGACGCGGCCGCAGGCCGCGGCGAAAAAGCCCGTTTCCATCAGGGGGGACGCTGTGAGCGATCCGTCGACGGAGTACAGCATCCAGGAGGTATCCGAGATGCTGGGTATTCCGATCCAGAAGCTGCGGCGCTGGGACGAGCAGGGGGTGCTGGTCGCGAGCCGCACGCACGGCGGGCACCGGCGCTATTCCCGCGAGTTGATCGACCGCCTGACCACCTCCGCACTCGCGACGACGAGCGACAAGGCTACCAAGGAGCTGGCGACGATCCGCAAGTCGCTCGCCGAGAAGCGGCGCGTGATCCAGCTCCTGCTGGAGAGCGAGAACCGCTACCGCGACCTGGTCGAGACCTCCCACGACCTCATCTGGACCACCGACTCCTTCGGGCGCTTCACCTATCTCAACACCGCCGCCAACGCGATCTTCGGCGTCGCGCCCAAGGACCTGATCGGGCGCTGCTTCTTCGATTTCGAGTCCGGCATCTCCCACGTCTCCAACCGCCGCTTCCTGGCTACGCTCAAGCGCGACGGCGAGATCAAGCATTACGTAACCCGCCTCGTCACCCATACCGGGGAGGATCGCTGGATCGGCATCAATGCGCGGGTGGTGCTCGACGACAACGGCGCCATGCTCGGCATCCGCGGCACCGCGCACGACATCACCGAGGAGCACCTCGCGACGCAGCGCATCGAGCACCTCGCGCTGCACGACTCGCTCACCGACCTTCCCAACCGGCTGTGCCTGCAGCGCCGCATCGAGTCGGCTCTGCAGTCGGGCGGCGTCGGCGCGCTGCTGTTCCTCGACATCGACCATTTCAAGTACGTCAACGACCACTTCGGCCACCGCACCGGCGATCAGCTGATCGTCGGGGTCGGGAGCGTGCTGCGTGACGTGATGCGCAACCTGGCCGGCGAGCTGTTCCGCCTCGGCGGCGACGAGTTCGCCATTCACCTGCCCTCGGCGCTGCGCAAAGACGCCGTCGAGGTCGCAGAAAAGGCGCTCGATGCGGTGCGGCACTACCGCTTCCAGGCCGCGGACGACAAGGTCATCTCCAACCTGGCGGCCTCCGCCGGCGTCGCGCTCTATCCGTTCCACGGCGGCGACGCGCTCGCGCTGCTCTCGAACGTGGACATCGCGATGTACCAGGCCAAGGATCACGGCCGCAACCGCTACGTGCTGTTCGACCAGGCCTCCGAGAACCTGCGCAGCACCCACAAGCGCGTCCATTGGGCGAAAAAGCTGCGCGACGCGCTCGAAGGGGACCGCCTGGTCCTGTTCCAGCAGCCGGTGGTGCGCCTGAAGGACCACGAGGCCGTGCATCACGAGGTGCTGGTGCGCATGCGTGGCGAGGACGGCGGCTACATCCTGCCCGGCAACTTCATCGAGCTCGCCGAATCGATGGGCGTGATCCAGGAAATCGACATGCGGGTGGTCGAGAAGCTCCTCGACTACCTGCGCTCGAGCGGACAGGCCGACCGGAAGCTGCGCTACTTCGTGAATCTCTCGCGGGTGTCGATTTCGGACCAGCAGTGGATACACCGCTTCCACTCGCTGCTGCGCTCGAGCGGCGTGAATCCGAACCAGCTGGTGTTCGAGATCACGGAGACCGCGGCGATGTCCGAGATCGACGTCACCATCACTTTCATCAAGCGCCTGAAGGAGATGGGGTGCCGCTTCGCGCTCGACGATTTCGGCGCGGGCTTCAGCTCGTTCTACTACCTGAAGCGCTTCGACGTCGACTACCTCAAGATCGACGGTGGCTTCATCCGCGACCTCGCGATCGACGAGGGCAGCCGCATCTTCGTGCGGGCGCTGAACGATATCGCAAACGGCCTCGACAAGCAGGTGATCGCGGAATGGGTGGAGACTCCCGAGGCGCTGAATCTCCTGCTCGGCATGGGCACCCACTTCGGCCAGGGCTACCTGTTCCAGCGGCCGATCCCGCTCGATCAGAAGGATGCAGTGACGGAACCGGCTGTGCGCGACGCCAACGCGGCCTGACGCGTGACCGGTCACCGGTCACTGGTCACTCGTCACCGCCTCAAAAACCTGTCCGCCCACAGCAGGCCGATCACGGTTTTCTCGTCGGTGATCTTCCCCTGCCGCACCCAGCGCAGCGCCGCCGCCAGCTTCACGGGCACCACCTCCAGCAGCTCGCCGTCGTCCGGCGCATGCCCGACGCGGGCGAGACCGCGCGCGAGATAGAGCTCGATGCGCTCGTCGGAATAGCCGATGCAGGGATGTATCGTCGTCAGGTGGCGCCACTTCCCGGCCGTGTAGCCGCATTCCTCCCGCAGCTCGCGCCGCGCCGTCTGCAGCGGCCTCTCGCCGGGATCGATCTTGCCGGCCGGTATCTCGCAAAAATGACGGGCCACGGGATAGCGATACTGGCGCACCAGCACCACGGTCCTGGAATCGAGGAACGGCACGATCATGACCGCGCCCGGATGCCGCACGTACTCGCGGCGCGCGGTGCGGCCGTTTGCGAGTCGCACCTGGTCCTCCAGCACGTGTAACAGCCGCCCGCGATAGACGGTCCGGGATCGGAGCTTGCGCTCGGTGAAATCAGTCGGCTTGCGCCCGCCCCTTTGCGGGCGGTTCCGTTCACCGGTCATGGACTACAGCGACACCTGGATCGAGTAGCTGCACAGCCACATGAGCCGCTCGGGAAAAATCCCGAACACCAGCATGAACAGGCAGTTCAGGCTCAACAGCACGCGGACGTCCATGCGCGGCGCGATGGGAGCGGTGTCCACCGGCGCGTCGAAGTACATGAGCTTGACCAGCCGCAGGTAGTAATAGGCGCCGACCAGCGAGAACAGCACCGCGAACACCGCGAGCGGTATGGACCACCAGGCGCCGACGCTGATCACCGCCTGCAGCACCGAGAGCTTGGCGTAGAACCCCACCGTCGGCGGCACGCCCGCCATGGAAAACATCAGGAGCAGCATGAGAAAGGCGTACCACGGGCTGCGCTGGTTCAGGCCCTTGAAGTCGTCGAGGTTTTCCGCCTCGAAGCCCGCGCGCGAGAGCAGCAGGATCATGCCGAAGGCGCCCAGGTTCATCAGCATGTAGACCACCACGTAGAACATGCCCGCGCCGTAACCGACCACGTCGCCCGAGAGTATCCCGAGCAGCAGGAATCCCATGTGACCGATGGTCGAGTACGCGAGCATCCGCTTGAGGTTGGTCTGCGCGATCGCGGTCACGTTTCCGATCGCGAGCGAAAGCGCCGCCATCAGGATCAGCATGTCCTGCCATTCCGCGAGCAGCTGCTCCGCGCCGAGCCCCTGCACCAGCAGCCGCATGATGAAGGCGAACGCCGCGAGCTTGGGCGCCGATCCGATGAACACCGTCACTGCCGTCGGCGCGCCGTGATAGACGTCCGGCACCCACATGTGGAACGGCACCGCGCCGAGCTTGAAGCCGAGGCCCGCGACGACGAAGACCAGCGCGAATACCAGCACCACGTCCTGCGCTCCGCCCCCGAGGATGACCTCGGCGAGCTGGGGGATGCCGAGCGTTCCGGTCGCCCCGTAGAGCATGGACATGCCGTAGAGGAGCATCCCCGAGGCGAGCGCGCCCAGCACGAAGTACTTCATCGCCGCCTCGGTCGCGACCGCCGAATCGCGCTGCAGCGCCACCATCGCGTAGAGCGACAGCGTCAGGAGCTCCAGCCCGAGGTAGAGCGTCAACAGGTGATTCGCCGAGATCATGACCATCATGCCCAGCGTGGCGAACAGAACGAGCGCGTAGAATTCGCCGCGGAACATGCCGCGCGCCGCGAGGTAGGGCCGCGAGTAGACCAGGATCGCCATGACCCCGAGGTCGATGAGGAGCTTCAGCACGTCCGCCATCAGGTCGTCCACGAACATGCCGCTGAAGGTGGTGAGCGGCTCCACGTCAGCGGTGACGTAGGTGATGAGGAAGCAGCCGATGAGGGCCGCCTGGGTCAGCGCATAGGTGACGACGCGCCTCTCGTCAGTCACGAAGAGGTCCGCGACCAGGATCACGCACACCATCGCAAGCAGGAACAGCTCGGGATAGGCGGGAAGGAGCGGTGTGATGTATGACATCGCGGGCTCGTGTCTTGGTCAGCGCAGCTTGCTCTGGGCGACATGCGCGAGCAGATCGTTCACCGAGGCATGCAGCACCTCGGCGAACGGATTGGGCCAGACGCCCATCACGAGCACCGGAGCCGCGAGCAGCCCCAGCACGATGAACTCGCGCCCGTTGAGATCCGCCAGGCCCGCGACGTGACGGTTGGCGACGGCGCCGAAGATCACGCGCTTGTACATCCACAGGGTGTAGGCTGCGCCGAACACCAGCGTGGTGGCGGCCGCCGCCGCGTACCAGACGCTTGTCCTAACCGCGCCCAGGATCACCATGAACTCGCCGACGAAGCCGCTCGTGCCGGGCAGCCCCGAATTCGCCATCGCAAACAGCATGAACAGCGCCGCGAAAACCGGCATGGTGTTGGCGACGCCGCCGTAATCCGCGATCTGGCGCGAGTGCATCCGGTCATAGAGCACGCCCACGCACAGGAACAGTGCCCCCGAAATGAAGCCGTGCGAGATCATCTGGATCACGGCGCCCTCGAGCGCGAGCGGGTTGAAGATGAAGATGCCGAGCGTGACGAAGCCCATGTGCGAGATCGAGGAATACGCGATCAGCTTCTTGAGATCGGCCTGCACCAGGGCGACGAGCCCGATGTACACCACCGCGATGAGCGACAGCGCGATCACGAACCCCGCGAGCATGTGGCTCGCGTCGGGCACGATCGGCAGCGACAGCCGGATGAAGCCGTAGGCGCCGAGCTTCAGCATGATGGCGGCGAGCACGACCGATCCCCCGGTCGGCGCCTCCACGTGGGCGTCCGGCAGCCAGGTGTGTACCGGCCACATCGGCACCTTGACCGCGAACGAGGTCATGAACGCGATGAAGATCAGCACCTGGGGCACCAGGGCGAGCGGCAGCCGGTAGTAGTCGAGCAGCGAGAAGCTGCCGTCCGACACGTTGTAGAGGTAGATGAGCGCGATGAGCGAGAGCAGCGACCCCGCCAGCGTGTAGAGAAAGAACTTGAAGGCGGCGTAGACCCGGTTCGGGCCGCCCCACATGCCGATGATGACGAACATCGGGATCAATGTCGCCTCGAAGAACACGTAGAACAGCAGCGCATCGAGAGCACAGAACACCCCGTTCATGATTCCGGACAGGAACAGGAACGCCGCCATGTACTGGGCGACGCGCTCCCGGATCACTTCCCAGCCGGCGATCACGACCAGCACGGTGGTGAAGCTGTTGAGGAGAATCAGGAGCAGCGACACGCCGTCGATGCCGAGGTGGTAGTTGACGTTGAAGGTCTCGATCCACGGCGTGATATAGGTGAACTGGAAGCCGCCCGCCACAGGATCGAAACGCGCATAGAGCGGCAACGTCACCACGAAGCCGAGCACGGCGCCCACGAGCGCGATCACGCGCGCGGCACCGGCATTGCGGTCAGAGCCGGTGGCGAGCACCGCGGCCCCGGCCAGGATCGGGACCCAGATCGCGAGATTGAGCAGATTGAATCCGAGCATGGCGGGGTCAGGCAAACAATCGGGCAAGCAGCAACGGGATCCCGATGAACACCGTGATGAACAGCAGGATCCCGATGATCATGGCGAAGGCGTAGTGATAAATGAACCCGGACTGCAGGGTGCGGACCAGCATTGCAATCCACCCCACCGCCCGCGCCGAGCCGTCGACGAAGACGCCGTCGATCACTGCCACGTCACCGCCCTTCCACAGCCCGGTGCCGAAGCGCACCGCGCCGTCGCCAAACAGCCGCTGGTAGGCCTCGTCGAACCCGTACTTGCGCTCGAGTATGGTGTAGAGAAATCCCATCTTCTCCTGGATCCGTCCGGGCAGATCCGGCCGCAGGAGGTAGAGATAGCTCGCGGCGGCGACGCCCCCGATGGCAAGCCAGAACGGCGCCGTGCCCAGGGCGTGGGTCATCATGGCGCCGATCCCGTGGAAGTCCTGCCCCATCCGTGCCAGGACGTCGTGCGCGGGCGCGGTGACGATGGCGTTGCCGAAATAGCCGCCGAACAGCACCGGCCCGATGACCCAGCCGGCGCAAATGGAAGGGATCGCCAGCAGGACGAGCGGCACCGTCACGACCGCTGGCGACTCGTGTGGCACATGAGCGTGGCCATGATCCCCATGCGCCTTGTCGCCGTGCTCGTGGAAACGTTCGGGCCCATGAAACGTCATGAACACCAGCCGGAACGTGTAGAGCGCGGTCACGAACACCGTGACGAGCACCGCGAAATAGGCAAGGCCCGCGCCCGGCGTCCGCGACAGGTGCACCGCTTCGATGATCGCGTCCTTGGAAAAGAAGCCGGAAAAACCGGGGATGCCGACGCTCGCGATCGCCCCGACCAGGAGCGTCCAGTAGGTGACCGGCATGTATTTCTTCAGTCCACCCATCATCCGCATGTCCTGCTGGTGGTGCAGCGCGATAATGACCGACCCCGCCGCGAGGAACAGCAGCGCCTTGAAGAAGGCGTGGGTGACGAGGTGGAAGATTCCCGCCGCGTAGGCGGAGGCGCCGAGCGCGACGGTCATGTAACCGAGCTGCGACAGCGTCGAGTACGCCACCACGCGCTTGATGTCGTTCTGTACGATGGCGACGAGCGCCATGAAGAGCGCGGTGATCGCCCCGATCACCATGACCACGGAGAGCGCGGTCTCCGAGAGCTCGTAGAGCGGCGACATGCGCGCGACCATGAAGATGCCCGCCGTCACCATGGTCGCGGCGTGGATCAGCGCCGAGATCGGCGTCGGGCCTTCCATCGAATCGGGCAGCCACACGTGGAGCGGGAACTGCGCGCTCTTGCCCATCGCGCCGACGAAGAGCAGGAGACAGATCACCGTCATCAGGGACCACGCCGTGCCCGGCAGGATCTCGATGGTGTTGGCCCCGAGCGTGGACGCGCCCCGGAACACCGTCGCGTAGTCGAGCGTGCCGAAGTACATGAGAATCAGGGCAATCCCCAGCAGGAAGCCGAAGTCGCCGACGCGGTTCACCAGGAACGCCTTCAGCTGCGCGTAGGTCGCGGTCGGGCGCTGGAACCAGAAGCCGATCAGCAGATACGACATCAGCCCGACCCCTTCCCAGCCGAAGAAGAGCTGGAGGAAGTTGTTCGACGCCACCAGCATCAGCATGAAGAACGTGAAGAGCGAGATGTAGCTGAAGAAGCGCTGGTATCCGGGGTCGTCCGCCATGTAGCCGATGGTGTAGACGTGCACCATCAGCGACACGAAGGCGACCACCAGCATCATGGTCGCGGAGAGGCGGTCGATCAGGAAACCGATCTCGAAGCGGACGTTGCCCGACATGAGCCAGGTGTAGACCGGGCCCTCGTAGAGGTTGCCGTCGAGCACGTCGCGGAACACCGCCGCCGCGGCGAGCGTCGACACCAGCATGCCGGCGATGGTGATCCGGTGCGCGCCGCGGCGCCCGATTGCGCCGCCGAACAGGCCCGCAATGACGGCCCCCGCCAGGGGCGCCAATGGAACGATCAGGTATAGCCACTGCATCTTCGTCATGTTTTTCCGCTTCAGCCCTTGAGGCTGTCGAGCTCCTCGACGTCGATCGTGTTCAGGTTCCGGAACAGCGCGACCAGGATCGCCAGCCCGATGGCGGACTCGGCGGCGGCGACCGTCAGGATGAAGAACACGAATACCTGCCCTGAGGGATCGTCGAGGAAATGCGAGAACGCGACGAAGTTCAGGTTGACGGCGAGCAGCATCAACTCGATCGCCATCAGCAGCACGATCATGTTCCTGCGGTTGAGGAAGATGCCGATCACCGCGATCGCGAAGAGAATCGCGCCCAGCACCAGGTAATGCGACAGCGAGATCACTCGGGACGCCCTTGTTCTTTCTTTTCCGCCGGCATCGACACGATCCGGACGCGGTCTTCGCGCCTGACCTTGATCTGCTGCGCCGGGTCGATGTAGCGGCTCGGCTTGCGCGGGCGCAGCGTCAGCGCGATCGCCGCGACGATCGCCACCAGCAGGATCACCGCGGCGATCTCGAACGGATATACGTACTCGGTGTAGACCAGGCGTCCGAGCTCCTTGGTGTTGCTGTAGCCGGCGGCGAGCGGCGGCGGGGACGGCGCGTCGTAGAATCCGGCGTAGCGCCCGGCGAGCACGATCACCATCTCGGCAACCAGCAGCAGCGCGACGAACCCCCCAAGCGGCAGGTAGTTCCAGAAGCCTGCCCGCAGCCGCGCCATGTTGATGTCGAGCATCATCACCACGAAGAGAAACAGCACCATCACCGCCCCGACGTAGACCAGCACCAGCGCGATGGCGAGGAACTCGGCCTGCAGCTGCATCCAGATCGCGGCCGAGGTGCAGAACGCGAGCACCAGCCACAGCGCCGCATGCACCGGGTTGCGCGCCGTGATCACGCGCAGCGCCGCGAACAGCAGGATCGCGGAGAAGAAGTAGAAGACGAAGGCGCTGAACGTCATCGGACACCGGATGACGACTGACGGCCGACGACTGACGGATCTCTTGCCAACCTCTTGTTCTTGTTCATGTTTCTCTTGGCGCCCTGGCGGTTCATCTACCGGTAAGCGGCATCTTCCGCGCGGTCCTTCGCGATTCGCTCCTCGTAGAGGTCGCCCACCGCGAGCAGCATCGGCTTGGTGTAGATGAGGTCGCCGCGCTTCTCGCCGTGGTATTCGAATATGTGCGTCTCCACGATCGAGTCCACCGGGCACGACTCCTCGCAGTAGCCGCAAAAGATGCACTTGGTGAGATCGATGTCGTAGCGCGTCGTGCGGCGCGTGCCGTCGGCGCGCTGCTCGGACTCGATGGTGATGGCAAGCGCCGGGCACACCGCCTCGCACAGCTTGCAGGCAATGCAGCGCTCCTCGCCGTTGGGGTAGCGCCGCAACGCATGCAGCCCGCGGAAGCGCGGGCTCATGGGCGTCTTCTCCTCGGGATACTGCACCGTGATCTTGCGGCGGAAGAGGTGATGGCCGGTCAGCGCCAGGCCCTTCACCAGCTCGAAGAGCAGGAAGGTCCGCAGGAATCGCCGGATGCGATCGATCATCACTTCCACCACACCCAGAGCGGGGTCTGCATCCACGCGCCCAGCACGACGATCCACAGAATTGTGAGCGGCAGGAACACCTTCCAGCCGAGCCGCATGATCTGATCGTAGCGGTAGCGCGGGAAAGTGGCGCGGAACCACAGGAAACTCGACACCACGACAAAGAGCTTCACCAGCAGCCAGCCGAAGCTGTCGGCGGCGAGCCAGGGCAGGCCGATCGCGTCAGCGAGCACGGCCGGGACCGGCGAGAGCCACCCGCCGAGGAACATGACCGAGGCGAGCGTGGAAATCAGGATCATGTTCGCGTACTCCGCGAGGAAGAACACCGCGAACGCCATGCCCGAATACTCAACGTGGAAGCCGGCCACGATCTCCGATTCGCCCTCCGCGACGTCGAACGGCGCGCGGTTGGTCTCCGCGACGCCCGCGATCAGATACACCAGCAGGATCGGAAACAGCGGAATCCAGAACCAGTTGAGGAAGCCCCAGCCGCCGCTCTGCATGCGCACGATGTCGCCGAGGTTCAAGCTCTGCGCCGCCATCAGCACGCACACCAGCGCGAACCCCATCGCCAGCTCGTAGGACACCATCTGTGCCGCCGAGCGCATCGCTCCGAGAAAGGCGTATTTCGAGTTGGATGCCCAGCCGGCGATGATGATGCCGTAGACGCCGAGCGATGAAATCGCCATCACGTAGAGCAGCCCCGCGTCGATGTCCGCGAGTACGAGCTCGGGGCCGAACGGCACCACCGCCCACGCCGCCATCGCCGGCATGATGGCCATGATCGGCGCCAGCACGAACAGGAACTTGTTGGCCCCGGTCGGGACGATGATCTCCTTCACCAGGAGCTTCAAGCCGTCCGCGATCGGCTGCAGCAGCCCTAACGGGCCCACGCGGTTGGGGCCAATCCGGACCTGCATCCAGCCGATCAACTTGCGCTCCCACAGCGTGAGGTAGGCCACGCTCAGCAACAACGGCACCGCGATGCAGAGGATGAGGAGCAGTGTCTTGATCACGTAGAGCACCGCCGGCGCATGCTCGTGGCCGACGATCCACACCACCGCCGCGGCGAGCCCGCCCCACAGCCAGTTGCCGAGGTTGACGATGGGCTGCAGCACCGTGCTCAAACCGCCACCTTCTGCTGCGCCGGCACGCGCTCTGCGGTCACCGTGCCGTACATCGCGCCGAGGGCCGCGGTCTCGGGCCGCGCCGCTGCGAGCCGCAGGCACCCGGCCGGCAGCCGGTCGTCGATCGCGGCGGGCACCAGCGCTTCCCCCCTGCCCTGCCGCACACGCAGCGCGTCGCCTTCGCGCAGGCCAAGTTGCTCGAACAGCGCGCGGTTCATCCACGCAACCGGAGGAGCGGCGTCCTGCGTGCGCTGGAGCGACGGCGACCGGCGCACGATCGCATCCGCGGCATGAATGGGAACCTCCGCGATGCGCTGGATCCCGCCCGCCTGCGGCGGCGCAATTGCGTCAACGCGCGCATCCAGCAGGCGGTTGTCCAGCAGCGCGCCCACGCTCCTCCCGCCGAGCGCCTCCTGCCTCACTTCGTCGGCGCTGTCATGATCGAAGCCCGCCAACCCGAGCAGGTTCCCGAGCACGCGCAGCACCTTCCACGCCGGCCGTGCCTCACCCAGCGGCCGCACCACGCCCTGGAAGCTCTGCACCACGCCCTCGGTATTGACGAAGGTCCCGGCAGTCTCGGTAAACGGAGCGATCGGCAGCAGAACCTGCGCGTAGTCCACGGCCCCGTGCTGGTAGGGGCTCAGCGCAACCACGAGCTCCGCGGATTTCATCGCCGCGACCGACTGCCCGGGGTCGTTCGTATCCAGTTCCGGTTCCACACCGAGCAGCAAATAGGCTTTCAGCGGATGCGCGAGCATCTGCGCGGCATTGAAGCCGGTCTTCCCGGCGGATGGCGCGCAGCCGGCAATGTAGCCCCCAACGCTGTTAGCAGCCTCTCCCAGGACGCCAAATCTCGCGCCCAGCATCTCGGCCAGCACGAGGCCCAGTTTGTGCAGCTGGGAGGCGGCCGGGTGGTGCTGCGCCAGGTTGCCTAGGAAGATTGCGATGTCCTTGCCGGAAACGAGGCTCGCCGCGATGCGACGCGCGGCATCGGACACCGCAACGCCCCGTGTGGCGCCGTTCAAGGGCTCCGGCAGCGGGATCGCCTTCTCCCCCGCCACCGCCTTCAGCACCTGGGCGAGCATGTCGGGCATGGCGGCGGGCGCGACGATCGCCTTGTGCGCGACCGGCATCAGGAGATCGTCATCGACGGGATTCACGAGACTCAACTGCGCGCGGCGCCGCGTCGCCTGCCGCGCACGGTGCGCGAGGAGCGGATGGTCCTTGCGGAACGTGCTGCCGACGACGAGCAGCCGGTCGAGCCTGTCGAACTCCGCGATCTTCATTCCGAGCCACGGCACGCCGGCACGCCGGGCGTCATCGCTGAAATCCGACTGGCGCAGCCGGAAATCCACGTTGCCCGCGGCAAATTCGCGCGCGAGCTTGCCCAGCAGGAAGAGCTCTTCGAGCGTCTGGTGCGGCGTCGCCAACGCTCCAATACTTGCGGCGCCGTGCCGGTCCCGGATGCGCTTGAGCTCGCCGGCGACAAAGTCAAGCGCGACCTGCCACTCCACCTCCTTCCAGGCACCGTCCCTCTTCAACATGGGCCGGGCGAGGCGCTGCTCGGAATTCAGGCCCTCGTAGGAGAAGCGATCCTTGTCCGACAGCCAGCACTCGTTGATCGCCTCGTTCTCGCGCGGCAGCACGCGCATCACGCGGTTCTGCTTGACCTGCACGGTCAAATTCGCTCCGAGGCCGCAGTGCGGGCTCACCGAAGGCTTGCGGGTAAGCTCCCACGTGCGCGCGGTGAACCGGAAGGGCTTGGAGGTGAGCGCGCCGACCGGGCAGAGGTCGATCACGTTGCCCGAGAGCTCGGAATCCACCGTTCTTCCGATGAAGGTGATGATCTCGGCATGCTCGCCGCGGCCGATCATGCCGAGCTCCATGATGCCCGCGATCTCCTTGCCGAAGCGCACGCAGCGCGTGCAATAAATGCAGCGCGTCATGTCGGTCGAGATCAGCGGGCCCAGGTTCTTGTCCGTCACCACGCGCTTCGTCTCCTCGTAGCGCGAGCCGCTCGCCCCGTAGCCCACCGCAAGGTCCTGCAGCTGGCACTCGCCTCCCTCGTCGCAGATCGGGCAGTCGAGCGGGTGGTTGATGAGCAGGAACTCCATCACGCCTTTCTGCGCGTTCACTGCCTGTTCGGAATGCGTGCGGACCTTCATGCCCTTGGTGACCGGCGTCTGGCAGGCCGGCAGCGGCTTCGGCGCCTTCTCCACCTCCACCAGGCACATGCGGCAGTTGGCGGCGATCGTGAGCTTCCGGTGATAGCAGAAGTGCGGGACGTAGATCCCGGCCTGGTTGGCCGCATCCATGATCGTCGCCCCGTCGGCGACCTCCATGGTTCTGCCGTCGATTTCGATTTCCACCATCTCGCGTCCGTCGCTCGTCAGCCGTCAGTCGTCACTCAAAGATAATCAGGCACCAGGCACTTCTTGTGCTCGATGTGATGGACGAACTCGTCGCGGAAGTGCCTGATGAAGCTCTTGACCGGCAATGCCGCGGCGTCGCCCAGCGCGCAGATCGTCCGCCCGGCGATGTTGTCGGAGACGTTGTCCAGAAGCTCGAGGTCCTCGAGCCGGCCCTTCCCGTGCTCGATGCGGTCCACCATGCGGTAGAGCCAGCCCGTGCCCTCGCGGCACGGCGTGCACTGGCCGCACGACTCCTCGAAGTAGAAATAGGACAGCCGCAGGAGCGAGCGCACCATGCAGCGCGTCTCGTCCATGATAATGACCGCCCCGGAGCCGAGCATCGAGCCGGCCTTGGCGATCGAGTCGTAGTCCATGTCGGTCTTCATCATGATGGCCCCCGGCAGCACCGGCATCGACGAGCCCCCCGGGATGCACGCTTTCAGTCTCCGCCCGCCCCTCATGCCGCCCGCCATCTCGAGGAGCCGTGCGAACGGCGTGCCGAGCCTCACCTCGAAATTGCCGGGCCGCACGACGTCGCCCGACACGGAAAAGATCTTGGTGCCGCCGTTATTGGGCCGGCCGAGGTTCAGGAATGCGTCGCCGCCGTTCAGGATGATCCACGGCACGGCCGCGAAGGTCTCCGTGTTGTTGACCGTCGTGGGCTTGCCGTAGAGCCCGTAGCTCGCGGGGAACGGCGGCTTGAATCTCGGCATGCCCTTCTTGCCTTCCAGCGATTCCAGCAGGCCGGTCTCCTCGCCGCAGATGTACGCGCCCCAGCCGTGATGGTTGTGGAGCTCGAAGCTGAAATCCGTGCCGAGGATATTGGCCCCGAGATAGCCCGCCGCGCGCGCCTCGGCGAGCGCTTCCTCGCAGCGCTCGAAGACTTCCCAGATCTCGCCGTGGATGTAGTTGTAGCCGACCGGGGCGCCGGTCGCGTAGCCGGCGATGATGATGCCCTCGATTACGATGTGCGGGTTGTAGCGCAGGAGGTCGCGGTCCTTGAAGGTCCCCGGCTCTCCCTCGTCGGAGTTGCACACCAGGTATTTCGCGCCCCGGTACTGGCGCGGCATGAAGCTCCACTTGAGCCCGGTCGGGAAGCCCGCGCCGCCGCGCCCGCGCAAGGTGGATTTTTTCACCTCCGCGACGATGCTCTCGGGCGGGATCTTTTCGGCGAGGATCTTCTTCAGCGCCGCGTAGCCGCCGCGCGCCTCGTAATCCTTCAGCCGCCAGTTGAGGCCGTCGAGGCCCTTCATGAGGATCGCCTCGGGGCCGAACAGGTCGGTCGCAAACGGAGGGGTCGGGAGGCCCATTACTTCAATTCTTTCAGGAGGTCATCGAGCTTTTCGGGCGTCATCGCGCACAGCATCCGCTTGTTGTTGAGGAGCAGCACCGGTGCGTCGCCGCACGCTCCGAAGCATTCGCCTTCCTTCAGCGTGAACATTCCATCCGTGGTCGTCTCGTTGAAGCCGATGCCGAGCGCTTTCCTGAGGTGTCCGGCCGCCGCGTTTGCGCCCTGCAGCGCGCACGGCAGGTTGGTGCAGAGCGCGATCTTGTACTTGCCGGGGGGCTTGAGGTCATACATGGTGTAAAAGGAGGCGACCTCGTACACCGCGATCGGCGGCATGCCGAGGTAGGCCGCGACGAAATCCATCGTCTCGGTCGAAAGCCAGCCCTTCTCGTCCTGCGCGATGGTGAGCGCCGCCATCACCGCCGACTGCTTCTGGTCGGGCGGGTACTTGGCGATCGCCCGGTCGATGCGGGCGAGCGCGTCGGGCGACAGCGTCATCGGCGCGTTCATTACCGGTCGATCTCGCCGAATACGATCTCGAAGGTGCCGATGATTGCCACGACGTCCGCGATCATGTGGCCCTTCGCCAGCTCGTCCATGGCGGACAGGTGCACGAAGCTGGGGGGGCGGACCTTCATCCGGTAGGGCTTGTTGGCGCCGTCGGAGATGAGGTAGATCCCGAACTCGCCCTTGGGATGCTCCACCGCCGCGTACGCCTCTCCCGGCGGCACGTGCATGCCCTCGGTGTAGAGCTTGAAGTGATGGATCAGCTCCTCCATGTTGGCTTTCATCGCGAGGCGCGAGGGCGGGGCGATTTTGTGGTCGTCCGTGATCACCGGCCCCGGATTTTTGCGCAGCCAATCCACGCACTGCCGGATGATGCGGTTCGACTGCCGCATCTCCTCGATACGCACCAGGTAACGGTCGTAGCAGTCGCCGTTCACGCCGACCGGAATATCGAAGTCGAGCCGGTCGTAGACCTCGTAGGGCTGCTTCTTGCGCAGGTCCCATTCGACGCCGGAGCCGCGCAGCATCGGACCGGTAAATCCAAGCGCCTTGGCGCGCTCCGGCGAGACCACGCCGATGCCGACCGTGCGCTGCTTCCAGATGCGGTTGTCGGTCAGCAGCGTTTCATATTCGTCGACGCATTTGGGGAAGCGCTCGGTGAAGTCCTGGATGAAATCGAGGACCGATCCCAGGCGATTGCGGTTCTTCTCGTCGACCGCGCGCTGGCCGTGGATATTCGTGGCCGTGTATTGCGGCATCGCATCCGGCAGGTCGCGGTAGACGCCGCCCGGCCGGTAGTAGGCCGCGTGCATGCGCGCCCCGCTGACCGCCTCGTAGACGTCGACCAGGTCCTCGCGCTCGCGAAAGCAGTAGAGGAATACCGTCATCGCCCCGAGGTCCAGGCCGTGGGCCCCGAGCGCGAACAGGTGCGACAGGATTCGCGTGATCTCATCGAACATGACGCGGATGTACTGGGCGCGCAGCGGCACTTCGATCCCGAGCAGCTTCTCGATGGCCAGGACGTAGGCGTGCTCGTTGCAGATCAACGTGGTGTAGTCGAGCCGGTCCATGTACGGCACCGTTTGCAGGTAGGTCCGGTGCTCGGCGAGCTTCTCGGTCGCGCGATGGAGGAGCCCGATATGCGGATCGGCGCGCTGAATGACCTCGCCATCGAGCTCGAGCACCAGCCGCAGCACTCCGTGCGCGGCCGGGTGCTGGGGGCCGAAGTTCATCGTGTAATTGCGGATCTCCGCCATTCGTCAGTCCTTCTTTTCGACGTCGGCGTAGTTCTCCACGCGCACGATGCGCGGCGTGATCTCGCGCGGCTCGATGGTGACCGGCTGGTAGATGACGCGGCTCTGGTCCGGGTCGTAGCGCATCTCGACGTTGCCCGAGATCGGGAAATCCTTGCGGAACGGATGGCCGATGAACCCGTAGTCGGTCAGAATGCGGCGCAGGTCGGGGTGGCCGGTGAACACGATGCCGTAGAGATCGAACGCCTCGCGCTCGAACCAGTTGGCCGCGGGCCAGATGTCGATCACCGAATCGATGACCGGAAACTCGTCATCCTCCGCAAACGCCCGCACCCGCAGGCGCCAGTTCCTGGCGAGTGACAGCAGGTGGTAGACCGCCGCGAAGCGCGCGCCCGCGTGAGCCTCTGGCGGGGAGCCATCCCACGCCGCCTTGCCAAAGCTGCCGTAGTCCACGCCGCACAAGTCGATCAGCTGCTCGAATTGCAGCTCGGGACGGTCACGCAGCGCGGTCATGGCCTCGACCAGGTCGGCGGCCTTGAGGGTCAACGTGACCTCGCCCAGCGCCGCAGCGATGCCGACGACTTTGTCGCCCAGCGCGGCCTTGACGTTTTCGACAAGAACTTCGGTGCGCGGCGTCATTCAGCGTGCAATGGTATTGGTGCGCTTGATCTTGTTCTGCAGCTGGATGATGCCGTAGAGCAGCGCTTCGGCGGTCGGGGGACAGCCGGGGACGTAGATATCGACCGGCACGATGCGGTCGCAGCCGCGGACCACCGAATAGGAGTAATGATAATAGCCGCCGCCATTCGCGCACGAGCCCATCGAGATGACCCAGCGCGGCTCGGCCATCTGGTCGTAGACCTTGCGCAGCGCCGGCGCCATCTTGTTGCACAGGGTGCCGGCAATGATCATCACGTCGGACTGCCGGGGGCTCGGCCGGAACACGACGCCGAAGCGGTCGAGGTCGTAGCGCGAGGCGCCCGTGTGCATCATCTCGATCGCACAGCAGGCAAGCCCGAACGTCATCGGCCACAGCGACCCGGTGCGCGTCCAGTTGATCAGCGCATCCGCCGTCGTGGTGACAAAACCCCGTTCAGTGATGGCCTCGATCGCGCCCATTGATCGCCTCATCGCCGCCTCAACGGCGCCTCGGCTCCCGTCTTGGCAGAGTCAAACTCATCATGTCGGCGCCATGCACCGCTCGCCGGTCGCATCCCCGCACACGGGGCCCCTGCTCCGCGTCTCGCGTCGCTACTCCCACTCGAGCGCACCCTTCTTCCACTCGTAGATGAAGCCGACGATGAGTATTCCGAGGAATACCATCATCGCCATGAATCCGAAGAAGCCGATTTCCCGCAGCACGATCGCCCATGGGAAGAGAAACGCGATCTCGAGGTCGAACAGTATGAACAGGATCGCCACCAGGTAGTAGCGGACGTCGAATTTCATGCGCGCGTCCTCGAACGCCTCGAAGCCGCATTCGTAGGGCGAAAGCTTCGCGGGATCGGGGCGATGCACGCCGAGCAGCCGGGAGAGGCCGCCGCCGATCATGACCGGCACCACGCCGAGCGCGGTGCCGACCAGGATGAACATCAGGATCGGAAAATATCCTTCAAGCATGTTCCAAATACCCGGCCCGGAAATCCGGGCTCGATAAAAACCCTGCCCGCGACCTGATCTTTCGAATTCCCAATCCCTATCCCCTAGACCCGCTTGTCCGAAATTGGTGCCGACGGTGAGATTCGAACTCACACGGCTTGCGCCGCCACCCCCTCAAGATGGTGTGTCTGCCAATTCCACCACGTCGGC
>Ga0210102_1000053_pt1 | contig 32106 bp, 28 predicted proteins | sample RushOxbow_ThreeS_4_FD_185563 | JGI IMG/M metagenome (GOLD analysis project Ga0210102, IMG submission 185563) | Wetland microbial communities from San Francisco Bay, California, USA, that impact long-term carbon sequestration -... | ecosystem: Environmental > Aquatic > Marine > Wetlands ...
CAGCGACTCGATCTCGGCAGGCCCGGTGCGCTTGCCGGCGATCTTCATGGTGTCGTCGGAGCGTCCGTAGATGCGCCAGTGCCCCTCCGCGTCGCGGCTTGCGAAGTCGCCGTGATGCCAGACACCGGGCCAGCTGCTCCAGTAGGTCTCGAGGTACCGCTCATTGTCGTTCCACAGGCCGCGCGTCAGACCGATGGTCCGCCCGCGCATCACAAGCTCGCCGACCGTTCTAGGCGGCACCGGCCGGCCGTTCTCGTCTACGACATCGGCACCGATGCCCGGAACCTCGGCGTTGAAGCCGCAGGGCTTGATCGGGCGCACCACGGTGGTCATGACGATGCCGATCATCTCGGTGCCGCCGGAAAAATTGAGTATCGGCACGCGCCGCTTGCCGACCCGGTCGAAGATCCACCACCAGGCGTCCTCGGTCCACGGCTCGCCGCTCGAGATGACGATGCGCAGCGCCGAGAGATCGAATTTCGCCGCCGGGTCGCTGCCCTGCGCAACGAAGGTGCGGACGGTCGTAGGCGCAACGCCGAGATAGCTCACGCGGCGCTCCGCGCACAGCCGCCACATGCGATCGGGGTCGGGAAAGTTCGGTGCGCCCTCGACCAGGATGTAGCGTCCGCCCATCACCGGCGCGCCGTAGACGAGCAGCGGCCCTACGACCCAGCCCATGTCCGACATCCAAAGCATGACGTCGTCGGCCTTGTAATCCTGCATCAAGCCGAGATCGATGACGCATTTCATCGGGAAGCCGACGTGGGTGTGCACGACCCCTTTCGGCTTGCCGGTTGTCCCGGAAGTGAACACCAGCAGGTACGGATCGTCCGCCGCCATCTCCTCGGTCGGTGAATCTCCCGCGCGCCCCTCGAGCAACTCGTGCCACCAGTGATCGCGCCCGGCGCGCCAGTTCACCGGCGTACCGGTATGGCGTACCACGATCACATGCGCGATCGACGGCGTTCGGGTCAGCGCCTCGTCCACGATTGACTTGGTGTCGGCCGGCCGGCCGCGGCGCAGCGCGCCGTCGCTGGCGACGATCGCCCTGGCCGCGGCGAGCTCGACGCGCGCGGCGATCGCATCCGCCCCGAAGCCGGAGAACAGCGGCATCGCGATCGCGCCGATCTTCGGGATCGCGAGCATCGCGATCGCGGCCTCGGGCACGTTCGGCAGGTAGGTCGCGATCACGTCGCCGCGCCCGAGGCCGAGAGCGCGCAGGCCCTCGGCGCAGCGGCAGACTTCGCGGTCGAGCTCGCGGTAGGTGAAGCTGCGCGTCTCGCCCTTCTCGCCGATCCAGTCGAGCGCCGTCCGCTCGTAGGTGGGCGTTGCGCGCCAGCGATCGAGCGCGTTCAGTGCGACGTTGGTCGTGCCGCCGACGCACCAGCGCGCCCAGGGCGCGCCCTGCGATTCGTCCAGCACCCTCGTATAGGGCCGGTAGAAGCGAAAGTCGACGTGCCGCAGCAGCGTGTCGTTGAACCAACCCGGATCGGCGTTCGCGCGCTCGATGAGCGCGCGATAGTCCGCGACGCCCGCGTAGCGCATGAACGCATGCAGGGTGGACGCTTCGATGATCGACGGATCAGGTCGCCAGGCGATTTCTTGCGTCGACATGGTGTGCAAAGAAGTGATGCTGCAATGCAGCAGGCGCTGTTCGGAAAAAGTATAGCGACAGCCGCGCACGCGCCTGGCTTGACCCTCGTCAAGCGCGCCGCCGCCTGCGGGCATAGTCTGGTTCTCGGATAATTGCGCAAGCAGGCAGTTTCTTCGGCATGCGCCGAAGGAGGTGTCATGGACCTGAACGTGCCACGGCCCGTCGCTGACTCGACGCAAAACAGGTCGTCTTGCCGGCACGGAGAGTACTGCGTGTATCGAGACCAGCCCGATCCCCGATTCGTCAGTCACCTTACGCGCGACAGCTACGCGATCATTCTCGCGGGCGGTCGCGGCAGCCGGCTCGAGGATCTGACCGACTGGCGCGCGAAACCGGCGGTGCCGTTCGGCGGCAAGTTCCGCCTGATCGATTTTCCGCTCTCGAACTGCGTCAATTCGGGCGTGCGCCGCATCGGCGTCGCCACCCAGTACAAGGCGCACAGCCTGATCCGTCACCTGCAGCGCGGCTGGAGCTTTCTCGACGGCCGCATCCGCGAGTCGATCGACATCCTGCCGGCGCAGCAGCAGGTGAAGGAGTACTGGTATCGCGGCACCGCGGACGCGGTGTTCCAGAACCTCGACATCCTGCGCACCGACGGCTGCAAGTACGTGCTCGTGCTCTCGGGCGACCATGTCTACAAGCAGGACTACGGCCGCCTGCTCGCCGACCATGTCTCGCGCCGCGCCGACATGACGGTCGCCTGCGTGGAAGTGCCGGTTGCGCAGGCGCATGCCTTCGGCGTGATGCAGGTCGACGCGGAGCGGCGTGTGGTCGGCTTCCTGGAAAAGCCGGCCGCTCCGCCTTCGATGCCGGGTCGCGAAGGCTGGTGCCTCGGCAGCATGGGCGTCTACGTGTTCAACACCGATTTCCTGTTCGAGCAGCTGATCCGGGATTCCGACGAGCCCAAGTCGAGCCACGACTTCGGCAAGGACATCATTCCGCACGTCATCTCGCGCTATCACGTCTACGCGCACCATTTCCGCGACAGCTGCGTCGGCGCGCCGGGCACGACGCCTTACTGGCGTGACGTGGGCACGCTCGACGCGTTCTGGGAGGCGAACCTCGAGCTGACCAAGATCACCCCGGAGCTCGACCTGTACGATCCGGAATGGCCGATCTGGACCTTCCAGGAGCAGCTGCCGCCGGCGAAGTTCGTGTTCGACGACGAGCACCGGCGCGGGGGTGCCTACGCGTCGATGGTCTCGGGCGGCTGCATCATCAGCGGCGCCACCGTGCGGCGCTCGGTGCTGTTCTCGAACGTGCGCGTCGAGAGCCACGCGGCGATCGAGGATTCGGTCGTGCTGCCCGACGTAGAAATCGCGCCGGGCGCGGTGCTCCGGCGCACGATCATCGACCGCCACTGCCGCATCCCCGAAGGACTCGTCGTCGGGCTGAATGCGGACGAGGACCGGCGGCGCTTTCTGGTCACCGCGGGCGGGGTGACGCTGGTGACGCCCGAGATGCTTGGACAGCGGATCCACCAGATGCGCTGATTATTTGCAGGGAGAACTGACCGATGTACCGCAGAATTCTCGTTCCCATCGACGCAAGCAGGACCGCCACGCTCGGCCTGCGCGAAGCGATCCGTCTCGCAAAGGACCAGGGCGCGGCGCTGCGCGTGGTGCACGTCGTCGACAAGATGGCGATCATCGGCGTCGCCGAGGCCGGCATGAACCCGCGGCCGGTGCTCGCGAGGCTCGCTCGCAGCGGCCGCGCGGTGCTCGATGCGGCGCGGCGCAGCGCGAAGAAGGCAGGCGTCGGGGCGGAGACAGTGCTCTTCGAGCCGGTCACCAAGCGCGTCGCCGACACCGTGCTGCGCGAAGCGAAAAGATGGCGCGCCGATCTGATCGTCATGGGCACGCACGGCCGGCGCGGCATGCGCCGCCTGGTCCTCGGCAGCGACGCCGAGCAGGTCGTGCGGCTGGCCGAGGTCCCCGTGCTGCTCGTGCGCGGCCGTTAGGCGCAACGCGAGCCCGGTGCCCGGTACCCGGTAGAATGCGCCCCTGCCCCGGTGCAGCGCGCGCCCCGCGCGCCGTCCGCGGGATCCGACTCGTTCATGCGCGGCACCCCGTTTCGTCTAGACGTTCGCCCCGAACTGCCTGACAGCCTGACGCGGCTCGAAGAGCTGGCGAACAATCTGTGGTACAGCTGGGATCGCGCCTCGCGCACGCTGTTCGCGCGCCTCGATGCCGAGCTCTGGCAGCGCGTCGGCCACAGCCCGAAGGCGTTCCTGCGCAACATCGACCAGCGGCGGCTGCGCGAAGCGGCCGAGGATGCGATGTTCCTGAGCGCGCTGCAGCGCGTGATGGCGAACTACGACGCCTATCACGGCGCGGCGCTCGGCACGAACCACGCGCCCCACATGGGGCCGGATGAGCAAATTGCCTACTTCTGCGCCGAATTCGGCCTGCACGAGAGCCTGCCGATCTACTCCGGCGGGCTCGGCATCCTCGCCGGCGATCATTGCAAGACGGCAAGCGACCTGCGCCTGCCCTTCGTCGGCGTAGGGCTGCTCTACCGCCAGGGCTACTTCCAGCAGCAGATCGACAACCAGGGCCGCCAGCTCGCGAACTACGCCGACACCGAGTTCGACCTGCTGCCGATCGACCCTGCGCTGCGCGAGGACGGCAGCGAGCTGCGCGTCAGCGTCGGCATGCCGGGGCGGCAGACCCAGGTCAAGCTGTGGCGCGCCCGCATCGGCCATGTCGGACTGATCCTGCTCGACACCTACCTGCCGGAAAACGGCGAGCATGATCGCGACATCGCGCACCGCCTCTACACCGGCGATGGCGAGCGGCGCCTGGAGCAGGAAATCCTGCTCGGTATCGGCGGCGTGCGGGCGCTCGAGGCGCTCGGCATCGCACCGACCTGCTGGCACGTGAACGAAGGGCATCCCGCGTTCCTGATCCCCGAGCGCGTACGCAGTCTGATGCTCGGCGGGTTGGACTACGACTCGGCGCTCGAGGCGGTCGCGGCGAGTACCGTATTCACCACACACACCGTGGTTCCCGCAGGGCATGACCACTTCCCGGAGAACCGCGTGCGCGTCTACCTGAAAGCCGCCCTGCCCGAATTCGATGCTCACCTCGATCGGCTGGTCGCACTCGGCGCGACCGGCGGCGCCACGCACGACTTCAACATGACGACGCTCGCAGTGCGCGGCTCACGACATCAGAACGGCGTATCGCGCATCCACGGCCAGGTCTCGGCCAAGCTCTGCGCGGAGCTCTGGCCGCAGATCGAAGTAGACGAGAACCCGATGCGCTGCGTCACCAACGGCGTGCACGTTCCTACGTTCCTCGCCGATGCCTGGCACGAAGCCTTCGAGCACCACCTCGGCACCGGCTGGGCGCAGCGCCTTACCGACCCTGTCTGCTGGCGGCAGGTCGACGCGATTCCCGACGCGCAGTTCTGGAACATCCACCAGGGGCTCAAGGCGCAGATGCTGCACCTCGTGCGCTATCGCATCCGCGAGCAGAACGCGCGCAACCAGGGCTCGGAGGCGCATCTCGACCGTATTTTCAAACTCGCCGACCCGAGCAATCCGAGCGTCCTCACGATCGGCTTCGCGCGGCGCTTCGCGACCTACAAGCGCGCCACGCTGCTGTTCCAGAATCTCGACTGGCTGCGCGAGATCATCGCCAACCCGGAGCGCCCGCCGGTGCTGTTCATCTTCGCGGGCAAGGCGCACCCGGCGGATGAGCCGGGACAGGCGCTGATCGGCCGCATCGACGAGCTGGCGCGCAGCCCGGAATTCGAAGGCCGGCTGCTGCTCGTGGAAGGCTATGATCTGCGCCTCGGACGCAGGCTGGTCCAGGGCGTCGACGTCTGGCTGAACAATCCGATCTTCCCGATGGAGGCCTGCGGCACGTCGGGGATGAAGGCCGCGATCAACGGCGCGATCAATCTGTCGGTGCTCGATGGCTGGTGGGCCGAGGGGTACAACGGCAAGAACGGCTGGGCCATCAAGCCGGCCTCGCAAACGCTCGATCCCGCGCGGCGCGACGCGGAGGAAGCGAGAACCCTGTACGAGCTGCTGCAGGACCAGGTGATTCCGACGTACTACGCGACGGCGCCGGGCGGCTACTCGCCCGCCTGGGTGCGCATGGCGAAGGAGTCGATGGCGTCGATCGGGCCACGCTTCTCCTCGATGCGCATGCTGGGCGAGTACATCGAGCGCCTCTACCGCCCGGCCGCGAGCCAGGGCCGGCGACTGGCAGGCGAGGATTTCCGCCGCGCGCGCGAACTTGCCGCCTGGAAGACCCGCGTACGCACTGCCTGGGACGGCATTCAGCTGCGCGCGTTCGCTCCGCCGACGCCGCGTCTGGGCTACGGCGGCGTGGTGCGGATCAGCGTCGCGGCCAGCCTGAACGGCCTTGCGCCGCAGGACGTGGCGGTCGAAGCGATCTTTTCGCGCCCTGGGACACAACTCGCAAGCGAGGCGGTGGACGTCAAGCTGCTGAATTACGAGCGCACGCTGCCCGACACCGGCGAGCATCTGTTCTCGATCGAGTTCAGCCCGCAGATTTCGGGCCGCATCGATTACCGCATCCGCGCCTATCCATCGCATGCGCTGCTCACGCATCCGTTCGAAATGGGGATGATGACCTGGCTCTGAGCCGCACGCCCGGATCGCGCGCATGACCGAACGGCTCCGCGTCCTGTTCGTCACGCCGGAGATCGCGCCCTGGGTCAAGGCGGGGGGGCTCGGCGACGTTGCGCAGGCACTTCCCGCCGCGCTCGCCCGCGAGGGCGTCGACATGCGCGTGCTGGTCCCCGCGTATCGCGCATTGAAGGCCGCGTTCCCCGATGCCCGTCCCGCCGCTGCGTTTTCCGCGCCCGCCGGCGCGCTCGCCGATGCGCGGCTGCTGCTCGCGGACAACGCGCAGGTTCCGCTTGCGCTCGTAGAGTGCGACGCGTACTTCGATCGGCCGGGAGGGCCCTACCAGTCGCCCGAGAAGCAGGACTGGGCCGACAACCACCTGCGCTTCGGTCTGCTCGCTCGCGTTGCCAGCCTCGCCGGCACGCGCGGACTGGACGGCTGGCACCCCGACCTGATCCATTGCAACGACTGGCAAAGCGGACTGGCGCCCGCTTATCTCGCACGCGAAGCCGGTGCGCACGCCGCCAGCGTGATGACGGTGCACAACCTCGCCTATCAGGGGCTGTTCGCGCACGACGTGCTGAACGCGCTCGGCCTGCCGGCGGCGCTGCACGCCGCGGAATCGCTCGCCCTGTGGGGCCGCATCTCCTTTCTCAAGGCAGGGCTGCGGTACGCCGATGCTCTCACCACGGTGAGTCCGACCTACGCGCGCGAGATCCAGGGCGCCGAGCTCGGTTTCGGACTCGAGGGGCTGCTGCAGGAACGCAACGACGTGCTGTGCGGAATTTTGAACGGCATCGACGAGCAGGCCTGGAATCCGGCACGCGATGCGTTCCTCGTAGAGCGCTACGACGCGGGCTGCCTCGAGCGAAAGCGCCGCAACGCCGATGCCCTGCGTGCGGAAATGGGGCTCGCGCCGCAGGCCGGGCGAGCGCTCGTCGGCATGGTCGCGCGCCTGGTCGAGCAGAAAGGCGCGGACCTCGTGATCGACGCTGTGCCCGCGCTGGTGCGGGCCGGCGCGCAGCTCGCCGTCCTCGGTCAGGGCGAGGCACGCTTCGAAGATGCGTTCCGCGCGCTCTCGGCGCAACACCAGGGAATCATCGCGGCGCGCATCGGCTTCGACGAAGGACTCGCGCACCGCGTCGAAGCCGGCGCAGACCTCTTCCTGATGCCCTCGCGCTTCGAGCCCTGCGGGCTGAATCAGCTCTACAGCATGCGCTACGGCACGCCGCCGGTCGTGCGCCGCACCGGCGGTCTCGCCGATTCCGTGCGCGATCCGCAGGAAGCGCCCGGCGAGGCGACCGGGTTCGTGTTCGATGCGCCGGACACGGCCGCGCTGCTCGGCGCAGTGCAGCGCGCGCTCGCCGCCTGGCGCGATCCGGCGGCCTGGCGCAGGCTGCAGCAAAACGGCATGCGCGCAGACTTCAGCTGGTCCGCATCCGCCCGCGCCTATCTCGAGGTGTACCGCAGCGCGATCGCGGCGCGCGACGCGGCGCGCGCCACCGCGCGCGCGTGCTAGGGCAAGCATGGCGCTGCACCGCCTAGGACCGTCGGCACATTTCAGCACGGCCCCGCCACCGGCGCAGGATGCGCACGCCGAACTGGTCGCCGGCTTGCGCCGCGCGCTGGGCGGCGAGGTGCAGCTGATCGAAACGCATATCTCGAGCGTGCTGCTCTGCGGCGGGTTCGCTTACAAGCTGAAAAAGCCGCTCGCGCTGGGCTTCCTGGACTTCAGCACGCTCGCGGCGCGCAAGCGCTACTGCGAGCTGGAAGTTGCGCTCAACCGGCGTACCGCACCGCAGCTCTATCTCGAGGTCGTGCCGATCGCCGGCTCGGCGCATGAGCCCCGCATCGGCGGGCCGGGTACGCCCCTCGAGTACGCGGTGAAGATGCGCCGCTTCGAACCCGAGGACAGCTTCGACCGGCTGCTCCCGCGCGGCGCCCTGGATGCAGCGCTGGTAGACGCGCTTGCCGACCGCGTGGCGGCATTCCACGCTTCGATCGACGCGGCGCCGGCCGAGAGCCCCTTCGGCAGCGCCGAGACGATTCTTGCCGATGCGCTCGACAATTTCGCGCACATCGAGCGCCTCGCCGTGCCCCCGGCGAGCCGCGAGGCGCTCGAGCGGCTGCGCCGCTGGACCGTAGCCGAAGGCGCCGCGCGGCGCGAGACCTTCGCGCAGCGCAAGCGCGACGCTTTCGTGCGCGAGTGCCACGGCGACCTGCATCTGGGCAACGTCGCGCGCATCGACGGCCAGCCGGTTCTGTTCGACTGCATCGAATTCAACGAGGACTTCCGCTGGATCGACGTGATGAGCGAGGTCGCCTTCACGCTGATGGATTTCGTAGACCGCGGCGCGGCGGCGCTCGGCTGGCGCTTTCTCAATCGGGTGCTGGAATCGAGCGGCGACTACGCGGGTGTCGCGGTTCTGCGCTTCTACCTCGTCTATCGCGCCATGGTGCGCGCCAAGGTGGCACTCATTCGCGCGCGACAGGCGGCGCAGCCCGGCGGGGATGCGCCGCTCGCCTCGAGCGCGCTCGGCGACTTCGCCCGCCACCTCGCGGATGCGGCCGGCTTCGCTGCCCCGCACCCGCGCGTATTGATCCTGACCGGTGGCGTATCGGGCTCGGGCAAGACCACCCTGGCGCAGTCGCTGCTCGAGACGCTCGGCGCGGTGCGCCTGCGCTCGGACGTCGAACGCAAGCGACTGCACCGCCTGGACGCCGCCGCGCGCAGCGGCTCGGCGCTGGGCGGCGGCCTGTATACCGCAGCTGCGACGCGCGACACCTACGCGCGCCTCGCCGATCTGTCGCGCGCCCTGCTGCCGACCGGCTTTCCGGTGATCGCGGACGCCACCTTCCTGCGTGGCGCCGAGCGCGCATCGTTCATGCGGCTCGCACGCGAGGCCGACGCTGGCTGCACGCTGCTGTGGTGCGATGCGCCGATGGAGGTGTTGCGCGAGCGTATCGCCGCACGCGAGGCTGCCGCGCGAGACGCATCCGAAGCGACGCTTGAGGTCCTCTCGCGTCAGCTCGAAGCGCTCGAGCCGCCGGAGCCGGATGCCGACACCGTGTTCTGCGACAGCACGCAACCGGCGAGCCTCGCCGAAGCGCGCGCCCAGATCGCGCGGCGCTGCGGCCTGCCTGGGCAGGCAGGCGGCGGCTGATGGACTACGACGTGTTCAACGGCGATGCCGACGGACTGTGCGCGCTGCAGCAGCTGCGCCTCGCCGAGCCCTTGCCGGCGCAGCTCGTCACTGGCGCAAAGCGCGACATCGCGCTGCTCGAGCGCCCCGAGCTTGCGGCTGCGGCCGGCGGCGACCGGCTGACCGTGCTCGACATTTCTCTCGACCGCAACCGGGCCGCGCTCGGACGGCTCCTCGCGCGCGGCGCCACGGTGACCTGGTTCGATCACCATTTCGCAGGCGACATTCCGGCCCACCCCGCGCTGCGGGCGCATATCGACACCTCGCCACAGGTGTGCACCAGCATCCTCGTCGATCGCTATCTGAACGGTCGCTTCCGCGCCTGGGCCGTCGCCGCCGCCTTCGGCGACGGGCTGAGCGAGCCGGCGCATGCGCTTGCGCGCACGCTGCGACTCGACGCAGCCGACCTGGCGCGGCTGCGCGCGCTCGGAGAAGCGCTGAACTACAACGGCTACGGCGATTCCGAGGCAGACCTCACCATCCATCCCGCGGCGCTGTATGCGCAGATGCGCGGCGCGGCCGATCCGCTGCGCTTCGCGGCCGAGGCGCCGATCGTGCGCAGGCTGATGAATGCGATGCGCGGCGACCTCGAGAACGCGCACGCGCTCGAACCGCGTCATGCCGATGCGAACGGCGCGGTGTATTTGTTGCCCGATGCGGCATGGAGCCGGCGGGTGAGCGGAACCTTCGCGCACGCGCTCGCTGCCGGTTCGCCGCAGCGCGCGCATGCCGTTCTGACGCCGAATGCGCGCGGCGGCTACGTGGTGAGCGTGCGTGCACCGCGCGACCAGCCGAAAGGCGCGGATCGATTCTGCAGGGAATTCGGCGGCGGCGGCCGCTCAGGCGCCGCCGGCATCGATCATCTTCCCGCCGGTGCGCTCGAAGATTTCATCGCGCGCTTTGCGCGCGCTTCCTGGGATCAGTGATCTTCCAGCCGAGGACGCTCTTCTTCGGCCAGCTCTCCGGTTTCGGGGTCGACCCAGGTCGCCAGGCCGAGCTCCTCCTCCGCCTGCTCGAGCGTTTCGCCCGGCTCGTAGCTCCCCTCGGGGCTGTAGTCCATGTCCTCGACCGCCTCGATCAGCGTCGCGAACGGTCCGTATTCGCGCTTGCCGCCCTTCTCGCGCCAGTAGTAGCCGTCCGGCCGCTCGACGATCCGCGTGCGGTCGTAGTCAGGCGGGGTTTCGGGAATGATTGGCTTGCTCATCATCGACCTCGGCAGCGTTGCAGTCACCCTGATCTTCGCTCTGTCCGGATTCAGTGTAACCCCACTCGGGCCGGGTTCCAAGGCGTGAATCATTTCACGCGCCGACGTCCTCCTTGCGCGGAGGCTGTTCGCCCTTACGCACCCACACGCCCGGCTTCTCGCAGCCGAGGAGCTCGTCCCCGCTCAGCACATAGCTGCCGAACGTAAAGGCTTCATTGTTGAAATAGCACACCCCGGTCTCGAGCGCTTCGAGATCCGGCGGCGTGTCGTCGTCACCGAATTCGCTGCTCTGGCCGGCGATCGGCGAGGTTCTCAGTCCGGGGTCGGGCGCGCCGACCTGTGGCGGGCGGGCGATCATCGGCTTGTCCTTTCGTCCTCAGCGTCGTAAAGACGCGGCAAGCCCACCATAGCGGTTGCGCCCCGGGCGTGGTTGACGCACGTCAACACCCTGGGTATGGCGCCTGCATAGCATGAAATCGTCTTCAACTCGCTTCGAGATCGGCTGAGCGCTCCGCCGCCTGCGGCGGTGCTCGGCGGCCATGACGTCGTCTATTGCCCCCGGCCCGCACGACGCGCTGCTCGTCGTCGACGTGCAGAACGACTTTCTGCCGGGCGGCGCGCTCGGGGTGGCCGGCGGCGACCGGGTCATCGCGCCGCTCAATGCGGCGATCGAAGCCTTCGTTGCCGCGAAGCGCCCGATCTACGCGACGCGCGACTGGCACACGCCCGATCACTGCTCGTTCAAGCCGCAGGGCGGCCCCTGGCCTCCGCATTGCATCGCGCACTCGCATGGCGCGCAGTTCGCCGCCGCGCTGCGCCTTCCCGCAAGCGCGGTGGTGATCTCGAAGGCGACGACGCGGGCCGCCGACGCCTACTCGGGCTTCGAAGGCACCGACCTCGCCGAGCGCCTCGCCGCGCAGGGCATCCGGCGCGTGTTCGTCGGCGGGCTCACGACCGACTACTGCGTGCTGCACACGGCGCTCGACGCGCGCGCCGCCGGCCTCGAAGTCGTCGTGCTCGAGGATGCGGTGCGTGCCGTAAACGCTGCAGCCAAGGACGGCGCGCACGCGATCGAGCGCATCCGCGCCTCGGGCGCCACGCTGCTGCGGAGCTGATCCCCGTGGAACCGCGTGATCCGGGCGCGAGCGCACTGCTCACCGACCTCTATCAGCTCACCATGTTGAAGGCGTACTGGGAGCGCGGCATGAACGAGACGGCCGCGTTCGAATTCTTCGTGCGCAAGCTGCCGGCCTGCCGCAATTTTCTCCTCACCGCCGGGCTCGACTCGGTGCTCGGATTTCTCGAGAACCTGCGCTTCCTGCCCGAAGAGCTGGAATGGCTCGCGCAGGAAAAAGGCTTTCCGCCGGCGTTCATCGACTGGCTGGCCAAATTGCGCTTTACCGGCGATGTCGACGCGATGCCCGAGGGCACGCTGTTCTTCGCCGACGAGCCGGTGCTGCGAATCGCGGCGCCGCTGCCGCAGGCGCAGCTCATCGAAACCCGGATCGTCGCGCTGCTGCATTTTTCCTCGCTCATCGCCTCGAAGGCCGCGCGCTGCGTGCTCGCCGCGCCGGGAAAGCTGCTGGTCGATTTCGGCCTGCGCCGCGCGCACGGCGCCGAGGCCGGACTGCTCGCTGCGCGCGCGGCCTATCTCGCCGGCTTTGGCGGCAGCGCGACCGTGCTCGCCGGCCAGCGCTACGCCATCCCGACCTACGGCACCATGGCGCACTCCTTCATCCAGGCGCACCAGAGCGAGTCGGCCGCCTTTCTCGATTTCGCACGCGCGCACCCCGACAACACGACGCTGCTCATCGACACCTACGACACCGAGCTGGGCGCTGCCAAGGTCGTCGCGCTGGTGCCGAAGCTGCGCGCCGAGGGCATCCGGGTCCAGGCGGTGCGCCTCGACTCGGGCGATCTTGCCGCGCACGCCCGCAAGGTGCGCAAAATCCTCGATGACGGCGGCTGCCGCGACGTGCGCATCTTCGCGAGCGGCGGCCTGGACGAATACCAGCTCGCCAAGCTTGGCTCGGCGCCGATCGACGGCTTTGGTGTTGGCACTGCGCTCGTCGTCTCGGACGACGCGCCCGGGCTCGACTGCGCCTACAAGCTGCAGGAGTACGCCGGCACCGCGCGGCGCAAGCGTTCCGAAGGCAAGAGCACCTGGCCCGGACGAAAGCAGGTCTTTCGCGTGCTGCGCAGCGGCGTGCTCGCGCGCGATGTGCTCGCGCTCGCCTCGGAAAAACTCGACGGCGAGGCGCTCATCCAGCCAATGATGCGCGAAGGCAGGCGGCTCGCGCCTGCGCCTGCGCTCTCCGAGCTGCGCGAGCGCAGCCTCGCCGCGCTGAAGACGCTGCCCGGGCCGCTGCGCGCGCTAGAAGCGGCGCCATCGCCATACTGCGCCGAGGTGACGCCCGCGTTGCGCACGCTCGCCGACGAGGTCGACCGCCGGCAGGCAGCTGTGGTCGAGGCCGACGGCCTGAGCGAAATCGCCGCTAGGGCGAGGTAAAGCGGATCTCGATACGCCGGTTCTTCTGCCAGGCCGCCGGCGTGCTCGCCGGATCGTTCACTCGATGACGGCGTCCGCCCTCAGCAGCATCGAGCGCGGGATCTCGATTCGGAGCGCCCGCGCGGTCTTCAGGTTCACCGCGAGTTCGAGGCGCGTAGGCTGCTCGATCGGCAGCATGCCCGGCTTCGCGCCCTTGGCGATGCGGTCTACGTAATACGCCGCGCGATGAAACGACGCGCGCGCCACCGGACCGTAGGACATCAGGCCGCCCGCCTCGACCATTTCGCGCAGGTGGTAGGCCACCGGGATTCCCGACTCGAGCGCGAGCGCCGTGTACTCCGTGCGATAGGGAAAGGTGATCGACAGGCTCGAGTAATCGAGAATGCCGTCGACCTTCGCCGCGCGCATCGCCTTGAATCCTTCCGCGAAATCGTCGTCGTCCCGCACCCGGTACGTCACCAGCTCGAAGTTACGTGCCTGGATCAGCTCCTTCAGCTTCTTCAGCTCGAGGTCGCTGATCGGCTCAGCCTCGCGCGTGATCACGCCCACGCGGCGCAGGCCCGGCACGGCCTCGCGCAGCAGCTCTACGCGCTTCGCGCCGACCTCGATCTCGTTGAACGACAGCCCGGTCATGTTGCCGCCCGGCCGGGCGAGGCTGTTGACCAGTCCGTGCGCCACGGGATCGGTGCTCGCCGCCATGACGATCGGAATCTTGTCGGTCGCGTCCTTGGCCGCCTTGGCCGAGAGCTCGCAGGTGACGACGATGACGTCGGGTTCCGCCTCCGCGATATCGGAGGCCATCCAGCGGTAGGACTTGATCGTCTCGCCGCGCCAGCGGTAATCGATCGTGATGTTCTTGTCCTCGCGGTAACCGAGCTCGTGCAGGCCGTTGCGGAAGGCCTCCACGTAGGGTTTGTTCCGCTCGGGCGTGCCGGCGGAAAACCATATGACGCGCAGCGGCCTGCCGTCGGCTCGCGCGCCGCTCAGACCTGCGGCAGCGAGCGCAGTTGCGGTAAGGAGAAACTGCCGGCGCGAGACCCGATGCATGCCGTCCTCCGTGCGATACAGGAACCGCCGCGAGTCTAACTCCGCGCGGCCGCGGCCGTGCGATCGAGCGCGGCGCGTTCGAGATGGTTCAGCGCCACGTCGAGCACGTCGAAGTTGCGCAGCCGCGCATGTCCAGGGATTCCCGCGCTGCGGCGGTTGAACAGCAGCGGCACGGTCTGCTCCGATATTCCGCCGTGCGAGCGCAGCGGCGCGTCCAGCCCGGAGAGATCGTGGCGCGCGGCGCTGGTGCCGAGCACGACGTGTTTTCCCGACACCACAACGAGGTCGCCCATGCGGTCTGGCGGCAGCTCGAAGCGCGCGCAGGCCTCGGCGTTCGGCAGCACGAGGTCGATTCCCTCGATCGCGGCGAGCCGCTCGCCGATCGCGTCGCGCTGCGCCGCATCGAGGTACACCGTCGCGAACGACCCGAGCGCTCCGTGGTGCACGACGTAGGGATCGGTAATCGGCAGGATCACGCGCGCGCCGCCCGCGCCGATCCAGCGATCGAGCAGGTCCTGCAGGTAGATCACGTTCGGCGAACCGTCGGCACGCGTCTTCGCGTTCATGCCGTGGTCCGCGGTGAGGGCGAGCACTGCGCCCTCGGCGTCGAGCCGCGCGAGGTAGCCGTCCATCATCGCGTAAAAGGCATTCGCGCCCTCGGTTCCCGGGGCGTACTTGTGCTGGACGTAATCGGTGGTCGAGAGGTACATGAGATCGGGGCGGCGCGCCCGCATCAGCTTCACGCCCGCGGCAAAGACGAACTCCGAGAGCGCCGCGCTATACACCGAAGGCACCGGCATGCCGACCAGGCCGACCACGTCCGCGATGCCGTTTTGCGCCAGCGTCGCCTGCGCGGCCTTCTCGGCCGAGAAGCAGATGCCCTTCAGTCCATGTCCGAGCAGCGCGCGCAGCTTGTCCTTCGCAGTGATCACCGTGACGCTTGCGCCCGCCTGCGCGAACGCCGCCAGCACGCTGCCCGCGCGCAGGTAGCGCGGGTCGTTCATCATCACTTCGGCGTCCGCCTCGCGGTCGTAGAAATAGTTGCCGCAGATGCCGTGCACCGCCGGCGGCACGCCGGTCACGATCGACAGGTTGTTCGGATTGGTGAAGCTGGGCACCACGCAGTCGCCTTTGAACGCGGTGCCTTCGCGCAGCACTCGGGCCAGGTAGGGCGTGCAGCCCGCGGCGGCGGCGCGCTCGAGATAGTCGAACTCGCAGCCGTCTACACAGACCACCACCAGCGGATCGTCCATCCAGCGGTAGCGCCGGCCGTTGACTTCGATCGTCTTCACGGCGGCCGTCCGCCTCAGGCAGCGATGTCGAGCGTCGTCACGCGGCGCAGCTCGCGGCGCAGGCTGGCGTCGTCGAACGGCGTCGCGCGGTGCATCGTCGCTCGGTTGTCCCAGATCACCAGGTCGCCCGCGCGCCAGGCGTGGCGGTACACGAACTGCGGCTGCGTAGCGTGCTCGATCAGCTCGCGCAGCAGCAGCCGTCCCTCGGGCAGGCTCCAGCCGATGATCTGCGCCGCATGCGAGGCGAGATAGAGCGACCTGCGTCCCGAGGGCAGCACGCGCACCAGCGGATGCTCCGCGCCCGGCAGCAGACTTGCCTCCTCGGCGGTAAATTCGAAGCCGAGCGTCTGGCGCGAGTAGGCGATCGAGTGGCGAACGCGCAGGCCTTCGAGCCGCGCCTTCATGCGCTCGTCGAGCGCGTCGTAGGCGGCGCGCATGTCGGCGAACTCGGTGTCTCCACCCGCCTGCGCAGGCGGCACGACGCGCGCGTGCAGCATCGAGTAGCGCCCCGCCGGATCCTCGAACGAGGCGTCGGTGTGCCAGAGGCGGTTGCCGAGCCGGTACAGGCGCTGCCGGTCGTTCGCCGCGAGCAGCGCGCCGTTCTCGCCTACGTTAGAAATGTCGGTCAGCGCGTCGTCGTCGCCGAGGCGGTTCTTCGCCACCACGCGCGCCCCGGTCTTCGCGTGCAGCACGCCGTCCAGGCGGCGCGCAAAATCGAGCTGCTCGGAATCGCTGAAGGCCTGGTCGCGGAACAGGCATATGGCGTGGGCGTCCATCGCCGAGCGGATCGCAGCGAGCGTTTCCGCGTCGTGCACCTCGCGCAGCGCGATCGGGCTCGCCTCGGCGAAGAAGTGCGGGTGCAGGCGCCTGAATTCGAGGCTCATGGGCGGTAGCGGACGTCGCTCGGCCGCAGCGCGCAGTGTACCAATCTTCGATTGACCCCCGCTCGGTCCGGCCCTAGAGTGCATTGGTCCGGTCAGGACGGTGACTCGGGGGAGCCGGGATGCTGCGGAATGCGGTGCCGGCGCTCGCCCGCGCCTCCGGCCGTCTGCCTGCTGCGCGCCGGCGCAGCGCCCGCGCATCGGACCGCCATGACCTATGACCAGGCGGCCCGCCATGTGGCGGCGTACTACAACAGCTACAGCCGCCTGCCCGGGATCATCGAGCTGCAGCGCCGCATGCTCGAGCGCGACTGGCTGCGCCTGCTGGGCGAGAACTGGTCCCATTGCGACAACTTCGTCTGCTTCGCGAAGAAGCTCCGCCGCGCGCTTCCCCTGCGGCGCCCGATCGACGAGCTGATGACGCTCGGCGAGCTCGCCGCGTTTCACGCCCTGCCTTTGATGATGACCGTCTACCGCGGCGCGGGCACCGAGGGCGGGGGCGGATTTTCCTGGAGCCTGGACCGCGCAGTCGCGGTGCGCTTTCCGGGCTACGCGCGCTATCGGCCCGCGTCGGCGCCCACCCTTTTCGTCGCCCAGGTTTGCAAGCTCGACATCCTCGCCCTCAAGCTGGATCGCGACGAGGCGGAGGTGATCGTTCTCAAGCTGAGGCTGCTGTCCGCGCAGGCGCTGTGAGGCAAAGGTCCCGCTTTCGACTCGCGGGGAGGTCGCATCGGGTCCTTCGCGGCGGGCTTCGCCCGCCCGGGTGTCAGTGCAGGATTCTGGCGAAGGTGCGGCCGCGCAGCAGCGCCGTGGCTTCCGGCTGCTCGTCGACCAGATCGGAAAGCGCCTGAGAGATTTCCTCGACCAGGGTCGCTGCCTGCTCGCCGCTCAGCGGCCAGTGCGAAACGACATCGGCGAGATAGAGGCCGTCCTGCAGACCCATGACGACGCGCTCGCGGCTCACGCTCGAGCCGGGCTGCACCGAAAAGCCGTGCAGCGCGGGACAGCGCTGGAACAGCGCATCCAGGCGCGCGGTCAGATCGGACTCGAGCCGGAGGAATTCGGGACTGTGCTGTAGCGAGTTCGAGTTCATGGGTCACCTCGTGCGCCAGCAGAATCGCGCCAGGCGACGCAAGGCGGCGAGGAAGGAATCCCGTTCACTACAGTCTCTGACCGGGGGCTGCGACGGGCGGCGCCCCCCGGCGGACGAGCGGTGCAGCAACGCGCCTATTTGAGCCCGGCCGCGATCCTGCGGATCTCCTCCGGGCTGTGCTCGCCCGCGAGCGGGGTCCCGGGAATCAGGTACTTGCCCATGGCGAGCGGTCCGACCAGGACCGGCTCGAAGCCGGCGTCGCGCACCAGGCGCGACGCCATCGCGATGGCCTTCGCGTCGTCGCCGGCGATCGGCATTCCGGTGCGATCCCCGCCCTTGCGCTGCGCGATGTCGGGCAGCCTGGCATAGCTGATCGCGTTGAACGCGCGCACGATCTGCGCCCCGGGCAGCAGCTCCGCGGAGGCGAGCCCGGCACCCTTGTCGCGCGCCCAGGTCGCGATCTCTCCGTCGCGGTGGACGAAGGGATTGCAGGCATCTACGACCGGTTTGCCCTTGAGCTCGGCCGCAAGATCCTTGCCCAGCTGCGGCAGCGCGCGATACGGGACCGCCATCAGCACGATTTCGCCGAACGCGGCCGCCTCTTTCGGTGTTCCGGCGCGTGCTTTGCCACCCAGGCGCGCCGCCAGCGCCTGATCGTCTTCCAGGTGACGCGACGAGAACATGACCTCGTGCCCTGCCTTGAGCCAGATCTCGCCGAGCGTGCCGCCGATCCTGCCAGAGCCGATGACGCCGACTTTCAATCCCGCATCCGCGCCGCTCGCTTCGCGAGCCGCGTGCGGCAGGACGCCAAGCGCAAAGCCTGCCGCAGCGGCGTGCAGGAACGCACGCCGACCGGTCCTCGGTCCGCCAGCCGATGTCATCGCAAATCCTCCGCAGGGGTGATCCGCAAACCCGCCGGCGCGGCGCGCCGGCGCAGGCATCAAAGCGTCATCCCTCCGTCGACGCTGATGACCGCGCCATTAATATAGCTCGCTTCGTCGGAGGCCAGGAACGCGAATACGTTGGCCACTTCCTCGGGCAGCCCGAGACGGCCGCAGGGAACCTTCTTCGCCATGTCGCTCAGCACCTGCTCGGGCATCTGCTTGAGGATCGGCGTGGCAACGAACCCCGGGCACACGGCGTTCGCGCGAATGCCGCTGCGGCCGAGCTCCTTGGCCCAGGTCTTGGTCATGCCGATGACCGCGAACTTGCTCGCCGCGTAGTTGGTCTGCCCGAAATTTCCGTACAAGCCGACGATCGACGAGGTCGTGAGGATCACGCCCGATTTCTGTTCCAGCATGATGCCCACGACGGCGCGCGTGCAGTTGTAGACGCCCTTCAGGTTGATATCGATCACCTTGTCGAACTGGTCGTCGGTCATCTTGCGCAGCTGTGCGTCCATGACGATGCCGGCGTTGTTCACCACGCAGTCGATGCGTCCCCATCTGGCCATCACGCCGTCGACCATGGCGGCGATCTGCGCCTTGTTGGTGACGTCGACCGGGTAGCCCTCGGCCTCGCCGCCCGCCGCACGTATCGCCGCGAGCGTCTGCTGCATCAGCTCCGGATTGATGTCGCAGACCGCGACCTTCGCGCCCTCGGCGGCGAACTTGAGCGCGGTGGCGTGCCCGATTCCGCGCGCGCCGCCGGTGATGGCGGCGACCTTTCCGCTAAGTCTCATGCTCGTTGCGTGCCTTTTCTGTCTTGTCGGCTCGAGTGCAGGATGGTGTGGTCTGCGCGGCGCCGCGTTATTGACGTGGATCATTCTGACAGGGCCTGGAGGCGCGCCCGGCATTGCAGGCGGGACGCCGCGGCCCCAGAATGCGCTTCTTGCGACGGCGCCCGCCGGGCGCCGCGCGATCCTGGAAACCGGCATGAACGACGTGGTCATGGAAGTTCGCGGCTGGGTAGACGCCGCGCGGGCGCTGCAGGCCGATACCGTCGCGCTGCGGCGCGCGATCCACGCGGAACCGGAGCTCGGCCTGCAGACGCCGAAGACGCTCGCCAAGGTGCGTGCGGCGCTCGAGGGCCTGCCGCTCGAGTGGAAGCTGGGCCCATCGACGAGCGGCGCGGTTGCCGTGCTGCGTGGGGCGAAGCCCGGGCGCACGGTGCTGCTGCGCGGGGACATGGACGCACTGCCGATGCCCGAGGACACCGGGCTGCCGTTCCGCTCCAGGGTCGAGGGCGCGATGCACGCCTGCGGGCACGATTCGCATACGGCCATGCTCGCCTCGGCGGCGCGCGCGCTGTGCGCGAAGCGCGAGACGCTCGCCGGCACGGTGCTGTTCATGTTTCAGCCGGGCGAAGAGGGCTTTCACGGCGCCCGTTTCATGCTCGACGACGGCCTGCTGGACAATCCGGCACCCGAGGCGGCGTTCGCGCTGCACATCATGCCGAACGCTCCGGCGGGCAGTTTCGGCTCCAGAGCCGGCCCGATGCTCGCCTCGTCGGACGAGCTGACGGTGGAGGTGTGCGGGCGGGGCGGACACGCGTCGATGCCGCACCATGCGAACGATCCGGTGCCGGTGGCCTGCGAGATCGTCACCGCGATCCAGGTCTTTGTCACGCGGCGCATCGACATCTTCGATCCGGCCGTGGTCACGGTCGCTAGGATCGAAGGCGGTTCGACGAACAACGTGATTCCCGAGTCGGCGAACCTGCTCGGCACCATCCGCTCCCTCTCGGAAGAATCGCGCAACGCGGTGCACGCCGGCATCGCCCGCATCGCCGAAAACGTCGCCCGCGCACACGAGTGCGAGGCCGAGGTCTCGATCGAGCGCGGCTTTCCGGTGACGGTGTGCGACGGGCGCGCGGTCGCGGTGGCCGAGCGCGCGATCGGCAGCCTGTTCGGCGAGCAGACCTGGCAGACCATGGCCGCGCCGCTGATGGGTGCGGAGGATTTTTCCTACGTGCTGCAGCGCGTACCCGGGGCGATGGTGTTCCTCGGAGTGTGCCCCGACGGGCAGCAGTGGAAGAGCGCCTGCCCCTGTCACTCCAACAAGATGGTGCTGAACGAGGCGATGCTGGCGCGCGGCGTCGCGGCGCACTGCGCCATCGCCGAGCGATTCCTCGCGCACGGCTTCGACTGAGCGCGCTTCAGCCGCGCGCATCAGCCCGGATCGGCTCGTTCATGCCGCCCGGAACACGCCCCTGACGAGCCGGATCTGGCCTTCCTGAAGACTGCGCCGCGCGTTGCCGGCCTTTTGCGCGAGATTGTCGACGAACACCGCCAGCGTCAGAGGACTCGGCGCGGCGTCCGCCGTACTCCGGCTCAAATGAACGTCGCTGGTGTCCTCGAAGCTTTCCGCGATGAATCCGCTTTCGTAGAGGACCGAGCGCATCTCGTCGGCAGAAACAAGAAAGCTGTCGGCAGGGTCCGTGGCCCACGGCAGCGGAAAATACGACGTCGCCGGTTCCCCGGCGGCCATTTCCTGGAAGGCGAAGCGGCCGCCCGGCTTGAGAACCCGGTGGATCTCCCCGTACAGCTTGCGCTTGTCCGCGATGTTCATGCCGACGTTCTGCATCCAGGCGACATCAAACGAATCGTCCGCAAAGGGCAAGGCGAGAGCACTTCCCCTGTGCACTTCGACGCGGTCCTCGAGGCCGGTGAGCCGATTCAGCAGTGCCGCTGCGGCACAGTAGTCGGGCGACAGTTCCACGCAATCGACGCGGCAGCCGAGCGCCGAAGCGAGCAGCCGCGCGGGACCGGCCAGCCCGGCGCCGATGTCGAGAACGCGATGCTCGGCACGGATCTGTGCCAGCTCCACCAACTCGCGCGAAGCGCGCAGTCCGCCGGTGTGGAAATGATCGAGCGCCCCGAGCGCCTCCGGCGCGAGGCGTTGCTCGGGATTCAGTCCGGCCGCGCGAACGGCCGCCAGGATCCGCGCCTCGATGTCGCGCGCGGAATAATGTGCTTGCAGGCCAGTCATGGTCGACAACCCCTCTTCAGGATCCGCATTGTTCGGCGCGCGCCGGCAATCTCTCCGTTCGGACACCCCGAGTAACGGCTCCTCTCGCGCAGGCCCTCGGGGGCGCCAAACGGGCCGTTCGAGGGCGACGGCTAATTTTTCGCCCCGATTCCCGCGAAGTCGATGTCCACGTCCGCCACTTTGACTCCCGCCTTCTGCCCGGCTTCGTGCGCCGCCCTGGCGACCGGATTGAATTCGAGATTGGCTGCGACGAACGTCTCGGCGAGCTTGAAGGAGAGCTGGGCGACCGCTTTTGGATCCGGTTTCTTGGAATCCGGAACGGCATAAATGTTCCCGCACAGGCGCGTATAGATGATCCGCGCCAGCTCCTGGATCGGGTCGGCGGCACTCTGCGCTGCCGCCGGACGTGGTTCACTCATGGTAGGCCTCGTGGATATGCATGGGGTCGGTCAAGGGCGATGCTACTCCGGTCTCGACCGTCTTTGAGTAAGGCCGTCGGAGCACCTTCCCCTGAGAGGTCTTCGGACGGAACGCGCGAACTATTTAACACCTCCTCACGCCGGGCGTCACCTGCGCGCGACGGGTTTCTGGCACACTGCGGCTCAACGCATGCCCGCCGACCTGCACGGCCTGCCGATCAGCACCGCCTCGCCCGAGGCGGCGGCGGCCTTCGAGCGCACGCTGCTCGCCTATTTCAAGTACCGCGTCGACACGCCCAAGCACCTCGCCGCCGCGCTCGAGGCCGACGAGGATTTCGCCCTCGCCCAGGTCCTGCGCGGCTACTTCCTGCTGCTCGCCTTCAACCAGAACCAGGTCGCTGCCGCGGCCGAGGCTGCGCGTGCGGCGAAGAAGTCGATCGCGCGGGCGACCGAGCGCGAAAAGCAGCACCTCGGCGCGCTCGAATGCTGGATCGCGGGAGACCTCGATCGCACGATCGCAATCTGGGAGGAGATCCTCGCCGAGCACCCGCGCGACGTGCTCGCCTTCCGCCTCGCGCATTTCAACAACTTCTGGCTCGGCCGCCCGGAGGCGATGCGCGCCTCGGTAGACCGGGTCGAGCCGCACTGGGGCCGCGCGCTGCCGGGCTACGGCACGCTGCTCGCCTGCAAGTGCTTCGCGTACGAGGAATGCGGCGAATACGCCTCGGCCGAGCCGGCCGGCCGCAGCGCGGTCGAGATCGACGCCGAGGACCTGTGGGGCACGCACGCGCTCGCGCACGTGATGGAGATGCAGGGCCGCACGACCGAGGGCATCGCCTTCCTGCGCCAGATGGAGCCGAACTGGCATGCGGCGAACAACCTCGCGCATCACCTGTGGTGGCACCGCGCGCTGTTTCACTACGAGGGGCGCGAATTCGACGCGGTGCTCGATCTGTACGACCGGCGCTTCCGCAACCTGGCATCGCCCCTCACCCAGGCACAGCCCGACCTTTACATCGACGTGCAGAACGCTGCGGCGATGCTGTTCCGCCTCGAGCGCCAGGGCATCGACGTCGGCGCGCGCTGGGTCGAGCTGGCGGACAAGGCCGAGGCCCGCATCGGCGATTGCCGTTCTGCGTTTACCCTGCCGCACTGGATGATGGCGCTCGCCGCCTGCGGGCGCGCGGCCGCCGCGGCGCGCATGCTCGAGGCGCTGCGTGCGTTCGGCGAAGGCAAGGAAACCCTGTCGCCGATCGTGCGCGACATCGCGCTGCCGGTGTGCGAGGCGGTCCTCGCCCACCGCCGCGGCGAGCATGCGCGCGCGGTGGATGTCATGCGCCCGGTGCTCGAGAAGATGCACCGCCTCGGCGGCAGCCACGCGCAGCAGGACGTGCTCGAGCAGCTCTTCCTGGACGCCGCGCTGAAGGCCGAGCGGCCGCTCGACGTTCGCCGCGTGCTGGTGCGCGTGGCGCGCGAAAAGCCGCTGCCGCTCGCGCAGCGCGTGGGCTACGCCGGCGCCGAGCGCGCGCTCGCGCATTAGCCCCTCGAAGCTGCACAGGCTCCGCGTCGCGAACCGGCACGCACCGCCAGATGCTAGGCCGCGTAGGCTTCGAGCACGTCGCGGTTGACCTCGACCCCGATGCCCGGGCGGCGCGGGATCTCGATCCAGCCGTCGTGCTGCAGCACCGGCTCCTTGGCCAGCCGGCCGCGGAACGGATGCGACGAGGTGTCGTACTCGAATATCGGCTCGGCCGCGAAGAGCGCATGGTGCGCGAGCGGGATCGATGCGATCCACTGCAGCGAAGCGGCCTGGCCGACCGCGGAGCCCCAGACATGCGGGTTGACCTGCACGCCCTGGGCATGCGCGAGTGCGACGATGTGCTTCGCCGCGGTGAAGCCACCACAGCAGCACAGGTCGGGCTGCGCGATGTCGAGCGCGTCCTGCGCCAGCAGCTGGCGGAAGCCGTACAGCGCGTACTCGTTCTCGCCGCCGGCGATCGGGATCTCGAGCGCTTCGCGCACCGCCCGGTAGTCCTCGGGACGCTCGGGCACCACCGGCTCCTCGTACCAGCGCAGACCCGCGTCCTCGAGGGCACGGCCGAGGCGGATCGCGTCGGCCACGCCGTAGGCATGGTTGGTGTCGATCATCAGCGCAACCGGCTCGCCCGCCAGCGCCTCGCGCACCGCGTGCATCACGGCAAGGTCGTCCTCGATGCCGAAGCCGAGCTTGACCTTCATGGCGCGAAAGCCGTTTTTGCGATGCTTCGCGGCCTCCTCGGCGAGGCGCCTGGCCTCGCCCTGCCCGTGCAGGCGGTAAAAGCCCGTGGCGTACGCCTCCACGCGGTGCCGGAAAGCACCGCCCAGCAGACGGTGGACCGGGACGCCGAGCGACTTGCCGGCGATGTCCCACAGCGCGATGTCGACGCCCGAGAGCGCGCCCATCAGCGCGCCCTTCTGGCCGTAGTCGCGCGTGTGGTGATACATGCGGTGCCACAGCACCTCGAGGTCGCGCGGATCGGCACCGAGCAGAATCGGCTTGAGCGCATGCTCGATCGCCGCCGCGGCGATCTGCGGCGGCTGCAGGCCCATGCAGATCGATTCGCCCCAGCCCGAGAGCCCGCTGTCGGTGACGACCTCGACCAGCGTAGCGCCGCGCGCCTTGACCCAGCCCTGCGAATAGGCGAATGGCGTCTCGAGCGCTGTTGACAGGCAATAGGTCCTGATGTCGGCGATCTTCATGCAGCGCTCTTCCAGGCCTGCGGGTTGACGAGGTGTAGCGGCCGCCGGCCGAGCGACACGTCGACGATGCTCTTCAACCCGGCGGCGGCGATGTCGTGGAAGCACTGATCGGTCCAGCACAGCGCGTGCGGGGTGACGATGACGTTATCGAGCCTGAGCAGCGGATTGGCGGGATCGACCGGCTCCTGCTCGAAGACGTCGATTCCGGCACCCGCGATACGCCGCGCCTTGAGAACCTCGATCAGCGCGGCTTCGTCGACCACCGGACCGCGCGCCATGTTGAGGAAGAACGCCGTCGGCTTCAGCAGCGCGAGCTGCGCAGCACCGATCATATGGCGGGTCTCGTCGTTCAGCAGGCAGGTGACGACGACGAAATCCGACTCGCGCATGAGCGCATCGAGCGGCACCCGGCGGGCGCCGAACGCCCCGAGCACGTCGTCGCCCACATAGGGGTCGGCGACCAGGAAGCGCATGCCGAAGGGCTGCGCCACGCGCAGCAGCTCCTGGCCGATGCCGCCGGCGCCGACCAGGCCGAGCGAACGCCCAACCAGCCCAGTGCCCATGTGCTCGGTGCGCTCGGTCCAGCGCCCGGCACGCGTCAGCCGGTGCTTGGCGAACAGCCGCCCGGTGAGCGCGAACAGCAGGGTCAGCGTCGCCACCGCCACCGGGCGGCGCACCGCGAGGGGCGTGTTGGTGACCAGGATGCCGCGCTCTGTCATCGCCGCCAGGTCGACCGAGTCGTAGCCGACGCCGTGGCGGGCGAATATCTTCACTCGGCAGTCACGGCGCGCAATCGAGGCACGCGTCACTTTCGGCGCGACGACATAAATGCCATCGTAGCGCGACGCGACCTCGGGCGTGATCTCGCCCAGCGCCTCCGGGATGTATTCCCACTCGAGTGCCGGGTTCTCCGCCAGCACTTCGAGCGCGCGCCGGCCGAACGCCGGCTCGCCTTTCGCATCGAGCGCGTCGCGCGTGATGCCGACCCTGAAGCTCATGCCGGGCGCCTGAGCGGCGCGAGCGTGCGGCGGATCGCCGCCTGCAGCAGCGTCTGGTCCAGGCCGGCGCCGATCATGTTGAAGCCGAAGGCGCGGTAGCGCTCGGCCCAGCGCTCGTCGGCCGCCATGAAGCCGAGCCCCCTGCCGTGGCGCCGCGCGGCGGCGACGATCTTCTCGATCGCGGCGAGGTACTGCGGGTGCTCGAACTCGCCCGGAATGCCGAGGAAGTTGGTCAGGTCGAAGTGGCCCAGCCAGAGCACGTCGATGCCCGGGGTCGCTGCGATCGCCTCCACCTCGGCCAGGCCGCGCTCCGACTCGATCTGCGCGATGACCAGCGTGCGTTCGTTGAGTTCTGCGACCTTGGCCCTGACCTCGCCGCCGCTGTAGTCGTCCTGCGCGATGCCGAACGCCGCGCCGCGCCGGCCCTGCGGCGGGTAGTGCGTCGCCTCTACGATGCGCCGTGCCTCGGCGGCGCTCTCCACCATCGGCACCATCACGCCGTGCGCACCGACGTCGAGCGCCCGTGCGAGAAAGTGATACTCGCTTCGCGGTACGCGGACCATCGGCGAGATCCCCACGCCGCGGCAGGCCGCGAACAGCATTTTCAGCGTCTCGAAGCCGAGGCCGGTGTGCTCCATGTCGAAAAGCGCGAACTCGCAGTCCGCCGCCTTCAGCACCTGCGGCATGCCGGGCGAGAAGAATTCGAACACCAGCGCGCCGAGCACGGTCTCGCCGGCGAGCGTGCGCGCCTTGAGCGCGTTCGGGCGCACTGCGCTCATTCCCGCGCCCACTTATGCACCGACTTGAGGATGCGCTCGTCGGCGAAGCCGAGCTTGGCCAGCACCGGCGCACGCTCGAAGATCTCCTCGTAGCGCGCGATCAGGCCGCCGGCGAGCTGCACCTTGCACATGCCGCGAAACGCGATGCGCCGGCCTTCGGCCCCGGGCATCGTTGCGGCGTAGGAAAACAGGTAGCTCGCGTAGCCGATGCGGCCGTCCGACACCACGTCGTTTAGCACCCAGCTGAAATCGGTGGCGTCGCCGTAGAAGTGCTTGCGCACCATCTCGGCGATCGCGGCACGGCCCTTGAACTCTCCGTAGAAGCCGTCGTGATAGACGCCGTTCTCGGTAAAGCAGCGCGCCGCGGCTTCTGGATCGCCTTGGCAGATCGAATGCGTCATGCGCCCGATGAGAGCAGTGAACTGCGCGGATGCTTCGGACATGTGAACCTCCTCCGGTGAGCGCTTCGATCTTAGCAAGCCGCGAAGTCCGCGCGTTACACTTGTTCGCTCTGCAACTTCATCAACGACAACGCGCAACCCGGGAGACGCCATGGACAAGAGATCGCACAAGGAACGCTACGCCGACGGCCTGAAGACGCGCCGCGAAGTGCTGGGCGCGGAGTACGTCGACAAGGGCATGGCGGCGGTGGACGACTTCAACGCGCCCTTCGTGGATTTGCTCAACACCTACTGCTGGAACGACGTCTGGAACCGGCCCGGGCTGCCGCGCCAGACGCGCTCGATGCTGAACCTTGCGATGCTCTCCGCGCTCGGCCGCGCCCAGGAGCTGAAGCTGCACATCAACGGCGCGCTGAACAACGGGCTGACGAAGGAAGACATCCGCGAGGTCTTCCTGCAGGTCGCGATCTACTGCGGCGTGCCGGCTGCGGTGGAAAGCTTCCGCTGCGCCAGAGAGGTGTTCAAGGAGCGCGGTGTGTGAGCGCCGCCTTGATCATAGGAACGGCTCGGCGCGCTTTACCAGCTCTTCGAGGTCCGGCTCCTTCGGGTTCTTCGGTTTGCCCGGGTGGATGATCGCCACCTGGCAGTTCTCGGCCGCCTCGACCAGCTCGCGATAGCTGCCGGCGCCGGCATCTGCGATATGCGCCTGCTGGTTTTCGTCGTAGGCAAACATGCGCGGGTTGATCTGGATGCACTCGTTGCAGCTCGAGCAGCGCGGGGTGTCGATGTAGGGATCGTCCGAGGGCGGCGCAGCTTCGGCCGCCGGCGCAGGCGCGGCGGCTGCGGGCGGCGACGCCTCGGTAACCTCGACGGCCTTGGCGCCCGCCGCCGGCGCCGGCGCGCTCTGCTGCGCACGCGCGGCGTGCGAATTGTGAATCCCGCCCAGCTCCTGCAGGCTGTGCCAGGCCTCGCGGCAGCGGCGCGTCTCGCGCACCAGCTTGTCGTCGACGATCGCGCGCTGCAGCCGGTTCTCGGCGTCGACCAGCACCAGGCTCGGTAGCCGCTCGGGCAGCCCGCGCGGCGCCTCGCCGAGGCAGGCTTCGAGCGGCACCATGCCGCCGTTCCACTTTTCGCGCGGCACCTGCGCGAAATGGCGCGCGTGGCGCGTATCGCAGGCGACGAAGTCGGCCAGGGTAAAAGCAACCTCCTCGACCACGCGCTGCTGCTCGGCGTCCTCGGCGAGCAGCCGATGCACGGCCCAGTCGCGCTCGGCCTGGGCGTTGCTCGCGAGCGAAAAGCGCGTCGCCCAGTCGCCTCCCGCGGCGGGGTCGTAGCTGAACGCCGGGAAGGCCCGCGCGTCCATCGCCGCCGCAGCCACCAGGTACGGCGGCAGTCCGCCGGCGTGGTCGTTCGCGCCCGAGTAGATGCTGAACAGCGCCGGCCCCGCGTAGCGCATTGCCCGTTCCACATGCGCGCGCAGCGCAACCAGATTCGAGCTTGCAGACTGCACGACGTAAACCTCGTTCAGCCCGAGCGCCATGTGGGCGAACTGGCGACCGCGCGAGCCCATCGCCAGATGCCCGCTGCCGGCGAGCGGCGCCTCGAGCAGGTCGTCGGTCTGCATCAGCACCTTGAGCGGCAGCCCGCTCGAGAGCATTTCGGCCAGCGCCTGATTTTCAGGCGCGTGCAGCGCGCGCTCGTTCAGGCAGACGAGGAAATCGGGGAACCGCGCGAGCTCCTCCGCAGCCAGGCTGTCGGCAGAGAACTCCGCGAAGATCGCGTCGTGGCGCGCCTCGCTGTATTCGCCCTCCGCTTCCAGCGCCCCCACCGCGAGCGCCTTTGCGAGCGCCGCCATCTCGGGCAGGCGCGCGCGGAAGGCGGCGAGCGCGACGGCGCAGTCCTCGAACTCGAAGTCGTAGGGCTCGAGCTGCGAGCTCGGCAGCGCGAACACGCGCTGCGCGCGCAGCGCCCCGAGCACCGATTCGATGCGCCGGCGCCGTGCGGGCTGCAGCGTCGTGTCAGCCGAGACCGGAGCGAGCAGCTGCGCCATGCGCTCGAAGTCGAACACCTCGGCATGCAAGGTACCGACTGCCTCGCGCAGACGCTCCGCGCTGCGCCCGCGCTTCGAGATCGCGCGGTCGGCGCGCAGGATGTCATCCAGCCTCAGCATCAGCCGCTCGGCCTCGGCGCCGAAGGCCACGCCCTTGGCGTGCTGCACGCTGCGCCAGACGTGGCCGAGCAGCTGCCGCGGCAGCGCCGCGGTACAGTCGACCAGCGGACCGTCCAGCGTCATGCCCGCATGCAGGCGCTGCACGTTCTCGGCAAATGCGGTATCCGGCAGCGGCGCGAGGCGCGCGGCGGCGGCATCGATCAGCGCGTGCAGCCGGCCGGTCGTGCCGTTCGCGACGAGCGTGCGCACTTCGCGCTCGATCCTGAGCGCGTGCGCGCGAAACCGGGTGCGCTCGCCCGAGCCCGGCGCAGCCGCGAGCACTGCGTCTACCAGCGCGGTGAGCGGCACGAAGGCAGCGCCACTGCCGCCCTCGTCCACCAGCACGAGCGGAAAGTCGTAGCGCAGGCGCGTCAGGTCGCGGTAGGCGGCGAGTGCCGCGGGGCGCAGGCGCTTTGCGTCCAGCGCCTCGAGCTCCGGCGCCGCGCGCCGGCCCGTGAGGAAGAACGTGACCTGGGCTTCGCTCGGCATGTTCATTGCGCGCTGCTCACCGTCAACGTTGTGGCCAGATCGTGAACTTGTCGAACTCGGCCTCGAGCCCGGCCCTGACGTACTCGGGCGTGCGCAGCCGGGTGCTCGCGCGCAGATCCTCGTAGCAGGGCACCTCGGGATTGCGGTACAGGATGCCGACCGGAATGTTGTCTCTGTCGGCCGCGATCTCGCGCGCGCGGTTCAGGTCGGCCGGATCGTGCTCGCGCTGATTGCGATACACCTTGGCCAGGCTGTCGCTCGCGCGCAGGCCGTTCTCGTGCGTCAGCAGCACGATGCGGCTCGGGTCGTGCAGCCAGGGATCCCAGAGCTTGGGCAGCCACTCCGGGCAGCGCTGCACGATGCGCACGAACGAGAAGCCCCTGTGATGGTAGGCCGCTTTTACGATGTCGTAGAGCATCTCGGGAATCCAGTCCACCGCCTGCGCGACGAAGGACACGTTCTGCACGCCGAGCGTCACGCTCAACGGCTGCAGCGCCTCGAGGTACGACCCGCGCGGCGTGGTGTTGCTTCTGGTGCCGCGCGGCGAGGTCGGCGAGGCCTGCATCTTGGTCAGCCCGTAGATCTGGTTGTCGTGCAGGAACACCGTCATGTTCATGTTGTAGCGGATCGCGTGGATCCAGTGCGCCGCGCCGATGCTGCAGCAGTCGCCGTCGCCGGTGTTGACGAACACTTTCAGGTCCGGGCGCGCGAGGCGCACGCCCTCGGCGACCGGCAGCGCGCGGCCGTGGATGCCGTGGAAGCCGTAGGTGCGCATGTAGTGCGGAAAGCGGCTCGAGCAGCCGATGCCGGAGACGAACACCGTCTTCTCCGGGCGCAGGCCTTCATCGCGGCACAGGCGCTGCACGGCGGCGAGGATCGCGTTGTCGCCGCAGCCGCTGCACCAGCGCGGCACCCCGCTCTGGTAGTCCTCGATCTCGTGGCGCTGCTCGCAGAGCTGGAGCAGGCACTCGGTGGCCATGGTGGTCGTAGGCATTGCTTCAACCTTTCATTCGCGCTTCGAGCGCTTCACGGATGACGCGCGGCTTCATCGGCTGGCCTTTGACTTCGCCCCAGCAATCCACGTCTACCAGGGTGCGTGCGCGCAGCAGCGTTGCGAGCGCCGAATAGCGCCGGTTCGCCTCGTCGATCAGCGCGTCGCTCGGGTCGTCGCACCAGTTGCCTTCCACCGTCATCACGCGGCGGAAGCGCTGCAGGATCTCCTTGAGTCCCCCGGGCATCGGCTGCAGGAACGACAGGTGCAGCGACGACACCCGGCGTCCTTCCGCGCGCAGCCCCGCCACCGCCTCTTCGATCGCGCCCTTGGTGCTGCCCCAGCCGATCACCAGCAGATCGCCTTCTGCGTCGCCGAACAGCGGCGGCGTCTTGAGCGTCCTTTGCAGGGCGGCGAGCTTCAGGCTGCGAAAGTGGATGCTCTCCTGGTTGATCTCCGGGTCGTAGGCAACGTGGCTGGCACGGTCGTGCGCAAGCCCGGTGAGCGTGTGCATGCCGCCGGGCTGGCCGGGGATGAAGCGCCGCGCGAGCCCGGTGGCAGCGTCCCAGTCGTAGGGCTTGACGCCATCGGGCACCGCGCTCTGGTCGATCGGCGGCGCCATCCAGGACTCGCTGAACTGCGGGCGCGGAAACGGCTGCTGCGAGGTCGCCAGGCTCGCGTCGGTCAGCACGACGACCACCATGTTGAAGGTCTCCGCGATCTTGCGCGCGGTGATCATCGCGTAGAAGCACTCCTCGATGGTCGCCGGCGCCATCACCACCTTGGGCGCATCGCCGTGGCTGCCGAAGATGGCCGCCATCAGGTCGCCCTGCTCGACCTTGGTCGGCTGTCCGGTGCTCGGCCCGCCGCGCTGCACGTTCACCACCACCAGCGGAATCTCGCCCATCACGGCGAGCCCGATCGCCTCCTGCTTGAGCGAATAGCCCGGGCCGGAGGTGATCGTCACCGTGCACTTGCCCGCATACGACGCACCGATCGCGAAGGCGCAGGCGGCGATCTCGTCCTCGGCCTGGTGCACCACGCCGCCGACTTTCTCGAACACGTCCGACAGGTAGTGCGAAGCCGAAGTCGCCGGGGTGATCGGGTACATCGCGCAGATTTCCATCCCCGAGGCGAGCACGCCGAGCGCGAGCGCGGTGTTGCCGTTTACCACCACCTGCGGCTCGCGCGAGCGCTCGGCCGGAATGCTGAACTGGAAATCCAGATGTTCTTCGGCCCAGGCGTGGCCGGCCTCGAGCAGCATGACGTTCTGCTCGATCACCGAGGCCTCCTTCTTGCCGAAGGTGAGCGCGATCTGCTCGCGCGCAAGCTGCAGCTCGAGACTGTACAGGTTGCACAGAAGCCCGAGCGCGAACATGTTCTTGCCGCGGCGCGCGTCCGGGACGATCGCCTTGCAGGCCTTCTCCATCGGGATCTCGAGCACGCGGTAGCCGGCTTCGACCAGCCGGTCGTGCGTCTCGATGTAGCTCTGCGCGATGCTGGGATCGGCGTGCTCGCGCCACAGGCTCTCGATGAGGATGATGCAGCCCGGCTTGAGCTCGCCCGTGCGCACCCGCCCGAGCAGCACCTGCTCGTTGAAGGCCACCACCAGGTCGGTCTCGTCGCCGCCGTTGGTCACCTTCTGCGCGCCGATGCGGATGCGGTT
>Ga0210102_1000054_pt1 | contig 31517 bp, 28 predicted proteins | sample RushOxbow_ThreeS_4_FD_185563 | JGI IMG/M metagenome (GOLD analysis project Ga0210102, IMG submission 185563) | Wetland microbial communities from San Francisco Bay, California, USA, that impact long-term carbon sequestration -... | ecosystem: Environmental > Aquatic > Marine > Wetlands ...
GAGTCGCGCACATTGTTCACGCCGTCGTAATCCAGATCGGCGTACTGCACGAAGCTGCTCAGCGCCTGCAGCTCGTCGAGCTGGCGCGTCCATTCGACGGTGCCGGCGGTCACGTTGCGAAAGCGGTCATTGTCCACGTCCAGAGTATTGTAGGAAGCACTGGCGCGGAATAGGTCGTTTTCCCTCAAATAGGACACTCCACCCAGGATGCCGTAGTTGTTCTGGTTGAATTCGTCGTGATTGTTGTACGCCCTGTAGTCCGCGCCGAGCGAGCCGAACAGCGCGAATCCCGGGGCGACCGGATGCACCAGGTTGACTCCGACCGTCGCCTGGCCGAAGCTCGCCCCGGTTTCGACACCGCCGGGAGCCACCGTGATCAACCCGAGGTTGGGCACGATGATGTTGGCGCTCCCGACGCCGCCGTTGATGTTGCTGTCGTAACCGCCGCCGACCTCGATGAACGCGCCAGCGGTCGTGCGATAGGCCGACTCGCGCGCCCGGATCGCGTCGAGGTAACGATCGATATTGGCGACCACCGGCGCCGGGGGCTTGGCTTTCAGGACCTCGTTGAACTCCTCGCGCGCGCGCAGATCCTCGCCCAGGATGAAGTAGCCGCGTGCGAGCTCGAGCCGCGCCTGGAGATTGCCGGGGAAATTCGCAAGGTAGCGCTCGAGCGCGAGCACGCCTTCCCCGGCGCGGCCGCTGTCGATCGCGGCGACCCCGAAATAGAAATCGAACGCGGGATTGCCGAGCTCCTCCGGATGCTTCCTGCCCAGCTCGTAAGCCGCCTTGGCATCGCCTTTTTCGAGCAGAGCCTTGATATCATCGGCGGGCGCGGCGAGCAGCGTGCCCGCGAACATCAGCCCGCAGAGTGCAAGTGTTATCTCCCTGAAAGCGCACATATTGTTTAGGGGGCGGAGAATGATGCACTGAGGGGGAAGCTCACGCAATTTTCCGCGTGAGTTCCACCCGTGCCGGCGCCACTTTCGCGGCGCATTGCATTTGACAAGATACCAGATAAACAAGATGTTGCGACTTTTATTTAAAGAACAACCTCGTAACTGCCGCAAGGCCTTTAGGTCCTGAGATGGTTTCGGAGCGACCGGGGGCAGACCGACACCGGGAGGGCGCGACCCAAAAGCTGCAGAAGGTGCTGGCGCAGGCAGGGCTGGGGTCGCGGCGGGACATGGAGCAGTGGATCCGCGACGGGCGCGTGACCGTCAATGGGACCAAGGCGCGGATTGGCGCGCGCGTCGGAGCGCGCGACGTCATACAGATCGACGGCCGTCCGGTGCAGGGCGCGGACAGCGGAAGCCCGCCCCGGGTGCTGCTCTACCACAAGCCGGAAGGCGAAATCGTGAGCCGCGAGGATCCGGCGGGGCGGCCGAGCGTGTTCGACCGGTTGCCTCCGGTACGCGGCGCCAAATGGCTCGCAGTGGGCCGTCTCGACTACAACACCTGCGGGCTGCTCGTTCTCACCACTGCCGGCGAGGTGGCGAACCGCATGATGCATCCGCGCTACGGGCTCGAGCGCGAATACGCGGTGCGCGTGCGCGGCAGCCTGACCGCGGCGCAGCTTGCGCGATTGCGCTCCGGCGTCGAGCTTGAGGACGGCGCGGCGCGTTGCGATTCGGTCGAGGATGCCGGGGGGGAGGGCACGAATCACTGGTACCGCATCGTCATTCGCGAGGGCCGTAATCGCGTGGTGCGCCGTCTGTTCGAGGCATTGGGGCTCACCGTGAGCCGGCTGATGCGCGTGCGCTTCGGCCCCATCATGCTGCCGCCGCGTCTGAGGCGCAGCCAGTATGTCGAGCTCCCGCCGCGCGAGGTACGAGACCTGCTCGCGTCGCTGGGACTGTCCGCAAACCCTAATCCCGATCCGGTTGCCAGGGCGCCGGGCGGGGCAGTTGCTCGCGGCCGAGGACGAACACGGAATCACCCGCGGCCGTTTCGGGCCAGGTGAACGGCACGCGCGGAAACGCGCGCTCGAGGCGCCGGCGCGCGGCGCCGACTTCCACCACCAGCATGCCTCGGGGGTTGAGGTGGGAAGCCGCACCACAGAGTATCCGGCGCACCGCATCGAGGCCGTCGCGGCCGCCGGCAAGCGCGCGGTGCGGCTCGTGCCGGTATTCACGCGGCAAGCGCCGCATCGCTGCCGTCGTGACGTAAGGCGGGTTCGAGACGATGAGGTCGTAGCGCTCTGCGTGCAACGCCGAGAACAGATCGGAACGGAGCAGGCGAATACGGCGGCCCAGCCGGTAGTCCCGGACATTGGCGCGGGCGACGGCCAGCGCCGCGGGCGAGATGTCGGTGGCATCGATACGCGCGCGCGGAAAGCTGTGTGCGATGAGTATGGCAAGGCAGCCCGAGCCGGTGCAGAGATCGAGGGCGGCGCCTATCGCCAGGCGGCTGGTAATCCAGGGCGCAAGGTGCTCGCGCAGCAGGCCGGCGATGTGCGAGCGCGGCACCGCGACGCGCTCGTCCACGCGGAAGCGATGATCGCCTAGCCAGGCTTCGCCGGTCAGGTAGGCAGCGGGCTTGCGGCTGCGGACACGGCGCTCGATCAGGGCGAGCGCGCGCTGCGCTCCATACGGCCGCACCGGCCGGTCCGCGCCGCCGGCCGCGGTAGCGGGCGGCAGGTTGAGGGCGTGCAGAACGAGCCACGCCGCCTCATCGCGCGCGCTCGTTGTGCCGTGGCCGAACGCGAGTCCCGCTTGCCGGAAGCGCCGGGCGCCGTAACGCACAAGTGCGCCCACGGTCCACGGCCGTCCCGCCATCACCGGCTCAACCGAGGGCGTCGAGATTCAGCTTGATGCTGGTGATGTCTTCGCCTGGCTGCTTGCCCGTGGTGAGCTCCTGCGGCGCCCCTGCCTCTGTCCCCTTCGGTGCATTCGTGAGCAGCCAGTGCAGGTTGGTGGGCGAATCCGAATTCGCCATGGCCTCGTCGATCGCCACCTTGCCGTTCATGATCAAGTAGAACAACGCCTGCTCGAAGGACTGCGAGCCCGGCGCCATGCTGCGCTCGAGCGCTTCCTTGATCTGGCCGATCTCCCCGGTCTTGATGAGTTCCTGGATATGCTTGGTGTTGAGCAGCACTTCCATGGCCGGGATGCGCCTGCCGTCCACGGTGCGTACGAGACGCTGGGAGATCACCGCACGCAGCGCGATCGCGAGGTCCGCGAGCAGCGCCTCGCGCGCCTCGTGCGGGAAAAAGCTGATGATGCGATTCAACGCGTTGTAGCTGTTGTTGGAGTGCAGCGTGGACATGCACAGGTGGCCGGTCTGGGCGAACAGCAGCGCGGTCTGCAGTGTCGAGCGATCGCGGATCTCGCCCAGCATCAGGAGATCGGGCGCCTCGCGCATGGCGTTGATGAGGGCGTTTTCGTAGGACTGCGTGTCCACCCGCACTTCGCGCTGATTGACGATCGATTTTTTGTGCTGGAACACGAACTCGATCGGGTCCTCGATGGTCAGGATGTGGCCGGAGCGGATGCCGTTGCGGTAGTCGATCATGGAAGCCATGGTGGTGGATTTTCCTGACCCGGTCGCGCCCACGACGAGAATCAGGCCGAGTTTCTCCATGATGAGTTCCTTGAGGATCGGCGGGAGCCCCAGGTTCTCGATCGCCGGCACCTCCGGCTGAATGAAGCGGATCACCATCGCCACGGTGTTTTTCTGGTGGAAGATATTGATGCGGAAGTTGCCGAGGGTGCCGCCGCTCTGCGCGAAGTTCATCTCGTGCACGGCCTCGAATTCCTTGACCTGTGCCTCGGTCATCATCTCGTAGCATATTTTCTTGACCTGGTCGGGGTCGAGCACCTGGCTGCTCACCGGCATGATCTCGCCGTTGATCTTGATCTGGACCGGCGACCCGGCGCTGAAAAAGAGGTCCGAGGCCTGTTTCTCGGCCATCAGCTTGAAGAGCGGCGTCACGAACATGACGGTCTCCTTCCCCTCGTTGAGGGCAGTTGCTTCCGCGTAGTGAGCCTCGCAGCGCGTAGGCTCCAGTACGCGGAGTTAATCCGGCGCGTAGCGTCCGGATTTAACGCTCATTCTGCCAACTCCCCGCGGTATTGCCTAGGCATTAATCGCCGCGCAGGAGCTCGTTGATGCTGGTTTTCGCGCGGGTTCGCGCATCGACTTGCTTGACGATCACGGCGCAGTAGAGGCTGCAGCGCCCGTCGGCGGCGGGCAGGCTCCCCGGCACTACCACCGATCCCGCCGGCACGCGCCCGTAGAGGATTTGCCCGGTCTGGCGATGGAAGATGCGGGTGCTTGCCCCGATGAATACACCCATCGAAATGACGCTGCCTTCCTCGACCACCACGCCTTCGACGATCTCGGAGCGCGCGCCGATGAAGCATCCGTCCTCGATGATGGTGGGGCCGGCCTGCAGCGGCTCGAGCACGCCGCCGATGCCGACCCCGCCCGACAGATGCACGTTCCTGCCGATCTGGGCGCAGGATCCGACGGTAGCCCACGTGTCCACCATGGTGCCTTCGTCGACGTAGGCCCCGATGTTGACGAAGGAGGGCATCAGCACCACGTTACGGGCGATATAGGCGCCGCGGCGCACGGTGGCCGGCGGCACGACGCGAAAGCCGCCTCGCCCGAATGCCTGCTCCGTGTAGCGGGCGAACTTGGCGGGAACCTTGTCGAAGTAGCGGGTGGCGCCGCCTTTCATCACGAAGTTGTCCTGCAGCCGGAACGACAGCAATACCGCCTTCTTGATCCACTGGTGCGTGACCCATGCTCCCGCCGCCTTTTCCGCGACGCGCAGCCGCCCCTCATCGAGCCCGGCGATCGTCTGCGCGACGGCGCGTTTCAGCGCCGCGCCGCCCTTGCGCGGGGTGATTTCGTCGCGACTCTCCCACGCCTGCTCGATGACGGCCTGCAGTTCTTTCATGCGGGAATTCTCCTTCGAGTGAAATCGTCCCGCCGGCGATCAGCCACGTGTGCTCGGGAACGTTGGCAGCCCGTCGAGATGCACGGGCGGACCCGGTTTCCAGCCGGGTGCCGCGTGCTCGGCGACGACCGTCGTGAAGATCCCGCCCCGAACGTAGAATTTCGCAGTGAGCCGCATGAAGCGCGGGCGCGTCGCGCGTACCAGGTCATCGAGAATGCGGTTCGTCACGTCCTCGTGGTATGCGCCCTTGTTGCGGTACGACCAGACGTAGAGCTTGAGACTTTTCAATTCGACGCAGCGTGCGGCCGGCACGTAATCGAGCACGAGGGTGGCGAAATCGGGCTGGCCGGTACGCGGGCACAGACAGGTAAACTCCGGTATTTCCATATGAATCCGGTAGTCGCGCGCGGGGCGGGGGTTGGCGAAGGTCGCGAGCTTCGCGCTCGGTCGTTGCGGCATTATCGCGGCGGCCCAAATCCGTTAGAATGTCATTCCCAAATAGCCTGCGGATTATAACCTCCACCCCAGACCGCTCCATTGCGACTCAAACAGATCAATCTCGCAGGCTTCAAGTCTTTCGTAGACCCCACCCACATACCCGTCCCCGGACAACTGGTAGGCATCGTCGGCCCCAACGGCTGCGGCAAGTCGAACGTCATCGACGCCGTGCGCTGGGTGCTCGGCGAGACCTCCGCGAAGCACCTGCGCGGGGACACCATGCAGGACATCCTGTTCAACGGCTCGGGCCAGCGCCAGCCGGTGAATCGCGCGAGCGTCGAGCTGATTTTCGACAACAGCCTCGGTCGCGCAGGGGGGCAGTGGTCGAGCTACGCCGAGATCGCCGTAAAGCGCGTGCTCGCCCGCGACGACGAGTCCACCGCCTACTACATCAACAATGTCCACGTGCGGCGCCGCGACGTCGCCGATATCTTCCTCGGCACCGGCCTCGGCAGCCGCGCCTACGCCATCATCGAGCAGGGCATGATCTCGCGGGTGATCGAAGCGAGGCCCGAGGACCTGCGGATTTTCCTCGAGGAGGCGGCCGGCGTCTCGAAGTATCGCGCGCGCCGCCATGAGACCGAGCTCCGCCTCCAGGATACGCGGGAGAACCTGCTGCGGGTGGAGGACGTCCGCGCCGAGCTCGAGAAACAGCTCGAGCACCTGCAGGCGCAGGCGGAAGTGGCGACCCGCTATCACGCTCTCCAGGGGGAGCTGCGGGCGACCCAGAATCTTCTGTGGCTGTTGCGGAAGCAGGACGCGGGCACGCAGCGCGAACGGCATGCGCGCGAGATCGAGCGGGCCGGGCTGGATCTGGAAGTGCAGACCGCCGCGCTGCGCGCGGCGGAGAATCGTCTCGAGGAGATGCGGGAGCAGCACTTCCGCGCGAGCGACGCCGTTCACGCCGCGCAAGGCGCCTTCTATGAGTCTAACGCGGAGACCGCGCGCCTCGAGCAGGAGATGGCGCATTTGCGTGAAAACCGCCAGAGGGTCGAACGCGAACTCGCCGACCTGCGCGCCCAGATCAATCGCGATCGTGACCAGCTGGCAGCGGCTCAGGCGGAGCTGACCGAATGGCAGGGCGAACGCACCCGCGCCTCGCAGCGGCTCACCGCAGCCGACGCGGCACTGAAGGTCGAAACGGGCAAGCTGCCGGTGGCAGAGGAAGCTTCCAAGGCGACCCGGGGCCGTTACGAGGAACTGCAGCGCACGCTTGCGCTGGCCGAGCAGGCGGCCGGCGTGGAGCGAACCAAGCACGAGCATGCACGGCAGACGCTGGACCAGCTTGCGCAGCGCACGCAGCGGCTGACCGACGAGCGCTCCGGATTGCAGCCCGCCGATGCTGCTCAGCTGGGAATGCTGCGCAACAACATCGCCGCGCTGGACAACGAGTTGCGGGGATTTTCCGGGACGCTCGCGGCGCATGAGGCGCAGTTGCCACAGGCCGAGCAGGCATTGCGGGATTGGGATGCAACGGTCGAGGGCGCGCGCGGGCGCTTGACAGGGGTCGAGGCGCGGCTGCAGGCCTTGCGCCAGTTACAGGAACAGGTCGCACGCGGCGCGCAAACCGAAGGCTGGCTCGAGACCCGTGGGCTCAAGGGGGCGCCACGGCTGTGGCAAGGCATCCGCATAGAGCCGGGCTGGGAGGATGCGCTCGAGGCGGTCCTGCGCGAGCGCCTGAACGGCATCGCGTTGGAGCGCCTGGAGCAGGCTGAAACCTGGTTCGATGAGCCTCCTCCGGGCAAAGTCACGATATTCGCTGCGACGCGCGAGGCGGGAAAGGCGTCCGCGACGCTTTCCGGTTGCGAACCGCTGAGCCGCTACGTGAGCTGTGCCGACGCCCGCATGGAGGCGGTGCTCGGGGACTGGCTGCACCGCGTCTATGTGACCGGTGATGCGGCAGGCGGCCTGGCGGCGCGCGCGCAGCTTCCGGACGGTGCGCTGCTCGTGACGCGCGAGGGGCACATATTCACGCGTCACGCGGTGAGCTTCCATGCGCCCGACAGCGAGCTGCACGGGGTGTTGACCCGGCAACGCGAGATCGAGCAACTCGACGGCATGATGCAGGCCGCACGAACCGAGGTCGAGGAACTGCGAACGGCAGCAGCCGCTGCCGAGCAGGACGTCAACGGGCGGCGCGCGCGCATCGCCGCGCTCCGCGACACGATCGGCGAGCGGCAGCGGCAGATCCACGCGCTGCAGCTCGAGGCGACGCGGCTCGCGGCAGTCGATGAGCGGGTGCGGAGCCGCACGCAGCAAATTGCGGCAGAGCTTGCCGAAATCGATGCCCAGGCGAAGGTCGCTTACGAGGCGGAGCAGGCGGCGTCGCGCCGCATCGGCGAACTGCAATCCGAAGTGGAAGAGCTGCGCGCCCAGTTGGTGTTGGCGACCGACCTTTACCGGCGCGCCGAGGGCGTACTGGAGCGCCAGCGGTCCGCCCTGCAACAGGCGCGCGACGAGGCCCAGGCGGCCCTTTTTGGGAAACAATCATGCGACTCTAAAATCAATGAGATAGAGTCGTCAATTAAGGTTATTTCTGAAGGTGGAGACAGGCTTCAGTCAGCATTCGAGTCCAGACAGAAGGAGTTGCGGGGTTTCGACGAGGCGCCGGTCGAGCAGCGCCTGCAGCTCGCCTTGACGGCGCGCACTCAGTGCGAACAGGCGCTGGCGCGCGCGCGCGATGCGCTGGAAGGCATGGAAAACGGCCTGAAGGCGGTCGATGCGGAGCGCCACGCGGCCGAACAGCAGCTCGAGCCGCTGCGCGAGCGCATCGCCGACGCGCGTCTCAAGGAGCAGGAAGCGCGTCTGAACGAGGAGCAGTTTGCGGCGCAGTTGGCGGCGGCGGGCGCAAACGAGGACGAGGTCGCGCGGCAACTGGAGAAGGGCATGCGACCGGGTGCGCTGGCCGCTGACATCAATCGGCTCGGCGAGGAAATCAAGTCCCTCGGTGCGGTCAACCTGGCTGCGCTGGAGGAGCTCGATGCGGCGCGCAGCCGCAAGGATTACCTCGACGCGCAGTCGCGCGATCTCAACGAGGCGATGGCGACGCTCGAGGACGCGATCCGGCGCATCGATCGCGAGACGCGCGAGCGGCTTCAGCACACCTTCGATGAAGTCAATCGCCATTTCGGAACCCTGTTCCCGGCGCTGTTCGGTGGTGGCCAGGCGCGGCTGGTGCTGACCGGCGAGGAGATTCTCGATGCGGGCGTGCAGGTCATCGCGCAGCCCCCCGGCAAGAAGAACACCACCATTCAATTGCTCTCGGGCGGCGAAAAGGCGCTCACCGCGCTCGCCCTGGTGTTCTCGATGTTCCAGCTGAATCCGGCGCCGTTCTGCATGCTCGATGAGGTCGATGCGCCGCTCGATGATCACAATACCGAGCGCTTCTGCGAGCTGGTGAGAACGATGTCGCAGCATTCGCAATTCCTGTTCATCAGCCATAACAAGATCACCATGGAGATCGCCGAGCAGCTGCTCGGCATCACCATGCAGGAGGCCGGAGTGTCGCGCGTCGTGGCGGTCGATATCGAAGAGGCGATGAAGCTTTCCGAAGCCGCAGCCTGAGACGGGCGCGGCCCTGGCCCATGAGCGACCTGCAGTTGAGCCTGCTTGTCATCGGCGCGGTGGTGGTCGGCGCCGTTTACCTGTACAACTGGCTGCAGGAAAGAAGCCTCCGCCGCCGCTTGCAGCAGGCATTCGGGGACGCGCACGAGGATGTGTTGCTGAGAGCGGGGGTCCAGTCCGCCTTGGCCGACGAACGCCTCGAGCCGCAGCTCGCGCCGCCGGAGGGCGCGGGCGGGGGGGACGCCGCCGACGATGAACCGGCCGGAGTGCCGGCCGCGGCGGGATTCGATGCGGTGCTCGATTACGTCGCGGAGATCAACGGCTCGACCCCGATCGCCGATGCCCTCATTGGGGAGCTTTCCAGCAAGATCGCTTCCTGTGGCAAGCCTGCCCGGATCACGGGTTTCGAGCCGCGGGGCGGCGCGTGGGAGGAGCTCGCGCGCGGCGCCGGCGGCCGCTACACCAGGCTGCGGCTGGGGCTGCAGCTGGTGAACCGCTCGGGCGCGGTGAACCCGGCCCAGCTCGCCACTTTTTGCGATGCGGTGAGACAGTGTGCGGACAGAATACCGGCGCAAGCTGTCTGTCCCGACGCGCAGGCGGCGCTCAAGGTCGCGCGCGAGCTCGATGCATTCTGCGCCCACGTCGACGTCGCCATCGGGGTCAACGTCATCGCGCAGGAGGGCGGCGCATTCGCCGGGACGCGGATCCGCGCGCTCGCGGAATCGGCGGGGTTCAAGCTCGAGCCCGACGGCATCTTCCGCTATCGCGACGAGCGCCGGCACACGCTGTTCACGCTCGACAACCACGAGCCCGCGCCGTTCCTGCCTGAAAGCGTCAAGGGCATCTCCACCCACGGCGTGACGCTCTTGCTCGATGTGCCGCGCGTCGCGCAAGGGCCCGAGGCGCTCGAGTTGATGCTCAAGATCGCAGCCGGCCTTGCCGTGGGCCTCGGCGGACACGTGGTGGATGACAACCGTGCGGCGCTCACCGAAGCCGGCGCCGCCCGTATCAAGGAGCAGTTGCGCTCCATCCATGCCGCGATGGCGAAGCAGGGCGTGCCGGCCGGCAGCGCGCGCGCGCTGCGCCTGTTTTCCTAAAATGGCAGTAGCGCGCGAGCTGGCCGCGCGTGTCGCGAAGCTGCGGCAGGAAATCGAGCGGCACAACTATCAGTACTACGCACTCGATCAGCCCTTGATCCCGGATGCGCAGTACGACGCGCTATTTCGCGAGCTGCAGACGTTGGAGGCCGAGCACCCGGAGCTCGCCACATCCGATTCCCCTACCCAGCGCGTGGGGACGGCGCCTGTGGACGCGTTCGCCGAGGTCACGCATCGCGTTCCGATGCTTTCGCTCAACAATGCGTTCGACGAGGATGAAGTCAGCGCCTTTGACCGGCGCGTGCGCGAAGGGCTCGGAATCGACGAGGTGGAATACGCGGCGGAACCCAAGTTCGACGGTCTGGCCGTGAGCCTCGTGTACGAGGGGGGCGCGCTCGCGCGAGGCGCGACGCGCGGCGATGGCTACACGGGTGAGGACGTGACGGCCAACCTGCGCACGGTGCAAGCCATTCCCTTGCGGCTGAGTGTGCGGCGCCCTCCGCGGCTGCTGGAAGTGCGCGGGGAGGTCTTCATGCTGAAGCGTGATTTCCAGGAGCTGAACCGCCACCAGCGTGCAAAGGGGGAGAAGGAATTCGTCAACCCCCGCAACGCCGCCGCCGGTGCGCTGCGCCAGCTCGATTCCAGAATTACCGCAAGCCGGCGCCTGGCTTTTTTCGCGTATGGCCTGGGGGCGGCCGCAGGCACGCCAGCGATCACGAGACACAGCGAGCTGCTCGACTACCTCGCGGGCCACCGCTTCCCGGTCGCGCCGATTCGCGAGGTCGTGACGGGGCCGGACGGACTGCTCGGCTACTACCGCCGGGTGGCGGCGATGCGCGAGCAGCTGCCCTACGACATCGATGGCGTGGTCTACAAGGTGAACGACCTCGCGGCGCATGAGCGGCTCGGCTACGTGGCGCGCGCGCCGCGCTTCGCTCTCGCGCACAAGTTTCCGGCGGAAGAGACAACGAGCGAAGTGGAGGCGATTGTCGTGCACGTCGGCCGCACCGGGGCGCTCACGCCGGTTGCGCGCTTGAGGCCTGTGTTCGTTGGCGGCGTGACCGTCACCAACGCGACGCTGCACAACGAGGACGAGATCAGGAGAAAGGACATCTGGCGCGGCGATACCGTCTCGGTCAGGAGGGCCGGGGACGTCATCCCCGAGGTCGTTCGCGTCGTGAAGAAGGGACCCCGGCGCGATCACGACCGGTTTGTCATGCCGCCTCACTGTCCGGAGTGCGGATCGAAGGTCGTCCGTCTGGAGGACGAAGCGGTGGCCCGCTGCAGCGGCGGCCTCTACTGTCCCGCCCAGCGCAAGCGGGCCCTGCTGCATTTCGCCTCGCGCAGGGCAATGGACATCGAAGGGCTCGGCGAAAAGCTCGTGGATCAGCTCGTAGAGCGCCAGATGGTGAACGATCTGGCGGACATCTATGCGCTCGACGCCGGGGCGCTGGCCGGGCTCGAGCGCATGGGGGACAAATCCGCTGCCAACGTGATCGAGGAGATCAATCGATCGCGCGAAGTGGGCCTGGCGCGATTCGTTTACGCTCTGGGCGTGCCGGCCGTGGGCGAGGAGGCCGCGCGGGTCCTGGCAAATCACTTCGGTGATCTGCATGCGCTGATGGCTGCCGATTGGGATGCCATTGCACAGGACAAGAAGACGGTGCAGAAGGAAAACGCGGCGAGGAAAAAACGGGGCGATGCTCCGCTTCCGGTTCCGCTGGAGGGAATCGGGCCGGAGGTCATGGATTCGGTTTCGAAATTTTTCGGGGAGCCCCATAATCGAGATGTCATCAGGCGACTTACGGGCAGGCCGGGGCGCATCACATTTACCGCCGCCAAGCGCCCGATTGCAGCGGGGCGCGGTCGCGTTGCCGGCAAGATATTCGTGCTGACGGGCACGTTGCCGCATCTCGCGCGGGAAGAGGCGAAGGAACGGATCGAAGCTCGGGGCGGCAAGGTGTCCGGCAGCGTGTCCAAGAAAACCGACTACGTGGTGGTCGGGTCCGATCCCGGCAGCAAGCATGACAAAGCCCGGGAGCTCGGCATCGCGGTGCTCGATGAAGTGGGACTGTTGAAACTTCTGAAGGAAAAGGACTAGAACATGTCCAGGATCACCAAGGCGGTATTCCCCGTCGCGGGGATGGGCACGCGCTTCCTGCCGGCAACCAAGGCGAGCCCCAAGGAGATGCTGCCGGTCGTGGACAAGCCGCTCATCCAGTACGCGGTGGAAGAGGCGGTGGCGGCGGGCATGACCGAGATGATCTTCGTCACCGGGCGCGGCAAGCGGGCAATCGAGGACCATTTCGACAAGGCGTATGAGGTGGAGGCGGAGCTCACGGAGCGGGGGCGCAAGGATCTCCTGCGGATGGTGCAGAACATCATTCCGCGCCGGGTGAGCTGCGCCTACGTGCGCCAGGCGCAGGCGCTGGGGCTGGGACACGCCGTGCTGTGCGCCCAGCCGGTAGTGGGAGACGCCCCGTTTGCGGTCGTGCTCGCCGACGACCTGATCGACGGGGATCCGCCCGCGCTCAAGCAGATGGCGCGGATCTTCGAACGCCACCACTGCTCGGTCGTGGCGGTGGAGAATGTCGAGCGCAAGGAAACTCGCAGCTATGGCATCGTCGCGGTCCGTCCGCGCTCGCGTTCCCCGCACCGCATCACGGGCGTGGTGGAAAAGCCGGCCCCGCGCGACGCGCCCTCCACGCTCGGGGTCGTCGGCCGCTACCTGCTGACGCCGCGGATCTTCCATCATCTGCGCCGGGTCAAGCCGGGATCGGGGGGCGAAATCCAGTTGACCGACGGCATCGCTTCCTTGCTTCAGGAGCAAGACGTTCTGGCCCACGAATTCGACGGGGTACGCTACGACTGCGGCAACAAGCTGGGCTATCTCAAGGCGAACATCGAGCTCGCGCTGCGGCACCCGGAAGTAGGCGCTGCGTTCCGGCGCTACCTGCGCGGGTTGCGGAACCGCGCCCCGAAATAGTCGTAGCGCGTTGCGTGTCTTTCTCTCCCGACCAGGCGCGGCGCGTGCTCGAGACAGCGGATCTGCTGTGTTCCGCAGCGACCGTTTCCGAGGCGGTGAGTCGCGTCGCGCGTGAGATCACCGCCGCGCTTGCCGGCAGCTTCCCGCTGGTGCTGTGCGTGATGCGCGGCGCCGTCGTCTTCGCCGGGCAGTTGCTGCCGCAGCTCAAATTTCCGCTCGAGTTCGACTATCTCGACCTGCGGCGATACGGCGACTCGATCCGCGGCGGTGAGATCGATTGGCGGGCGATGCCGGGCACGGTGGTCGCGGGGCGGACGGTGCTCGTGCTCGATGACATTCTCGACCAAGGACGCACGCTGGCTGCGGTGCGGGAGAAGCTCCATGCCGCGGGCGCGAGCCGAGTCTATTACGCGGTTCTTACCGAGAAGGACACCGGCGGCGCCAAACCGATGCGCGCGGACTTCGTCGGATTGCGCGTGCCCGATCGCTACGTGTTCGGATGCGGCATGGACGTCGGCGGAGTCTGGCGCAACCTGCCCGAGATCTACGCCTTGAAGGAGGAGACTTGCTAGGAATCATCGGCGGCAGCGGCTTGAGCGAGCTCGAAGGCGTGGAAGGCGCGCGGCGTCGGGCAGTGCGCACTCCGTATGGAAGGCCTTCCGGGGCGCTCGTCCTCGGCATGCTCCGCGGCCGCAAAGTGGTGTTCCTCCAGCGCCACGGCCCGGGGCAGACGATTCCGCCGCACGAGGTCAATTACCGGGCCAACATCTGGGCGCTGCACGCGCAGAAGGCAAAGAACGTGGTGGCGATCGCGGCTGTGGGTGGCATCCGCCGGGATCTGGGGCCCGGCGCGTTTGCCGTTCCCGACCAGATCATCGACTATACCCATGGGCGCGCCTCGACTTTTTACACGCGCGGGCGCGGCCCGGTGACGCATATCGACTTTACGCGGCCGTATTGCGAGGTGATGCGCCAGCGGCTGCTCCGCGCGGCGCGCGCGGCAGGAGTCGCGGTGGCGGCGGAAGGCACCTACGCCGCCACGCAGGGGCCGCGGCTCGAGACAGCGGCGGAAATCGGGCGCCTTGAGCGCGACGGCGCCCACCTGGTCGGCATGACGGGCATGCCCGAGGCGGCGCTCGCGCGCGAGCTCGGACTGTGCTACGCCGCGCTCGCGATCGTCGTCAACCACGCGGCCGGCCGCGGCGCAGCCGGGCAGGAAATCCGTCCCGCAGAGCTGCGCGCCGTGGCGGAACGCGCCGTGGGGCACGTGCGCGCAATCCTCGAGCAACTGGTGATGCTCGATGGCGATTAGGACGGTGCTGCGGATGGGGGATCCGCGCCTGCTCGAGCCGGCGCAGCCGGTGGAGCGATTCGACATGCCGGAGCTGCATGCGTTGATCGCCGACATGAACGACACCATGCGGGCGCTCGATGGCGCGGGCCTGGCGGCGCCGCAGATCGGCGTGGGTCTGCAGGTCGCGGTGTTCGGCGTCGAGCGCAATCCCCGTTATCCCGACGCCGAGCCGGTCCCGTACACGGTGCTGGTCAACCCCGTGCTTCAACCGGTCGGGAGAGAAATGGAGGAGGGCTGGGAAGGTTGCCTCAGCGTGCCCGGCATGCGGGGGCTGGTGCCGCGCTACCGGCAGCTGCGGTATCAGGGCCGCGACCCCTACGGACGGCCCATCGACCGCACCGTGAGCGGATTCCATGCCCGGGTGGTGCAGCACGAGTGCGACCACCTCGCGGGAATCCTCTACCCGATGCGCATTCGCGACCTGCGCAACTTCGGCTTCAACGAGGAGCTGTTTCCCGGGCAGGAACTGCAGGACGAGTAGCACGCCGGAGCGCGGAGCAGGGGCCCGCTTGCGGGATGCGACCGTGGAGGCCGGGGTCAGGTGCGCAACTGCTCGACCAGTTCGCTCTCGAGGCGCACCACGGTCTTCGCGTTCTTGAGCGCCGCGCCGGTGATGATGAAAACGTCCTCCGCGCGCGCGCCGAGCGTGTTGATCTTCGCGGTGTGCAGGTTGATGTCATAGGCGGTCAGCACCCGCGCGATGCGGGAGAGCAGTCCCGGGCGATCGCCGGCGATGATCGAGAGCACCGAGGAGGTGCCTTTCTCGTCCGGCTGGATGTTGACCTCCGGCGAGATCGGAAAATGCCGCAGCTGGCGGGAGAGCCGCGGACGGGTGAGCGGCGGCAGCGGCGCCTTCAGCCGCAGGCGCTCGGCGAGCTCGTGCTCGATCAGCCCGATCACGTCGCGGTACTGCGGGCGGCGATTGTTGGCATCCTGCACCTGGAAGCTGTCGAGGGCGTAGCCGTGGCGCGTGGTGTAGATCTTCGCCTCGAAAATGTCGTAGCTGATGTGCTCGAAGAAGCTGCAGATGCGCGCGAACAATTCCTTCTGGTCGGGCACGAAGATCATGACCTGCAGGCCTTCCCCCGCGGGCGACAGGCGCGCCTTGACGACCGGCTCCTGGGTCTGCACCCGGTAGTACAGCAGCCGGGTGTGCCAGGCGATTTCCTGCGGCTCGTGGCGCAGGAAATAGGTGTCCTCGAGCTCCCTCCACAGTTTCTGCTCGGCGGCTTCCGGCACCGCGTAGAGCCGCAGCTTGGCGCGCGCCTCGTTCTGGCGCGCCTGCAGGCTGCTGGCGAGCGCGAGACTGTCCCCCGCGAGCAGCCGGCGCGTCGTCCAGAACAGGTCCTCGAGGAGCTTCGCCTTCCACGCGTTCCACACCTTGGGGCTGGTGCCGCGGATGTCGGCGACCGTCAACAGGTAGAGGGCGGAGAGATGGCGCTCGTCGCCGACGCGCTGCGCGAAGGCCTGCACGACGGTGGGGTCGGCGATGTCGCGCTTCTGTGCGGTCATGGACATCACCAGATGGTTCGCGACCAGCCAGGCGACGAGCTCGGCGTCCGCGGGCGCGAGGCCGTGGTCGCGGCAGAACTGCCGTGCCTCCGCGGCTCCCAGCTCCGAATGGTCGCCGCCGCGCCCCTTGGCGATGTCGTGAAAGAGCGCGGCAAGGTAGAGCACCTCGGGGCGCTCGAAATTGCTCATCAGCCGGCTGCACAGCGGAAATTCGTGCGCGAGCTCCGGAATCGAGAAGCGGCGCACGTTGCGCACGACGCGCAGGATGTGCTCGTCCACCGTGTAGACGTGATAGAGGTCGTGCTGCATCTGTCCGACGATGCTGCCGAACGCCGGAAGGTAGCGGCCGAGAACCCCGTACTGGTTCATGCGCCGCAGCGCGCGCTCCACCCGGGTCGGGCTGCGCAGCAGCTGCAGGAATTGCTGCCGGTTGCGCGGGTCTTTGCGGAAGGCCGGATTGATCAACCGGTGCGCCCGCCAGAGAGCGCGCAGGGTGGGGGCGCCGATGCCTTTCAGCTCGGGATGCTGCTGCAGAAGAGTGAAGCACTCCAGTATCGCGGAAGGCTCGCGCTCGAACAGGCGCTCGTCACGCGCCGCGAGCAGCTCGTCGCGCGCGCCGAAGCGCTCGTTGATCGGGTGATAGCCCTTGTCGTGTGGCGGCGCGATGCGCGCATCCAGGTTCTGCAGCACAAAGGTCGCGAGCCGCGTTACCGCCTGCGCGGTCCGGTAATAGCGCTGCATCAGCTGCTCGCTGGCAAGGCGGTGCGGGCGGTCGTGCAGGCCGAATTCGCGCGCCAGCGCGGTCTGGTAATCGAACAGCAGGCGATCCTCGCGCCGGCCCGCCAGGTAATGCAGCCGGATGCGCAGCGCCTGCAGGAACTGCTCGTTCTGCTGGATCTCGCGCACCTCGGCGCGGGTGATGACGCCCCGGCGCGCCAGCTCGCTCCAGCTCGCGCCGATGCCGGCCGCGCGCGCGATCCACAGCACGGTCTGCAGGTCGCGCAGCCCGCCGGCGCTTTCCTTGATGTTGGGCTCGAGGTTGGTCTCGGCGTAACGCATGTGGCGCTGCTGCTGCTCGAGCAGCTTCGCCTGCAGGAATGCGGAGGGGTCGAGCGCGTCGCGCGCGCGCTTGACGAAGCGCGTGAACAGCTCGCGCTTGCCGGCGAGCAGCCGCGCCTCGAGCAGGGTGGTCTGCACGGTGACATCGGCCGCGGCCAGCGCAAGGCATTCGTCAATGGTGCGCACGCTGTGGCCGACCTCGATTCCGATGTCCCACAGCGTGCCGATCAGGTGCTCGATCTTGCGCGCGCAGGCGGCGTCCGCCGGCCCCGGGAGCAGGATCAGGATATCGACATCCGAGCAGGGGAAGAGCTGTCCGCGGCCGTATCCCCCCACCGCGGCGAGCGCAATGTCGCGCGGCATGGCGTGGCTCGCCCAGACTTCCTTGAGCTGGCGGTCGATCAGCGCGGACAGACGGCGCAACAGCGCCTTCGGAGCGCTGCGCGAGGATAACTCCTCGCGCAGTTGCGCGCGCGAGGCCGCGAGCTTCTGCTTCCAGTGTCCCGCGCGGGCAGGCGCCGGAATTGCCGGGGCGGCGGTGGCGCGTTGCAGATCCGCCATGCTCTCAGCTCTGGAGCGCGGGCCGCCCGGGCGCGCCCGCTGCCGCCACAGGAAGCACAATGCCGATGGAGAGAAAATTTAGTGCTTGGGGGATCAGGCTCATTTTCTCGAAATCGCGGGCGGCGCACGCCTCCACGGTCACATCCCCGTGAACGGGGCGCGTCCCCGGGCGGAAGAGGGGCCCCGATTTTCCTGGGGATCTGACCCCGGAGACGCGCATGGGCTCGGTAACGACGCGCCCATGGCCGGCTTCACGGTCGCATCCCCTCATAAGGGGCCCCTGCTCAACGTGTCGCCGGCCCCTGTTCCGCGCTTCGGCGCGCCATCGGACACGGTGAGGACCTCGTAGCCGGACTCGGTCACCAGCACGGTGTGTTCCCACTGCGCCGAGAGGCTGTGGTCCTTGGTCACGACCGTCCAGCCATCGGCGAGCTGCCGGATGTCCGGCTTGCCGGCATTGATCATGGGCTCGATGGTGAAGGTCATGCCCGGCTCGAGCCTCAACCCGACGCCAGGCCTGCCATAGTGCAGCACCTGCGGCTCCTCGTGGAACTTCCTGCCGATGCCGTGGCCGCAGAACTCACGGACCACGCTGTAGCCGTGGCTTTCCGCGTGCTCCTGTATGGCGTGGCCGATATCGCCGAGATGCGCGCCGGGGCGTACCGACTCGATGCCCCGCCAGAGGCATTCGAACGTCACTTCGCACAATCGCCGCGCCTGTATGGACGGGTTCCCGACATAGAACATCCGGCTGGTGTCGCCGTGGTAGCCGTCCTTGATGACGGTGATATCGACGTTGACGATGTCGCCGCTGCGCAGCTTCTTGTCGCCGGGCACACCGTGACAGACCACGTGGTTCACCGAGGTGCAGATCGAGCGCGGGAACGGCCGGTAGCCGGGCGGGGCGTAGTTGAGCGGAGCGGGGATCGCGTGCTGCACCTCGGCGATGTAATCGTGGCACAACCGGTCAATTTCCCCGGTGCTCGCGCCAGGCTTGACATGAGGAGCGATGTAGTCAAGCACGTCCGAGGCAAGACGGCCCGCCACCCGCATCTTTTCGATCTCGTCCGGGGTCTTGATGCTCACGGCCATGGAGCTGTGCAGCGCGCTGCGTGCGGCGGCGGCGGGATGGAGGTGCTGATTTTTCAAGGACTGCGGATTGTAGTCCAGATCGGCTGAGCACGCACCCGCGGCAATAATCTTGAGGGGCGATATTTTGTTGTGCTAAAATAAACAGTTAGCTTTTCGGCCGGAGCGTTGTTCCGCGACGGAAAAGCTCAATTCGCACATCCGCCATTTACAGTGAGGGTGGCCCTTGCAGGCAAGGGCCCCGCGGCGGGTGGAGGCTCAACCCTTACAGGAGAATAACGCAACATGTCCGTCACGATGCGCGAAATGCTCGAAGCCGGGGTCCACTTCGGGCACCAGACCCGCTACTGGAACCCGCGGATGGCCCCCTACATCTTCGGCCATCGCAACAAGATTCACATCGTCAACCTCGAGAAGACGATGGAAAAGTACCTGGAGGCGCTGAAATTCGTGCGCCGCCTCGCCGCCAACAAGGGCACGGTGCTGTTCGTCGGCACCAAGCGCCAGGCGCGCGAAATCATCAAGGAAGAAGCCGTGCGTTGCAGCACGCCCTACGTCGATTATCGATGGCTCGGCGGCATGCTGACCAACTACAAGACCGTCAAGCAGTCGATCAAGCGGCTGAAGGACATCGAGGCCATGGCGCAGGACGGGACGCTCGACAAGCTTCCGAAAAAGGAAGCGCTGCATTATCAGCGCGAGACCGCCAAGCTCGACCGCAGCCTCGGCGGCATCAAGGACATGAACGGGCTGCCGGACGCGCTGTTCGTCATCGACGTCGGCTACCAGAAGGGGGCGGTCGCGGAAGCGAACAAGCTCGGTATTCCGGTCATCGCGGTGGTCGACACCAATCATTCGCCCGAGGGCGTCGCCTATGTCATTCCCGGCAACGACGACTCCAGCCGGGCGATCCGCCTCTACGTGCGCGGCGTCGCCGATGCGGTGCTCGAAGGCCGCCAGGACAGCCTCAAGGAAGTCGCCCGCGGTGGCGAGGAGTTCGTCGAGGTCGAGGAGGCCGAGGAGGCATGACGCGCGGTCCGGACGTCATGGCGGGGGCGCGAGCCCCCTTTTTTTAACCACCGGGGACGGGAAATGGCGGAGATCACCGCGGGCATGGTCAAAGCGCTGCGCGACAAGACCGATGCGCCGATGATGGAGTGCAAGAAGGCGCTGGTGGAAGCCGGCGGCGACCCCGCGCGGGCCGAGGAGATCCTGCGCGTGAGGCTCGGCAACAAGGCGAGCCGGGCCGCGACCCGGGTCGCCGCGGAGGGCGTGGTGGCGGCCCATGTTGCACCGGATGGCAGGAGCGGCGCGCTGGTGGAAGTGAATTGCGAAACGGATTTCGTCGCCAAGAACGGCGAGTTTCTGGCGCTGGCCGCAGCGATTGCGGAACTGGTCGACTCGCGCAATCCCCCGAGCGTGGAAGCGCTCGGCCAGCTTCCCTTTCGCGGATCGACGGTGGACGAGGCGCGCAAGGCGCTCGTCGGGAAGATCGGAGAGAACATGGCGATCCGCCGCTTTGCCCGCATGACGGCGCAGGGCCGGCTCGCGGTCTACATCCATGGCGGAGCGAAGATCGGCGTGATGGCCGACGTCGTTGGCGGCGACGAGGCGCTCGCCAAGGATATCGCCATGCACATTGCGGCGAGCAAGCCAATGGCGCTTTCGCCCGCCGCGGTTCCGGACGAGCTGGTGCAGAAGGAACGCGGCATCGCCGCCGCCAAGGCAGCGGAGTCGGGCAAGCCTGCGAACATCGTCGAAAAGATGGTGGAAGGCGCCGTACAGAAATTCCTCAAGGAGGTGACGCTGCTCGGCCAGCCGTTCGTGAAGAACGACAAGCAGAGCATCGAGCAGCTGCTGAAGTCCAAGGGGGCCGCGGTCACCGGTTTCACCCTGTTCGTCGTCGGCGAGGGCCTCGAGAAACGCAAGGACGATTTCGTATCGGAAGTGATGGCGCAAGTCGGCCAGACGGCGTGAACGTCCCGCCCCGGACAGCCAACCTGCCTGCGCCCGACCGCACCGGGGACTCCATGCCGCAGACGCCCGCCTACAAGCGCATCCTCCTCAAGCTCTCCGGCGAGGCGTTGATGGGCGAGGACACTTACGGCATCAACCGCGAGACCGTCGACCGCATCGTCGGAGAAGTGGCCGAGGTGGTGAATCTCGGCGTGGAGGTGGCGATCGTCATCGGCGGCGGCAACATCTTTCGCGGCATCGCGCCGGCAGCATCCCATATGGACCGCGCGACCGCGGACTACATGGGGATGCTTGCGACGGTGATGAACGCGCTCGCGCTGCAGGACGCGATGCGCCGCGTCAGCCTGGTGAGCCGGGTCCAGTCGGCGTTGAACATCGAGCAGGTCGTCGAGCCCTACATACGGGGCAAGGCGATGCGCTACCTGGAGGAGGGCAAGGTGGTCATTTTCGCCGGGGGCACGGGCAACCCGTTCTTCACCACCGACACCGCGGCCGCGTTGCGCGGAATGGAGATGAACGTCGACCTCGTGTTGAAGGCGACCAAGGTGGACGGGGTGTATACCGACGATCCCAAGACCCACCGCGACGCGATGCGCTACCAGCGCCTTACCTTCGACGAGGCCATCATCAAGAACCTCAAGGTGATGGATGCCACCGCGCTGACGCTGTGCCGCGGCCAGAACCTGCCGATCAATGTTTTCAGCATATTCAAGCCGGCGGCATTGAAGCGCATCGTACTGGGCGAGGACGAAGGCACTTTCCTGCATAATTGAGGGCCACCACGGTGATGACGGGAGGCGCAGCATGATTGCCGACATCAAGAAGGCCGCGGAGCAGAAGATGCGCAAGACGGTGGAGACGCTGAAAACGGACCTGGCGAAGGTCCGCACGGGGCGCGCCCACCCCGGGCTGCTCGATCACATCATGGTGGACTACTACGGCACGTCGACCCCGATTCCCCAGGTGAGCAGCGTGGCGCTGATCGACGCAAGGACGATCTCCGTCAACCCGTGGGATAAGAAGATGGCACCCGCGATCGAGAAGGCGATACGCGACTCCGACCTCGGGTTGAACCCGGCATCGATGGGCGAAACGGTGCGGGTGCCGATGCCGGCTTTGACCGAGGAGCGCCGAAAGGATCTCATCAAGGTGGTGCGCCATGAATGCGAGAACGCGCGTGTGGCGGTGCGCAACGTGCGCCGCGACGCGATCCACCACCTGAAGGAGCTGCTCAAGCAGAAGAAGGCCTCGGAGGACGAGGAGCGCCGGGCGCAGGACGATGTCCAGAAGTTGACCGACCGCTCGATCGCCGACATCGACAAGCTCCTGCAGCAGAAAGAAGCCGACCTGATGGCGGTGTGATGGCGACCTTCACCAGCTCCACGCTCGAAATCCCCGCCGAACGGCGCGTTCCGCGCCACGTCGCCGTCATCATGGACGGCAACGGGAGATGGGCGCGGCAGCGCCGCCTGCCGCGGGTGGCGGGCCACCGGCAGGGCGTGAAGGCGGTGCGCGAAGTCGTGCGCGGGTGCGGGGAGCGGGGCGTGGAATACCTGACCCTGTTTGCGTTTTCGAGCGAGAACTGGCGGCGTCCCGCGGATGAGATCACGTTTCTCATGCAGCTGTTCGTGATGGCGCTCGAGCAGGAAGTCGAAAAGCTGCACGAGAACGGCATCCGCTTCAAGCTGATCGGCGACTTGAGCCGCTTCGAGCCCCGGCTCGTGCGGCTGGCGCGGGATGCGGAAGCGCTCACGGCGGTGAACCAGCGGCTGACGCTGACCATCGCGGCGAACTACGGCGGGCGCTGGGACGTGCTGCAGGCGGCCAACCGCATGCTGCGGGAGCATCCCGGGCTGGCTGCGGGCTTCACCGAGAGCGATCTGACGCCGTACCTGGCGCTCAACTATGCGCCCGAACCCGACCTCTTCATCCGCACCGGGGGCGAGCAGCGCATCAGCAATTTCGTGCTGTGGCAGCTCGCGTACACCGAGCTCTATTTCACCGACACGCTGTGGCCGGACTTCGATGCCGCGGCGCTCGATCGCGCCATCATTTCGTACCAGCAGCGCGAGCGCCGCTTCGGGCGCACCAGCGAGCAGCTGCCGGCCGGCACCGGGCTGGCTGACTTCCGCGCCGGCGCATTCCGCTCCGGAGAATAACGGCGGCCGAGGCCGTCGGGGCTTCAGGAACGTATGCTCAAGGCGCGGCTGGCCACGGCGCTCACCCTTCTTGCCGCCTGCATCGCGGCGGCCCTGTTCCTGCCGAATCGGTGGTGGGCTGCGCTGCTGCTTGCGGCGCTGGCGCTCGCCAGCTGGGAATGGGGGGCGCTGGCGGGCATCCGAGGGATGCGGCGCGGCCTGTTCGCGGGCGCCGTGCTCGTCACGGCGTGGCTGATCGGACAACTTGCCGGAGTGGACGGCGGGGGCCTGAGCCGGCAGCCCGTGGTGGAGGCCGCAGTCTACGCGGCGAGCATCGCGTTCTGGTTGCTGATAGCGCTGCCGTGGATGGTGCGGCGCTGGCAGGTGCGCTCGCCGCTCGCACTCGCCGCCGCCGGCTGGATGGTGCTGGTGCCGGCGTGGCTCGCGCTTGCGCGCCTGCAGGCGGAACCGGAGCGCTTGCTCGCGCTGCTCGGCGTCGTCTGGATCGCCGACACCGCGGCTTTTCTCGCGGGGCGCGCGTGGGGTCGGCATCGCCTCGCGCCCGCGATCAGTCCCGCCAAGAGCTGGGAAGGCGTGGCGGGCGCCTGCGCCGCAGTGGCAGTGTATTATGTCGCTCTGTCGATCTTCACGCCTGAATGGCGCGGGTGGAGCGGGGGAGTGCTGTTCGCGGGCGTCACGGTGATGAGTGTCGTGGGGGACCTGTACGAATCGTGGATCAAGCGCCAGGCGGGGGTTAAAGACAGCGGCGCGCTGTTGCCGGGGCACGGCGGCGTCCTCGACCGGATTGACAGCCTGAACTCGAGCATGCCGTTTGCCGCCCTGCTGCTCTCCTGCGTCCGCTAGTGCCGTTCCAACTATTTCGAGCTATCCGTGATGCGCGATCGAGGCACGATATCCGGGAGAGAGGTCCTCATGGAAACTCGGCCAGTTAAGTTGGAACGGCACTAGACCGCTCTCTGGCCATGGCTGACAAAAGACGCCTCGCGATACTGGGTTCCACCGGCAGCGTGGGTACGAGCACGCTCGACGTGGTGGCGCGTCATCCCGATCGCTTCGAGGTAGTGGCCCTCGCCGCACGTCACCAGGCGGCGGCGCTCTACGAACAGTGTCTCGCGTTCCGGCCGCGCGTCGCGGTCCTGCTGGAGCCGGCGCCGGCACGCGATCTGCAGCGGCGCCTGCTGCAGGCGGGACTCGGCTGCGAGGTGCTGAGCGGGGCGGGCGCACTGGAGCGGGTGGCGAGCCTGCCCGATATCGATACGGTCATGGCGGCGATCGTCGGCGTGGCCGGGCTGCGCCCGACACTTGCCGCGGCGCGCGCCGGCAAGAACATCCTGCTCGCAAACAAGGAGTCGCTGGTGTCGGCAGGCGCGGTGCTGATGGACGCGGTGCGCGCAAGCGGTGCGACGTTGTTGCCGATCGACAGCGAGCACAATGCCGTGTTCCAGGCGCTTCCGCGCACGCGCGGCGGTCCCGACACCGCGGGCGTGCGCCGCATCCTGCTCACCGCCTCCGGCGGGCCGTTCCGGACGGCGTCGCTCACCCAGCTCGAGGAGGCGACACCCGCACAGGCGTGCGCGCATCCGAACTGGGTGATGGGACGCAAGATCTCGGTCGACTCGGCGACGATGATGAACAAGGGGCTGGAGGTGATCGAGGCACGCTGGCTGTTCGGCGCGCGCGCCGACCAGATCGAGGTCGTGATCCATCCCGAGAGCGTGGTCCATTCGCTGGTCGAGTATGTCGACGGGTCGGTCATCGCCCAGCTCGGTAATCCCGACATGCGCACCCCGATCGCTTACGCGCTCGGCTTTCCGGACCGCATCGACGCTGGCGTGGAATATCTGGATCTGGCGAGCATCGGCGCGCTGCACTTCGAGCGCCCCGACCGCGAGCGCTTTCCGTGCCTGCGGCTGGCCTATGAAGCACTCGCGGCGGGCGGTACTGCGCCGGCGGCGCTCAACGCGGCGAACGAGGTTGCGGTGGCGAGCTTTCTTTCCGGAGCCGCCGGGTTCCGGCAGATCCCGGCCGTGATCGAGGCGGTGCTTTCGGACACGGCATGGCGCCCCGCCGGCAGCCTCGAGGACGTGCTTGCGGCGGACCGTGATGCGCGCGAGCGCGCCGACGGCTGGCTGCGCGCGGCGGGGCTCCAGCCGCTCGCCACTCACGGCACCTGAAACATGTCGCTGCTCACCACCATCGCCGCCTTCGTGGTGGCGCTCGGTTGCCTGATCGTGGTTCACGAGTGCGGTCATTTCGTCATCGCGCGCGCGTGCGGGGTCAAGGTCCTGCGCTTTTCCGTCGGCTTCGGCAAGCCGTTGTGGTCAAGGCGCCTGGGGCGCGACGCGACGGAATGGGTGATCGCCGCCTTCCCGCTCGGCGGATACGTCAAGATGCTGGACGAGCGCGAGGGGCCGGTGGCACCCGCGGAGCTCCCGCGGGCGTTCAACCGGCAGTCGGTCTGGCGGCGGGTTGCGATCGTGGTTGCGGGGCCGGCGGCGAATTTTGCGCTGGCGATCGCACTCTACTGGGTGCTGTTCGCATACGGCGTGCCCGGGTTGAAGCCCGTAGTCGGGGAGCCGCCCGCCGGCACACCCGCGCACCAAGCCGGTTTCGCGGCCGGGGAGGTCATTGTCAGGATCGGCAAGGAGCCGGTTGCGAGCTGGCAGGACGCGCGCTGGATACTCCTGCAACACGCCGTCCGCAAATCCGCGATCGTGGTCACCGTGTCGCGTGCCGGGGGCGGAACGGCCGCGCGCCGCCTCGATCTCTCCGCGATGAGCGCGGCCGACCTCGACGGTGATTTCCTCCGCACGCTCGGCCTCATGCGCTATCAGCCGCCGCTGAAGCCGGTCATCGGGGAGATCGTGGGCGGCGGCGCCGCCCAGCGCGCGGGCCTGAAGGCAGGCGACGAAATCGTGGCGATCAGCAATCAGCGCATCGACAGTTGGGATCAAGTAGTAAAGATCGTGCGCGCGCATCCCGGCGCCCAACTCGTGTTCGAGGTGAGGCGTAGCGGCGCGCTGCAGCCGGCGATCGCCATCTCCCCCGAGACCGTGGTCGAGAGCGGGGGAAAGATCGGCAGGATCGGAGCGGCGCCGCGAATTGACCGGTCAGCGCTCGCGGACATGGTCGTCGACGTGCGCTACGGGCTGCTGGAGAGCTTCGGCCGGGCCGTACAGAAGACCTGGGACACCTCGGTATTCAGCCTGAGGATGCTCGGCAAGATGATCGTCGGCGATGTGTCGCTCAAGAATCTTTCCGGCCCGATCACCATCGCCGACTACGCGGGGCAGTCGGCGCAGAGTGGAGCCACCTCGTACCTCCTGTTCCTCGCCCTCATCAGCATCAGCCTCGGCGTGCTGAATCTCCTTCCGATCCCGTTACTCGACGGCGGGCACCTCATGTACTATGCAATTGAAATTCTCCAGGGTCGTCCTCTCTCGGACCGCGCCATCGAGATCGGTCAGCACGCCGGCCTGGTGCTGCTGGTCGCACTGATGGCCTTCGCGCTCTATAACGACATTCACCGCCTGATCGGCGGCTGAGGGTCATGCGCCGGCTCTGCGCAGCGTTGCTGCTTCTCGCGTTTCATGCGGCAGCGGCAGCCGCCCTCGAGCCTTTCGTCATCCGCGACATCCGGGTGGAGGGCATCCAGCGCACCGAGGCCGGCACGGTCTTCAGCTATCTTCCGGTGAGGGTCGGGGACACCCTGACCGACGAGAAGGCGGCTCAGGCCATACGCGCGCTGTTCGCGACCGGGTTCTTCCGCGACGTGAGCCTGGAGCGCGAGGGCGAGGTGCTCGTAGTGGTGGTGCAGGAGCGGCCGTCAATCGCGCAGATCGAGTTCTCCGGTATGCGCGAGTTCAACAAGGACGAGGTCACGAACTCGTTGCGCCAGATCGGCATCGGCGAAGGCCGCATTCTCGACCGCGGCGTGCTCGAGCGCGCGGAGCAGGAAATGAAGCGCCAGTACCTGAGCCGCGGCTACTACGCCGTCAGCATCAGCACCACGGTGACGCCGCTCGAGCGCAACAGGGTCGCGCTCAATTTCAATATTGAGGAAGGCCAGGTCGCCAAGATCCGGCAGATCAGCATCATCGGCGCGCAGGCCTTCAGCGAGAAGGATCTCACGGGACAGTTCGTGCTGCGCACCCCGGGGTTGCTGACCTGGTTCAGCAAGCACGACCAGTATTCGAGGGAAAAACTGTCCGCCGACCTGGAGCGGCTGCGTTCCTACTACCTCGACCGCGGCTATATCGAGTTCCGGATCGACTCCACCCAGGTGTCCATCACGCCCGACAAGCAGGACATCTACATCACGATCAGCATCACCGAGGGCGGCCGCTACACCGTGTCGGACGTGCGGGTCGCGGGCGAGCTGTTGATCCCGGAGGAGGAAGTGCGCAAGCGGATACAGGTCAAACCGGGCGAGACGTTCTCCCGCGAGCGCGTGACGGAATCGACCAAGTTGATCGCAGACCGCCTGGGCGACGACGGCTACGCCTTCGCCAATGTCAATGCCGTGCCGAGCCTCGACAAGGAAAAGCGCCAGGTCGCGTTCACGTTCCTCATCGATCCGGGACGGCGCGTCTACGTGCGCCGCGTCAACGTCACCGGCAACTCCAGGACGCGCGATGAGGTCGTCCGGCGTGAGGCGCGCCAGCTGGAAGGCGCCTGGTACTCGCTGGAGAAAGTCACGGCCTCCAAGCGGCGCATCGACCGGCTCGGCTATTTCAGCGAGGTCGGCGTCGAGACGCCCGCGGTGCCGGGGTCAACCGACCAGGTGGACGTCAACTTCTCGGTCGTGGAGAAGCCGACCGGGGTCGTGTTGGTGGGCGCGGGCTTCGGCAGCGACGAGGGCCTGACCGCTTCCTTCTCGATCGCACAGCAGAACATTTTCGGCACCGGCCGGCACCTTTCGGTCAACGTCAATACGAGCCAGATCAACACGGTCTACTCGCTGTCCTATACCAACCCCTTTTTCACGGTGGACGGCGTGAGCCAGGGCTTCGATATCTATTACCGGGAACTCGATCCCGACGCCAGGGACCTGGGCTCATACAAGACGAAGACCGTGGGCGGCCAGCTGCGGTTTGGCGTCCCGATCACCGAGCGCGATACGATCAACTACGGGATCGGTTACGACGACACGACCATCACGACTTTTGCCGACAGCCCGGAGCGCTATGTGAATTACGTGGAGGTCTTCGGTGAGCAGAACACCAACCTGTTCCTGACTGCAGGCTGGGCACGCGACGATCGTGACAGCCGGATTTACCCCACCAAGGGCACGCTCCATAGAGCGAGCGCAGAGCTCGGCACGCCAGCTGGGGACCTGGAATACTACAAGCTCTACTATCAGTACCAGCGCTATTTCCCCCTGACGCGTTTCACCAGCCTGATGGTGAACGGCGAGGGGGGATATGGAGACGGCTATAATGATAAGCCGTTACCATTTTTCAAGAATTTCTATGTCGGCGGCGTCAGCTCGGTGCGCGGCTTCAAGTCCTTTACAATAGGCCCCAAGGACAGCAACGGCGACCCCACGGGCGGACCGCGCAAGGTGCAGGCCAACACCGAGCTGCTGTTCCCGTTTCCGGGCCTGGAGAATGACCGGTCGGTGAGATTGATTGCGTTCGTCGACTCAGGCGTCGTCGGAGATACCATCGATTTGAGCCTGCTGCGGGTTTCGGGCGGAATGGGGCTGCTGTGGGTGTCGCCGCTCGGCCCGTTGAAGATCAGCCTCGGCCTTCCGATCAGCAAGGAGCCGGACGACGATCTCCAGAAATTCCAGTTCACGTTCGGCGGAACGTTCTGACGGCCACGGCGCAAGACGGGCGCGGCGACATTACTGCAAGGAGAGCGCATTGAAGCACTTATACTCGACTACCCTGGGCTTTCTGCTGGCGATTGTCACCGTGGGTGCCGCCGGGGCGGCGGAGCTGAAAATCGGCTTTGTCGATGTGGAGCGCATCAGCCGCGAGTCCGCCCCGTCGGAGCGCGCGAGCAAGCAGCTCGAGAAGGAGTTTGCGCCGCGTCAGCAGGAGCTCCAGCGCCGCGAGGCCCAGATCAAGGAACTCAAGGGCCAGCTCGAGAGGGAGGGGGTGACCCTGTCCGAAAGCGATCGCCGGGGAAAGGAGCAGGAGCTGGGGCGCGCCAACGTGGAATTCCAGCGCATGCAGCGGGAATTCCGCGAGGATCTCACGATCCGGCGCAATCAGGAGATCCAGGGACTGATGGAGCGGGCCAACCGCGTGATCAGGTCGATTGCCGAAGCCGATCAATTCGATCTCATCGTCCAGGACGCGGTCTATCGGAATCCGCGCATCGATATCACGGACCGGGTGCTCAAGGCGCTCGCCGAAGGCAAATAGGCGAATATGCACTGCGCGCTGCGCCGGCGTACGACTGCTGCGGCCGGCAGCGTCCCGCGCCCATGACACACAGCGGACGCATTTCCTTCAGCCTGCGCGAGCTTGCCCGGCGCTTTGGCGGCGAGATTGCCGGCGATCCCGCCTTCGAGGTGCGGGGCGTCGCGTCGCTGGAGAGCGCGGCTCCCGACCGCCTCGCCTTCCTCGCCAATGCGCGCTTTCTGCCGCAGCTCAGGGCGACGCGCGCAGGCGCGGTGATCGTGGGCCCCGCGGCGCGCGGGGCGACGCCGCTGCCCCGGATCGTGTGCGCAAACCCGCACGCCTATTTTGCGCGGGTGTCGGCCCTGTTCAACCCGCCGCCCGTGGCGCGGCCTGGCGTGCACCCAAGCGCGGTCGTCGACAGCTCGGCGCGGATCGCCGGCGATGCCGAGATCGGGCCCTGCGCCGTGATCGAGCGCGAGGTGGACATCGGGGCGGGTTGCGTCATCGGCGCCGGCTGCTTTGTCGGGGAGGGCGCCGTGATCGGCGCCGGCACGCGGCTCTATCCCCACGTCACCGTATACCGCGGTTGTGTGATCGGCGAGCGCGGCATTCTGCATTCGGGCGTGGTGATCGGGGCCGACGGCTTCGGCCTCGCGCTGGACGAGGGGCGCTGGGTCAAGGTGCCGCAGGCCGGGCGCGTCGTGATCGGCAACGACGTGGAAATCGGCGCCAACACCACTGTCGACCGGGGCGCTCTCGACGACACCGTGATCGAGGAAGGGGTGAAGCTCGACAACCAGATACAGGTCGCGCATAACGTGCGCATCGGCGCCCACACCGCGATCGCCGCCTGCACCGGCATCGCCGGCAGCGCCAAAATCGGGCGCCATTGCCGCATCGGCGGCGCCTCCGGCATCGCCGGGCACATCACGATAGCCGACAACGTGGAAATCTCCACCTACACGCTGATCACCAAGTCGATCGATCGCCCCGGAACGTATACCGGGGCCTATGCGTTCGAGCCGCACCGGGACTGGCTGCGCAACGCCGCCCAGCTCCGCCATCTGGCCGAGCTGGCGCAACGGGTGCGCAAGCTGGAGAAGAAATCGAAGCAGCCGAAAAGGAGCAGGCCGTGAGCGGCATGGACATCAACAAGATCCTCGAGTATCTCCCGCACCGCTACCCCTTCCTGCTGGTCGACCGGGTGGTGTCCTGCGAGCCTGGCAAGCGCCTGACGGCACTGAAGAACGTCACCATCAACGAGCCCTACTTCCAGGGCCATTTTCCCCATCACCCGGTCATGCCGGGGGTGCTGATCATCGAGGCGATGGCGCAGGCCTGCGCGATATTGACGTTTCACACCGAGAGCCACCGGGCCGACGAGCGCCTGGTCTACTACTTCGTTGGGATCGACAATGCCCGGTTCAAAAAGCCGGTCATGCCCGGAGACACGCTGCGCCTGGAGGTGACGCTGGAACGCCACGTCCGCGGCATCTGGAAGTTCACGGCGCAGGCGCTCGTCGCGGATGCGGTCGTGGCGGTAGCCGAGATGATGTGCACGGTGCGCTTGTTAGAGGCGGGCGGGGGGACCTCCCCGATGTCGCGCTCGTGAGGCGTCCGTCTCGGCCGTGAAGGCTCACGCCACCGCCATCATCGACCCGCGCGCGCGGATCGCGCCGGACGTCGAGATCGGCCCCTACGCCGTCGTCGGGCCGGAGGTCGAGATCGGCGCGGGATGCTCCATCGGTGCCCACACCGTGGTGACGGGGCACACCCGGATCGGGCGGCGCAACCGCATCTTCCAGTTCGCGTCCATCGGCGAGATTCCCCAGGACAAGAAATACCGGGGAGAGCCCACGCGCCTCGAGATCGGCGACGACAACACCATCCGCGAGTTCTGCACGTTCAACTGCGGCACGCCCCAGGACGTCGGCGTGACGCGGGTCGGCGACGACAACTGGTTCATGGCGTACGTACACCTCGCGCACGACTGCCAGGTGGGCAGCCACACGATATTCGCCAACAGCGCGACGCTCGGCGGGCATGTGCAAATCGGAGACTACGCCATACTCGGCGGCTTCACCGCCGTGCACCAGTTCTGCCGCATCGGGGCGCACAGCTTCATCGGCGGCGGCACGATTTTGTGGCACGACGTGCCGCCGTATGTGACGGTTTCCGGCAATCCGGCCAAAGCCTACGGGCTGAATGCGGAAGGGCTCAAGCGGCGCGGATTCTCGGCCGACACCCTTGCCCGGCTCAACCGCGCCTACAAGACCCTGTATCGCTCGGCGCTCACGCTGGAACAGGCGAAGCACCGACTTGCGCGGCAGGCGCCCGAATGCCCCGAGCTCCAGGTCATGCTGGACTTCCTGTCCGATTCCGGGCGCGGCATTGTCCGCTAG
>Ga0210102_1000055_pt1 | contig 31437 bp, 24 predicted proteins | sample RushOxbow_ThreeS_4_FD_185563 | JGI IMG/M metagenome (GOLD analysis project Ga0210102, IMG submission 185563) | Wetland microbial communities from San Francisco Bay, California, USA, that impact long-term carbon sequestration -... | ecosystem: Environmental > Aquatic > Marine > Wetlands ...
TGTCGCAGTCTCTCCGCCCGCCGAATCCATCGAGGACTCCCAAGGTGAAGTTCGACACGATGCGGTATCGCAAGCCGAGCCTCCCCTGCCCAGACCGGCCGCGTTGTTACGCGTCAACGCCGATACCCTCGACCACCTCATCAACGCGTCCGGGGAGGTCGCCATCGCGCGATCCCGCATCGAGGCGGAGCTTCGGACGGTGAAGCAGTCCCTGGCCGACCTCAACGAGAGCATCTCGCGCCTGCGCGGCCAGTTACGCGAAGTCGAGATCCAGGCGGACAGCCAGTTGCAGTCGCGAACCTCGCTCCTCGACGAACGCAATCGCGATTTCGATCCCCTCGAGTTTGACCGTTACACGCGTCTCCAGGAGCTCACGCGACTGATGAGCGAGAGCCTGCATGACGCGACATCGATCCAGCAAGACCTGCTCGCAAATCTCGGTGAAACCGAATCGGCGCTGCTGCAGCAGGCGCGCATCAATCGCAATGTGCAGCAGGAGCTCATGCGCATGCGCGCAGTGCCGTTCTCGACCCTGAACGAGCGGCTATACCGCATCGTTCGGCAGGTAGCGCGGGACCTCGGCAAGATGGCCGAGCTCGAAATCGAAGGCAGCCAGGTGGAGCTCGATCGCGGCGTCCTGGAAAAAATCGGCGCGCCGCTCGAACACATGCTGCGCAATGCGCTGGCGCACGGTCTGGAGGCTCCCCACGCGCGCGTGGCGGCAGGCAAGCCGGAAACCGGCCGCATTGCGCTCACCTTGCGGCAGGAAAGCAATGAAATCGCACTGGTGATGAGCGACGACGGCGCTGGACTGGACCTTGACACGCTGCGCGGAAAAGCGATCGACAAAGGAATCCTGCGGCGCGGCCAGCGGGCCACCGAAGCCGAGCTTAGTCAGTTGGTCTTTGCGGGCATTTCCACTGCGGACGAGGTGACGGAGCTGTCTGGCCGCGGTGTTGGCATGGACGTGGTCCGCAGCGAGATTTCCGCTCTCGGCGGGCGGATCGATGTCACCACGGTGCGCGGCAAGGGAACGACATTCACCATCTATCTCCCGCTCACGCTCGCCGTGACCCAGGCGGTGCTGGTGCGCGCGGGCCACAATATTCTTGCCATTTCCTCGGCGATGGTCGAACAGGTGCTGCGCCTCAAGCCCGACGATATGGCTGGCCTCCACGAAAAGAAGGTGGTGGAGTCCCAGAATCGATCCTATCCTCTCTTCAGCCTCCACCACCTGCTCGGCGGAACCGGCGGTGCCAGTATCCACAACTACAATTCCGTTCTGCTCCTGCGCAGCGGCGTGCAGCGCATCGGCCTGCACGTGGACGAGCTTATAGGCAACCAGGAAATCGTGGTCAAGAACATCGGGCCGCAATTGTCGCGCGTGCCGGGAGCCGCAGGAGCAACGGTACTTGCCGATGGCAGAATCGCACTCATTGTCAATCCCGTGCAGCTCGCGCAGCGCCCCGCGCCGACACAGCCTGCGTTGCCCGCCGTGGCGGTCGGCAAGCCCACGGGCCCGGTCATCATGGTGGTGGACGACTCGCTGACCGTGCGCAAGGTTACGAGCCGGCTGCTCGAGCACGAAGGCTACCGCGTCGTTACAGCGAAGGATGGCGTAGATGCGCTGGAGCAGATGAGGGACGCGCTCCCCGACGTCATGCTCGTCGATATCGAGATGCCGCGCATGGACGGATTTGAACTCACGAGAATCCTGCGCCGCGACCCGCGCACGCAGGCGATCCCCATCATCATCATATCTTCCCGCACCGCGGACAAGCACCGCAGCCATGCGGCGCAGATCGGGGCTAACGCCTTTCTCGGCAAGCCCTACCAGGAATCAGACCTGCTGAATTACGTAGCCAAGCATCTCGCCGGCAGGAAACAGCTCGTCAGCCAGCACTAGCGTCCGCCCCGCTCGGCAACGGGCGCCCCGGTCGGCGCAACGTTAGCGCGGGCGCAGCCCGCAGTCCGCGCGAACCAGGTTCCTTGTCTCCACGCGCGCGAAGTCCATGAACGCGCGCGCGGCCACGGACAACTGCTTGCCCACGGGATAGACGAATTGCCAGTGACGCTCGCGGGGGAACCCCTCGACGTCCAGGCAGGCGAGCTTCTTCTGTTCCGGCTCCAGCCCCAGGCTGTAGCGGGACAGGATCGAGACGCCGAGTCCGGCGAGAATCGCTTCCCGGATCGCCTCGTCGGTACTGAGCGCCATTCGGATTTTCGGGGCGCACCCGTGCTCCGCGAACAGCTTCAACACCACCATGCGCGTTCCCGATCCGGGCTCGCGTATCAGGAACGGCTCGTCGGCAAAGCGGGCAAACGCAATGTTCTTCGCGCCCGCCAGCGGATGGTCGCTGCGCGCAAACACCACCAAGGGGTCCGACAGGATGGCCTGGACGACGACCTCCTGTTCGACGGGCGGGTCTGCGAACATGTACAGGTCGTCCTCGTTGTTTCCCAGCCGCGCGATCAGCTCGCTCCGGTTGTGGATCTGCAGCGATGCCTCGATTCCGGGATGGCGCTGGATGAAGGCGCCGAGCAGTCGCGGTGCGAAGTGCTTCGCCGTCGAAGACACGGCCAGTCGAAGGTGCCCCGACGCCAGCCCGCGCATTTCGCTCAGCATCTCTTCGAGCTTCGAGAACGCCTGGAAGACGTCGTTGCAGCCCGCGTAAACCCGCCTGCCGGCTTCGGTCAGGTAGACGCGCTTGCCCACCTGCTCGAACAGCGGCAGGCCGACCGTCTCGCTCAACTTCTTGATCTGCACCGAGGCCGTCGGCTGGGCCATGTGCAGCTCCTGCGCGGCGCGGGTGAAATTTCCGAGCCGCGCGCTGGCCTCGAAGACGCGCAGCTGCGGCAGGGTTCCGTGTTTCAGGAAACGCCGGATGTTCGATTGCGGCATGGCGATGGCTCCTCTGATCTGTTGCCATAACCGCCGTGCCCCAAAATGCACAGCGGCCTTCACCTCGCAGTGAAGGCCGCCTGCACGAAACGGACCTTCACCAGTCTGGCAAAGGTCTCGCTTGCACCGTCTTCGATGCCGGCGCGACCGGGGCAATGCCCGAATTGACGATCGCGTCGTAGCAGCCAAGGGGCTGCCGAAGCTACTCCCCTTTTGAGGGGCGCCCGGCTCTCGCCCAAGCGCGCGCTATTGATACCACATCCATCCCCGTCCATCAAGTTTTCGATCCATTACGAATCGTGATTGAAGCCATTCAATCGTCGACAGGCGCTTCCGCTTTCGTAATGGCTGACATCGGATTAATCAAGTTTTCTTTCCCGGCATGCCGGCCCATAGTGCGCCGGAAGACGCAGCCAAGGAGAAATCCGTGCAAGACAAAGACACCCACAGCAAGTCGATCGAGACCGTCGTCAGTGACTTTCAGACGGACGCCGATCGCGGCCTCACCCGCCAGGAGGCACAGGAACGTCTCCAGAAGCTCGGCGCGAATGAGCTCCGGGAGAAGCCCCGGCCGGGTTTTCTCGCATTGCTGTGGAACCAGTTCAACAACTACCTGGTGATCATCCTCATCGTCGCCGCGCTCATCGCGCTGGCGCTCGGCGAGTGGGTCGATTCCATCGCCATCATGGTGATTGTCGTGCTGAACGCCGTCGTCGGTGTCATCCAGGAGTCGAAGGCGGAGCAGGCTCTTGCGGCCCTCAAGAAGATGTCGGCACCCAACGCCCAGGTCATCCGCGACGGCGTGGAGACAACGATCCCGGGGCGCGAGCTCGTTCCCGGAGACGTCGTCCTGCTGGAGGCGGGCAACTACGTTCCCGCGGACATGCGCCTCCTCACGAGCGTCAATCTCAAGGTTGAGGAGGCCTCGCTCACGGGCGAATCCGTACCGGTCGAGAAGCGGGCCGCGACGGTGCTGGAGAACGACATTCCGCTCGGCGATCGCAAGAACTCGGCGTTCATGAGCACGATGGTGACCTACGGCCGCGGCAAAGGCCTCGTGACCGGCACCGGGATGAACACCCAGATCGGGCTCATCGCGGAAATGATCCAGTCCTACGAGGAAGAAGCCACGCCCCTGCAGCAGAAGCTGGAGCATCTCGGCAAGATGCTCGGCACCATTTGCATCGGCATCTGCGCCTTCGTCTTCATCTACGGCCTCCTGCGCGACACGAAGTTGACGGACATCTTCACCATCGGGTTCGTGAACTACCTGCAGGGCGAGCAGAAGGACATCATCAACCTTTTCATGACGGCCGTAAGCCTCGCCATCGCGGCCGTCCCCGAGGGCCTGCCGGCGATCGTGACCATCTGTCTCGCGCTGGGGATGCAGCAGATGGTCAAGCGCCATGCCCTGATCCGGAAGCTGCCCGCGGTGGAAACACTCGGCTGCGCGACGGTCATCTGCTCCGACAAGACCGGCACGCTGACGCAGAACGAGATGACCGTCGTCCAGGGCTGGGTGGGCGGCAAGCGCTTCCGCGTCACGGGAGAGGGCTACACCCCGACGGGACAGTTCTCCGCGGATGGACAGCCCTTCGCTACGGGCACCGACCCCGACGCAACGGTGCTCCTGCACGGGGCGCTGCTCTGCAACGACGCGAAGCTGGTGCAGCGCACCGACGAGACGGGCCGGCAGTCGTGGCGGATCGTCGGCGACCCCACGGAGGGCGCCATGATCGTCGTCGCGACGAAATCCGGCCTCGAGCGCACCGCCATGGAAAAGGCGATGCCCAGGGTCCAGGAGATCCCGTTCGACTCCGACCGCAAGCGGATGACGACCATTCACAGCCCCGATGCCGCCCACGCCGAGGCGCTCGTCTCGAACTTCCGCTATCCGCAGCATGTCGCCTTCGTCAAGGGTGCGCCCGATGTCCTGCTGGATCTCTGCAGCCATCTCCAGGACTCGGGGCAGCCCGTTGCGTTGACGGACGCGAAGCGCAGGGAAATCCTCGACCAGAACCGCGACCTGGCGAGCAACGCATTGCGGGTGCTCGGCGTGGCCTATCGCCCGTTGCCCGGCGTTCCCGAAACCTGCACGCCCGAGACCATCGAGCAGGACCTCACTTTCGTCGGGCTGCTGGGCATGATCGACCCGGCACGGCCGGAGGTCGTGGAGGCCGTCAGGGTCGCGAATGGCGCCGGCCTGAAAAGCGTCATGGTCACCGGCGATCACAAGGAGACCGCCGAGGCCATCGCGAAGGAGATCGGCATCCTCACCCCCGGCGGGCTGGTGCTGACCGGGCCGGAAATCGAAAAAATGAGTGACGAGGCGCTGGCGGCCCGTGCCGACAAGCTCCAGGTCTGCTGCCGCGTCTCGCCCCAGCACAAGACGCGGATCGTCGATGCGATGAAGGCGCGCGACCACGTCGTGGCGATGACCGGAGACGGCGTGAACGACGCCCCGGCGCTCAAGCGGGCGAGCATCGGCGTCGCCATGGGCATCACCGGCACCGATGTATCCAAGCAGACGGCGGACATGGTACTCACCGACGACAATTTCGCGAGCATCGTCTCGGCGATCGAGCAGGGCCGCATCATCTATTCCAACATCCGCAAGTTCGTGTACTTCCTGCTCGCCTGCAACGCCGGCGAGATCCTGATCATATTCGGCTCGATGCTGTTCGGCCTGCCCATCCCGCTGAGGCCGGTTCACCTGCTGTGGCTGAACCTGGTGAGCGACGGCGCTCCCGCGCTGGCACTCGGAATGGAGAAGGGCGACCCAGACATCATGAAGCACAAGCCGCGGCCGCCGCGGGAGCCGGTCATCAATCGCGACATGGCGATCGGCATCGGGGTCATCGCCGTCGTGGACGCCATCGCCATCCTGCTGGCGTTCTTCTTCGGGTTGCAGCGCTATCCCGGGCATCTGGAGGCGGCGCAGACCATCGCCTTCGTCACGCTGTGCACTTCCGAGCTCATCCGCGCCTACACCGCGCGCTCGGAGTACCACAGCGTGCTCTCCCTCGGCATGTTCACGAACAAATGGATGAACTGGGCGGTGCTCGCCTCGTTCCTGCTGGTGCTGGCGGTGGTGTACCTGCCGTTCCTGCAGCCGTTTTTCGATACGGTGCCGCTGACGGCAAGCGACTGGCTGTTCATGTTCCCGTTCTTTTTCGCCTCGCCAATCGCCATGGAAATGCTCAAGGTCTATTTCCGGAGCCGGACGGTGCTAAGAACGGACGAAGGGCTCGCCGGGCCCGCAGGAGCGCCTACCGCCGGCTTTGCGCGGCAGCGTGCAGCTCAGTCATCCGGCTCACTTCTCAGCACAGGAGGGCATGCCATGACCAAAGTACTCCTTCCAGTCGATGGCTCCCGCAATTGCGAGTTCGCGGTAAGGCACGTCATCAGGCAATTCATGAGCAATACAGCGATGGAGATCCACCTACTCAACGTTCAGCCGCCGTTTAACAAGGACATCGCCCGCTTCGTGAGTAGCAAAGACCGCCAGGACCAACATCGCGAGGAGGCCGAAAAGGCGTTGAAGCCGGTGCGGCAGATGCTCGACAGCCATGGCATACCCTACTCGGTGCACGCCGAGGTGGGCGAAAAGGCGAAATGCATCGCCGATACCGCGCGCCGGTTGCGCTGCGACCAGATCGTGATGAGCACCGCGCGCAAGAACTCGCTCACGCGGTGGATCGAGAGCTCGGTCACCAACCGGGTGCTCGAGCTGACGCCGGTGCCCGTTGAGTTAGTCGCCGGGGACGCCGTGTCGAAGTACGAGCGCTACGGCATCCCGGCCGCGCTCACGGCTCTGCTCGGCCTCCTGCTGGCAGTCGCCGCCGATTGACGCAGGAGCGACAAAGCCCCGGCACGCTCAGAGGGTATTTATCGCGGCATAATAGGGTGGCGTGAACAGGAGTGCGCCACCATGACAGCCATCCATCTCGCCACCGCGGGCACCGAAGCCGAGGTGCTGCTGCGCGAGGACGCCGGTGGCGTCGCGACGCTCACGCTCAATCGTCCCGACCAGTACAACGCCCTGTCCGCCGCGCTGCTCGCCACCCTGCAGTCGGCGGTGCGCGACCTTGCGCGCGACGCGTCCGTGCGCGTCGTCGTCATCGCGGGCACCGGCAAGGCGTTCTGCGCCGGACACGACCTCAAGGAAATGCACGAGCACGCCGACCCGCGGTTCGCGAAGCAGGCCTTCGAGCGCTGCCAGGCCGTAATGACCGGGCTCACGCAGCTTCCCCAGCCGGTCATCGCGCGCGTGCACGGCCCCGCCTTCGCCGCCGGCTGCCAGCTCGTCGCGCAGTGCGACCTTGCCGTCGCGGTGACGGACGCCCGCTTTGCGACCTCGGGCGTGAATTACGGGATATTCTGCTCCACGCCGGGCGTGCCGCTCGCGCGCAATATCCCCCGCAAGCGCGCGATGGAAATGCTGCTGACCGGGGAGCCGATCGACGCCGCGACCGCCCTCGCCTGGGGCCTCGTCAACCGCGTGGTGCCGGCGGACCGTCTCGATGCGGAGGTGCAAGTGCTGGTCAGATCGATCCTGGCGAAATCGCGCGCCGTCATCGCGGCCGGCAAGAAGGCTTTCTACGAGCAGGTGAGCGGCAACCTCGACCAGGCCTACAAGATCGCGACCGCGGCGATGGTGGACAGCGTGAAGGCCGACGACGGACGGGAAGGAATCGCGGCGTTCGTGGAGAAACGCAAGCCGCGCTGGAAAGACAAGTAACCGGAGCCTGCACATGAAGCACAAATTCCTGTTGACGCTCTCACTGTTTCCCCTCGCCGCGGCCCATGCCGGCGGCTCCAACTACGGCATCACGCCGGGCTCGCATCCGAACTTTGCCGGCAAGGTGAGCGAGTGGCCGGTGCCGACGCCGCGCTTCGCGCGCGACCCGGCGGTCGCGCCCGATGGTTCCATCTACATCGCGGTGATGACCGGTAACAAGGTGGCGCGCTTCGATCCCGGGACCGCGAGCTTCAAGGAATGGGACCTGCCCTCCGGCCACCGGCCCCACGGCCTGCTGGTGGACAAGCAAGGCAGGGTATGGACCACCGGCAACGGCAACGGGACGATCGGCAGGCTCGATCCCGCGACCGGCAGGATGACGGAGTTCAAGACGCCATCCGGGAGCGGCGGCCCGCACACGCTCGTCATCACCGACGACCAGAGCACCATCTGGTTCACGATGCAGAGCGGCGACAAGGTCGCCAGCATCGATACGAAGACCGGCGCGATCAAGGAGTACCCTTCCTCGGGGGGGCCCTACGGCCTCGCGCTCGACAAGGCGGGCAACGTCTGGTTCTGCCGCATGGGCGACAACCGGATGGGCAAGCTCGATCCGAAGTCCGGCCAGATGAGCGAAGTGAACATGGGACGCGGCTCGCGCCCGCGCCGCGTCGCAACCGCGCCCGACGGCATGCTGTGGGTCGCGCTCTACGGCAACGGCAAGATGGCGAAGCTCGATCCGGTGGCGATGAAGGTCGTCAAGGAGTACCCGCTACCTGGCGGCGACGCCGGACCTTACGCAATCACCGTGGACGGCGGCGGCATCGTCTGGGTGAACGAGATCAACACCGACACCGTCGTGCGCTTCGACCCGAAGACCGAGCAGATGCGCGTGGTCCAGCTCCCCTCGAACAACGTCGGCATCCGCAAGATGGTGACCGACGCACGCGGCCGGCTGTGGTACATGGGGTCGCACAACGGGCGCCTGGGCCTCGTTGAATAGGCGGCGTTCGATTTGACCCGTCTGTCTTACGCAAAGGAAAGCGTGGACCGCGCAGGGCTCCTCGAGTTCATGCGCAGCCAATTCTGGGCCGTGGAGGCGTCGGCCTCCGCCAGCGGCGATGCGCAGGCTGCAATCATCGGCTTTGCGGTGACCGACGATTTTCAGATCGTGTTCGAGACTCTCGATTCCACGCGGAAGATCCGGAATCTTCGACAGAACCCGAAGATCGCGCTCGTCGTTGGCGGATGGGGCGCGGGGGACGAACGGACGGTCCAGTATGAGGGCCTGGCGGATGAGCCGCAGGGAGCGGAACTCGAGGGCCTGAAGGCGATCTACGCCGGTCGGTTTCCGTCGGGATGGACCGGCAGGAACTGGCCGGGCTGGGTGTTCGTGCGAGTGCGTCCGACCTGGGTGCGCTACAGCGACTTCACCCACAATCCCCCGAGCATTGTGGAGTTCGGCACGCGCGACCTCATGGGATAATCCCGGGAAAAGCCTACGAGGTCATCTTCCGATGCAAACGCTGAATATCGTTATGAATAAAGGAGGGAATCCCATGCGAGTCATTCAAGCAGTGCTCGCCTCAGCCGCCATCGTGCTGGGCGCCGCGGCGGCGCAGGCCCAGCAGCAGCTCACCATCGTCACATCATTCCCCAAGGACCTGACCGAAGTCTACAAGCGTGCCTTCGAGGCGAAAACCCCTGGAATCAAGGTCGAGATCCTGAGCCGCGGGACATCCGCCTCGATTGCCTACGTGCGCGAGGCGCCCGCCGCCAGCAAGCCGGACATCTTCTGGGCGTCCGCGCCCGACGCCTTCGAAGTGCTGGCGAGCGAGAACCTGCTCCAGAAGTTCGACGGCAAGAACCCCGCGGTGCCGGCCTTGATCGGCAGCTACCCGATCAACGACCCGGAGGGGTTCTACTACGGGCAGGCGCTTGCCGGCTACGGCCTCATGTGGAACACCCGCTACCTGAAAGCCAACCGGCTGCCCGCTCCGAAGGAATGGGGGGATCTCGTGAAGCCCGCCTATCATGGCCACGTGGCGATCTCCGCGCCATCGCGCTCCGGCACCACGCACCTCACGATCGAGACCATCCTTCAGGGTGAAGGCTGGAGCAAGGGCTGGCAGCAGGTACTCATGATCGGCGGCAATACCGCCGCCATCACCGAGCGCAGCTTCAGCGTGCCCGACGGCGTCAACAACGGGCAATTCGGAATCGGGCTGGTGATCGATTTCTTCGGGCTGTCGGCGAAAGCATCCGGCTTCCCCGTGGAATTCGTCTACCCGTCGGTGACGGCGATCGTTCCGGCCAACATCGGGCTTATCGCAAACGCGAAGAACGCCGAGCTCGGGAAGAAATTCATCGCCTTTGCCCTGTCGGAGGCCGGCCAGAAGCTCCTGCTCGACCCCAAGATCAGCCGGTTGCCGGTGCTGCCGGCGACCTACGCCAGCGCGCCGCCGGGCTATCCCAATCCGTTCAGCGGCAAGATCAAGCCCAAGGTCAAGTTCAACTCCGATCTCTCGCGATCGCGCTACTACGTGGTGAACTCGCTGTTCGACCAGACCATCACGTTCCGCCACCGGGAGCTCGTGGCTGCGACCAAGGCGATCCACGATGCGGCCGCCAGGCTCGCCGGCAGGAAAAACGCGCAGGCCGCAAAGCTGCTCGCGGAGGCGCGCGAGCTCGCCTTCTCGCCGATCGTGAGCGAGCAGAAGTCGAAGGACAAGGAGTTCCTCACCCTCTTCAGCCAGACCAAGCGCGATGCGCTGAAGACGAAGCAGCTGACCGGCCTCGAGGAGTACTGGAGCTCGACCGCGCGCAAGAACTACGTCAAGGCCGCCGAGCTCGCGAACCAGGCCGCCGCGATGGTGAAGTAGCGCGCGTTTTCCCGACGGGTCCCGACGCCCCTCCCGCAGCCTGCGGTGAAATCGCTCGCCCTCCGATCGTGGCTCGCCGCCGGCGTCCGGGCCCGCGCTGATTACACGTGGTCGCAGGCCGCGGTCGCGGTGCTGATCGCGGCGTTCCTCATCGTCTTCCTGATCGTCCCCGTCATCACCGTCGTCTACGTCGCCTTCGCGGACGGCGCGGGCGGCGTGACGCTCTCGCATTTCGGCTCGTTCTTCAGCCTCTCGCTGATGCGCGAGTCGTTCTGGAGCAGCATTTACGTCGGCGTGTGGAGCGTCGCCATCGCGACGCTGATCGCCGTGCCGCTTGCCTACTTCACGGTGCGCTTCGAGTTCCGCGGCGCGCTCCTCATCCAGACGCTCGGCATCCTGCCGCTGATCATGCCGCCGTTCGTCGGCGCGGTGGCGATGCAGCTCATTTTCGGCCGCAGCGGCGCGGTCAATCTGCTGCTGGACGAGTGGTTCGGATTCAAGATCCCGTTCATGGAAGGGCTGAATGGAGTGATCTTCGTCGAGGCGCTGCATTACTTCCCGTTCATATTGATGAACCTGGTCGTCGCGCTCAACAACATCGACAGCTCGATGGAGGAATCGGCCCAGAATCTCGGCGCGAGCGGCATACGGCTCTTCCGCCGCATCGTGTTCCCCCTCGCGATGCCCGGCTACGTCGCGGGGGCGGCGCTGGTTTTCATCAAGGTCTTTGATGACCTCGGCACGCCGCTGGTGCTGCACCAGACGAATCTCCTCGCGCCGCAGGCTTACCTCCGCATCACTTCGATCGGCATCGAGGACCCGATCGGCTACGTGGCAAGCGTCATCATGGTGATCGCATCGCTGTTCGCCCTGTGGCTCTCGATGTGGACCATGCGTGGCAAGGACTACGCCACCCTGCAGCGCGGCTATGCGGGGCTCGCCAAGCGCAGGCTCAGCCCGGGCCAGACGGTGCTCGCCTACGGCTGGATCGCGCTCGTGCTCGCCGTCGTGCTCGCCCCGCACCTCGGCATTCTGCTGCTCTCGCTCGCCAAGGTCTGGAGCTTCAGCGTGCTGCCCGACGCCTACACGCTCGAGCACTACGCGACGGTATTCCGCGATTCCCCGCGGATGATCGGAAACACCATGCTCTATTGCGGGATCGCCGCCACGCTCGACGTCGTGATCGCCATGGCGATCGCCTATCTCATGCTGCGCACCCGGGTGCCCGGCCGCAATGCGCTCGACTTCACGGTGACGATCGCGCTCGCCATTCCCGGCGTCGTCCTCGGGATCGGTTATCTGCGCACCTTCCGGGGCATCGAGATCCCGTTCACCGGCGAGCTCCTCACGGCATCCTGGATACTGATCGCGCTCGGCTATACCGTGCGGCGCCTGCCCTACGCGCTGCGCTCGTGCGTGGCGGCGCTGCAGCAGCTGCACGTGTCGCTGGAGGAGGCGGCGGAGAACCTCGGCGCGCCCAAGCGCCGCACCATATTGCGCGTGGTCGTGCCGCTGATGGCCGGCGGCATGCTGGCGGGCTTCATCATCAGCTTCATGACCGCCGCGGTCGAGCTCTCGATGACCCTCATGCTGGTCTCCTCCCAGAACGACGCGCCCATGTCCTACGGCATCTATCTCTATTTGCAGTCGGCCGCGGGCCGCGGCCCGGGCGCCGCGCTCGGCATCCTCGCCGTGCTGATCGTCGCGGTCGGCACCTATCTCTCGCACCGGCTGGTCGGCAGCCGGGCGAATACGGCCGGTGACATCCAGCGCATGGCCTGAGAGTTGAGGGACCGACTGCCGCAATGACAGAAGCGTTCAAGAAAGTCAGGGTCGAGTTCGAAAACGTCTCCCTCGCGTACGGAAAGACGCGGGTGCTGACCGACGTCAGCATCGCGATCGAGCCGGGGGAGTTCTTCGCGCTCCTCGGCCCGTCGGGCTCCGGCAAGTCCACGCTGCTGCGGCTGCTCGCGGGGTTCCTGCGGCCGCAGACGGGCGCGATACGCGTCGGCGGCGAGGACGTCACCCGCGTGCCGCCGTGGGAGCGCGACATCGGGATGGTGTTCCAGAACTACGCATTGTGGCCGCACATGACGGTTCGCCAGAATGTCGCGTTCGGGCTGGAGGAGCGCAAGCTCCCGCGCGCGGAGGTCGAGCGCCGGACGGCGGCTGCGCTCGATCTCGTCGGGCTCGGCGAGTTCGGCGCGCGCCGGCCGGGGCAGCTCTCGGGCGGCCAGCAGCAGCGCGTCGCGCTCGCCCGCACTATCGCCATCGAGCCCAAGGTGCTGCTGCTCGACGAGCCGCTGTCCAACCTCGACGCGAAGCTTCGCATCCACATGCGCGGCGAGCTGCTCGCGCTCCAGCGCAAGCTCGGCATCACTACGATATTCGTCACGCACGACCAGGAAGAAGCCCTCTCCGTAGCCGACCATGTGGCGGTGCTCGATCAGGGTGTCATCCAGCAGGTCGGCACGCCGGTCGAGCTCTACGACACCCCGGCGAACCGCTTCATCGCCCACTTCGTCGGCACCATCAACCTGCTGCAAGGCGCAATCGAGAACGCAGGCACGGGTATGGTGTTCCGCAGCGAGTCGCTGGGATCCATCGCGATCGCAGGCGCACGCGCGTCAATCGGCGCCGCGGAGATCGCGATCCGGCCTCATGCCATGCAGCTGGCGACGCCGGGTGCACCGTCCGACAGCGGGCGGATCTGGCTCGACGGTACCGTAACCGAGCGCGAGTTCCTCGGTGAGTTCGTGCGCTACAACGTGAAGGTCGGAACGGGGACGCTGGTCGTCGACCAGCCCCACTACATGGGCGAGCCCGGCTTCGCGCCCGGCACACGGGTGAAGGTCGGGATCAACCCCGCCCAGGTCAAAGTGCTACAGGCTAGCCACTAACGGGTGATGGGTGGCCGCCGCTCAGCGGACCTCGGTGGCCCGCCGCCGTGCCCACATCAGCACCGGCACGCCGGAAGCGAGCATCGCGATGCCCACCATCGCACCGATCGAGCCCGGGTCGAGGCTCATCGCGTAGTTGAAGCTCGAGTACAGCATGTAGGCGCACGCGGCGGCGAACAGGAGCGGCGTCAGCGGATAGAGCGGTACGCGGAAGGGATTCGCGTTGAGCGGTGCGTGCCGCCGCAGCGGAAAGAGCGACACCCCGGTCAGAAGAAAGAACAGCCAGAACGCGGGCGCGGTGTAGGCAACCATGGTCTGGAATCCGTCCGGCGTGAAAGACGCCAGCCCCACCAGGGCGAGCGCGATCGCGCCCTGCACGAGCAGCGCATTGACCGGTGCGGAGGCCTTGTCGTTCCAGCGCCCGAGTCCCCGGAAGATCACGTAGTCCCGGCCTAGCGCGTAGTTGGTGCGCGCGCCCGTGAATACCGTCGCGTTGAGGGTGGAGAGCGCAGCCGACACCACGACGATGCCGAGCAGCCAGGCGCCGCCCTCCCCCCAGGTCGCGCGCATGAGATCGGACGCGATAGCCCTGGAGGCCTGCATGCCGCCGAGCCCCAGCACCTTGAGGTAGGCCAGATTGAGCAGCAGATAGAGCACCGTGATCACGATGATGCCGATCACCAGCGCCCGCACGATGTTGCGGCGCGTATCGCGCATCTCGGCGGTGAGATAGGCGGCCTCGTTCCAGCCCCCGTAGGTCAGCAGCACAAAAATCAGCGCCAGCCCCGAAAACCACGCCCTGTCGTCCGCCGCAGCCGGCGCCGCCGGGGCAGCCGGGGCACCGGAGGCAGTGAGCCCGCTCACCACGACGACGAGAACGGCGAGCGCCAGCGCCGTGGTCAGAACGTTCTGCACCCATTTGCTCTCGTGGGTGCCGGACACGTTGAGGGCCGTGATTGCGACCACCGCGAGCCCCGCATAGATTGCGGAGCTCTTCGCGCCCAGCGGCAGCAACGCGGTCGCGTAATCGCCGAACACGAATGCAATCGCGGCGATTGCGCCGGTCTGGATCACGGTCATGCGCGCCCACGCGAAGAGAAATCCGAGCCAGTCGCCGTAGGCCTTGCTCAGGAAGTAGTACTCGCCCCCGGCGTTGGGGTGCGAGCTGCCGAGCTCGGCGTAGCACAGCGCCCCGATGAGCGAGATCAGGCCCCCGGCAATCCACAGCGCGATGAAGGCGGCCTCACCGGAGACGTTGCCGGCCACAATCGACGGCGCCTTGAAGATACCGACGCCGATCACGATGCCGACGATCATCGCCACCGCGTCGAACACGGTGAGCGTCGGACGCGGGTGGCTCTCCGTGCCCTGCCGCTGAGCGGGGGCGCTCACTGCCGCGCGCCCGCGACGGTGATCGCGCCGGCTGCGCCCATGTTGGGCTCGCCGCGCGCTGTCAGCTTCGCCCGCCACGGCATCACCCGGTGGCCGGAGTCGTCGCCTACAACGACGTTGCCCTCGATCACGTCGCCCTTTGCCCAGCCCCGGAACTGGTAGGTGGCGGGCTTGCCAGCCGCCGGAACCTCGACCTTGAACGCGAGCTGCTCGCCCGCCAGGCGGAATTGCGGCACCTTGACTTCGCGTTGGCCCGCGCGCGCCGTGCCGTGCACGAGCTGGAAGTTCTGCTCGAAGTTGAACTGCCAAGACTCGGGCTTGCCGGCGGCCATGATCTGCGACTCCCACACTCCCGCCACGCGAGCCGGCACGATCCAGAAGAAGATGTAGCTCTTGCCGGGGTCGCCCACGGTTTTTTCCGGCACGATCAGCGTATCCGAGTCATCCGGGTCCCACTCCCCCATCGAGTAGTCGTGCGCCACCACGCGCGTGCCGGGCTTCAACGCGAGGATCTTCGGACGCAGCTGCTCGTTCATATCGGGCAACAGGTAGCTCGTGATCACCGTCGCTTTGCTAAGGTCGGTCTCAAACAGGTTCTGCTCGATGAAGCGCGCGCGGTCGGCCACGCCTTCCTTTTTCGCGTTGGCATTGGCGATCTTCAGGAGGTAGGTATCGAGGTCCACCCCGAAGCCGCGCGCGCCGTACTTCTTCGCCGCGGCAATGACGATGCGTCCGTCGCCCGAGCCGAGGTCAATCACGAAATCGTTCGCGCCGACTTTCGCCATTTTCAGCATTGCGTCGACCACCACCCGGGGCGTCGGCACGTAGACCACGTCGCCGCGCCCTTCCTGCGCTCCGGCTGCGGGTGCGAACAGCGCAACGCATAGCCCAAGTAGCTTCAACCAACGTGTTACCTGATTCATGCTGATTCCTTTTCCGTTACTCGTCGCTGATCCTGATGGTGCCGCGGCGGACGCGCGTTGCGCTCCATTCGTACTCGCCGCCGCCGGGCAGCTTCACTTTGCCCCTGATCGTGTCGCCCTCCACGCGCCCGTAAAGCTCCTGGCGCAGCGGCCGGCTCTCGACCTCCGCCGTGAGCATAAGGCGAATCTCGTCGCCGCGCATCCTGCCGCTTTCCAGGCGAACTGGCCGCCCGTCCGCAACTCCGCCTCCGTCCAGCATCTGGAACATCTGGTGCAGCGTGAGCTCGTATTCGACGGACGCCGCCCCTTCCGGCGATCGCCATTTCCAGGCGCCGGCGGCGTGGGCGGGAACGATCCATAGATAGACCTCGCTGGAGGGCGGGCCGTAGGGCTTCTCGGGAACCGGCACGGTCACGCGCGTATCCGGCCGCCAGTTCTCCATGTCGAAGTCGTGCGACACGACGCGCGCACCGGGTTTCAGCTCCTCCAACAGCCGCGGGCGCAGCTGCAGCATCAGCGGGCGACTCAGGTACATCGTCACCACGGTCGCGCGGCCGATATCGGTGATGAACAGGTTCTGCTCCTTGAACTCGACCCGTCCCGCCACGCCCTGGCGCTGCGCCTCGCGGCGCGCGCCCGAGGCGAGAGCGCCGTCGATCTCCACCCCGAAGCCGCTCGCACCGCGCTTCATTGCCGCGGCGATGACGATGCGCCCGTCCCCCGAACCGAGATCGATGACGAAGTCTTTGGGGCCAACGCCGGCGAGTTCGAGCATGACATCCACGACGGCCGGCGGCGTCGGGACGTAAGGAGCGTCGGCGCGCGGATGCTGGTCTGCCGCCGGGGCCAGCACGGGCAGCGCGGCCGCCACGGCCGCCGTCGCGCGTCGCCAGCCCGGCCGGGTCCGGAGCACACCCGTCATCGGCCGATCCGCACCGCGCGCCAGCGGGTCACACTGTGCCCGGCGCCGACTCCACGCATCAGTTCGCCCTCGATGACATCACCGCTCACCCGGCCGTCGAAATACAGGCTGGCCTCGTTGTCACGGTCGGTCGTATCCACCACGACAAAGGAGAGGCGGTCCCCCACGAGCTTCGTCTCCCACACCGGGGAGGGCACTCCGTTCAGGCGCGCGTGCGCCGACACTTCCTGGTAGCGCTGCTTGATTTCCACTTCGAGCAGGCGCTCGATCGGCGGCATCTCGAGACGCGCTTGCCAGCGGCCGGCCGCCTGGGCCGGCACGATCCAGAGATACACGTTCTTCCGGATGGTGGTCTTGCGGTCCGGCGGCCAGTCACCGAAATCGAAGTCGTGCGAGACGATCCGCGTGCCGGGTTTCAGGGCGAGCAGCTTGGGACGCAGCTTGAGCATGACGAAAGGCAGGAGATAGGCGGTGATCACGGTCGCCTGGCCAAGGTCGGTTTGGAACAGGTCCTGCTCGACAAAGCGGGCCCGGTCCGCGACGCCCGCCTGCCGCGCGTTCTCTTCGGCCTGGTTGACGAGGCGCCAGTCGATATCCACGCCCAGGCCGCGCGCGCCGAATTTCCGCGCCGCGGCGACGACGATCCGCCCGTCGCCCGAACCGAGATCGATGACGAAATCCTCCGGACCGACCCCGGCGAGCCGCAGCATCTCGTCCACCGTGACCTGGGGCGTCGCGACGTAGGGCACGTCGCGCTTTTGGAAGACATCCTCCTGCGCAAAGGCAAAATGAACCGCCACGACGCCAAGTGCGCCAAGAGAAAGCGCACAACGGCGAAGTATCGGATTTGCTACCACCCCTCACCCATCGCCTGGCGCGCTCGGTGTGGCCGCGAGTACGCTGCCGGCGAGGAGCAATGCAGCCGCGGACAAACGCAGATTCAATGAAATTCCTTGAGCGCTTGTTCCGTCGTCAGGGACGCATGGCGCGGATCCCAGATCTCGGTGCGGGCCGCGGACCACTTGAGCTCCCGCGCCTCCGCGCCGCGCAGAACGCGCGCCTTGCCCTCGATCGTGTGGCTGGTGATGCGGCCGGAAAACTCGTAACGGGCTCCGCCCACCGCCACGGTGAATGCGATGTCGTCGCCGGCGAGCCTGGCGTTTTCCACGCGGACAGTGCTTCCACCCGTCGTGAGCGTGCCGTCGATCGCCTGGAAATTCTGCTGGAGCGAGAGCCCGAACTCGCCCGGCCTGTCCTGAGCCCCGCCGAAGGGCTTGCCGTTTCCCGCGAGCCGCCAGACCCAGCGCCCGGCGGCGCGGCCCGGCACCATCCAGTAGAAGATCTTGCTGCGCTGGGAAACGCCGACCGGCTTGCCGGGGGCGTCCAGCTCCGTCTGATAGTCGGGCCGCCACTCGCCCATGCCGTAGTCGTGGGACACGATGCGCGTGCCCGGCTTCAGCGTCGCGAGGAGCCGCGTGCGGATCATCAGGTTCACTTCCGGCAGGAGGTAGATGCTCATGACGGTGGCGGCGCTGACGTCGGTCTCGTGGAGGTCGCGCTGGTAGAACACCGCCCGGTTTGCAACGCCCGCCTGGCGCGCGTTGCGATTGGCGAGCGCGACCAGCTTGCGATCGAGGTCGACGCCGAAGCCGCGCGCGCCGTATTTCTTCGCCGCCGTGATCACCATGCGCCCGTCGCCCGAGCCGAGGTCGATGACGTAATCGCCGGGGCCGACCTTGGCGATCTCAAGCATCGCGTCCACCACGTTCTGCGGCGTCTGCACGTACGGGGTATCGCCCCAGTCCTGCGCAGCCGCCGGGACCGCTGCGAGGCACGCGAGGACGCATGCGCGGCCGAGGCGCACTGCGGCACCCGTGGCTGAAGCGCGCTGATTCACCTAATGGACCGCGCTGTGCGCGGAGTAACGGACGCGGGGCTCAAGCTCGCGCAGATCCGTCGAGGTCGTTGTCTTGCGCTGCGCGTTCCATTCGTGCTGCCCCTGCAGGCGCGCGCCCGACAGCCGCGCCGAGCCGGTGACGGCCTCGCCCGCGACCCTGCCGCTGAACTCGTGCTTCACCGGCGCGCCGTTCACTTCAGCAGTGAACGAGAAACGGATCGCGTCGCCGCGCAGGCGCGCGTTCTGAAGCTTGACCGTGCGGCCGCCGACCACGGCCGAGCCCGAGATCACCTGGTATCTTTGCTCCAGCGTCACCTCGTAGGCGAGCGGCTTGCTCGAGACCGGCAGCTCCCACCGCCACACCCCGGCAACGCGGGCCGGCACGACCCAGAAGTAGATGTCGCTTTGCCCGCCGGCGCCCCCGTACTTGTCCTGGGCGTCCATCTTGATATGGGTGTCCGGCTTCCAGTCGCCCATGTCGAAATCGTGCGAGACGAGGCGCGTGCCGGGCCTGAGCTCGAGCAGCTTCGGCCGCAGCTCGATGTTGACCTGGGGCAGCAGATACATGGTGATGACCGTGGCGTCGGCGAGGTTCGTCTCGAACAGGTTGCGCTGGTAGAAGGCGACCTTCCCGGCGACGCCCGCCCGCCGCGCGTTCTCGGTGCTTTCCCGGATGCGCTCGGGATTCAAATCCACGCCGAATCCGCGCGTCCCGTATTTCTTCGCCGCGGTGACCACGATGCGGCCGTCCCCGGAGCCGAGGTCGATCAGATAGTCGTGCGGCCCGACCTTGGCGATTTCCAGCATGCGCTCCACCACGTCCTGCGGGGTCGGAACGTACGGCACCCTGGGCTCGAGCGCGCGCGCCGGCGACAGCGAGAGCGCCGCCAGCGCCGCGACGTGAACTGCGAAGCGGGCGGCGGCCGGGACCTCGTGCCAGCGCGGCGGGAGCGGCATCTGTGGTTAAATTCCGATCTGATGCCGGGGCCAGCCGGCGATTCCGGAAAGGCCCGGATTATACCCGACTCAAGCGATCGCCATGATCCTCTACGCCATCCTCTTTCTGTCCGGCGCCTCCGTGCTCGCGCTGGAGCTCCTCGCCTCGCGCATCATGACGCCCTATTTCGGCGTCAGCCTTTATATCTGGACCGGGATTCTCTCGATCACGCTGGTCGCGCTCGCGCTCGGCTACTGGGCGGGGGGCCGCTTCGCCGCCGGCCGCCGCGCCACCGGCAATCTCCCGCGGCTTACTCTGCTCTTCGCAGTGATGCCGGCCATCGCCTCCCTCGCCATCGCCGCAGCCTGTCTCGCCTATCCCTGGCTTTTCCCAAAGCTCGCCGGCGCGGATCTCGTGCTGGGCGCGTTCGTGGCGTGCCTGATTCTGCTGTTCGTGCCGCTCTTCGCGGCCTCGGCGATGAACCCCCTGCTGGTGGCCATCCTCATGACGCGCGGCGGCGGGCGTGCGGCCGATGCCGGCGCCGGCAAGGTATTCTTCGTCAGCACCCTCGGCTCGGTCGCGGGCGTGCTCGCCACCGGGTTCGGACTGATCCACTACCTGAACAACTTTTCTGCGACGCTGGCGGTGGCTCTACTGATGGCGTTGCTCCCGCTCGCCGTTGCGGCGCGACCGCCCGCGCCGCTCGCCGGGCGCGTCCAACTGGGGCTCGCCGGCGTCGCAGCGACGCTCGTCGCGGGGCTGATGCTGTGGCAGGCCGACGCCTACACTGGACGCATGTGGCCCGCGGTCTACGGCGGCAAGGTCTGGCGGGTCGAGGCGAGCTTCCGCTCGCTCTTCGGTACGGTGAAGATCCTGCGCAGCGATCCCGACGACAGCGGCCGCTACTCCCGCATCTACTTCCAGGACGGGCTGGTGCAGAACACCGTCGCCTCCGACGGCCGCTCGCTGTCGTTCTACACCTACGCGCTGGAGGCCCTCGCCTATGCCTATCGGCCCCGCATCGGCTCGGCGCTGGTGCTTGGCCTCGGCGCGGGCATCGTGCCGATGCGGCTTGCCAGAAACGGGGTGGAGGTCGAAACGGTCGAAATCGATCCCGCCTCGCTCGCGGCCGCCACCCGCTACTTCGGCTTCGACCCCGCGCGCGTTCGCGTGCATCTCGCCGATGCACGCACCCAGCTCAAGCGCTGCAGCCGTGCGCACGACCTGATCGTCGTGGACATGTTCCACGGCGACGGCACCCCGGACTACCTCGTCACGCGCGATTTCTTCGCCGACTTGAAGCGCTGCCTCGCACCCGACGGCATCGCGGTCTTCAACACCTTTGCCGACCTCGAGCACCCGGTCGCCTACGCGCATCTCCTCGCCACCCTGCGCGAGGAGTTGCCGCACATGGTGCTCTACCGGCCGAACTGGCTGGGAATAGCGCACATCAACAGCTTCATCGTCGCCGGCACGCGCCCGCTGCCCGCGCCGCAGCAGATCCTGCTCGATTACGTGCCGTTGCAGCACACTGCGGCGCTCGACGCCATGCTCGAGCAGCCGATGACGCTCGACCTCGGGCTCCTGCGCGACGGCGAGATCGTGACCGACGCCCGCAACCGGGCGCTGCTCGACATCGCCGAGAGCCAGATCGTCTACCGCCGCGCGGTGGTGCAGTCGCTCCCAGCGGCTTTCCTGGTCAACTGACCGGCAAACTCCCCTCCTGCCAGAGGAGGGGTGGCTGCGAAGCAGACGGGGTGGTGGGAGAGAGAGGATCTGCCCCGAGCCGCCGAGCGCCCGACCCGATGCAGCGGGTCGGGACGGACGGATTGAGGTGGGGGTGCAGTCCCCTGCCAGGCCCTGGTGACTTTCTTTGCCCCCCCAAAGAAAGTCACCAAAGAAAGGGGGATCCCCGGTTCGCCGAGGAAAATCAGAGACTGACCTGACACCGAGTCTGTCCCTGATTTTCCTTTCCCTGCGCTACTCGATCGGCCCGGCGGTCTGCGCAACTCGTGCACGGTCTCGATTCTTGTCAGCGACATAGGGCGTGAGATCTCGGGTGCGAAGCCTCGGTACACGAGACTCGCCCAGTGCTCGCCGACGACCCCCTGCCTGATCTGCGTTGCTCGGCGGCGAACAGGGGCCCCAAATTCAAATCCCGGATGACCGTCGCTGCCTACGTCGACGGTGTCCGCTATCGACCCCTAGCGGTCGTTTCCGTCAGTGCGGAAGAGCCGGGCGCCGGGCACTACGTCAACGTGAAAGAAACAAGATGCGAGGTCGCTTCCGCCTTCCCCTGCAACGACCGGCGTCGGCCCGATGTCGCTAGCGTATCAGTGGCTATGCTCTAGCCACCCGCAGCGATCAAACCTGCCTTGGCCATAGATTCCACGATCACGTCGACGAAGGCGCGCACCTCCCTCTCGATGTTCGAGGTCTCGGTGGTGCGCGTGCGGGCTACCCAGTCGATGCGGTCCGCGTTCAAGTCCGTGAGCGAGGTTTGCGCGAGGTATACGTTGTAGGCGCGCACGTCAGTGCGCACCGGGTATGCCATGCCCGAGTAGTAGCTATACCAGCCTCGATAGCCATGGGCTCCGCCCCACCACATCGGGTCCTGCGTGACCACGACCTCTCGGCTCTGGCCGATCACTGCGGTCGACAGGAGGTAACGCGCGCCCACCTTGCGCGCGGCCGCCGCCAGGCGCTCGGGCGCATCGGTGTCGAGGCTGCCGGGCTCCGACGCATAGCTCTGCGTGGCCCTGACGCCGCGCGCGACGAGCTTGGCTACCATCTCGTCCTCGTATACACGTCGCACTGTGTCGTCGTGCGCCACGCCGACCACCAGCACCGGCGCATCGATGCGCTTGCCGGCGAATTCGGAGCTTGTCCAGGTGCCGTCGAGCGTAGTCGAGGCGCAGCCGGCAAGATTCGCGATCATCGCAATCGCGGTGATGACGCCGGTCAGTCGAGCAGGACCCATGACATACCTACCGTTCGGATACGGGCACTCTGGGACAATTGGCGCATGGGAGCCCTCTGCGACTTTGTTTTCCGCTCGACGGCCGAATAGGCGCCTCTCACAGGGAAGGAGCCTGCGACACCAAATGTACACCCTCCAACTCGCGGGAGGATCGTCCGGAATTGGCCGTTAGGGGCCCCTGTTCGCCGCCGAGCAGCGCAGGGATACCGCGCGAGGAAACGAGCGGCGGCGGCGAGCCGGGGATTCCCTTTTCTTTGGTGACTTACTTTGGGGGAGCAAAGAAAGTCACCAGCCCTTCAGGGCTGCACCCCTAGAGGCGCGTGGCGGTCCACTTCGCCGCGCCCTTCCCGCCCGCGAGCTCGACCGTGCCTTCCATGGTGTTGCCGGAGATGCGCCCCCTGAAGCGGTGACGGTCGCCGCCGGAAGGGAATGCGAAGGATATGTCCTCACCCAGCAAATGCGACTGCGTGAGCCGGACGCCCTTGGCGCCGCCACCGGAGACCGTGCCTTCCAGGCTCTGGTAGTTTTGCTTGAGCGTGAGATCGTATTGCTCGGGGACCGGCGCGGTGAGGCGCAGCTGCCAGCGTCCTGCCACGCTGGCGGGAACGACCCAGAGATAGACGGTCGCCCGCGGGACGCCATTCACCTTTTCCTTCTCGGGGACGTCCCAGGAGTACTGGTCGTCGGGGCGCCACTCGTCCCCGAAGTGATAGTCGTGCGACACGACCCGTGTCCCGGGCTTCAACTCGCTGAAGATCTTGCCCCGCAGGTCCGTCATCATGCCAGGCAGCAGGTAGAGCGTCACCACGGTCGCCTTGCTGATGTCGGCCTTGAACACGTCCATTACGTAGAAACTTGCACGATCGGCCACGCCGCGTTTCTTCGCCTCGCTGTTGGAAAGCTGGACGAGCTCGGGATCGATGTCCACCCCGAATCCCCGCGCCTTGAGGCGCGTCGCCGCCGTCAGCACGATGATCCCGTCACCCGAGCCGAGGTCGACCACGAAATCATCCGCGCCGACCCTGCCCATGCGCAGCATCTCGTCCACCACGATCTGCGGAGTGGGCACGTACGGCCCGCCGGTGCGCTGGAGCTCGATGTCGGCGGCCGCTGCAATCCGCGCGAGCGGCAACGTGCCGAGCGCAATCAGAACTCGCCGCCGGTTCTCCAGAAAATTCCGCTTCATATCGTCCTCTTGGTTCTCTTGGCGTCCTGGCAGTTCAATTTACTGCACTCGCGTGGCGCTCCAGCGTACCGTCGCCGATCCAGCCCCGGCGCGCGCCTCACCGGTGATTCTCCCGTCCCGGACGGTGCCGGTATAGGTCTCGAGCCGCCCGTCCGCCCCCGGCGCGCTGAAGCGGATGCGCGCGCCGTCGATCCTGGCGTCGCGCACTATCATCACCTGGGCGTCGCGCACGAGACGGCCTTCGAGCTGCTGGTAGCGCTGTTTGACCTCCAGGCGGAACGGCACGCCGCGCGCGCCGTCCACGTTGCCGACCCAGGCGCCCTCCACGGCAGCGGGCACCGTCCACAGGTGCACGGTCGAGGTCCAGCTGCCCGAGATTTCGTATTTTTCCGGGGTTTGCACGTCCACGCTGCGATCCGGCTTCCATTCGCCGAGATCGAAATCGTGCGACACGATGCGCGCGCCTGGCCTGAGCTCCTTCACGAGCTTCGGCCGCAACCGCTCCATCATGCCCGGCAGCAGGTAGAGCGTGAGCACGGTCGCGCGGCTGAGATCGGCGGTGAGCACGTCCTGCCGGAGGAACTGCACGCGGTCCGCGACGCCGAGCCGCTGCGCCGAGGCGTTGGCGAGGTCGACCAGCTCGCCGTCGATATCCACGCCCATGCCGCTCGCCTTGTGGCGCGTCGCTCCCGTCAGCACGATGCGCCCGTCGCCCGAGCCGAGGTCGACGACAAAATCACCCGGCCCGACTTTGGCGATTTCGAGCATGGCGTCCACCACGGCCTGGGGCGTGGGCACGTACGGCCCGCCGTCCTTGACGTCGCTCGCAAGGGCAACCGCCGCGCAGAGCGCCAGTATGCCCAACGCCGGCCGAGCCAGGTATTTCATGGCGCGAATGCTACAACAACTTTGGAACCGCGGGACCGGTGACTGAAAGAACTCACAGTCCGGGACGGGAATTCCAGAATGTGTCGCCCCGTAACGACGGACAAGCAGTTGCGACTTGATTCTACTGAGTTCCCGTCTTGCGGCAGAGACGGCTCGCCGCGCGACTGGTCACCGGCCGTCAGCCGCAGGTCACTCGTTTTCGAGGCCTACGGTCGACCGCCAGTCCTTGCCCTTGAAGACGAGCGGCTTGAGGGCGAACAGGAACATGATCAGCCCGAGCGCCAGCATCGTGGTGGCGATCGGGCGCTCGAGGAAGATGCCGTAGTCGCCCGCGCTCATCGCGAGCGACTGCCGCAGGGACAGCTCGATCATCGGGGCCAGCACCAGACCCAGCGCAACGGGCGCGAGATCGTAGCGGAACTTGCGCAAGACGTAGCCGATCGCGCCCATCGCGAGCAGGATCCACACGTCGATCAGGTTATTGGCCACGGAATAGGTGCCGAGGATGCAGAAGCACAGGATGCACGGGTAGAGATAGCTGTAGGGGATGCGCAGCAGGTTGACGAACAACCCGACCATTGGCAGGTTCAGGATGAGCAGCACCACGTTGCCCACGTACATGCTGGCCACGAACCCCCAGAACAGCTCCGGCTGCTGCTGGATCAGCATCGGCCCCGGCAGCACGCCGTGCACCATGATGGCCGCGATCATCACCGCGGTGACGGGGCTCGTCGGGATCCCGAGCGCGAGCATCGGCACGAACGCGCCGCTCGCCGCGGCATTGTTCGCGGACTCGGGGCCGGCCACGCCCTCGATCGCGCCCTTCCCGAAGCGCTCCGGATGCTTCGATATGCGGCGCTCGATGCCGTAGGACACGAAGGAGGAGATGATATGCGCCGAGCCGGGGATGATGCCGATCAGGAAGCCGAGCAGGCTGCCGCGCGCAATCGGGCCCGCCGACAGCCGGAACTCTTCGCGCGAGGGGATCAGGTCACGCAGCTTCGGCCGCTGCACGTCGGGCGCCGTTACCCCGCCTGCCGTCAACAGTATTTCGGATACGCCGAAAAGTCCCACCGCCACCGGCACGATGCCGACGCCGTCTCCGAGCTCGACGATGCCGAAACTGAAGCGGGTGTAGCCGCTCATGATGTCGATGCCGATCATGCCGATCAGCAGGCCGAGCCCCGCCATGGCGAGCGTCTTCAGCATCGAGCCGCCGCTCATGTAGGCAAGTATGAACAGGCCCATCAACAGCAGCGCCGTATACTCCGGCGGCCCGAAACGCAGCGCAAACGCGGCAAGAGTAGGCGCGAGCAGCATGAGCCCGATCACGCCGAGCGTCCCGGCAATGAACGAGCCGATCGCGGCGATGGCCAGCGCCGGACCGGCGCGGCCGTTCTGTGTCATGGCGTAGCCGTCGATGCAGGTCATCACCGAGGCGGCCTCCCCGGGAATTCGCATCAGGATCGAGGTCGTGGAGCCGCCATACATCGCACCGTAGTAGACGCCGGAGAGCAGCACGATGGCGATGATCGGGTTCAGCCCGAAGGTTGCGGGCAGCAGCAGGCTGATGCCGGCGAGCGGCCCGAGGCCGGGCATCATGCCAACCAGCGTGCCGATCACGCAGCCGACGAACGCGTAGACCAGGATCGAGGGCTGCAGTGCGACCGAAAAGCCCAGCAGCAGGTCGTTGAACGTTTCAACCATCGATCAGCGACGCCTGACGACTGTTGACAGTCAGAAGCCCCACGGGCTCCGGGGAAGCGGCACGTGCAGCAGGTCGCCCACCACGTAGAACGAGGCAAAGCTGAAGCCGAGCGCCACCAGCACCACCGGCACCGGCCGCTTGCGCTCGAGCACGCCCAGCAGGAAAACGAGGAGCGCGATCACGGTGAGCCGGTAGCCGATCCGCTCCAGCGCGAACGCCGCGAATCCGCACGCGACGAGTATCACGATCGCGCGGATGGCCTCCGGCCATTTCATCGCGGCAAGCGGCGTCGAGCGCGCGCCCCACAGCGCGATCAGCAACCCCATGGCGCCGAGAAAGATCACGAGGAGCAGCGGCATGTAGCCGGGCCCGGGCTCCTGGAGGGTCCCGACCGGATATACGCGGTTCTCCCACCCCACGTAAAGGGCAAGCGCGACGAGCATCAGCCCGGAGAACTGATCGCTGCGCAGCCCGCCGCGCACCGGCTCCCGCTGGGGTTCGCCCATCTTCTATTTCTTGGCGTCGACCTTGCCCACGCGCCGGACCGTGCGCACGAGACGCTCGGCATCGCGGTCCCAGAAACCGCGGAACTCGGGCGCATCGAGGTAGTTGATGGGCGTTTCGAGCTTGGCCATGACCGCCTTGAACCCCGAGTCCTGGACACCTTTGGCCGCGGCAGCGCGCAGCGCCTTGATCGCCGCCTCCGGCGTTCCGCTCGGTACCATCAACCCGGCCCAGATGTAGAACTCAACGTCCTTGTAGCCGAGCTCCTTCCACGTCGGCAGCTTCGGCAGCGCGGCGAGCCGCTTGTCGCCCCAGCTGGCGAGCGCGCGCAGCTTGCCCGCCCGCAGGTGGCCGATCGCCGCCGCGGGTCCCGAGGAGAGCGCGTACACGTGTCCGCCAAGCAGCGCGCTGACCGCGGGCCCACCTCCGGAGAACGGCACGTGCCGCAGTTTGATGCCGGCAGATTGGACCACCATCTCCATCGCGATGTGCAAGGTGCCGTATAGACCGGACGAGGAGAACGCGATCTCGTTGGGATTCTTTTTCGCGAGCGCGATGAACTCCTTGGCCGATCTGGCCGGCAGCGATGGATGCACGACGAGGATGGTCGGGTCGGCGGAGATCAGCGCGATCGGCACGAGCTGGTCCAGCGTATAGGCCGGCTTGAGGTTGAACAGGTGGTCCACCTCCGGGAAGATCGAGACGCTGGAGAGTGCGATCAACATGGTGTAGCCGTCGGCCTTGGAGTTGGCCGCGGCCGCATAGCCGACCTTTCCGCCGGCGCCCGCGCGGTTGACCGGCGCGATCGGCTGCTTCAGCACCTTTTCCATCGCGGCGGCAATGGGCCGGCCGGTCAGGTCGGCCACGCCTCCGGGCGGGAACGGAACGATCATGGTGACCGGGCGGCTCGGATAGGAATCCTGTGCCGCCGCTGCGCTGGCGAAGACCGCCAGCAGGATAACGCCGGATATGCGGGTGTTCATGAGACGTCCTCCTCTCTTGTTGTCACTTCGCCTATTGCTTGCCGATGCTGTGCACGGCCCGCGCGACGCGCTCCGCGTCCTTGTCCCACCACGCCTTGAATTCGTCGGCGTCCTGGTACGCGATCGGCGTGCGTACCTTCTCGAAACCTTTCCTCACGTCCGGGTCCTGGACCGCCTGCCGCACTGCGCCGCGCAGCGTCTGGAACACGTTGCCCGGAACATTGCGCTGCGCGAACATGCCCGCCCACAGGTAGTACTCGATATCGTAGCCCTGCTCCTTGAAAGTCGGAATTTCGGGAAAATCGGCGAGCCGCTGGGCGCCCCAGGTGGCAAATGCCTTGATCTTGCCCGCCTTGAGATGCGGAAACGCGATCGCCGGCGGGCAGGCCCAGGTCACCGCATGGCCTCCAAGCACCGCGGTCATCGCCGGCGCGCCTCCGGTCGTAGGCAGATGGCGCATCTGGAGACCCGCGGCCTGCAGGAACATCGCGAACGGCACGTGGGATGCGCCGTAGGGTCCCGACGAGGAGAAAATCATGTCCTTGGAGCGCTTCTTTGCGAGCGCCACGAACTCCTTGAGATTTTTCGCCGGCACCGAGGGATGCACGACCATGATCGGGGGATCCGCGTTGATGCGGGCGATCCCGACGAACTGGTCCCGGGTGAACACCGTCGGCCGGCCGAAGAGCTTGTCCACCTCCGGCAGCGAGGAGATGCTGACGAGGTGCGTGAGCAGCGTGTAGCCGTCCGGCGCCGCCGTCGCGGCGGCATGCGCACCGGTGGTGCCGGCCGCGCCCGGCCGGTTCTGGATCACGATCGGCTGCTTGAGCGCGCGCTCCAGCCCCGGGGCCAGGGTGCGCGAGGTGATGTCGGCGATGCCGCCCGGCGGGAACGGCACGATGATCGTAATGGAACGCGACGGGTATTTGTCCTGCGCCACCACCGCCTGCGGCAGCAGCGCGGCGAGCAGCATGAGCGCGAAACCCAGCGATCTCATGATTCCCTCCTCTTCTCGTTATATCCGCATTCTACAGTCGAATGCGACGCTTGTGCGCCCACCGTGCGTCGCGCGGCCGGAGGCGGCTAACCGACGGGGTTCTCCAGCGTGCCGATGGGCTCGATCGTGATCGCCACCGTATCGCCCTTCCTCAGGTACTTCGGCGGGTTGAAGCCGATGCCGACGCCGGCGCAGGTGCCGGTGGCGATGAGATCGCCGGGCTCCAGCAGCATCACGCGCGAGATCGTCTCGATCAGCGTCGGGATGTCGAAGATCAGCTGGCTCACGTGCGCATCCTGGCGCAGCTCGCCGTTGACTTTCGTCGTGAGATGCATCCGGCCGACGTCCTTCACCTCGTCCGCGGTCAGGATGCACGGCCCCATCGGGCAGTAGCCGTCCAGGCTCTTGCCGAGGAACCACTGGCGGTGCCGGTTCTGGAGCGTGCGCGCCGAGACGTCGTTCACGATGGTGTAGCCGTAGACGTGGTCATACGCATCATCCCTGGTGATTCTCCGCCCGCCCGCGCCGATCACCACCGCGAGCTCGCCTTCGTAATCGGTCGAGTCGGTGTAGTCATTGGCGCTGGGAATGGGCTCCGCGGGACCGATCACCGAGTTCGGCCACTTGGTGAAGATGATCGGGACCTCCGGCACCACCTCCTTGCCGGTCGCGTCGACCCCGCTCGACTGGAATTCCTGCGCATGATCGTGATAATTCTTGCCGACGCACAGGATGTTCTTCGCCGGCCGCGGAATCGGAGCGAGGAGCTTGACGCTTTCCGCCGGCATGCGGCCCTCGCCGCTCCTCACCGCGCGCCGGGCGCGGGCGAGCCCGCTCTTGCCAAGCGCAATGAATGCCGTCATCTCGCGCGGCAGCCGGGTACCCACGGACAGATCGACGATCGTGCCGGCGCCCGGGTCATGCACGCCGATCCGCGCACCCTTGCCGTCGGAAAAGGTCACCAGGCGCATTTCCACCCCCTGAAATATCGAGCGCCAGTATCCAGTGCGGCACCGGACAGGTCAACCGCCGCCGCGCCCCCTGATGCGGCCAAATTTTGAGGTATGCTCCGGCCTTCTTCCAAGGTCACGCCGCGAGGTGAGGTCCATGAATGCGAGCGACGCAATGCAAACCAGCCGCCGCCGGATGCTGCAGTCCGTCGCAATCCTGCTGTTGTGCGCGCCGTGTTTCGGAGCATGGGCGGCGGACGCCGGCAAAGGACTCAAGATCGGCGTCATCGGCTCGGGTCGAGTCGGCGGGACGGTGGGAACGCTGTGGGTCAAGGCGGGGCACGAGGTCATGTTTTCATCGCTCGATCTCGAGCATGACCGCAAGCTTGCTGCAGGCATCGGTCCCGGCGCGCGCGCGGGCACGCCCAAGGAAGCCGCGGCGTTCGGCGAAGTGCTGTTCTTCGCGGTGCCCTACTCTGCGCTGCCCGGGCTCGGGCGCGACCTCTCGGCCGAGATCAAAGGCAAGGTCGCGCTCGACGCCAGCAACCCCATTCCCCGCCGCGATGGGGACATGGCGAAGGACGCGCTCGCCAAGGGTGCTGGCATCGCCTCGGCGGAATTCCTGGCCGGGGCGCGGATCGTGCGCGCCTACAACGAAGTGAGCTACGTCCGCATGCGCGAGGACGCGCATCGTGCCGGGGAACGCCTCGGCATCCCGCTCGCCGGCGACGATGCGGACGCGGTGAAGACCGCCGTCCGTCTGGTGCGGGACGCCGGGCATGAGCCGGTGGTCGTCGGTGGACTCGCGCGCGCCCGGGAGTTTGATTTCGGCACGGCCGTCTTCGGCCGGCCGATGACCGCCGCAGAGCTGCGCCAGGCGCTGGGCCTCAAACCCTGATGCCTGACGACCGGCTGCAGCGCTGGCTGGCGCGCGTGGTAGCGGTGCGCCCGGGAGAAGCGCGGGCGCTGCTCTGGTCGTTCGCGTATTTCTTCTGCCTGCTCGCCGGCTACTACGTGCTGCGCCCGCTGCGCGACGAGATGGGCATCGCGGGCGGCGTGCGCAATCTGCCCTGGCTGTTCACCGCCACTTTCTTCGTGATGCTCGCCGTGGTGCCGGTATACGGCGCCGTGGTCGCGAAGCTCCCGCGCCGGCGCTTCATACCGCTCGTCTACCATTTCTTCGTCGCCAACATCGCGATCTTCTGGCTGCTGCTCGCGCTCGACATCGGCACCGTCCACGTCGCGCGCGTGTTCTTCGTCTGGATCAGCGTGTTCAACCTGTTCGCGGTCTCCGTGTTCTGGTCGTTCATGGCCGACCTCTACGCCTCCGAGCAGGGCAAGCGGCTGTTCGGCTTCATCGCCGCCGGCGGCTCGGCCGGCGCGCTGCTGGGACCGGCGATAACGGTCGGGCTTGCGGTGCCGCTCGGACACGTGAACCTTCTGATCATCGCCGCTTTGCTACTCGAGGCCGCGGTACTGTGCGCGGCGCGCCTCGAGGCCGCCGCGTCGGCTCTGAAAATGCAGGCGCCCGTGGTTGCCGCGCCCGCACGGCAGCCGGAAACCGCGGCAATGGGCGGCGGCTGGCTCGCCGGCATCACCCTCGTGCTGCGCTCGCGCTACCTCGCCGGCATCGCGTTCTGGGTCGCGCTGCTCTCCCTCGCTGGGACGTTCCTCTATTTCCAGCAGGCGAACATCGTGGCCGCTGCATCCGACGACCCCGCGGTGCGCACGCGCATCTTCGCCAC
>Ga0210102_1000056_pt1 | contig 31293 bp, 30 predicted proteins | sample RushOxbow_ThreeS_4_FD_185563 | JGI IMG/M metagenome (GOLD analysis project Ga0210102, IMG submission 185563) | Wetland microbial communities from San Francisco Bay, California, USA, that impact long-term carbon sequestration -... | ecosystem: Environmental > Aquatic > Marine > Wetlands ...
CGTGCTCCTCACCGGCCGCACCGGCGACACCGGCGCGCACGATTTCATCGACGTGCTCGGCGACCTCGGCCTGCTGGGGCGCGCTCAGGCGGTGGGCCGCGTCGTGCACGGGTTCGGCGTCGCAGTGCTGATCGCGTCGTTTGCGTGGGCTGCGGCGGTGGTCTGGAAGCAGTATGGCCTCAAGAAATAATATGGGGACGGAGCCCGGTTTCCTTCCGCGGAAACCGGGCTCCGTCCCCATGTCCTCCCTTTACGTGGTTTTCCTGCTCTGCTCCTTTCCGGCAGTTGCGGCTAGAGACTGCGTGCATTGCCCGGAGATGGTAGTCATCCCGGCCGGGCAGTTCGTGATGGGGGCGGCGCCGGGGGAGGAGGAGCGCACGAATCTGGCCGACGAATTTCGTAATCGCAGCCAGCCGCAGCGCAGCGTGAGCGTAAAGCAGTTTTCCGCGGGGAAGTTCGAGGTCACGCTGGGGGAGTACCGGGTGTTCGCGGAGGCGACCGGCGGGGCGGGCGAGGGGTGTTTCGTCTGGCGCGGGGCCGCGTTCGAGATGGACCCCGCGAAAAGCTGGCGCGATCCCGGCTTTGCCCAGGATGATGCGCACCCCGTGACCTGTGTCAGCTGGGAAGATGCCAGTGCATATGTGATGTGGCTCAGTCGACAGACCGGCAGAAAGTACCGCTTGCTGACTGAAGCCGAGTGGGAATACGCCGCGAGAGCAGGCACCACGACGACGCGGTATTGGGGCGACGACGCAGACTTATCCTGCGACTATGCCAATGGGGCCGATCGCTCGACGGCGGCACGGGTGCCGGGCACGGAGACCTGGCATGTCGCCCATTGCGATGACCGGCATGCCTACACGGCTCCCGTGGGAAGCTATCGCCCCAATGCGTTCGGCCTCTACGATGTGCTGGGAAACGTCGAGGAATGGACTCAGGACTGTTGGAACGGCGACTACCGCGGCGCACCTACCGATGGCAGCGCAGTGGTTGCCGGCGATTGCTCGCTGCGCGCGGTGCGCGGCGGCGCCTGGGATGACGTGCCCGTAGGCGTGCCCGCGGCGTATCGAGTGGGGAGTCCTACGACGATCAGGGTGTACCGTCGGGGATTCCGCGTCGCCGCGGAGATCAAATGATTTGGGGACGGAGCCCTATTTCCGCGCCATGACTAGATGATTACGGACGTTCACTCTCCACGGAAATAGGGCTCCGTCCCCAATCCAGAAGGAAACCGGGCTCCGTCCCCATGTATTCTCCGAAGCGTTGATGAAGGCGCTCGGTTGAACGCGCGAGGAAAAATCGAGTCTCATCTCGGACTTGATCATGCGGGAGCGGGCGAGCTACCCTCATGCTATTTGCTACAAATAACGAGGAGGAAGGTCGGATGCACGGAATCAGGAATTCCATTCTCGACACGGTCGGCAACACGCCGGTCGTGCGGATCAACAACATCGCGCCGGCGGGCGTCGAGCTCTTCGCGAAGCTCGAAGCGTTCAATCCCCTGGGCTCGGTCAAGGACCGGCTTGCGCTCGGCGTGATCGAGGCTGGCGAGCGCGACGGCTCGCTCAAGCCCGGGCAGACGGTCGTCGAGGCGACGAGCGGCAACACCGGCATCGGGCTGGCGATGGTGTGCGCGCAGAAGGGCTATCCGCTGGTGGTGACGATGGCGGAGAACTTCAGCATCGAGCGGCGCAAGCTCATGCGCTTTCTCGGCGCCAAGGTGGTCCTCACGCCCGCCGCCGAGAAAGGCAGCGGCATGCTGGCCAAGGCGCGGGAGCTCGCGGAGAAACACGGCTGGTTTCTGTGCCACCAGTTCGAGAACGAGGCAAACGCGGACATGCACAGCCGCACGACGGCGGAGGAAATCCTTTCCGATTTCGGCGCGAAAGGCCTCGACTACTGGGTGACGGGGGCCGGCACCGGCGGGACGTTGAAGGGCGTCGCGCGGGTGCTCAGGGCGCGCAGTCCCGCGACGCGCGTGGTCGTGTGCGAGCCGGACAATTCGCCCCTGATCGCAAGCGGCTTCAATCAATCCTATCTGGAGGACGGGAGCCCCGCGGCGAGCTATCCCGGATTCCGTCCCCACCTCATGCAGGGATGGACGCCCGACTTCATTCCCAAGCTCGCGCATGACGCCAAGCAGGCGGGCCTGATCGATCAATTCGTGCCCATCAATGGCGCCGACGCGCTCAAATGCGCGCGCGACCTCGCGCAGAAGGAGGGCATCTTCTGCGGCATTACCGCGGGCGCGACGTTTGCCGGCGCGCTCGAGATCGCGAAGACCGCGAAGAAGGGCGCGAAGATCCTGGCGATGCTGCCCGACACGGGCGAGCGCTATCTCTCGACGCCGCTCTTCGAGGGCATCGCCGAGTCGATGACGGAGGAGGAGCTCGCCATCTCCGCCTCGACCCCGCGCTATCGCTTCGACGTGAAATCGGCCCCCGCGCCGAGCCCGGCCGCGGCGCCCGAGCAGGCAAAGCCCGAAGCGCTCGCCTTCGTCGAGAAGTTAGTGAGCGACAAGTCGCAGCCGGTGGTGATGTTCGCGCTCGAATGGTGCGAATTCTGCTGGTCGGTGCGGCGCATGATGAAAGAGTTCGGAATTGCCTACCGCTCGATCGACCTCGACTCGGTCGAGTACCAGAAGGACAACCGCGGCGGCGACATCCGTGTCGCGCTGCGCCAGAAGATCGGCTCGCCGACCATTCCGCAGATTTTCGTGGGCGGGGAATATATCGGCGGCTGCTCCGAGACCTTCGATGCCTTCAACGCGGGGCGCCTGCAGAAGCTGCTGGAAGCGAACGGCGTCGCCTACGACCGGGCCAAGAAAGCCGACGCCTACAGCTTCTTGCCGAAGTGGCTGCATCCGCGGTGAGCAGGGGGAAGCGAAAGCAGCCGGCGGGCGATGCACTCGAGCGGGCGGCGGCCTACGGACAGCGCTTCCGCGGCGCGAGCCGCCCCCTGCATCCGAGCGCCGATGCGTCCGCGCTGCGGCGGCTGTTCGATGTCGGTCTGCCCGAGGCCGGGCGCGAGCCGGCTGCGGTGCTCGAGGACCTGATCGCCGCGGCCGAGCCCGGTCTCGTCGGCAACACCGATCCGCGCTTCTTCGCCTGGGTCATGGGCAGCTCCCACCCGGCGGGCGTTGCCGCCGACTGGCTCACCTCGATCTGGGGCCAGAACGCGGCGCTCTACCAGACCTCCCCCGCCGCCGCCATTGCCGAGGAAGTGACGGCGACATGGCTGCTCGAGCTGCTCGACCTGCCGCGCGCGAGCTCGATCGGGTTCACCACCGGGGCGACCATGGCCGCCTTCATCTGCCTGGCCGCGGCGCGCGGCGAAGTGCTGCGGCGGGCGGGACACGATTTCGATGCCGACGGCCTGCAGGGCGCGCCGGGCGTTGCCGTCCTCGTGAGCGAGGACGCGCATGCGTCCAACTTCGCCGCCCTGCGTTTTCTCGGCTTTGGCGCGCGCAACATCACGCGCCTGCCCGCTGACAGCGAGGGCATGCTCGACGTCGCGGCGCTTGCCGCCGCGCTCGCCGCAAGCCGCGGCCCGGTAATCGTCGTCTGCCAGGCGGGCCAGATCAATACCGGCGCATTTGACCGCTTCGACGCCATCGCCGATCTCGCCGCCGCGCGCGGCGCCTGGCTCCACGTTGACGGCGCCTTCGGCCTGTGGGCCCGCGCCGTGCCCGAACTCAAGGCGCTCGCGTCCGGGGCCGAGCGCGCCGACTCCTGGGCAGTCGACGGGCACAAATGGCTGCAAATGCCCTACGACTCGGGCTTCGCGATCGTACGCGATGCCGACGCGCATCGCCGCGCGATGGATATCTCGGCGAGCTATCTCTCAGAGAGCCCGCGCGACGGGCGCAACCCCACCCACTACAACCCGGAGCTGTCGCGGCGCGCGCGCGGATTCGCCGCGTGGATGATGATCCAGGTGCTGGGCCGGCAGGGTGTCGCGGCGATTGTGCGCCGCCATTGCGAGTGCGCCGCCCTGATCGCGGCCCGTTGCCGGTCGGTGGAGGGCATCGAGGTGCTGAACCGGGTCCGCTTGAACCAGGTCGTGCTGTCGTTTCGCGGGCGCGAAGACGATGACCGCAGCGCCGACGCGCTGACTGAGCGGATGGCGGAGGCGCTCAATGCAACCGGGCGATACTTTCTCCGGACGGCGGAGTGGAAGGGGCGCCGGGTGCTGCGCGTCTCGTTGATCGCCGACGGCACCGACCGCGCGATCGCGGAGGACCTGGCGGATGCCATCGAGACGGCGTGGCGGACGATCCGGTCAACGAAACTTGAAACGACCCCGACAAGGCGGTGAGGAGAGCACCCGATGTACGACTACGCCGAAGCATGCCCGATATCGAAGGCGGCATCCGTGCTGTGCGAGCGCTGGACCCTGCAGATCATCCGCGAGATGTTCATGGGGGCGACGCGTTTTTCCGAGTTCCAGAAATACCTGCCCCGGCTGTCGCCGGCGCTGCTCAATACCCGCCTGCGCACGCTCGAGGCGCAGGGCATCATCCTGCGAAAGCGGGTGCCCGAGAAGAAAGGCTACGAGTACCAGCTGACGCCAGCCGGCAATGCCCTGAAGCCGGTGCTCGGCGAATTCGGGAAATGGGGAATGAACTGGGTGTTCCAGAGCATGGAAGGCGATCAGCTCAATATGGCCGTCATCGTGCGCGACTTCGCCGTTGCGCTCGATACGGAGCAACTTCCCTCCGGGCAGAGCGTCATTCAATTCAACGTGCAGAGCGACGGCGACACGGACAGGAAATTCATCATGGTGCGCGACCGGGCCGCGCAGGCATGCGATGACAACCTGGGGAACGAGGTGGACGTCTACCTCACCGCCGACCTGAAGACGCTCTATCAGGTCTGGTACGGGGAGATCGGGGTCAATACGGCTTGCCAGCAAAAGCTGATGAAGGTCGTGGGGGCGCCCGTCTACACCAACAACATATCCAGGTGGCTGCGGACCAGCCAGTTCGCGCAGCACAACCCGAAGCATTCCCCGTAGCGGAACCGCGCAAGGCCGCGAAACGCTCTTCAGGTTTCGCGGCCTTGCCGTCGTTACGCTTCAGAAAGTCAGCGTTGAGGCGCCTTCGCTGACCACGCCCAGCATGGCGACCGAGCCCGCCAACGTCACGCCGTCGAGCAGGTCCTTCTGCTCGTAGCCGCGGACCTTCGCGCACGGCGGACAGACCATGATGGTGCCGCCGTTCTCCATGACGTTGCGGATCATGGTGTGCACCGGGGGATCGAGCGGATTCAACTGCGCGACGGGCGCGGCGTTCTTCCGGACCCAGTCGACGCCAGCCGCAACCAGGAACATGGTTACTTCGAACCCGGAAGCGATGCCGCCGTTGGCGATGCTCCACGCAACCGATGAACGCTCGTTGTCGAAACCGTTGGTGACCACGATGACCAGCTTTTTCTTTGCAGACATTTCCTTCTCCTTTGTGCGCGCACTGCGCGCGCGACGCTCCAAAAAAAGACCGGGTACAGCGGCCCGGCCATCACGGCGAGTTCGCGACAGCTTACTTGCGGGTCGGGTAGCCTGCGTTCAGCCAGCCCTGGGTGCCGCCGTCCATGAAACAGACGTTGGTGAATCCGCGCTTCTTGAGCGCATGCGCGGCGAGCGCTCCCATGGGCCCGGCCTGGCAGGCGGTGACGATGGGGCGCGAGCGCGAGGCGAGTTCGCCGGGCAGATCGGCGTCGGCGCTCTCGTTCAACCTGCCAAGCGGCAGATTGAGCGCGTCGGGAATGATTCCGGTCGAAGCGCTGATGTCCGCGGCATTGCGCGGATCGATGAACAGGATATTCGGATCCTGTTCCTTGCGCTCCCTGGCTGCCTGGGGGCTGATCGCCGGCACTTCGGCCTTCGCCTCGGCCACTCGTTCGCTGAAAGACTTTTCCATGACTCGTTCCTCCTGGTTAAGATGGTTGCGCTGGAAAATGACTTGTTTCCGTTACCGGTTTCCGTCCGAGATCGGACGCTCCCAGATTAAGGGGCGGGGACTCGGGGAGACAGTGCAGAACCTGTAGCAAACAGCTACAGAATCTGTAGCAACGGCAATGCCAGGCCTGCTGCGGAGGGGGTTATTTCCTGCCCCAGCGCATGGCTTCGAGCTTCAGGCCGTCCGGGTCGAGGAAATAGACGGCGTAGTAGTTGTCGTAGTATTCGCCCGCAGGATCGACGATTCGCGCGCCGATCTTCTTCAGGAAATCCTGCAGCTCGTCCACGTTCTTGCGGCTGCGGAGCGAAAACGCATAGTGGTGGTAGCCGACGTCGCCGATCCGGTGCTTGTGGGCGCGTCCCTTCGCGTCGGCCTGGTAGATCCAGAAGCGCGAGCTGCCGTTCTTCCAGCCGATCGCGCCTTCGTATTCATCGAGCACTTTCATGCCGAGAAACTTGAAGAGCGCGCCGTAGAAGCGTCGCGAGCGCTCGAAGTCGCTGACGGAGATGACGAGGTGGTCGACGTTGTGGATGCGGCTGCGGGTCGCCATGGGGGTGCCTCCGGCCGCTTCACTTCTCGAAGTACGCGCGATCGCCTGCCGCGGCGGGCAGGTTGCACAGCCGGGTGGCGCGCTCGAGCGCATCCTTGAATCCCTGGAGCGGGAAGCGCAGGTAGTAAACCTTGCGCTCGGTCGGAAACCGGAAACGCACCGTTTGCCCCGCGTCCATTTCCTTCCAGAACACCGTCTCGCCCTCGATATCCACCAGGAAGATATGCAGCACCACGTCCCCGGCGAGCGTGCCCATCTGGTAGAAGACCCGGTGCGCGGGGTAGCGGTCGACGCGGACCGTGCCTTCCAGGTCTTCCGAAAGCAGATCCCGCTCGAGGGGGTACATCAGGTGGACGTCGACCGTGGCAAAGCGCCTGACGCAGTCGCCCTCGATCAGGTCGACCGCGAGCTCCATGTAGGCGCCCGATTCGACCTGCTCGGCGTTCATCCGGAAGCGCGCCGGGCGCTCTCCGATCAGCACGCCCGAGATCCACTCGCCGTGCTGCCGGCCCATCACCCCGAAGTGCTCTGCCGGCACCAGCGCCGGCACCGCCATCAGCCAGGCTCCGAGAGCCGCCCGCCGCCACGAGCTGCCGCCCATTGTTCTTCCCTTTCCAGTGGCTTGCGGGAACCATAGCACCCGGCGCGATGGGCCACCTGATTTTCGGGGAGTGGCTTGAGCTATATCAAGGCGGCCGATGGAGGCAGGCGGCCAAAAATGGGGACGGACCACCATTTCGGGCTACTGAAACAGGAATGGGGCGAGCGCAGGGTAGACTGTACGGCAATCGTGAGGGCTTCGAACAAGCTTACGTGAAGCGCGTTGTCTTTTTCCTGGTGCGTGTCCTGCTTGCGTCCGGCGCATGGGCGGAGACCGTGCTGCGCGTCGTCGAAAAGCACGGGGTGCCGATCCGGTTTCCGACCGCGTGGCCGCAGTTCCCGGGCGGTCACTTCTACGGCGATCCGCTCTGGGCCGATGAGGTCGCGGGCCGCCATCCGCGCGTGCCGATCATCCTCACCAAGATGGGGCGGAGCATCACGCGCTATTTCAAGCCGGAGACGGACGCGCGCGCCGCGGCGAAAGCGGCCTAGGAAATGGGGACAGACCAGCCACTCCAAAAGCGAGGTCTGCCCCCGGTTTACTCGCGCGACCCCGACGTCAACCGATCGCTCAACTACTCCGTGCGCGACGGCGTGGCGTGGTCGCTCATGTTCGGCGCGGGCGAGTCCTACCTTCAGGCGTTCGCGGTCTTTCTCAAGGCAACGACCGCCCAGATCACGCTGCTTACCGCGCTGCCCTCGATGCTGGGCTCGGTTGCGCAGCTCGCCTCGGCGTGGGTCGCGGGCTACGCCATCCGGCGCAAGACCCTGATCTTCGCCGGCGTGGCGCTGCAGTCGCTCGCATGGGTGCCGATCATCGCGCTTGCGTTCATTCCGCTCGAGATTTCCGTCGCGCTGCTGATTGCGGCGGTCGTCCTTTACTACATCGGAGGTCAGTTCGCCGCGCCGCCGTGGAGCAGCCTGATCAGCGATCTCGTTCCCGAGCGCCGGCGCGGGCGCTTCTTCGGCCGGCGCACGCAGCTGATGAGCATCATGACGTTCGCGAGCCTTACGGCGGCGGGCCTGGCGCTCGAGTTCTTCGAGCAGCGGGCGCTCGCGCACTGGGGCTTCGCCGCAATCTTCTCGGTCGCGCTCGGGGCGCGTTTCTACTCGCTCGCCCAGCTGATGCGCATGCACGAGCCGCTCGCGCGCCTTGCGCCGTTTGCGCTCCCGCCTCTCGGCGGGTTGCTCGAGCGCATGCGCGGTTCGGATTTCTCTCGCTTCGCTCTGTTCATCGGCTTCATGAACCTGGCGGTCGCGATCGCTTCGCCATTCTTCGCGCTCTACATGCTGCGTGATCTCCACTTCTCCTATGTCGAATTCACCGCGATCAACGGGTTCTACGTGCTGATGCAGTTTGCGGCGCTGAACCTTTGGGGCCGGCTCTCCGACGTGTTCGGGAACCTCCGCGTGGTGCAGGTGACGAGCATCGTGTTTCCCGCGCTGCCGATCCTGTGGGTGCTCTTCCCGAATTTCTGGGCGATCCTGGCGATCCAGGTCGCAAGCGGCGTCGCGTGGGCGGGGTTCAGCCTCGCGGCGGGGAATTTTCTCTACGACGTCGTGCCGCCGGAGAAGCGCGCCGCCTACAGCGCCGTGCACCAGACGCTCTCGAACACGGCGATCTTTGGCGGCGCGCTGATCGGCGGCTTGCTTGCGACCCATGCGCCGCGCGAGCTCCAGCTCGTCGGCTACACGATCGTCTTCACCAGCGGCTTGTGGCTCGCGCTCTGCGCCTCGAGCCTCGCGCGCGCGGTGGTGATCGTGGTGTTCCTGCGGCGGCTGCGCGAGACGCGCCTGGTGCGGCCGATCTCCGCGACGGCGCTCGCCATCCGGGTCATGCGCGCCAACGTGCTGGCCGAGTGGTTGTTCGAGTTGCTGCCGGGACGCAAGCGCACCCCGAAGGACGGTCCCCCGCCGCCGTGAGGTATGGGGACGGAGCCCGGTTTTCCGCCGCGATCGCCGGAAAACCGGGCTCCGTCCCCAATTACTTCTTCTTCACGTTGATGAATTTGCCCGTCCTGATGGCTTCGCCAAAGCTCCTCCACGCGTAGTCGAAGCTTCCGGTCTGGCCAAGGCTGAAGGCGGCCGAGGTCAGCGCGCTGACAAAGGTGATCTGCAATTCCTCCGTGGCGGAGGAGTGCTCGCTGCCCGGCTCCTGCGGCGCGGGCTCGAGGGGGAACTGGGCGTCTTCATGGGTGGCGTCCGCGATCGAGATTTCGGCAACGCCGCTCCGGATGTAGAAAAAAAAGTAGCTGCGATCGTGCACCTGGGAGATCCGCTCGTCGGCCCCGAGCAGCATCACGGGCTTGGCGATCTTGCTCAGGTAACCGGGCAATTCCTTGCCGGTTCCCGCGGCATCGAGCAGGATGCCGCCCGCGGCAGGAGCACCCACTGCGAGCGCAATCGCGGCCGCGGCGCCCCCGTATGAATGTCCGGCAAGGATGATCCTGTTGACGTCGATGCGGCCGCCCACGAGGTCCGGCCGGCGGCGGATGTGCGTGACGATTCTCGCCAGGGTCCTGCCGTTGGCGACCCAGGGGCCGTTATTGGGCAGAGTCACGGCGAGACTGTGAATTCCCCAGGTTGCCAGGTGATAGGCCTGGTAGGCGTGGTCTTCCTTCGAGTTGTCGTGTCCGTGCAGCAGGATCACCAGCGGCGCCTTCTCGGCGTGCGCGGCCAGGTACCAATCCGCGTCGACGCGCTCCTTGTCCGACAGGCGCAATTCGAAATCGCTGTGCACGGCCACGTCGAACGGCCCGCGCAATCTGAATCGGTCGACATCGGCTTTGTGACTGAGCAGATACGCCCTCAAGTCGCTCACGGACGCGGGCTTGAGCGGCGTGACGCCGGTGGGCGGGAGCTTCGCGCAGCCGCCGGCGAGCGCAAGCCAGGCGACGGCGAACAAACCGTGCCATTTCACCCTGTTTTTTTGTCGGGCGGTCAAATAGAATTTCGGCAAGGCTACCCCACCGGTCTCAGCCCGGCACGCCGCATACGAATAGATGATAGCCCTGAAGACTACCAGCACACGCGTCGTTGCCCTGCTTCTTCTGCAGTCCCTGTGGCTGCAGGCCGCCCAGTCCCAGCAACCCGGCGGCGCTGCATTAGACCAGGAAGCCAGGAAGCAGGAAGCTATCTACCAGAGCCGGGGAGAAGGCGTGCCCTCGGGCTACGTCGTCGACCGATCGCTCCTGTCCTATTCCTCCACGCTTCCCGCCGGGTTCGATCGCTCGTTGGCGAACCTCGGCCCATCCGACCGCTGGCTGGACATCGGTGCGGGCGAGGGGAACGCGATACTGGATTATTACACTGAACTCTACGACGCGATGCACTGGGAAGGGCGCGAGCGGCGCGGCAAAAAGGCGCAAGCCGTCGCGATCTCCATCGAAGACCGCAGGACGCCCGAGTGGTACGAGACGGCCGATCGCCTCGCGCCCGATCAGATTCGATATCTGTACGGGAAACGCATGCGGGAATATGCGCCGGAGGAACTCGGACGGTTTCAGCTCGTCACCGACGTGATCGGGGGCTTCTCGTACACGCGATATCTTTCCGCGTTCATGGAGAAAGTCCTGAGCATTCTGGAATTGAACGGCACGTTCTTTACCCTTCTGCTGGATGTGGTTCCGGAGACCGACCCGGATCCAGCTCTGTACAAGGATCTCCTGTTCCTGACGGAAATCGAGAAACCCGACGGCTCCAATGTCAAGGTGTGTTCCTGGCTCAAGAGCATCAGTTGCGTGCAGGTCACCTGCGAGCTCAACACGGAACTGAAGCGGCCGATCGAGCTGTATCGAGTTCAAAAGGTCTGCGACAAGGTTGCGGTTCCGACTCTGCTGCCCCTGAGCTACGAGGCCGGAACGCCTCCCCCGCGGCGCTATCGCCTGGGACCGCTGCGCCCGGCATTGCTCGAGGAACCTCGCCCGATTTACGAGTGATGGGTGATTGAGTGCGCGAGTCGCGCACTGGACGTTGTATACTCATTCGGTAGCGCGCCAGTTGCGCGGCATGCGGCATCACGGGGGGCCCATGACCTACTTCGTGGAAGGATTGAGCGGGCATACCGAGCCCGAGACCCGGGTGCGCCGGGTCGGCGAGTACGATTCGCTGCCGGACGCCGTTGCCGCCGCGAAGCGACTGGTGGACGGCTACCTGCGGCGCGAGCACAAGCCCGGCATGGAGGCGCGGATGCTTCTCTCGAAGTACCAGGACCAGGGCGAGCATCCCTACATCTTCCGCGACGACGACACGACCTTCAACGTTCCCGGGTTCAACCACCTTCACTACGCGACCTCGCGCAGCGGCGAAATCTGCGCCGGGAAGAAATAGCAGCACGTTTACGTCCGGAACCCGGCGCCGTGACTGGCGCCGTTTTTGCGAGGGAAAAGAGCAATGCTGAATGCAGCAATCTACGGGCTGGGGCGGTGGGGCAGCCGCCTGGTGGAATCGGTGCGGGAAAGCAGCAAGATCAGGGTCGTGAAGGGAATCTCCCGCGATCCGGAAAAGCACAAGGAATTCTCGCAGAAGACCGGCATCAAGGTAGTCTCGTCATATGGGCGGGTGCTGAAGGATCCCGAGATCGGCGCCGTCATCCTGGCGACGCCTCATTCTCTCCACCTCAAGCAGATCCAGCAGGCGGCGAAGGCGGGCAAGCATGTGTTCTGCGAAAAGCCGCTGACCTTGACGCGCAAGACCGCCGAGAAAGCCGTCGAGGCCTGCCGCGCGGCGGGGGTCACGCTCTCCATCGGGTTCAACCGCCGGCATGCGCCCTCGTTCGTCGAGATGATGAATCGCATCCGCGCAGGCAGCATCGGCGACGTGCTGCACGTCGAGGCGACGCATTCCGGTCCGACCGGCTATAGCCTGGACCCGACGAGCTGGCGCTCCACGCGCGCCGAGGCCCCGGCGGGGGGCATGACCGCGCGCGGCATCCACACGCTCGACGGCATGATCCAGATCGCGGGCCCGGTCGCAAGCGTCTACGCGTTCAGCGACAAGCGCAAGCTTGCCCCCGAGGTGGACATGGACGACACGACTTCGATGCTGTTGAAGTTTGCCGGTGGCGCGACCGGATCGTTGAGCACCGTGTTCGTGACCGCAGATCTCTACCGCATGCACGTCTTCGGGTCGAAGGGCTGGATCGAGATGCGCGGCGACACCGAGCTCATCATGCGCGGGCTTCAGGGCCAGCCCGAGCGCATCACGCTGCAAGCGGCGGACAAGGAAAAGGCGGAGCTGGAAGCGTTCGCCGATGCCGTCGCGGAGAAGAAGAACTTCGTCGTCCCGGCCGAGGAAGCGGTCAACGGCGTTGCCGTGCTGGAAGCGGTCGTCGCCTCGGCGAAGAAGGGCAAGCCCGTCAAGATTCAGTGACCGGGTCGGTCACCCAAATTCTCTCCCACCACCCCGCCTGCTTCGCAGGCACCCCTCCTCTGGCAAGAGGGGGGTAGCGAGACTTTCCCCGCCTGCCTGAGGCGGGGTGGCACCGAAGGTGACGGGGCGGTGGGAGTGGAATCGCGGCGCTCGTCCTCAGCCGCGGTTCAGGACCTCCTGAACCTTCGCCTCCGGCACCTTGATGTCGACGCCGGCGCGCTCCTCCTGCAGCAGCATGAAGACGCGCGAGTCGCGCTTCGGCCAGCCCTCGCGGTTCATCGCCTCCGTCATCTCCTGGAGCACCGTGTTCGCGATCTTCATCGGCACGTGAAATTCGCGGCCGACCTCGGTGGCGAGCGTCACGTCCTTGTGGGCAAGCTCGAGCGCGAATGCGGGCGGGTCGAACCTGGCGATCAGGAACTGCTCGGCGAGCCGGTCGAACGAGCGCCGGCGGCCGAACGCGCCCTGGCGAATGGCGGCCCACAGGGCGAGCGGCTCGACGCCCGCCTTCACGCCCATCGTCATGACCTCCGCGAGCGCGGCCAGGATCGCGTAGCCCGCGCAGTTGTGCACGAGCTTGGCGATGGTGCCGGCGCCGACCGGACCGACGTAAATGACCTGGTCGCCGATCGCATCGAGCACCGCCTTGTGCCGGTCGAACGCTGCGCGGTCGCCGCTCACGTAAAGGGCGAGCTTGCCGCTCTTCGCGCCGGAAGGGCCGCCGGAGACGGGTGCGTCCAGCATCGAGATGCCCTTTCCGGCGAAGCGCTCGGAGAGCCGCCGCACCACGGTCGGCGAGTTGGTCGAGAGGTCGAACCACGCCGTGCCCTTGCGCATGGCTTCGATGAGCTCCTCCGCGACCGCCTGGACCTCCTTGGGTCCGGGCAGCGACGTGAACACGACGTCCGCCGCTTTGGCCACCTCGCGCGCCGAACTCGCCCAGGTGCAGCCGGCCTTGAGATGCGGCCCAGCCGCTGCCTCCCGCACGTCATGGACGACCACGTCATAACCTGCCTTGCGCACGTTCAGCGCCATGCTTGCGCCCATGGTGCCGATGCCGATGAAACCAGCCTTCATGTTTCAGCTCCCCCTGTCGATGAATTTGCTACGCTTTCCTGGCGGCAGCGAACCCGCGTTCGAGGTCCGCGATGAGGTCATCGGGGTCCTCCAGGCCGACGTGGAGCCGGATCACCGGCTCATCGCGGCTCCATCGCGTCAGCGTCCGCGTCCTGAGGATCTCGGGGTGCGTGGCGATGGCGAGGCTCTCGAACCCGCCCCAGCTCGAGCCGATCCCGAAGATCTCCAGAGAATTGATGAAAGCGGTCACTTGCGCCTCCGACGCGGGTTTCGGCACGAAGGAAAACAATGAGGCTGCGCCGCTGAAATCGCGCTTCCATATTGCGTGTCCGGGATCGCCTTCGAGCGCCGGATAGAGTACGCGCCTGACTTGCTGTTGCGACTGCAGCCAGCGCGCGACCTCGAGCGCGTTTTCCATCTGCTGCTTCATGCGCACCCCGATCGTGCGGAAGCCGCGCAGCGCGAGGTAGCAGTCGTCGGGGCTGACGCCGTAGCCGTAGTCGGCGACCGCGCGGCGCACCGTGAGCCAGTGCTGCTCGTTGGTGACGATCACGCCCATGACGACGTCGGCATGCCCGGCGATGTACTTGGTCGCGGCGTGGATGGAGACGTCCACGCCTTTCTCGAAGGAGCGGAAGAAATAGGGCGTGCCCCAGGTCGTGTCCGCGAGAACCGGCAGCCCGCGCGCGTGCGCGGCGGCGGCGATCGCCGGGATGTCCTGCATCTCGAAGGTGAGCGAGCCGGGCGCCTCGCAGAACACCGCCCGCGTATTCGGCCGGAAGAGCTTTCCGATGCCGGCACCGATCAGCGGATCGTAGTACTCGATCTCGATCCCGTTGGGCTTAAGCCGCCGGTCGCAGAAGGTGCGCGTGGGGGAGTACACCGAATCGGGCACGAGCAGGTGGTCCCCGCTCTTGAGAAAGGCCGATAGCGACACCGCGATGGCCGCGAGGCCCGAGGGCAGCGCCACCGCGGCGTGCCCGCCTTCCATCTGCGCGACGGCCTCTTCCAGCGCGAAGGTGGTCGGCGTGCCCGTGAGACCGTAGCGGACCTTCTTGTAATCGTCGCCGCCGCGCGCCTCGTACGTTGCGCGGTCGGGGAAAATCACGGTGGAGGTGCGGAACACGGGCGTGTTGACCATGCCCTGGTAGCGGGACGGGTCGCGGCCGGTGCGGGCGAGGAGGGTGTCTTTCTTCATGAGAGCGAGGAAGCGATTCCGGGGTCCGGGCCCATTGTGCGGCGCGCACCCCGCCGGTGCAATATATGGACTGGCGGATTGCTGGCGGGCGCCGTATGCCGGATAATCTGCGCCCGGAGCCCTGCGCGCAAGGCGCGGGGCTTTTAGTTCCAATAATTTCCCGGAAGACTGCATCGTGGACACGCACGCGTCGCATCACGGCGGCAGGGTCGAGGACCGGCGCCTCGTCACCGGAGCCGGCAAGTACGCTTCCGACTGGAGCCTGCCCGGCCAGCTCTACGCGGCGTTCGTGCGGTCGGACCGCGCCCATGCCGAGATCGTGTCGGTGAATACCGCCAGGGCGGCGCGGCACCCGGGTGTGAAGCGCGTCTATACCGGTGAGGATGCGATCGCGGCGGGCTACACGAAATATTTCGTGATCGTGAGCTATCCCGGCCGCGGCGGAAAGCACATCATCAAGCCGCCGCGCCCGGTGCTGGCGGCGCGCAAGGTGCGCCACGTCGGCGACGCGGTGGCGATGGTCGTCGCCGACTCGGCGGTCGCAGCGCAGGACGCCGCCGAGCTGGTGGAGATCGAGTATCGTGACCTGCCCGCGGTGGTGTCGGCGGAGGCAGCGCTCGCGCCCGGTGCGCCACAGCTTCACGAGGAGGCGCCGGGCAACCTTTCCTTCGACTACGAATCGGGCAACGAGGAAGCGGTCAACGCCGCGCTCGCGCAGGCCGCGCACGTGACCCGGTTGAAGCTCGAGGTGAGCCGGGTCGCGCCGAGCCCGATGGAGCTGCGCGGCTGCACCGTGCGCTACGACGCGCAGGACGGCACCTACCACGTCCACGTGTGCATCCAGGGCATCAACATGATGCGCAAGCAGCTCGCCGCGATGACCGACGTCCCGGAGGACAAGCTCGTCGTCCACGCGCAGGACATCGGCGGCAGCTTCGGGCAGCGGAGCGCCGCCTACCCCGAATACGCCATGCAGATGCTGGCGGCGAAGGAGCTGGGGCGCCCGGTGCGATGGATCTCCACGCGCTCGGAGGGCTTCATGAGCGACACCCATGGGCGCGCCAACACGGTGAGCGGGGAGCTCGCGCTCGACCGCGACGGCAAATTCCTCGCGTTGAAGCTCGACTGGATCTCCGACATGGGCGGCTACCTCTCGGCGACCGGCTCGGCGAGCCACACGCGGAACCCCTCCACCTGCATGACCGGCGTCTACCGCATCCCGGCGCTCTACGGGCGTTTCCGGCTCGCGTTCACCAACACGGTGCCGGTCGCGGCATACCGCGGCGCGGGCCGCCCCGACATGGCTTACGTGATGGAGCGTTTGGTCAGCCAGGCCGCGGCGGAGCTGAAGGTCGACCCGGCGGAGCTGCGGCGCCGCAATTTCATACCGAAGGAGGCGTTTCCCTACAAGACGCCCACCGGCTCGACCTACGAGGCGACCGATCTCCACGCCGTGCTCGATCGGGCGCTCGAATTCGCGGACTGGAAGGGGTTTCCCGTGCGCCGCCGAAAATCGGAGCAGGCGGGGAAGCTGCGCGGCCTCGGCATCGCCACTGTGATCGAGAATACCGGGGCGGGGCTGTTTCCCAAGGATCAGGTCGAGATCGAGGCGACGCCCTCCGGAGAGATCAACGTCTACACGGTGTCGCAATCGCAGGGACAGGGCCACGAGACGACATTCGGCATGGTCGTGGCGGAGGCGCTTGGGCTTCCGCTCGAGCGGGTGCATATCCGCCAGGGAGTGAAGCCGCTCATCGGCAACCACACGGGCGGCTCGCGCTCGACCGCGGGCGCCGGCAGCGCGTGCAAGCTCGCGGCACTGAAGTTCATCGAGCAGGCGCGCTCGGTTGCCGCCGAGCGGCTCGAAGTGGAGCCGTCGCAGGTCGAGTACGCCGCCGGCGTATTCCAGGCACGAGGCTCGAAGCGGAAGATCGGCCTCCGCGAGCTGGCGAAGCCCGGCGCCATCAACGTCATGGCGGAGGGCAGCTTCGGCTCGACCTTCCCCAACGGCTGCCACATCACGGAAGTGGAAATCGATCCCGCGACCGGCGCCTCGCGCATCGTTGCCTACAAGGCGGTGGACGACTGCGGCAACGTCATCAACCACACGGTGGTCGAGGGCCAGGTGCACGGTGCGGTCACGCAGGGCGCCGGCCAGATCTTCAGCGAACAGGTCGTCTACGACCGCCAGACCGGGCAGCTCGTAACCGGCAGCTTCATGGATTACTGCATGCCGCGCGCCGGGCTGGTGCCGGCGATTCAAATGCAGGATTCCCCGGTGCCGAGCGTCAACAACACGCTCGGCGTGAAGGGAGTGGGTGAATCGGGCTGCACCGCCTCGATACCGTCGCTTGCCAACGCCGTGGTGGACGCGCTGCGGCCGCTCGGCGTCGCGCACCTCGACATGCCGATGACGCCGGCGAAGCTGTGGCACGCAATCCACTCCGCGAAAAAGTCATGAGCGCGAAGGCACACGACCATCATGACCCGGTCGGGCGGGTCGAGGACGCGCGCCTCGTCACCGGCGCGGGCACCTTTGCCGCCGACTGGAACGTGCCGGGGCAACTCCACGGCTATTTCGTGCGCTCGGACCGGGCGCACGCCGAGATCGTCGCGGTCAATGTCGAGGAAGCATTGAAGCACCCCGGGGTGAAGGCGGTTGTCACCGGAGCCGACGCCGTCCACGCCGGCTACGTGAAGCCGATGCACGCGCTCAACTTTCCCGGCAAGGGCGGCATGCAGACCCGGGCGCCCGAGCGTCCGGTGCTTGCGCACACCGGCGTGCACTTTGTGGGCGAGGCGGTGGCGCTGGTAGTCGCGGAGTCGGCCGAGGCGGCCCAGGACGCCGCCGAGCGGGTGGAAGTCCGATACCGTGACTTGCCCGCGGTCGTCTCTCCCGAGGAAGCGCTGGCGCAGGGCGCGCCGCAGCTGCACGAGAACGTCCCGAACAATCTCGCGCTGGAGGTGGAAGTGGGTGATGCCGCCGCGGTCGAAGCGGCGTTTGCCCGTGCGGCACACGTGACGCGCCTCAAGGTGGAAGTTACCCGTGTCGCGCCCAACCCGATGGAGCCGCGCGCCTATATCGCGGCCTACGATGCGCGCGCCGACAGCTACACGCTGCACGTCTGCTGCCAGGGCATCACGACGCTGCGCCGGCACCTCTCCGTGTACACCGGCGTGCCCGAAGAGAAGCTTCATTTCGAGGTGGGCGATGTCGGCGGCGGCTTCGGCCAGCGCACGCCCGCCTACCCCGAGCACGGCGCGTTGATGTTGGCGGCCAGGCAGACTGGCCGGCCGGTCAGATGGGTATCGACGCGTGCCGAAGGCATCGCGTGCGACACCCACGGGCGGGCCAATGTCATCGAGGGCGCGCTCGCGCTCGACCGCGAGGGCCGGTTTACCGCGATGCGGCTCGACTGGGTGAACGACATGGGGGCGTACCTGTCGCCGGGCTCCATGGGCCACATTCGCAACACCTCGACCTGCATGACCGGTGTCTACCGCATACCCGCGCTCTACGCCACCTACCGGGTGGCGCTGACCAACACCAACCCCGTGTCATCGTATCGCGGCGCGGGGCGTCCCGACATCGCGTATACCGTGGAGCGCCTGGTAAGCCAGGCGGCGGTGGACCTCGAGATGGACGCGGCGGAGCTGCGGCGGCGCAATTTGATCCCGCGCGAGGCGTTCCCGTACAAGACCCCAACCGGCTCCACCTACGAGAACGCCGATCTGCCGGGGCTTCTCGAAAAGGCGCTGAAGCTCGCGGACTGGAAGGGCTACGCGAAGCGCCGCGCACAGACGGAGCGCTCGGGGAAACTGCGCGGCATCGGCATTGCCACGGTGATCGAGAACACCGGCGCGGGCCAGGCGCCGAAGGACGAGATCGAGTTGGAGCTCGACGCGGGCGGCACCGTCACCGTCTATACAGTTTCCAAGTCGCAGGGCCACAGCCACGAGACGACGCTCGCGATGATCGTGGCCGGCGCGCTGGAGCTGCCGCTCGAGCGCGTGCGGGTGCGCCAGTGCGCGCTCGAAAAGCAGAACCTCATCGGCGGCCATACCGGCGGCTCGCGTACGACCGTCGGCGCCGGCAGCGTGTGCCACCTCGCGGCGAAAAAGCTGATCGAGCACGGGCGACCGGCGGCCGCCCTCGAGCTCGGGGTCGAGCCCTCGCAGGTGGAATACGCAAAAGGGGTGTACCGTTCAAAGGAGTCGAAGCGCGCGGTGAAGCTCGGCGACATTGCCCGGGCCAAGCCGGTTTCGGTGATCGCGGAAGGCAAGTTCGGCTCGACTTTTCCCAACGGCTGCCACATCGCCGAGGTCGAGATCGACCCCGGCACCGGCGCGGCCGTAATCGCCTCCTATTGCGCGGTGGATGACATCGGCACGGTGGTGAATCACACGGTCGTCGAGGGCCAGCTCCACGGCGGAGTCGCCCAGGGGGCGGGGCAGATACTGGGCGAGAAAGTGGTTTACGATCGCGACTCCGGACAGCTCCTGACCGGCAGCTTCATGGATTACTACATGCCGCGCGCGGGGCTCCTGCCCGCGATCAGGGGCGCCGAGCACCCGACGCCGAGTGCGGTGAGCCCGCTCGGCGTCAAGGGCGTGGGCGAATCGGGTTGCACCGGGTCGCTCCCCGCGGTCGCCAACGCGGTCATGGATGCGCTTGCGCCGCTCGGCATCGGGCATCTCGACATGCCGCTCACGCCGGCCAGGGTGTGGCACGCGATTCACGCAGCAAGAAAGGGGAACGACTGATGTACGCACTGAACTACGTCAAGGCGAAATCGCTCAGGGAAGCGACCGCGTTTATAGCCCGGAACCCGGAAGCGAAGCTGCTCGCGGGCGGCATGACGCTGATCCCGACTCTGAAGCAGCGGCTTGCCCGGCCCACGCATGTCGTCGATATCGCGAATCTCCCCGAGCTGCGCGGCATCGCGGCGAAGGGCGGCAAGCTCGTCATCGGTGCCGGGACGAGGCACCACGAGGTCGCCACGTCGGCGGCAGTCCGGAAGGCGATACCGGCGCTCTCGGGCCTCGCGGCCGAGATCGGCGATCCGCAGGTCCGGAACCGCGGCACAATTGGCGGCTCGCTGGCGAACAACGATCCGGCCGCGGACTATCCCGCCGCGGTGCTCGGCCTCGCCGCGACCGTGGTCACCACGCAGCGCTCGATCGCCGCGGACGATTTCTTCCAGGGGCTGTTCGCGACCGCGCTGGAAGAGGGCGAAGTCATCGTGCGCGTCGAGTTCCCGCTGCCGAAGCGCGCGGCCTATTCCAAGTTCCACCATCCCGCATCGGGCTACGCGATGGCGGGCGTCTTCATCGCGCAGACGGCGGGCGGCGTGCGCGTGGCGGTCACCGGCGCGGGACCCGGCGTGTTTCGCTGGACGGCCGCGGAGGCTGCGCTCGCGAAGTCCTTCAGTTCCGCCGCGCTCGAGGGCTTGCCGCTCGACGCGAGCGGGTTGAACAACGACATCCACGCCGACCGCGAGTACCGCGCCAACCTGGTGCGGGTGATGGCGAAGCGGGCGCTGGCGAAGCTGTCCGGCAGGAAGTAATCGCAGATAAACACAAAGACACGCGGATAACGATATGGCGAAAGTGACGATCAAGGTCAACGGCAAGAATTACACCAAGGCGGTCGAGGACCGCATGCTGCTCGTGGATTTACTGCGCGACGAGCTGAAGCTCACCGGCACGCACGTCGGCTGCGATACCAGCCAGTGCGGCTGCTGCACCGTGCACATCGACGGGCGGGCGGTGAAATCGTGCTCCATGCTCGCGGCGCAGGCGAACGGGGCGAGCATCGTGACGATCGAGGGCATGGCGAAGAAGGGGAAGCTCCACCCGATCCAGCGCGCGTTCTCGGAGTGCCACGGACTGCAATGCGGCTTCTGCACGCCGGGCATGATCATGGCGACGGCGGGGCTCTTGAAGGACAACCCCAATCCCACCGACGAGCAGATCTACAAGGGCCTCGAGGGCAATCTCTGCCGCTGCACCGGCTACATCAACATCGTCAAGGCCGTGAAGATGAGCGCAAAGCTCCTGCGCGGCAAGAAGCACTGATCGCGCGGCCGCGGTTTTGACTCCAACCCGAGACTCCGCGGCAGCAGCCAGTCCCGGCAGATATTCCGCCGTCACGTGGGCCGTCGTCGGGCTCGCGCTCGTACTCTATTACCCCACGTTCAGCACCGGCTACGGCGGGACGGCCATCTTCCTGCTGGCCGGGGACTGCGTGTTGCAGGGAGCGCGGCTGGCGGCGTGCTCCGACGGCTTCTCGTATCCGCCGTTTTTCGCTTTTTTCATGATCCCCCTCTCGCTCCTGCCGCTGTGGGCCGGGAAACTGGCCTGGTACGGGGTTGTGATCGCTACGACCTACGGCTGTTTCAGGATATGCGAGAGGCTGACGATCGAGTCATTCGGGTTGACGCGGAAGGAGCTCGTGTGGGTGAGATTCTTCACCCTGGTCCTGAGTTTCAAATTCGTGATGGCGGTATTCGCGAACCAGGCCTATGACAGCCTCGTCTTTTTTTTCCTTCTCGTGGGGTTATACGGCTTGTCGGAGAACAGGACTTTCCTGGGTGCATTCGGGCTCGCCGCCGCCGCAGCATTGAAGGCGACGCCGCTCCTGATGCTCCTGTATCCCCTGCTGCATCGGAAATGGAAGCTCTTCGCCCTGGGCGTCGCGCTGTGCGCGGTCCTTTCCTTCCTTCCGGACGTCCTCTTCCCGCCCAGCCCGCCCAATGCCGGCTATCTGCGGACATGGGTGACGGGGTTCGCGGGCGGAGGGCTCTTGGGGACGCGCCCGGAGGAGGGATACTCCCATTTCTTTCAAGGCTCGGATAACCTCAACCAGTCACTGAAGACCTTCGTATACCGCCTGGTGGATCCACGCAACCTGCAATGGGGGGATTTCACCGGGCAGGCGCAGGTGATCCTCTATGCCGTATACATTGTCTATTGCCTGGCCGCGCTCGCGATCATCCTGCGATCGGCGAAGATGGAGGGCGCTCACCTGTGGGGCGCATCCGTCGTGGTCATCAGCATGTTGATGCTGTCGCCGATATCCAGCAAGTCCCATTTCGTCGCTCTGCTGCTGCCGTACATGGCGATCGTCGCCTATCTGCTGAAGCACCGGGAGCTTTGGACTCGCGCCATTCCGCTCTTGTGCGCAAGCTTTGCCCTGAACGTGCTTGCTTCGCGGTTTCCGGCGGGGCGCGGGCTGTCGCAGAAGATGCTGTCCCTGGGGAGCATCACGATCGCGACGCTATTGCTGCTGGCCGTGGTGGCGGTGATCGTTTTTGGACGATGGAAGGGGCCGGCGCCGGTCTCGGCGTAAACTGCCCTAACGGAACCGCGCGAATCGCGGCCGGACTCAATTCCTGTTGCAAGCGTGGTGGCACCGTAGTGAAATGGATGCGGCGCCAAAGGCGAAGGGGGCGGGGGACTTCGATGAGCACGGATCCGGGCGCAGCGGGCAGCCGGCCGATGAACGATCCGGGAGAGGCGCGGCTGGTGGTCGAGAACGCGGTCGTGCGCTACGGCGATCTCCCGGTTATTGCGGACGTCAGCCTCAAGGTTGGCAGCTCGGAGGTCGTCAGCATCGTCGGCCCGTCCGGCTGCGGCAAGACCACGCTGCTCCGCTGCGTCGGAGGGTTGACTCAGTTGAACGGCGGAGCGGTCCGTATCGACGGGCAGGTGGTCGACAAACCGATGCCGAGCGTGTCGATGGTGTTCCAGCACTTCGGGCTCTTCCCGTGGAAGAGCCTCTGGAACAACATCGCGTACGGCCTTAAGCTACGGGGTGCGCCCAGGGAGGAGATCGAACGCCGCGTCGCGGCGGCGATCGAGCTGGTCGGTCTCAGGGGATTCGAGAAGTCGTACCCGCACCAGCTCTCGGGCGGCATGCAGCAACGCGCGGGGCTGGCGCGAGCGCTCGTGATGGAGCCCAAGCTACTGCTCATGGACGAGCCTTTCAGCGCGGTCGATGCGCAAACGCGCGAGCAGCTCCAGTTCGAGCTGCTGCGAATCTGGGACCGCCGGCCGACCGCCATGCTGTTCGTCACGCATGCCATCGACGAGGCGGTGCTGATGGGCGACAGGGTCGTCGTGCTGGCGGGGCGTCCGGCGCACATTCGATCGATGCGCAAGGTCGATCTGCCGCGTCCCCGCGACCGGGCCGTGGTCTCTAGCCGGTCGTTCATCAATCTGCGGGACCAGGTCTGGCATGACTTGTTCAACCACCAAGGAGGAGAGGGACCATGAGTACCGTTACCAAAGTTGGCTGCATGCAGAGTAAATCGATGTCGGTTGCGCTCGCCGCGCTTGCGGCAATTGCGTTTGTCGTTCCCGGCGGCGCCTGGGCGCAGTCATCCGCCAAACCCGTCCAGCTCGCGGCATCGGCCATCGGGCGTCCGCCCATCTTTTCCAATACGTTCGCGGATGTCGGCGAGGCGATGGGCTTCTGGAAGGCGGCGGGCGTCGACGTGACGTTCCGCTGGTTCCAGCGCGGTGCCGACACGGCAAGGTCGGTCGTCACGGGCGACGTCGCGATCGGGTTCACCGCGACGCAGCCGGCTCTCAACCTGATCGCGGGGGGAGCGCCCGTCGTGGTGATCGCGGGGATGCCCAACCAGGACTGGCTCGTCGCGACGGATGATCCGGAGGTGAAGAGCTGCGCGGACCTCAAGGGCAAGACCGTCGCCGCCGACGGGATCAACAACGCGCGCACGCTCTACATCGCGGCGGTGGTGGCAACCTGCGGGCTCAAGCAGGCCGACCTCAAGCTGATCGACCTCGCGAACCAGCCGCTGGTGAGGGCCGGGATCGCCGGGCAGGTCCACTCGGGCGTGTGGCACGTCGACGAGCTCGCCCAGGTCGAGTTCAAGACCGGCAAGAAGTGGCGCCTGATCCCCGCGCCTGCGGCGATCACGAAAGGATTGCACTACGCCGTATTGCTCGCCAGCAAGAAGGCGATTGCGGATAACCGGGAAGGACTCGTCCGCTACCTCGAGGGCTGGATCCTCACCCAGAACTTCATGTCCAGCAGATCGCCCGCCAACAAGGTTGCGTTTGCGGCCGTGGCCGCCAATGCCAGCCAGATCGACTTGCAGGTGGCCCTGGCCTCGGTCGCCGGCTACCAGGCGATCCCGTACTGGGTGAACAACGACGGCCTCGACGAGAAGCAGATGATGAGCCAGCTGGAGCAGCTCGTGAAGATCGGTTCGGTCAAGGCCGACAAGAAGCCGACCTACAAGCAGATCGTCGACAAGTCGCTCTACGCCGAGGCGATGAAGCGGGTGACGAAGAAATACGGCAAGTTGCAATAACCAGGCGCCGCTGGCCGGGACGCGCGGGTGAGCGGATGAAGGCTGCCGACGGGACCGCTGCGTTCTGGCAGCGCGTCAGGCGGTTGCGGTCCACCCGCGCGGGGTGGATCCGGGTGGCCTGCTACGCGTCGAGCATCGCGTTGCTGCTCGGCGTGTGGCAGGCCCTCGGCCGCAGCTTTGGCGTGCTGTTCGTCCCCTTCACGACGACCATGAGCCAGCTCTGGGAAATGCTCCAGGGCGGCCCGCTGGTGCCGGCACTGGGGGTGTCAGCGAAGCTCTACGGCGTCACGCTCGCCATCGATATCGTGGTCGGGGTTACGGTGGGGCTCGTGCTGGCCCGGATGAAACTGATCGCGGCCGCGTTCGAACCCTATGTCTACGTGCTCTACGCGACTCCGACGATCTCGCTCGTCCCCTTCATATCCGTGATGTTCGGTTTCGAATTCTGGTCGCGGGTGCTCGTCGCCGTGGTGATTTCGATCTTCCCGATCCTGCTGGGAACGCTGGAGGGCGCGCGCAGCATACCGCGGCAGCATCTCGACGTGGCCGCGATATTCGGCTCGAACGAGCGGCAGATCTGGCGCGACGTGATCCTGCCGTACGTCGCTCCCTACGCGATGACGGGCATCAAGCAGTCGATCGCGCTTGCGATGGTGGGAACGCTCGTCGCCGAATTCTTCCTCAATCCCGACGGGGTCGCGGCGGTGCTCCTGCAGGGCACCACCATCATCGACACGGCCTCGGTGCTGGCCGTCACCATTTTCGTGGCCGCAATGGCGGTGGCGCTGGTGGGCATCGGCGAGCTGATCGAGCGGTATCTGGTCAGATGGCGGCGCACGGCGGTCGGATAGGCCCCTCCGCTGCCCGCCTGCCGCGGTGGTGGGAACGCGCGCTCACGCCCGAGCGCATCGCGCCCGTGGTTGCGGGGGCGTTCCTGCTCGCCGTCTGGGAACTCTACGTGCGCACCCAGCTCCCGGACTTTGTCGCGACGCCGAGCGGGATCGTGATGGCAATTCCCGCCACCCTCGCCGCTCCGTCGTTCTGGTCCGACACTTTCGTGAGCCTCGGCGCGATCGTGCAGGGCGTCGCGATCGGCACCCTGGCCGGGATCCTCGTCGGGGTCGCGATGGGCCGGGTGCGCGAGGTCGACTGGTTCCTGTCCACCTACATCCGCGCGCTCTATGCCCTGCCGCTGATCGCGCTCGTGCCTATCGTCATCATCTGGGTCGGCTATCAGCCGGCGGCCCGGTTGACGATCGTCGTGATCTCGGCATTCCTGCCCGTCGCCGTCACGACGGCGGACGGCACCCGGGCGATCCCCAAGGAATACCTGGACGTCGGCAGGATGTTCGGCGCGAAGGCGCACCACGTATGGTTCGGCATCGCGCTGCCAACGGCGCTGCCGCACATCGTGGCGGGGATCGAGCTGGGATTCGCGCGCGGAATCACGAACGCGATTGCCGTCGAGGTCCTGGCAAGCGTCCGGGGCATGGGGATGTCGGTCTTCGAGAAATCCGGCCAGTTGAACGAGAACGCGTCCCTGGTCTACGTTCTGGCCCTGGCGATTTTCGCTGTCGGCATCCGGACGCTCATGGTGCGCTCGCGCCAGCGGCTCGCGCCCTGGTACAGCCGCTGATTCGGCCTCAGTCCGCGAGCTCGAAGATCGCGTCCACGACCACCGGGACGTTGCCACGCAGCGCGGCGACGCCCAGGGCGGAACGCGAATGCCGGCCGGCCTCGCCCAGCGCCTCTACCATGAGGTCGGAGCAGCCATCGAGGACCTTCGGCTGCTCGTAGAACCCGGGCGCCGAGCTCACGTAGCCGCAGAGCCGCACGCAGCGCGCGACGCGCGACCAGTCGCCGCCGATCGCGGCCTTCACCTGCGCCAGGATGTTGAGGCCGCACAAGCGGGCGGCCGCCTGCGCGTCTTCGAGGTTGACCTCGTTCCCGACGCGTCCGGCAAACGCATACTTGCCGTCGCGCACCGGCGCCTGCCCGGCGATGAAGACCAGCCCTTTCGCGATCACGGAGGGCACATAGTTGGCGGCAGGCGAGGGCGCATCGGGCAGCGTCAGGCCGGCCCTGGCCAGCCGGGCGTCGACATCCATGCTCATGGCGGCTAGAGGTCCTCGTCCGGGGAACGGAAGCGCGCCGCGCTGAAGTCCACGGTCAGGGCGGCAAGCGCGAGCACGAGTATCGCACCGGTCACGGTAAGGATCTGCTCGTTTACCAGGTCCTTGATGTCGATCGTGAGCATGCGCGTCAGCGCCGTGATCGCGACGTAGATCAGGAAGCGCACCGGCAGGCGGTGGGTCTTGAAGTAGATCCCGACCATCGCGCCGATCTCGAGGTAGATGAACAGCAGCAGGATATCGTGGAGCTGGGCGTATCCGCGCTGCATGGTGTCGATGTAGAAGTGGGCGGCGGACCACACGACGGTGCCGCCGATGACGAACAACGCAAGCAGGTGGAAGCCCTTGACCAGCACTTCGCCGAAAGCCTCGATCTTGGCAATCATCGTCGCACCTCCCTACAGGAATAATACATGCGGTGCAGGCGCCGTATGCCGCCTTTTTGGCTCGCGCGGTTGCTTGGCGCCGCAGCGCGGGCAGAACACGTTCTTCTTGCCGAGCGGCTGGCCGCATTCGACGCACCGGCGCAGCAGGCTCATCGCAGCAGCTTGTCCTCGAACCAGTTCCACATCTCCGCCACCACCAGCGTGAGGTAGTCGCGCTGGCAGTGCTGCGCGCCGCCTTCTTCGGCGGTGAAGACGCGGAAGCTCTTGTCCTTCGAGCCGCAGGCGTCGAACTGCCTGCGCGCGTCGGCGAGCGGAATCTGCTCGTCGTCCGCCCCGTGCACCAGCAGGAACGGGCAGCGCATCTTCTGCATCACCCCGTCGAGCCTGAACGGCTCGAGCTTCTTCAGCGCCTCGTCGAGGGATTTCGCGCCCATGATCCACTCGATGTGGTGCCCGGGCACCGAGAGCGCGGTCTTGAAGGAGGCGGCGATGCGCTTCTTCCAGGTGTCGTGGTAGTCCCACTGCGCGCCCCAGGCGATGCAGGCGGCGAAGCGCGGCTCCATCGCCGCGCAGCGCGGCGCGTAGTAGCCGCCGAGGCTGATCGCGACGATGCCGATGCGCTTCGGGTCCACGTCGGCACGCTTTTCGAGCCAGTCGATGCAGGCGGCTCCGGCGACTTCGTAATCGTGGCGCAGGTAGCAGTTGCGGAAGCGGATCGCCTCGCCGGTACCGGGACCGTCCATCACCAGGCACGAGATGCCGCGCTTGACGAGGTCGGGAACGCCGCGCACGAACTGGATTTCCTTGGTAACGTCGAGCCCGTCGAAGAACACCACGCACGGCGCGCGCTGGCCCTTCGCGTTCTGCGCGTGCACGAAGTAGCCGGGCAGGCTGCCGTTCTCGTACGGAATCTCGACGATCTCGATCTTGAGGTCGCTCAACGCAGCGTGGCGATGGAAGCACTCGACTCCCTTGCGGTAGGCCTCGAGCCCGGTGCGGTCCTTGGGCGTGCGAAAGCGCTCGCCCATCTGGTAGTAGTTGCATGCGCGGAGGTAAGCGTGCGCTGCGGAATGGCGGTGCCCGGACTTCTCCCACTTCTCGGCGTAGGCGCTCACGCCGTCGGCGACCTTCACGCAGGCGTGGAACCACGCCTCGTCGTCATCCGGGGCGCGGTCCTTCAACATGCGGCCGATCCTGTGCAGCTCGCCGATTTCCGCTCCGCCGTAGGCGATCGAACCGATCATGTTGATGAACGCCGCCGACCAGCGGTAGTTGCCCGGGAAGTACATGAAGTACGCCGGGTCTTTCTTCTCAGCCATCGTTATTCCTTAGCTGACAGATGCGTGGATGGTGGATAGTGGTAGCCACGCCTCATTCCGGCTGGATGCCTGCCGCCCGGGCGACCGCCGTCCACTTGCTCATTTCCGCCTTCATGAACGCGGCAAACTCCGCGGGACCGTCGCCCGCCGGCTCGACACCGATCGCCTCGAACTGCCTGCGCGTCGTCGGATCCCGCAGCGGCTGCGAGAGCACGGCATGGACGCTGTCGATGACCGCTTTCGGGGTTCCGGCCGGGGCCAGGATGCCCGTCCAGTTATAGCTCGAGAAGCCCTTCATGCCCTGTTCGGCCGCGGTCGGCACTTCGGGCAGCAAGGGAGAGCGCGCGGTGGATGTGACGCCCAGCGCGCGCAGCTTGCCCGCGCGCACGTGCGGCGCGGCCTGGAAGATCTGGATCTGCGCGAAATCGATGTATCCCGCGATGAGGTCGACGGTGTAGAGCGCCGCGCCCTTGTAGGGCACCATCGTCATCTTGATGCCGGCCAGGCTTGCGAAATTCTCGATGGCGAGGTGTCCCACCGTGCCCACGCCGGGGGTCGCATAGTTGATCCGGCCCGGCTTCGCCTTGGCCAGGGCAATGAATTCCCGGAGTCCCGCCGCCGGCACGGTGGGGTGCGCGCACATGCAGCTCGCCATGCGCGCGATGAGCGTGATCGGGGCGAAATCGCGCAGCCCGTCGTAGCCGACAATCTTGCGCGCCAGCGGCGCGATGATGAGCGGGCCGGGATTGCCGCCGAGCAGCGTATAGCCGTCTGCCGCGGCTTTCGCCACCGCCTCGGTGCCGATCATGCCGCCCGCTCCGCCGCGGTTTTCCACGATGACCTGCTGGCCGAAGGCGGCGGTCAGTTTCTGGCCCGCCCATCGCGAATACGTGTCGGTGGGACCGCCCGCCGCGAACGGAACGACGATGCGGATCGGCTTGGCGGGGTAGGACTGAGGGTACGCCGTCACGCCGACCAGCAGCGTACCCAGCGCGACAAAAAGACTGGCGACGCGTTTCATGGATTCCCTCCCATTATGATGGCCCCACTGGCTCGCCAGCAGATGGTAGCGCAGCACTTCCGCGGTCTCAATGCGGTAAACTCGGCTCTCCCCGCTTCAACACCAACTGCCGACCCCGACGAGGAGCGACATGCCCGCAAAAAGCAGGAAAGCCGTGGCACGGGTTGCGCCAAGGCCGCCCGCGCAGTCCACCAACAGGAATTACCGGGACATCCTGTACGAGGTGAAAGACCAGGTGGCCTGGGTCACGATCAACCGTCCGCGCGTGCTCAACGCTTTCCGCGAGCAGACGCTCGACGAGATGATCGACGCCCTGAAATCCACGCGCGAGGACCCGTCGATCGTGTGCGCGGTGGTGACCGGCGCGGGCGACAAGGCGTTTTCCGCGGGCGGCGACTTCTACGCCATGAAGCGATTAAATTTTACGAATGCCACTATGTGGAACGACCGCATGCTGGGGCTCGCGATGGCGATCCGCGGCCTGCCGGTCCCGGTGATCGCGATGGTGAACGGGTGGTGCATGGGCGGCGGCCACGAGCTCGCGCTGTGGTGCGATCTCGTCATCGCCTCGGAGAATGCGGTGCTCGGCCAGACCGGCGCGAAGGTCGGCGCTTGCCCGACGGTAGGTGCGACCCAGTACCTCCCGCGGTTGATCGGCGAGCGGCTTGCGCGCGAGATGATCTTCTGCGCGCGCCGTTTCACGGCGAAGGAGGCGGTCGAGGTCGGGCTCATCAACAAGTGCGTGCCGCAGAAGGACCTGCGGAAGGAGACGCTCAAGTGGTGCGAGACCATGAAGGGCCACAGCGCGTTGACGCTCCGCATGACCAAGAAATCGCTCAATTTCGAGTCGGACAACCTCTATTCGTCGTGGCAGCACGGCATGGAGCTCCTCGCGCACGTGTGGGGCTCCGACGAAGCGAAGGAAGGCATGAATGCGTTCCTCGCGGGGCGGCCGCCCGACTTCCAGAAGTTCCGGCTGCGCGCGAAGCGCGAGCTCGATGGCTACCTGCGCGGCCTGGCGCAGAACCTCAACGAGCCGCCCGCTATGCGAAAGAAGGCGTGACCCGTGACCCTTCGACCCTTCGACAGGCTCAGGACAGGCTCGATCAGGACAGGCCGGTGACCCGTGAGCGGTGTTCCGATGGCTGCTGACCGTTCAGCGGGCGCCCTCGAGGGACTTCGTGTTCTCGACCTGACGCGCATCCTCGCGGGACCGCTGTGCACGCAGATGCTCGGCGACATGGGCGCCGACGTGATCAAGGTCGAGCCGCCCGGCGCGGGCGACGACACGCGCACCTGGGGTCCGCCTTTCGTCAACGGCGAGTCGGCGTACTTTCTCGGCGTCAACCGCAACAAGCGCTCGCTGACGCTCAACATGGCGGTGAAGGCGGGCCAGGAAGTCCTCGCGCAGCTCGTGCAGAAGGCCGACGTGCTGGTGGAGAACTTCAAGCTCGGCACGCTCGAGAAGTGGGGCATCACGAACGCGTGGCTGGAGAGACACGCGCCGCGCGTCATCCGCTGCTCGATCACAGGCTACGGCTCGAGCGGGCCGGACGCAGCGCTGCCGGGCTACGACTTCATCCTGCAGGCCGAGTCGGGGCTGATGAGCATCTGCGGCGAGCCGGACGGCACGCCGACGAAATACGGCGTCGCCATCGTGGACGTGGTGACCGGACTCTACGCCTGCAACGCAATTCTCGCCGCGCTTGCCGCGCGCAACCGCACGGGCCGCGGCCAGCACCTTGAGCTGTGCCTCTACGATTCGGGCATCGCGATGCTGATCAACGTCGCCTCGAACTATCTGGTTTCGGGCAAGGACGCACGCCGCTACGGCAACGGGCATCCCAGCATCGTTCCCTACACGACCTACCCGACCGCCGACGGCCTGGTCGCGGTGGCGGTGGGGAACGATGCGCAGTTCGCGCGGTTCGCGGAGACCGTCGGGCACGCCGAATGGGGGCGCGATTCCCGTTTCGCGAAGAACCCGGATCGCGTGACGAACCGCGAGGCGCTCGACGCCCTGATCGCTCAGGCATTGAAGCGCGAATCGTCCGCCGCCTGGATCGGCAAGCTGCGTGGGTCCGGCGTGCCGTGCGGCCCAATCAACAGCGTCGCGGAGGCGCTCACCGACCCGCACACGCTGGCGCGCGGGATGGTGCGGACGGTGAAGCATCCAAAGGTGGGCGATCTCAAGATGGTGGGCATGCCGTTTCGCTTCAGCGACACGCCCGAGGCGATCCGGCGCGCGCCGCCGCTGCTCGGGCAGCACACCGAGGAAGTGCTCGGCACGGAGCTGGGTCTCTCCGCCGAGCGCATCGCGCAGCTGCGCGCCGAGAAAGTTGT
>Ga0210102_1000057_pt1 | contig 31217 bp, 26 predicted proteins | sample RushOxbow_ThreeS_4_FD_185563 | JGI IMG/M metagenome (GOLD analysis project Ga0210102, IMG submission 185563) | Wetland microbial communities from San Francisco Bay, California, USA, that impact long-term carbon sequestration -... | ecosystem: Environmental > Aquatic > Marine > Wetlands ...
TTGCCGTTCTTGCGGGCGAGACGGATGCCGAGCTGCTTCAGCTTGCGATAGAGGTGCGTGCGCTCGAGCCCGACAGTCTCCGCCACGCGCGAAATGTTGCCGCCCTCGCGCGCGATGTGGTACTCGAAATAGACGCGCTCGAAGGCGTCGCGGGCGTCGCGCAACGGCTGATCGAGGGGCAGGTCGTGGCCGGGCCGCGCCGCGGCGCTCCGTGCCGGCAGGCAGTGGTTCACGTCCTCGAGCGAGATCTGCTCAGCGCCGGAGGTGAGTGCGAGCGTGCGCACCGTGCTCTCGAGCTGCGCCAGGTTGCCCGGCCAGTCATTGTTGCGCAGCGCATTCAGCGCCGCGGTCGTGAACTGGCGCGGCGGCGCTTCCCGCGCCTCCACCAGGCGCGAGAGCATCAGATTGGCGATGTCGGGAATATCCTCGCGGTGCTCGCGCAGGCTCGGCACCCTGACGGTTGCCGCCGCGAGCAGGCCGTAGAGGCGGCTGTCGAACGCCCCGTGCGCCACCAGCTCCGCAACATCGCGCGAGGCGCCGCTGATGACCCGTACGTTGTAGCGCTCGAGCTTCGACATGGCGAGCAGCAGCCCTTTCTGCTCGATGCGCGAGAGGTCGGTCACTTCGCGCAGGAACAGCGTCCCTTCGCGCGCCTGGTTGAGGAGCTCGAGCGGCGCCTCGGCCAGCGCGGAGTGGTGCTCCGGCGCCACCCACGGTGCGTTGCGCGGGTGCAGGAAGCGCGCCGCGAGCTCGATTCCGCATCCCGGCTCGCCGGTGAGCAGCAGCGGCGTGCGCAGGTTCATGACTCGCTCCAGGCGCTGCTTGAGCTCCACCACCAGCGGCGCGCGCCCGAAGCTCGCCAGCGACAGCGCCGTTTGCGTCCGCTCGCCGCCCTGCTTCAACGCGCGCCCTACCGTGGCGAGCAGCTTCTGCAGCGCGATCGGCTTCTCAAGGAAGTCGTAGGCGCCGATGCGGGTCGCCTCCACCGCCGTGTCGATCGTGCCGTGCCCCGACATCATGACCACCGGCATGGTGAGCAGCCCCGCGGACGCCCACTCCTTCAACAGCGTGATGCCGTCGGTGTCCGGCATCCAGATGTCGAGCAGCACCAGGTCGGGCCGCGCCTGGCTGCGGAACGCGCGCGCGTCCGCCGCGTTCTGCGCCAGTCGGACCTGATAGCCTTCGTCGCTCAGGATCTCGGACAGCAGCTCGCGGATGCCGATCTCGTCGTCTACGACCAGGATGTGCTGCATATCCAAAGGAAATGCTCCGTTGATTCTACACCCGTGCCCGCGCCGCCACGCGGCGCGGCACGTCCTGCGCCGCCGCCGGCAGCTCGATCGTCACGCACGCCCCGCGCGGCGCGACGTTGGCGATCGCGGCCGTGCCGCCGTGCTCCTCGACGATCTTCTTCACGATTGCGAGCCCCAGGCCGCTGCCCTTGGGCTTGGTGGTCACGTAGGGCTCGAAGGCGCGCCGCATCACGTGCTCGGGAACGCCGCAGCCGTTGTCGGTGACCGTGAGCCGGACGATGCCGCCCGCGTGGCTGCTCGCTACCGTCACGCGCGGCTCCGTCGAGTCGACGAGCGCGTCCTGCGAGTTCTGCAGGAGGTTGTGTATGACCTGCCGCAGTTGCGCCGCGTCGCCCATGACCGGGGGCAGCCCCGCCGCGAGCTCGAGCCGCACGGCGCGCCCCAGCGAGGGCTCGTAGAGCGTCAGCACCTCGCGGGTCAGCGCATTGAGATCGAGCTCGCGGACGGAGGGCTCGGGTGTGCGCGCATACTGGCTGAACGCGTCCACCATGTTCTTCAGCGCCGCGACCTGGTTGACGATGGTCTGCGTCGAGCGCACCAGGACCTCCGAGTCAGCCGGCGCAAGCTTGCCTTGGAGCTTCGCCTTCAGGCGCTCCGCGGAGAGCTGGATCGGTGTCAGGGGATTGCGGATCTCGTGCGCGAGGCGCCGCGCCACTTCGGCCCACGCCGCCGCGCGCTGGGCCTCGGCGAGATGGGTGATATTGTCGAATACGACCACGCAGCCGCCCTCCGAGCCGGAGGGCAGGCGCGTGCCGCGCAGCAGCAGAAGCTGCGTCTTGCCCCGCAGCGTGCGTTCCACCTGCTGCTCCCATTCCGCGTTGCCGGCGCGCGCAAACGCGGCAGCGATCTCGCGTCCGAACTCGCCCATCCCGGCCGCCGCCGGCCAGCTCTGCGGCGCGGTTCCGATGAGGGGTGCAAAATCGCTCCCGAGCAGGCTGCCGGCGCTGCGGTTGGCGGCGCGGAGATTCAATTCCTCGTCGAATGCGAGAACGCCCGCGGACAGGTTGGCGAGCAGGCTTTCGAGATAGGCCTTGGCCTGGGTCAACGCCGCCTGGTGGCGCTCCGCCTGGGCGTGCGCTTCCGCAAGCTGCCGAGTCATCTGATTGAATGACTGCGTGAGCGTGCCGATTTCGTCGCTTGAGACGACCGCCGCGCGCTGGCTGAAATCCCCGCTTGCCACCGCGCGCGTGCCTTCGACCAGCGCGCCGATCGGCGCCGACAGCCGGTCGGAAAGCACGAAGGCAAGCGCCGCCGCGGAAAGAAGAGCGAGCAGCAAGGTCAACGTGAGCGTCACCCCGTAGAGTCGTTTGAGGCCCCGGCGCGACAGCGTCAACTCCTGATACTCCCGGTAGCCCGATTGCACCGCTTCCGCGTCCTGCCCGAGCTGCTTCGGCACCGGCTGCAGCAGTTGCAGCACGCGCCGCTCGCCGCCCGGGCCGGGCACCGCCGCGAGCGCGCGTAGATACAACCCCTTGTCGGGTATCGCCTCGACGGCGCCAAAGCCTCTGCCGGCGTCGATCTCCTTCAGCGCGGCAGCCGACGGCGGTTCCGGCAGCAATCCCGTTCGCCCCTCGCCGGAGTACGCAACCAACTTGCCGCGCTCGTTGAACAGGGTCGCCCCCTGCACGCCGGCCTGCTCGCGCAGGGCGCCCAGCACCGCGATCTCGTCCGTGGCGGGGCTCTGCGACATCGCAAGCGCCATGGCATCCGCCTTGGACGAGAGTTCCTTGAGGGCCGTGTCGAGCATGCCGCGACCAAGGTTGAGGCCGCTGTCGAGCGCCTTGTCGAGCCGCACCGCAAACCAGGATTCGATCGAACGCGCGAGGAACTGCACGGACATGCCGTAGATCAGTGCCCCGGGCAGCACCGCCATCAGCGCGAAGAGCAGCACCAGCCGCAGCGTCAGCCGGGAACCGAATACGCCGGCCCTGAGTTTGCGCCTGAGCGTCACGAGCTGGAACATGACGAGCGCGATCAGCATCGCCGCAACCGCGCCGTTCAGCGCGAGCAGCAACGGGTAGCGCTCCGCGAACGATGCCGGGTTCGCGCTCGAAACCGCCACCAGGTAGAGCGCGACCGCGACCATCCCCACGCACAGGATGAGGAGATAGCGCACGACTGCGCTCGACAGCGCCGGCCTGGGGGGCGAGGGCATGGTGCTCATGGAGACACCGTCCAGCGGTGCCAGTCGGAGGAAATGCTCCATTCGCGGGAGCCCACCGCGCTCACCTGGAACGGGCGCGGCAGCTGGGAGGAATCCAGGCGCAGTCGCAACGCGGCCACGTAGCTCCCGCCCTTGCTCAAGGCTCCGGATTCGGCGATCTCGCGCACGCGCACCCGGCTCATGAAATGCAGCGCCTCGGGCAGAGCGGCGAAATTCCGATAGAGCCTGCGCACGCCGACGCGGTACTGGCGCGTCAGTGCGTTGTACGACAGCCGGTAATCCTGCCGGGTGTTGGCGAGCTTCTCGTTCAACCAGTACCAGCGCGGGCGGACGAGCTCGAACTCGAGAGCGAAATGGAGCGGCACGCCTTTGTTGAGCGCGTCTTCCAGGGTGTGCGTCAGAGTGATCTCGAAATCGGCTTCGAGGACGTAGCCGCCCTCGGCCGCGATCAATGCGGCCTTCCGCACCTCGATTCCATCGGCGCGCGCCGGGACGGCGAACCCGGCTCCCAATCCCAGGACGAACAGCGCCGCAAGGCAGCTAAGGCTTCTGCAGCAGCGCGTAGTAAAAGCCGTCATGCCGTCCGTCCGGAAGCAGTTGGCCCGAATCTGCGTGGAGGTCGTTGCCGACAGCAGGAAGGGCGAGGCGCCTCGCGTCCCGATGGCGCTCCAGAAATCGCGCAACCTGCTCGCGGTTCTCCTCCTGGAACACGGAACAGGTTGCGTACAGCAATTTACCACCACTGGCGAGCGTCTGCCACAGCGCATCCAACATGCGGCTCTGCAGCTGCGCATACTGCGCTATATCGGAATCGCGCCGCAGCCATTTGATATCGGGTCGGCGCCGCGCGATGCCCGACGCGCTGCACGGCGCGTCGAGCAAGATGCGGTCGAACCGCGCTCCGTCCCACCACGCGGCCGGTTCGCATGCGTCGCCGCACAGCACGCGCCCCGTGAATCCCAGCCGCGCCAGATTGGCGCGCACGCGCTCGAGACGCGCGGCGTCGCTGTCGAGCGCGGTGAGATCGACGTCGGCGAGTTCGAGCACGTGCCCGGTCTTGCCGCCGGGAGCCGCGCACGCATCGAGCACGCACATGCCGTCGGAGAGGTCGAGCAGCGGCGCGGCGAGCTGCGCCGCGGCGTCCTGCACCGAAACCATCCCTTCGGCCAGCCCGGGCACGCGCGCCGCGGGAAGCGCCTTCTGCAGCAGCACTGCCGCCGCGCCATACGCCTCCCCCCGCATGCCGTGCCGCGCGAGCAGCTCCAGGTAATCGGCTACGCGCATGCGGCGCCGGTTCACGCGCAGCGCGAGCGGCGGGCGCGAGTTGCCCGCTTCGAGTATCGCCGCGTACTCGCCCGGATACCGGGCACGCAGCCGGTCGATCCACCACTGGGGATGGCAATAACGGGCGGTCTCGGTGCGCTCAGCGCGCGCGATGAACTCTGCGCGCCTGCGCAGAAAATTGCGCAGCACCGCATTGACCAGCCCTTTCGCCGACGTCAGGCCAAGGGCATGGCAGGTTTTTACCGCGTGGTCGACGACCGCGTGCGGCGCGGCGCGGCCGTGCTCGAGCTGGTAGAGGGCGACCAGCAACAGCGCACGCAACCTCGCATCCGTGAGCGGCTTCTCCAGCAGCGCCTCAAGCACGGCCTCGAGCCGGGCCAGAAAACGCAGCGCGCCGTACGCCAGGTCCTGCACTGCGGCGCGGCGGCGCTCGTCGATTCTTGGATGGGCACGCCACGCCGCCGCGAGCTCGGCGTCGAGGCTGCGCCCGGCGAGCACGCCCCCGAGGACCGCCGCCGCCAGGCGCTGGACTTCAATCATCGAGCGACCCGAAGCGCGCGCCGCTCGCCAGCCTGAAACCGGAAAGAAAAGCGCCTGCGGTGAGCCTCTTGCCACCGGCGCGCTGCAACTCGATGATCCGCAGCCCCTCGCTGCCGCACGCCACCACGATGCCGGCGGGCGCGGCCGCGCAAACGGTTCCCGGCGCGGCGTGGACTCCGCGCTCGATTCCGGCACGCCAGATCTTGAGCGCGACGCCTTCGTGCCGGGTCCACGCGCCGGGCGCGGGATTGAATGCGCGTATCCGGCGTTCGATCTCCTCTGCCGGCTTGCGCCAGTCGATCTCCGCCTCGCCGCGGCCGATACGCGCCGCGTAGGTAGCCGCGTTCCGATCCTGCGCCACCGGGGCGGGCGGCGCGTCGAGAGCGCGCACCAGCAGGCGTGCTCCCAGCGCCGCGAGCTTGTCGTGGAGGCTCCCCGCAGTATCGTCGGGCGCGATGGCGATCGCTTCCTGGAGCAGGATAGCGCCGGTGTCGAGCCCCTCGTCCATTTTCATGATAGTGATGCCGGTGGTCTTGTCACCGGCGAGGAGCGCGCGCTGGATCGGGGCCGCGCCGCGCCAGCGCGGAAGCAGGGAAGCGTGCACGTTAAGACAGCCGCGCGGTGGCAGCGCGAGCAGCGCCGGCGGCAGGATCAACCCGTAGGCGGCGACCACCAGCGCCGCGGGCGCTGCCGCGGCGACGGCGGCGAGCGTCGCCGCATCGCCCAGCGTGGTCGGCTGCAGGAGGGCGAGGCCGCGTTCGAGCGCGAGTTGCTTGACCGCCGAGGGTTGCGGCTTCAAGCCGCGCCCGGCCGGCCGGTCTGGCCGGGTCAATACCAGTGCGACTTCGTGGCCTGCCCGCAGCAGGGCCTCGAGCGATACGGCTGCGAACTCCGGCGTTCCCGCGAAGACGAGCTTCAAGTCTTCAGAGTACCAGCCGCCGGGCCTCGGGCTCCACCGTTCGCCGATCCTGCTTCCTCAATCGGGCGAGGATGCGGCTTTGCTTGAGACGCGAGAGTTTCTCGACGAACACCGTGCCCTCGAGATGATCCATCTCGTGCTGGATGCACACCGCGAGCAGCCCCTCCGCATCCAGAGTAAATGGCTCACCGTCGGCATCGAGCGCGCGCACCATTACGCGCCCCGGGCGGCGCACCTTTTCGTAGATCCCGGGCACCGAAAGGCAGCCCTCCTCGATATCGGCCTCGCCGCTCGCTGCGAGGATTTCAGGGTTGACGAAAACACGCAATTGATCGCGCGCTTCCGAGACATCGATCACGATGACCCGCAAGTGAACGTCAACCTGTGTTGCAGCCAGGCCAACCCCCGGCGCAGCATACATGGTATCGGCCATGTCCTTGATTAATTTGCGAATCCGATCATCGACCGACTTCACTCCAGCGGCGCGCTTGTGGAGCCTCGAATCCGGATAGCGCAGGATCGGTAGTAAAGCCATAAAAAGCTTGCGAATTTAACCAGCTAGATGCAGAATTTAAACCAATATCTCGGGCGCAGTTCCGTCGGCGGGGCTGCGCCTGTTAGTCTGTCAATTTGGGGGCGCGACATGCGTAAAGCAATTATATCCCTGATTTTGCTGATGACTCCGCTCGCGCCGGCACCCGCTGGGGCCGCCGATGCCAGCGCGCTTCAGGAGGGGGCGCCCGACCAATATGTCGTCGTTCCGGGTGACACTCTCTGGGGGATATCCGGGCGCTTTCTCAAGGATGCCTGGCGATGGCCCGAGGTCTGGAGGATGAACCAGGAGCAGCTGCGCAATCCCCACCGCATCTTCCCCGGCGATGTCATCGTACTTGATCGCGAGGGCGCCGAGGTTCGGTTGCGGTTGGTCAGGCCGGAGGATGCGGCGGCGGTGCCGGCTCCCGGCGTGCCCCCTACGCCCGTGGCTCCGCGCGATACCGTGAAACTCTCGCCCAGAACGCGCGCCGAGCCGCTCGCGGACAAGGCCATCCCCGCGATTCCGCCCTCGGTGATCGAGCCATTCCTGTCCCGGCCGCTGGTCGTCGGGCGCGACGAACTTGACAGCGCGCCCTCCGTCCTCGCGACCCAGGAAAACCGCGTGGCCATCGGAGCCGGCAGTGTTGCATACGCCGAGAACATCGACCCCGAGAAAGGCCTCGACTGGCAGCTGTTCCGCCGTGGCGATGCCCTGATCGACCCCGATACCGATGAAACGCTCGGCTACCAGGCAACATATCTCGGCGACGCGCGGGTGATCCGGCGCGGCAATCCGGCCACGCTCGAAATCACCAGGTCTGCGCAGGAAATCTATACCGGAGACCGTCTGCTGCCAGCCGCCAAGGAAAAGCCGACCTTCTCTTACGTGCCGCGTGCGCCCGCAAAGCCGGTGCGGGGGCGCATCATGTCCATCTACCCCAACAATGTCGGCGAATCCGGCCCCTTGGGCATCGTCGCTCTGTCCAAGGGCTCCAACGATGGCCTCGAGGTCGGGCACGTTCTGGCGATTTACCGCAGCCAGAGCACGCTGCGCTACGCAACGCGCATGGCCCCGCTCTATGGACGGGAGGGATTGAGCGGAAGCGACTCGCCGCGCGCCTATTACGAGGAACGGATCACCCCGCGCGACGCCCCGCTCTACGAGCGTGGCCGGCGCATCACCGTGGACGAAGCCAGAAAACTACCCGACGAGCGCTACGGCCTGGTCATGGTGTTTCGAACTTTCGACCGCGCTTCATTCGGGCTGGTGATGAATGCCTCGCGCCCGGTCGAGCTCAACGACGTCGTCACCAACCCCTGATCCCGCCCGGCTGCGCGCCGTAGCGGCAGGCGGCAGCCTTGCTTGCTCCGCATGCCGCTCGACCCGGAACGCCTCGCCTGGCTCAAGCTGAGCCTCACGCCCAACTTGGGCGCCGCCGCTCTCCGCCGCCTGCTCGCGGCGTTCGGTGACCCCGAGCGCGTGCTCGCGGCAAGCCGCGGCGCGCTTTCCCAGCACGTTCCCGACGCCACCGCCGTCTCCATCCGGGAGTCCGATACCGCCGAGGCCCTGGCCGAGGCAGGCGCCTGGCTCGACGATCCTGCGAACTCCATCGTTACTCTCGCCGATCGCCACTATCCGCCCCGCCTTCTGCAGATCCCCGACCCGCCGCCGCTGCTCTACGTGAAAGGCCGCGCCGAATTGCTGGTGCGCCCTTCGCTCGCCGTCGTCGGCAGCCGCAATGCGACGGCACAGGGCGTGGCAAACGCTGAAGCCTTCGCGAAGGCGCTGTCCGACGCCGGCCTGACCATCGTGAGCGGGCTCGCGCTCGGCGCCGATGCCGCGGCGCACCGCGGGGGGCTTGCCGGCGCATCCAGCAGCGTGGCGATCCTCGGCACCGGCGCGGACATCGTCTATCCCGCGCGCAACCGCGCGCTCGCGCACGCGCTCGCCGAACGCGGCGCGCTCGCCTCCGAGTTTCCGCTCGCGACCCGCCCGCTGACCGGAAACTTTCCGCGTCGCAACCGCCTGATCAGCGGCCTCGCGCTCGGCTGCCTCGTGGTCGAAGCGGCTGCGGACAGCGGCTCGCTCATCACCGCGCGCCTCGCAGCCGAGCAGGGCAGGGAGGTATTCGCGATTCCTGGATCGATCCACTCGCCTCTCGCCAAGGGCTGCCACCTGCTGATCAAGCAGGGCGCGAAGCTCGTGGAGAGCGCGCGCGACATCCTCGAGGAGTTGCAGATTCCGGCGCCCCCACCCGCCGCGCCGCCCCAGGCCGCCGCGACCGACGCGCGCACGGAGAGCCTGCTCGAGGCGCTCGGGGAGGAGATTCTCGACCGCGACACGCTCGCCGCGCGCTGTCGCTTGCAGCCGGCCGAACTCGCGGCGTTACTCACTCAACTCGAGATCGACGGCGAAATCGCAACCCTGCCCGGCGGCCTGATCCAGCGCGTGCGGCGCTAGTTTTCCCGCAACACGACGCATGCCGCGCTTGCGTCGAGAAAGTTTTGTTCTTATCATCTGGCGCTATTTTTTGCGTCGCCTGCGACTCTGGCGCCTGGATGAGCAAGCAACTGATCATCGCTGAGAAACCTTCGGTTGCCGCGGACATCGCGCGCGCGATCGGCGGCTTCAAGCGTCACGGCGATTACTTCGAGAGCGGAGGCTACGTGCTCTCCTCGGCGGTCGGGCATCTGCTGGAGATCGCCGTCCCGCAGGAATACGAAGTGAAGCGCGGCAAGTGGTCGTTTGCCCATCTGCCGGTGATACCGCCCCGCTTCGAGCTGCTGCCGATCGAGAGGAGCGAAACCCGCCTCAACCTGCTGCTGCGGCTGATGAAGCGCAAGGACGTCATTGGGCTCATTAACGCCTGCGACGCCGGCCGCGAGGGCGAGCTCATCTTCCGCTACATCGTGCAGCACGCCAAAGCGAAGAAGCCGATCCAGCGCCTGTGGCTGCAGTCGATGACGCCCGCGGCGATCCGCGAGGGGTTCGAGAGCCTGCGCCCGGGCCGCGAGCTGCTGCCGCTCGCCGACGCCGCAAAGTGCCGCTCCGAGGCGGACTGGCTGGTCGGCATCAACGGCACGCGCGCGATGACCGCCTTCAACTCGAAGGAAGGCGGCTTCTATCTCACGACCGTCGGCCGCGTGCAGACGCCGACGCTCGCCATTCTGGTCGAGCGCGAGGAAGCGATCCGAGCGTTCAAGCCCCGCGATTACTGGGAGGTGCACGCGCGATTCGGCGCCAAAGCGGGCGAGTACGCCGGACGCTGGCTGGATCCCTCGTTCAAGAAGGATGAGGACGCCGAGCGCAAGGCCGAGCGGCTTTGGAGTGACGCCAAAGCGGAGGCGATCGCCGGAGCCTGCCGCGGCCAGACCGGGTCGGTCAGCGACGAGACCAAGCCCGTCACCCAGATCTCGCCGTTGTTGTTCGACCTGACGAGCCTGCAGCGCGAGGCGAACGGCCGCTTCGGCTTTTCGGCGCGAACCACGCTCTCCCTGGCCCAGGCGCTCTACGAAAGGCACAAAGTTCTCACTTATCCTCGGACCGACTCGCGCGCCCTACCCGAGGATTACATTGCCACCGTCAAGAAGACGATGGGGACGCTCGGTGATATCCGCGACTACGCGCCGTTCGCCAGGAACGTCCTGAAGAATGGCTGGGTGAAGCCGAACCGGCGCATCTTCGACAACTCGAAGATCAGCGACCACTTCGCGATCATCCCTACCCTGCAGCCGCCCAGGCACTTGAACGAGCTGGAGCACAAGCTCTACGACCTCGTGGTGCGGCGGTTCCTCGCGGTATTTCACCCGGCGGCAGAGTATTTGCAGACGACCCGCATTACCGAGGTTGCCGGCCACTCGTTCAAGACGGAGGGTCGCATCCTGCAGCAGCCGGGCTGGCTCGCGATATACGGCCGCAGCGCCCAGGAAGAGTCTCAGAACCTGCCGGCCGTCGCCCCAGCGGAAAAAGTCTCCGTCGTGGAAGTGAACGCGGTCGCGAGCCAGACCAAGCCGCCGGCGCGCTATACCGAAGCGACGCTGCTCTCCGCCATGGAAGGCGCCGGCAAGCTTGTCGAGGACGACGAGCTGCGCGAGGCGATGGAAGCGAAGGGTCTCGGCACCCCGGCCACGCGCGCCGCCGTCATCGAGGGGCTGATCCAGGAGAAATACGTGCAGCGCGAAGGTCGGGAGTTGAAGCCCACCTGGAAGGCGTTCCGGCTGCTGCTCGCGCTGCACCACTTCGGCGTCACCGAGATTACCTCGCCGGAGCTCACCGGGGACTGGGAGTACAAGCTGAAGCTCATGGAAACCGGCAAGCTCGAGCGCGACGTCTTCATGGAGCACATCGAGCAGGTGACGCGCGATCTCGTGGAGCGCATCAGGAACGGCGACATCCCCGAGGAGGCCTATGCCACGGTGGAGGCGCCGTGCCCCAAGTGCGGCGGCGTGATCCAGGAGAATTACCGCAAGTTCCAGTGCCAGAACTGCGATTTCTCGCTGTGGGTCGTGCTGTCGGGGCGCGAGTGGGCGCCCGAGGAAATCGCGGAGCTCGTCACCCGCCGCTTCGTGGGACCGCTCAACGGGTTCCGCAGCCGCGCCGGCAAGCCCTTTTCCGCGGGCATCCGGTTGACCGCCGACCACAAGCTCGAGTTCGACTTCGGGCAGGCGCGGCTCGAAGAGGAGGCGCGGAATCCGCCCGACTTCAGCAGCCAGGAAAGCCTCGGCGCCTGCCCCAAGTGCCGCGCCCGCGTGTTCGAGCACGGCGCGGTTTACCTCTGCGAGAACGCCGTCGGCGCCGCGCGCAGCTGCGACTTCCGTTCCGGTAAGATGATTCTGCAGCAGGCGGTCGAGCGCCAGCAGATGCAGAAACTGCTCGCGACCGGCCGCACCGATCTACTGACTCAGTTCGTCTCGAGGAAGGGGCGGCGCTTCAAGGCCTACCTGGTGAAGACCGCCGAAGGCAAGGTCGGCTTCGAATTCGAGGCGCGCGCCCCGCGCAAGGCACCGCCGGCAGCCGCACCGGCACCCGAGCAGGCCCCGCCGTCCGCGCCGCGCGGCGCCCGTCCGCGCCGGAAAGGCCGCGGCAAACAACCGGCGCGCGCCGCAGCGGGCGGCAAACCGGCCGCCAAACGCAAGACTGACTGAGACAGCGATCAGCTGACCGCTAAATATCGAGGTTGCGGGCGCCGAGCGCGTTCAGCTCGATGAACTGGCGGCGCGGCTCGACCTCGTCGCCCATCAGCGTCGAGAAGATTTCCCCCGCGCTGATGGCATCCTCGATCTGCGCCTTGAGCAGCCGCCGCGTCCCCGGATCCATCGTCGTTTCCCATAGCTGCTCGGGGTTCATCTCTCCCAGCCCCTTGTAGCGCTGGATGCCGACGCCGCGCTTGACCTCGGCGAGCAGCCAGTCGATCGCCTCGCGGAACTCCCGGACCGCCTGCTGCTCGGTCCCGCGCTTGACGTACGCGCCCTCCCCGAGCAGGCCCTGCAGCACCTGGGCCGTGCGCTGGATCTGCCCGTAGTCCCCGCTCTGCACGAAGTCGGCGTCGATGTAGCAATGGCGTACGATGCCGTGCTGCGTGCGGGCGACCGCCAGCACGTTGCGCTCGGTCTTGTCGTCGAACCGCGCCTCGACCTTCATGCCCAGCGGCAGCAGGACAGCGGCGAGTGCCCGGGCACTCGCCTGCGCGCTCTTCTCGTCGGAGAGATCGAGCGGGACCGGCCGGCGCAGCAGCGCGTGCAGCACCTCCTCGTCGATCAGCCGGCTCAAGCGCTCGATCACCGCTTCCGCCAGCAGGTAATCCTTCGCGACCTGCTCCAGTGCCTCCCGCTTCAGCGGCTCGGCCCCGGCCGAGGTATAGAGCTCGGCCTCCGCGAGCGCCAGCTGCAGCAGCATCTGCTTCAGCTCGTGCTCGTCCTTCAGGTAGCGCTCGGTCCTGCCGTGCTTCACCTTGTAGAGCGGGGGCTGCGCGATGTAGATGTGGCCGCGCTCGATCAGCTCCGGCATCTGCCGGTAGAAGAACGTGAGGAGCAGCGTGCGGATATGCGAGCCGTCGACGTCCGCGTCCGTCATGATGATGATGCGGTGGTAGCGCAGCTTCTCCGGCATATACTCCTCCTTGCCGATGCCGGTGCCGAGCACGCTGATCAACGTGGTGATCTCCTGCGAGGACAGCAGCTTGTCGAGCCGCGCCTTCTCGACGTTCAAGATCTTGCCCTTCAACGGCAGGATCGCCTGGAACTTGCGGTCGCGCCCCTGCTTAGCCGAGCCCCCGGCGGAGTCGCCCTCGACGATATAGAGCTCCGACTGCGCGGGATCGCGCTCCTGGCAGTCGGCGAGCTTTCCGGACAGACCGAACGAGTCGAGCACTCCCTTCCTCCGCGTCAACTCGCGCGCCTTGCGCGCGGCCTCTCTCGCGCGCGCGGCCTCCACGATCTTGGCGCAGATGATGCGCGCATCGTTCGGCTTCTCGAGCAGGAACTCGCCGAGCTTCTGCGCGACGATCTCATCGACCACCGGCCGCACTTCCGAGGACACCAGCTTGTCCTTGGTCTGGGACGAGAACTTGGGCTCCGGCACCTTCACCGACAGCACCGCCGTCAGCCCTTCCTTCAGGTCGTCGCCGCTGGTCTCCACCTTCGCCTTCTCGGCGAGCTTGTTCGACTCGATATACTGGTTGAGCGTGCGCGTCATCGCGCTGCGCAGTCCCGTCAGGTGCGTGCCGCCGTCGCGCTGCGGAATGTTGTTGGTAAAGCACAGCACCGCCTCCTGGTAGGAGTCGTTCCACTGCATCGCCACTTCCACGAGGATGCCGTCCTTCTCGGCCCGGGCGTAGAAGATATTCGGGTGCAGCACGTTCTTCGTGCGGTTGATGTACTCGACGAAGCCCTTGACGCCACCGGTGAAGGAAAAGGTTTCCTCCTTCCCGGTGCGCTGGTCGATCAGGATGATGCGCAAACCGCTGTTGAGGAAAGCCAGCTCGCGCAGGCGCTTCGCCAGTATCTCGTAGTGATACTCGACGCGCCCGAAGATTTCCTTCGCGGGCAGGAAATGCACTTCCGTGCCGCGGCGCTCGGACTTGCCCGTGACCTTGAGCGGGGCCACGGTCTCGCCCAAGCGGAACTCCATCTGGTGGAGCTTGCCGTCGCGCCGGATCGTCAGCCGCAGCCACTCCGACAACGCGTTCACCACCGACACGCCGACGCCATGGAGGCCGCCCGCGATCTTGTAGGAATTGTTGTCGAACTTGCCGCCGGCGTGGAGTTCCGTCATCGCCACTTCCGCGCTCGAGCGCCCTTCCTCGTCCTCCGGGTGCGGCCCGGTCGGGATGCCGCGGCCGTTGTCGACGACGCTCACCGAGTTGTCCGGGTGGATGGTGACGGTGATCTCGTCGCAGTAGCCGGCAAGCGCCTCGTCCACTGCGTTGTCCACGACCTCGAACGCCATATGGTGGAGCCCGGTGCCGTCGCTGGTGTCGCCGATATACATGCCCGGGCGCTTGCGCACCGCCTCAAGGCCCTTGAGGACCTTGATACTGGCAGCGTCGTAATCGTCGCCGCTGCGCTGCTGCTCGGGTTCGCCTTCGGGTATCGCCATTCTTCGCCCTTCGCCTAGATGCGCATCGGCATGACCACGTAGCGGAACTCGCGGTTCTCCGGGATCGTGACCAGCATGCTGCTGTTGGCGTCACCGAACGAGCACTCGACCGCCTCGCTGTGAACGTTGTTCAGCACGTCCAGGACATAGGTGATGTTGAAGCCGATGTCCAGCGCCTCGCCGCCGTATGCAATCTCCAGCACCTCCTCCGCCTCCTCCTGCTCGTTGTTGGTGCAGGAAATGCGCAGGGTGTTGGCCGATACCGTCCAGCGCACGCCGCGGAACTTCTCGTTGGAAAGGATCGCCGCCCGCTGCAGCGACTGCAGCAGGGTTTGCCGCTGGATGGAAAATCGCTTCTGGTAGTTCGTGGGCACGACACGCGTGTAGTCCGGAAACTTGCCGTCGATGATCTTGGTGGTGAGAACCGTGCTGCCAAAAACGAACCGCACCATGCTCCCGAAGATTTCGATCGTAACCGCGTCCTCGCTGTCGGCGAGCAGCCGGGTGAGTTCGAGCACGGCCTTGCGCGGGAGTATCACTTCGCGCCTCTCCTGCTCCGCGCCCAGGGGGCGCGCGGCGTAGCTCAACCGGTGACCATCGGTGGCAACGACCTTTACCTGGCCCGCCTCGAGCACCAGTAGCAACCCGTTCAGGTAATAGCGTATGTCCTGCTGCGCCATCGAGTACTGCACCAGCAGCAGCAGGTCGCGCAGCGCCTTCTGCGGCATGCTCACCGTCGCCAGCACCGCCCCGGGTTCCGCCATCGCCGGGAAATCCGCCGCCGGCAGCGTCTGCAGATTGAAGCGGCTCTTGCCCGAGCGCACCTGCAGGCGGTTGTTCTGCACGTCGAGCATGGCCTCGGTTCCTTCCGGCAGCGCCCGCAGGATTTCCTGCAGCTTGCGCGCCGAAACCGTCAGGCCGGCGTCCTCTCCCGCCCCCTTGCCGAGCTCCGTACGCGCCGCCACCTGGATCTCGAGGTCCGTCGCCATCATCATCAGCGCGCCCTGCTTGCTTTCGACCAGGACGTTCGAGAGGATCGGCAGTGTATGGCGCTTTTCCACGATGCCGGTTACCGCCTGCAGCGGCTTGAGCAATGCGTCGCGTTCGAGCTGGACGAGCTTCATAAGCTATCTTCTAGATTAAAGGTAATAAGACTAGTAAGGCCTTATGGTTGCTGTGCACAAGTCGCTCTGGGGCAGCGTGACCGCGGAGCGGCGGGATGGATAACGCTGTGCGTAAGCGCGTAGCAGGCGTGTGACGATTGTGGACAACTGGTGCATTGGCCGGCGCCGCAGCGGGATATCCACAAACAACACGGTAGTAATCAACTCCTCAGGACGTTCAACAGCGAATCGATATCACGCGTCAACTCGCTGCTCGTGGACTTGAGCAGCGCGATCTTGCGGCAGGCGTGTAGTACAGTGGTGTGATCGCGGCCGCCGAAAGCCTCGCCGATGTCTGGCAGGGAGAGCTGCGTCAGCTCCTTGGCAAGCGCCATCGCGACCTGCCGCGGGCGGGCGACGTTGCGGCTGCGCTTCTTCGAGTACATCTCCGAGACCTTGATCTTGTAGAAGTCGGCAACGGTTTTCTGGATGTTCTCGATCGAAACCTGCCGGTGCTGTATGGCCAACAGGTCGCGCAGGGCCTCGCGGCAGAGTTCGACCGAAAAATCGCGCCCGGAAAACCGCGCGTACGCAATCACACGCTTCAAGCCGCCCTCCAGTTCGCGGACGTTGGACTGGATGTGCCGGGCCAGGAAGAACGCCACCGCCTCGTCGAGCTTGATGCCTTCCGCCTCGGCTTTCTTGAGCAGAATGGCGACGCGCATCTCGAGCTCGGGAGGCTCCACCGATACGGTGAGGCCCCATCCGAAGCGCGAGATCAGGCGGTTCTCGATCCCGGCGATCTCCTTGGGATAGGTGTCGCAGGTGATGACGACCTGCCGGTGCGCCTCGATCAGGGCGTTGAACGCGTAGAAGAATTCTTCCTGGGTGCGGTTCTTGCCGCTGAAGAACTGGATGTCGTCGATCAGCAGCAGGTCGAGGGAGTGGTAGTAGCGCTTGAAGTCGTCGAAAGCCTTGTGCTGGTAGGCGCGCACGACGTCCGAGACGTATTGCTCCGCATGGATATAGCGGATCTTGGTTTCCGGCGCCTGCACGCGCAGGCGGTTGCCGATCGCCTGGATGAGGTGGGTTTTGCCGAGGCCGACCCCGCCGTAAATGAAGAGCGGGTTGTAGGCGGCGCCGGGCCGTTCGGCGACCTGGGCGGCCGCGGCGCGCGCGAGCTCGTTGGCCTTGCCGGTGACAAAGGTCTCGAACGTGAAGCTGGGATTCAACCGGGAGACCTCACGGCTGCTCGGCTTGACCTCGCGGTCGTTTGCGCCAGGCGCGAGCGGTGCCGGCCGGGCGTTTGGCGTCTCCTTCTCAGCGAGGACGAGCTGCACCTCGACATCGCGCTTGAAATGCTCCCGCGCCAGCTGCTCGATGCGCGCGAGAAACTTGTCGCGTATCCACTGCAGCACGAAGCGGTTCGGCGCGACCAGAGTCAGGCACTCGCCATCGGCCTGAGGGCGCAGCGGTTTGATCCAGGTGCGGTACTGCTGGGGCGGCAGTTCTTTCTCGAAGCGCGCCAGGCAGAAGCGCCAGAAACTGTTCATCGGGGTGGCATTGTTGTTTGAAGCCGGGCCGCGCAGGGGACGCTTTTCAGCGATCAATTTTATCCTTTTTGAGGACCGTTATCCACAGCATGCGCGGTCGCGCGCGGCGGAATGCGACCGTCCACACGGCGGTTGACACGGCGGAGAGTTAAAGGTTGTAATAGCGCGCTTTTCAGCAGCCGGACGAACTCCATGAAACGGACCTATCAGCCATCGGTGAAGCGCCGCAAGCGCACGCACGGCTTCCGCGTACGCATGCGCACGCGGGGCGGGCGCGGCGTATTGCGGGCGCGCCGCGCCAAAGGGCGGGTGCGATTGAGCGCCTGAGCGGGCGGGGGCAGGCGCTGCCGCGCAGCGCCCGGCTCAGTCGGCGCGAGCAGTTCAGTGCGGCGCTGGCGGCCGGCACCGCGCGGGCGCGCCGCCACTTCCGGTTGTACGTCCGCAGTAACGGTCTACCCCAGGCGCGCATCGGCATCATTGCCAGCCGGCGCGTCGCGTCGCGCGCGGTGGATCGCAATCGAATGAAGCGCATGGTGAGAGAGGTGTTTCGCACCATGGCAGAGCTTCCGGCCGGCCTGGATATCGTCGTCGAGCTGCGCCGCTGCCCGCCCCGGGCTTCCGGCGCCGCGGCGCGCGCGGAACTCTCCCGGCTGCTGGCGGAGCTTGCCGCGGCGCCGCGCGGCGATTAGAGCCTATTATTGGGATAGGCTCCGGGGTAGCGACAGGGGCGCTCGACGCACGGTCATGGATTCACAACGGCTGATTCTTTTCTTCGTATTCTCCTTCTCGGTGTTCATGCTGTTGGACGCATGGCAGCGTGACCAGCAGCCGGCGCGTCCCCCGGCGGCCGCGGGCGCGAAGGACGAAAAGGCGGTGCCGCCTTCGGCACAACCCCCGGTGCCGGGCGAAAAGCTGACCGCAAGCCAGAGCGTGGTTCCGCAGCAGGGCCGGGGCACCCCCGAAACGGGCGGGACCATACGGGCCGAGACCGACGTGCTGAGCGCCGAGATCGGCAGCTACGGCGGGGATCTGCGGCGCCTGGAGTTCAAGAATCACCGCGACACGCTCGATCGGAGCAAGAACTTCGTGTTGTTCGAGACCCGTGCGCCGCGCACCTATATCGCGCAGGCCGGGTTGATCGGCAGCGGCCTGCCCAACCATCGAAGCCTTTACACGGCGGCGGCAGATCAATTTCGGCTCGCCGAGGGTCAGGATGAGCTTGAAATTCGGCTCACCGCACCGGCGGCGGAGGGCGTGCAGGTGCAAAAGATCTATCGCTTCCGGCGCGGAAGTTATCTGGTCGACGTCGGCTTCGAGATCGTCAATGACGGCGCTGCGGCGATACAGCCGTATGCCTATTTTCAACTGGTGCGCGACGAGACGCCGCCGGCGGGCGATTCCGCGATGCTGCCGACGTTCACCGGGGTCGCGGTTTACACGGAGAAGGACAAATTTCAGAAGTTCGCGTTCAGTGACATCGAAAAAGGCAAGGCGCAGTACCCCAGGAACAGCGACGACGGCTGGATTGCGATGCTGCAGCACTATTTCTTCAGCGCCTGGCTTCCGCGCAACGGCACTCCGCGCGAGTTCTATGCGCGGCGCCTGGAAGACGGACTCTATTCGGCGGGCGTGATCGTCCCGGCCGGCGCGATCGCGCCGGGGGCGCGCGCAACCGTCACGGTGCCGCTCTACGCCGGCCCGGAGGAGCAGGAGAAGCTCGCGAAAATCGCGCCCGGGCTCGATCTCACCATCGATTACGGCTGGCTGACGGTGATCGCGGTGCCGCTGTTCTGGGTGCTCGCCTGGCTCAACCAGTGGGTGGGCAACTGGGGCGTCGCCATCATCCTGCTGACGGTGATCATCAAGCTGCTGTTCTATCCGCTGTCGGCGGCGAGCTACCGCTCGATGGCCAAGATGAGGGTGCTGGCTCCGAAACTGCAGAAGCTCAAGGACCAATATGGTCAGGACCGTCAGCGCCTGCAGCAAGCGATGATGGAGCTCTACAAGACGGAGAAAATCAATCCGCTTGGCGGGTGCATGCCAATAGTTGTGCAAATACCTGTTTTTATTGCACTTTATTGGGTGCTGCTGGCCAGCGTGGAGCTGCGGCACGCGCCCTTCATGCTGTGGATAAATGACCTGGCCGCGCCGGATTCGCTTTTCGGCGTGTGGTTCGGAATGCCGATTGGTCTTCTCCCGATCCTGATGGCTGCAACCATGTGGATACAGACGATGCTCAACCCGGTGCCGCCGGATCCCGTGCAGGCCAAGGTGATGAAGATCATGCCGATCGTATTCAGCATCTTCTTTTTCTTCTTCCCTTCCGGCCTGGTCCTCTACTGGCTCGTCAACAACGTGCTCTCGATCGCGCAACAGTGGAGAATCACCCGGGTGCTCGAGCGCGAGGCCGTGCAGCGCAAGAGTTGACTTGCTGGCGGGCGGCGCAATCGCCGTCCCCCATTCGGCTTGCCGCTGGTCAATGATCGGGAGCGACATCATTGCCGCCATTTCGACCGCCCCGGGCAGAGGCGGCATCGGCGTGGTGCGGGTTTCCGGTCCGCGGCTGGACCCGCTCATCTCGGGTGTCGTGGCGAAGGCGCTTTCGCCGCGGCGCGCGACGCTCGCGGATTTCACGGATTCGCACGGCTCGGCAATCGACCGGGGCATAGCGATCTATTTTCCGGCGCCGCATTCCTACACGGGCGAGGATGTGCTGGAGTTGCACGGGCACGGCGGGCCCATGGTGCTGCAGCTTTTGCTCAGGCGCTGCGTCGAGCTGGGGGCGCGCCCTGCGCAGCCGGGAGAGTTCACTCGCCGCGCCTACCTCAACGACAAGATCGATCTGGCACAGGCGGAGAGCGTTGCGGATTTGATCGACGCCGCAACGACGGAAGCGGCGCGCAGCGCGATGCGCTCGCTGCAAGGCGTGTTTTCCCGGCGTATCGACGAATTGCTCGATGGCCTGGTCGAGCTGCGCACACTGGTCGAAGCCGCGCTCGATTTTCCGGACGAGGACGTCGAGCTCGTCAAGCAATCCGATGGTGCGGGCCGGCTCCGGAAACTGCAGGCGAAGCTTGACGCGGTCCTGGCGGCGTCGCAGCAGGGAAGCTTGCTTCGGGAGGGCGTGCGTGTAGTACTCGCGGGCCAGCCCAATGTCGGCAAATCGAGCCTTCTCAACCTTCTTGCTGGAGAGGAGCTCGCCATCGTAACGGACATCGCCGGAACTACCCGCGACGCGATCCGCCAGAGCGTCAGCATCCGCGGGATCCCGGCACATATCATCGATACGGCGGGATTGCGGCCGTCGAGCGATCCGGTGGAAAAGCTGGGCATCGCGCGCACCTGGGCGGCGATCGAGAGGGCCGATATCGTCGTGCTACTTGTCGACGCTGCCCGGGGCATTGCCGCGGCGGACCAGGACATCGTGCGCAGGCTTCCCGCGAGATTGCCCCGTCTTATTGTCATGAACAAGATCGATCTCCTGGGACGTGCGCCGGCTCTCGAACGCGGCAAAGAGGGCGCCACCGTTTGGCTGTCAGCCAAGACGGGAGCCGGTGTGGAGCTGCTGCGGGAGGCACTGCTCGAGGCGGTGGGCTGGCGTGGCAGCGGGGCAGAGGGACTGTTCATGGCCCGCGAACGGCACGTCCATGCACTTGAGCTTGCCCAGCGGCACCTGGAGCAAGCCGCTCAGCAGATGGAACGCCTTGAGCTTTTTGCAGAGGAGCTTCGAGCCGTCCAACACGCCCTGGGCACTATCACAGGGGAATTCACAGCCGAAGATTTGCTCGGCGAGATATTCAAGCAGTTCTGCATCGGCAAATAGCGGCCAGCCGATCCCTTGTGCAATTGCCTGGTAGGGCATTTGCACCTCGAATGCGCCCGCGGAGGGCGGAGCAGGTTCCAAGCGGATCGTGCTTGGATGCGACCCCGGAGTGGGATGCCGCGCCGCACTTGCCCGCGTGCTTACGCGCGCCTTCACGGTCGCATCCCCGGAAACCGGGGCCCCTGCTCCACGTTTCGGCGCACCCTCTCCGCTCGGGAGAGGGGTGGGGGTGAGGGATGGGTGTTTCACGTGGAACATGCGACTTGACCATGATGCTGCGTTGCAGCAAATACCGGTTTCACGTGAAACCCTGCGCCTCTATTCAGTCGGCCCGCCTTTTCGGGTATCATTTGAACCTGGCATGGGGTTAAAATATTAATGCAAGTCACTGATAAATATGATATTATCGTAGTTGGTGGGGGGCACGCCGGGACCGAAGCGGCACTTGCCGCTGCCCGTATGGGATGTACGACCCTGCTCCTGACCCACAGCCTCGACACCTTGGGGCAAATGTCTTGCAATCCGTCTATCGGCGGTATCGGAAAAGGCCATTTAGTCAAAGAGATAGATGCACTTGGTGGCGCCATGGCGCTGGCTACGGACGAGGCCGGAATCCAATTTCGCATCCTGAATTCGCGCAAGGGGCCTGCAGTGCGGGCGACCCGCGCCCAGGCGGACCGCGTGCTCTACAGAGGCGCGATCAGGGGCCGTCTCGAGAATCAGCCCGGGCTGCGCATGTTCCAGCAGGCGGTGGACGATCTGCTGATAGAAAACGGGCGCGTCGCGGGCGTCGTGACGCAGATCGGGCTCAAATTTTCCGCGCGCTCGGTGGTGCTCACTACGGGAACGTTTCTCGCAGGATTGATCCACGTCGGGCTGAAACACCACCAAGGCGGGCGCGCGGGCGATCCGCCGGCGCTGACGCTCGCGCAGCGGCTGCGCGAGTTGAAGCTTCCCGCCGGGCGCCTGAAAACCGGCACGCCGCCGCGCATCGACGGCCGCAGCATCGATTTCACGGTCATGACGGAACAGCCGGGCGATGTGCCGGTTCCCGTCTTCTCGTTTCTCGGCAGGCGCGAGCAGCACCCGCCGCAGCTGCCGTGCTGGATCACGCATACCAACGCGCGCACGCACGACATCATCCGCGCCGCGCTCGACCGCTCCCCGCTCTACACCGGCGTGATCGAGGGTGTCGGGCCGCGTTACTGTCCCTCGATCGAAGACAAGGTGATGCGCTTCGCGCACAAGGCCTCGCACCAGATCTTCCTCGAGCCGGAAGGCCTGACGGTCAACGAGTTCTATCCCAACGGCATCTCGACGAGCCTGCCCTACGACGCGCAGCACGAGCTCGTGCGGTCGATTCGCGGGCTCGAGCGCGCGCACCTCACGCGCCCCGGCTACGCGATCGAGTACGACTACTTCGATCCGCGCGGCCTGAAGCGCTCGCTCGAGACGCGGGCGATCGCGGGATTGTTCTTCGCCGGGCAGATCAACGGCACCACGGGGTACGAAGAGGCGGCGGCGCAGGGATTGCTTGCAGGCATCAATGCAGCGCTGCGCGCGCGCGACCGCGAGCCGTGGTGCCCGGGTCGCAACGAGGCCTACCTGGGTGTGCTGGTGGACGACCTCGTCACGCGCGGGGTATCGGAGCCCTACCGCATGTTCACCAGCCGCGCCGAGTATCGGCTGTCGCTGCGCGAGGACAACGCCGACCTGCGGTTGACCGAACGCGGCCGCAAGCTGGGAGTGGTGGATGACGCGCGCTGGGAGGCGTTCTCGCGCAAACGCGAGGCGATCGAGCGCGAGCAGGCGCGCTTGAAGGACACCTGGATAAATCCGCGGCTCCTACCCGTCGCTGCCGACGCGGGTGCGCCGGAACAAGCGCAATCCCGGGAGTATTCGCTGATGGAATTACTGCGCCGTCCGGCTATCAATTACGCGCGGCTGGTGGCGCTGCCGGGCGCCGGGCCTGGCGTCGAGGATGCACAGGTGGCGGAGCAGGTCGAGATCCAGGCCAAGTATCAGGGCTACATCGAGCGCCAGCGCGAGGAGATCGCGCGCTATGAGCATTACGAGAACCTGAAGCTCCCCGAGGACATCGATTACGGCAGCCTGCGCGGATTGTCGGTCGAGGTGCGGCAGAAGCTCGCGCTGCACCGTCCCGAGACGCTTGGCCAGGCGTCGCGCGTCTCGGGAGTCACGCCGGCAGCGATCTCGGTCCTGCTGGTCCATCTCAAGCGTAGAACGAATGCGGTTCGCGGCAATACGCGGACAGCAACCGGTGGCGCCCGCCGAGCGGTTGGCAAGACGGCATGACCCTTGCGCAGCAGCTTGCGCAAGGCGTGGCCGAGCTCGGATTGGCGCTCCCGGCGGGTGCGCAGCAGCGGCTGCTCGCGTATCTGGAGCTGCTGCTGAAATGGAACCGCGTCTACAACCTGACGGCGGTGCGGCAGGCGCCGCGCATGGTGAGCCTGCATTTGCTCGATTGTCTGGCGGCGGCGCCGCACGTGGCGGCGGCGAGCATACTCGATGTCGGCAGCGGGGCCGGATTGCCGGGCATCCCGCTCGCGCTCGCGTTGCCGGATTCCCGCGTGACGTTGCTTGATTCGAACCACAAGAAGGCGGCGTTCCTGAGACAGGCGGTGATGGAGCTTCAACTCACCAACGCGGAGGTTGTGTGCGAGAGGGCGGAGTCCTGGTCGCCGCCGGCGCCATTCGATGTCGTGATTTCCCGCGCGTTCTCGGATCTTGCCGAGCTGGTATCGCTGGCGGGGCGGCACCTCGCCGAGCGGGGCCGGCTCGTAGCCATGAAAGGCGTGCACCCGTACGAGGAGATCGCCCAGCTGCCGCAGGGCTGGCAGGTACTTGAGGTCATACCGCTGACGATCCCCGGGCTGCGCGCGCAGCGCCACCTGGTCGCGATCGGCCGCAATTGATCATGGGAAAAATAATCGCCATCACCAATCAAAAGGGCGGCGTCGGCAAGACCACGACCAGCGTCAATCTTGCCGCGAGCCTCGCCGCCGCGCACCGGCGCGTGCTGCTCGTGGATCTCGACCCGCAGGGCAACGCGACCATGGGCAGCGGCGTCGACAAGCGCCATCTCGTTGCGACGGTCTATCACGTGTTGCTCGGCGCAAAGAGCATCGCCGAGGTGAGATTGCGCTCCGAAAACGGCGAGTTCGACCTGGTGCCGGCCAACCGCGAGCTTGCCGGCGCGGAAATCGAGCTCGTGGAAGTCGCCCACCGCGAGACGCGCCTGAAGGATGCGCTCGCCGCGGTCGCGGCCGAATACGATTTCATTCTGATCGACTGCCCGCCGGCGTTGAACCTGCTCACCGTGAACGGGCTGACCGCCGCGCAGGCGGTGATGATCCCGATGCAGTGCGAGTATTACGCGCTGGAAGGCCTGAGCGATCTCGTGCAGACCATCAAGAAGGTGCGCGGGCACCTGAATCCGACGCTGGAGATCGAGGGTTTGCTGCGCACCATGTACGATCCCCGCAACACGCTGGCGCAGCAGGTCTCGGCGCAGTTGCTCGAGCATTTCGGCGACAAGGTCTACCGCACGGTGATCCCGCGCAACGTGCGGCTGGCGGAGGCGCCGAGCTTCGGCGTGCCCGCGCTCAAATTCGACCGGAACTCGAAGGGAGCGCAGGCCTACCTCGCACTCGCGGGCGAGATGCTGAACCGCGCGGGGGCGTGAAGGATAGGGCGATGACCAGGATCAAGGGACTGGGGCGCGGACTCGACGCGCTACTTGGGGCCGACGAACCGTCCGCTGCCGTCGGCGGTGACGCGCTCGCCTCGCTGGCGATTGACGCGCTGCAGCCGGGCCGGTTCCAGCCGCGCGCGCATATCGGCCAGGAAGGCCTCGCCGAGCTGGCCGAGTCGATCAAGGCGCAGGGCGTGATGCAGCCGATACTGGCGCGACCGCTCGGCGCGGGCCGCTACGAGATCGTCGCCGGCGAGCGGCGCTGGCGCGCGGCGCGCATGGCGGGCCTTGCCACGGTTCCGGCGCTGGTGCGCGATGTGCCGGACCGCAACGCGCTTGCCATCGCGTTGATCGAGAATCTCCAGCGCGAAGATCTGAACCCGCTCGATGAGGCCCAGGGCATCAAGCGCCTGACCGAGGAATTCGGCATGACGCACGCCGAGGCCGCCGAAGCGGTCGGGCGCTCGCGCGCTGCGATCACCAACGCGCTGCGTCTGCTCGAGCTCGCGCCGCCGGTGCAGGCGTTGCTCCGCGAGGGCAAGCTCGACATGGGACATGCGCGGGCGCTGCTCGCGCTACCGGCGCTGAGGCAGATCGACCTCGCGCGCGAGGCGGTCGCGCGGCAGCTCTCCGTGCGCCAGGTCGAGAAGCGGGTCGCGGGCCTGACGGCGCGCCCGGCGGCGCGCGCGCGCAGCGACCGGGACGTGGCGCGGCTCGAGGATGAGTTGAGCGGGCAACTCGGCACCACCGTGAGCATACGGACCGGCGCAAAACCGGGTAGCGGCAAGCTCATCGTCCACTACTCGAGCCTCGATCAACTCGAGGCGCTGCTCAACCGGCTCAGGCAGAAATAAGGCCGCGAAATCGGGGCCTTGCCGCATCGCAGCAAATTGACCCTTGTTGGCCTCGAAGGCTATACTACGCGCGCTTTGCTCGGGGCGGAGATCAAGAACGCCGTGCTTCGCGATCTGAGCAGGCCGATTCGCACCGTTCTCCGGTGGCAGTTGATGGCCACTGCCGCGCTGGCGCTCATCGCGGGGGTCGTGGCCGGCGGCCACGGCGCCCTGTCCGCGGCGCTCGGTGGCGCAGTGAGCATCCTCGCCGGGCTTGCGTCGGCGGTCGTGGCCTCGCTGGGCAGGGCGAAATCCGCCGAAGGGGCGCTGTTTGCGGTGCTGAGGGCCGAAGCGGTCAAGATCGGCCTGATCGTCGTCCTGCTCTGGCTCGTGCTGGCGACCTACAAGGACGTCGCCGTGCTCGTGTTCCTCGGCGCGTTTGCCGTGACGGTGGTGATTTTCGCAATGGCGTTCTTCGTGCGCGAATATTAGTTGCAAAGCTCCGGAAATGGCCGCAGGCACCGATCTCACTCCCGCCAGCTACATCCAGCATCACCTGACCTTCTTCGCCAAGCCGCTCGGCGAGGGGGGGTTCTGGACGCTTCACGTGGATTCGCTGGTGACGGCCGTCGTGCTGGGCGTCCTCGGCATCGGTTCCATCTGGTGGGTGGTGCGCGGCGCGACCTCGGGGGTGCCGAACAAACGGCAGGCATTCGTCGAGCTGCTGATCGGATTCGTCGACGACCAGGTGAAGGGCATCTTCCAGCACGGCGACCGCAACCGGTTCATCGCGCCCGCGGCGTTGACGGTGTTCGTGTGGGTGTTCCTGATGAACGCGATGGATTTCCTGCCGATCGATCTCATCGCGAAAGTGCTCGGCTGGTTGGGGCTCCACGAGTGGCGCATCGTGCCCACGGCGGATGTCAACACAACGTTTGCGCTGTCGCTGTCGGTGCTCGCGCTGTCGATCTACTTCGCGATCTCGGTGAAGGGGCTCGGCGGCTGGATCCATGAATTGTTTTGCGCGCCGTTCGGCGGGCACCCGCTGCTGTGGCTCGCCAATTTCCTGTTCAACCTCGTCGAATACTTCTCGAAGTCGCTGTCGCACTCGATGCGGCTGTTCGGCAACATCTATGCGGGGGAGATTCTGTTTCTGCTGCTGTGGATGTGGGCCGCCACCGGCCTCGTGGGGACGGCGTTCGGCATCCTGTTCGGCCTGGGCTGGGCGATCTTCCACATCCTGATCGTCACGCTGCAGGCGTATATCTTCATGATGCTCACCATCGTCTACCTCTCGATGGCGCACGAGCACCACTAATCCACCCGACCCATCGATTTTTCGCTCAGAAAGGAAAACACAATGGAAAAACTTCAGCTACTGGCCATGGTCCAGGCCTATACCAGCATCGGCATCGGCCTCATGGTCGGTCTGGGCGCCGCCGGCGCGTGCATCGGGGTCGGCATCATGTGCAGCCGCTTCCTCGAGGCAGCCGCGCGTCAGCCCGAGCTCACCAATTCGCTGCAGGCCAAGGTCTTCCTGCTGCTGGGCCTGATCGACGCGTCCTTCATCATCGGCCTGGGCATTGCGATGTTCTTCGCATTCGCCAGCCCGCTGGCGACGCCGTTCCGCTAGAGCGCCAGCGGCTGAGCGACGCCCGCGAGGGACGATATGGACATCAATTTCACGCTGATCGCACAGGCGCTCACGTTCGCGGCCTTCATCGCCTTCACGATCAAGTTCGTGTGGCCCTACCTGCTGCGCGCGATCGAAGAGCGCCAGAAGACGATTGCCGACGGGCTCGCGGCTGCCGAGGAGGGCAAGCGCTCGCTCGAGGTATCGACGCGGCAGGCCGAGGAGCAGCTCAGGCAGGGGCGCGACCGGGCCGCGGAAATCATCGCGCAAGCCGAGAAGCGGTCCGCGCAGATGGTGGAGGAGGCGCGCGCCCAGGCGAAAGAGGAAGGCAACCGCGAGAAGGCGGCCGCGCAGGCCGAGATCGAGCAGCAGGTTGCGCGCGCGCGCGAAGCGCTGCGCGAGCAGGTTGCCGCGCTTGCGGTGGCAGGGGCGGAGAAGATCCTGCGCCGCGAGGTTGACGCCAAGACCCACGGCGATCTGCTGGCGCAGTTGAGGCGGGAACTGCGCTGATGGCGGAAAACGTCACGGTCGCGCGCCCCTATGCCGAGGCGGTTTTCGCGCTCGCGGATGCCGCTGGCGCGCTCGGGAGCTGGTCGCGCACGCTCGGCGTGATGGCGGGGGTAGCCGCGAATCCCGAAATGCGGTCGGCCGCCGCCAACCCCGGCCTCTCGGCCGAACGTGTCTACGGCCTGTTCGCCGGCGCCTGCGGGGATCTCGCTGCCGAGGCGCAGAACCTCGTGCGCGTGCTGATCGAGAACGGGCGGCTCGCGCTGCTGCCTGAAATCCGCGAGATCTTTGAAGAGCTCAAGAACGAGCGCGAGGGCGTGATGCAGGCGGTGATTACCTCGGCGCAACCGCTGGAGCGCGAGCAGCTTTCCGCGCTGGTGGCGGAGCTGGAACGGCGCTGCGGGCGAAGGATCGAGCCCCGGGTGCAAGTCGACGCCGAGCTGATCGGCGGCGCGCGGGTGCAGGTAGGCGATGAAGTGATCGACGGCTCTGTGCGCGGCAAGCTCGCCGCGATGGCGCTCGCGCTGACCAAATAAGCAACCAAGGAATCCGCATGCAACAGCTCAAAGCTTCCGAGATCAGCGATCTCATCCGTTCCCGCCTCCAGAGCCTCGCGCTCACCGCTGACATCCGCACACAGGGCACCGTGGTATCGGTAACCGACGGCATCTGCCGCGTCCACGGACTTTCCGACGTGATGCAGGGGGAGATGCTGGAGTTCCCCAAGAACACCTTCGGCCTCGCGCTGAATCTCGAGCGCGATTCGGTGGGCGCGGTGATTCTCGGCGAATACGAGCACATTACCGAGGGCGACACGGTCAAATGCACCGGCAAGATCCTGTCGGTGCCGGTCGGCCCCGAGCTGCTCGGCCGGGTGGTCAACTCGCTCGGCGCGCCGATCGACGGCAAAGGCCCCGTGAACGCCAAGGAGAACGACGTCATCGAGAAGGTGGCGCCGGGCGTGATCTGGCGCCAGTCCGTGGCGCAGCCGGTGCAGACGGGCCTGAAGGCGATTGACTCGATGGTGCCGATCGGTCGCGGCCAGCGCGAGCTCATCATCGGCGACCGCCAGACCGGCAAGACCGCGGTGGCGGTGGACACCATCATCAATCAGAAGGGCAAGGAGCTGATCTGCGTCTACGTCGCGATCGGGCAGAAGGCCTCGACCATCGCCAACGTGGTGCGCAAGCTCGAGGAACACGGTGCGATGGCCTACACCATCATCGTGGCGTCCTCGGCCTCGGAGTCGGCGGCGATGCAGTACATCGCGCCGTATTCCGGCTGCACCATGGGCGAGTACTTCCGGGACCGCGGCCAGGACGCGCTCATCATCTACGACGACCTCACCAAGCAGGCCTGGGCCTATCGCCAGGTGTCGCTGCTGCTGCGCCGGCCACCCGGGCGCGAAGCCTACCCCGGCGATGTTTTCTACCTGCACTCGCGGCTGCTGGAGCGTGCGGCGCGCGTCAACGCCGAGTACGTCGAGCGCTTCACGCAGGGCAAGGTGAAGGGCAAGACCGGTTCGCTCACCGCGCTGCCGGTGATCGAGACGCAGGCGGGCGACGTCACCGCGTTCGTGCCGACCAACGTGATCTCGATCACCGACGGCCAGATTTTCCTCGAGACCGACCTCTTCAATGCCGGCATCCGCCCGGCGATCAACGCCGGCATCTCGGTATCGCGGGTGGGCGGCGCGGCGCAGACCAAGGTGATGAAGCGGCGCGATACCGGCGGCGGCGTGCGCCTCGCGCTGGCGCAGTACCGCGAGCTGGCGGCGTTCGCGCAGTTCGCCTCCGACCTGGACGAGGTCACCCGCAAGCAGCTGGAGCGCGGGCGCGTGGTGACCGAGCTGATGAAGCAGCCGCAGTACCGCCCGCTGCAGGTGTGGGAGATGGCCCTCACGCTGTTCGCGGTGAACAACGGCTACTTCGACGACATCGACGTTAAGAAGGCGCTCGCTGCCGAGCGCAGCATGCGCGACTACGTCAAGGCCAAGTACGGCGAGCTCGTGGAGCGCGTGGAGGACAAGAAGGATCTCGCCGCCGAGGACGAGAAGCAGCTCAAGGCTGCGATCGAGGACTGGAAAAAGAACGGCTCCTACTGAGCTGACCCATGCCGGGCACCAAAGAAATACGAATGAAGATCCGGAGTGTGCAGAACACCCGGAAGATCACCAAGGCGATGGAGATGGTGGCTGCCTCCAAGATGCGCAGGGCGCAGGAGCGCATGCGCGCCATCCGCCCCTACAGCGAGAAGATCCGCGCCATCGCCGCGCACATCAGCCACGCCAACCCGGAGTACAAGCACCCGTTCCTGGCGGTGCGCGACACGGTGAAGCGTGTCGGCCTCATTCTGGTGACGACGGACAAGGGGCTGTGCGGAGCGCTCAATACCAACCTGCTGCGCACGGTGCTGTCGCAGTACAAGGACTGGCAGCAGGAGGGCGAGGAGATCGATGTCTGCGCCATCGGCAACAAGGGCCTGGGCTTCATGCAGCGCCTGGGCGCGCACGTGGTGTCGCAGGTGACACAGCTCGGCGACCGGCCGCAAATGGAGAAGCTGATCGGCGCGGTGAAAATCATGCTCGACGGCTACGCCAACGACCGCGTCGACCGGCTGATGATCGCGGGCAACCGCTTCATCAACTCCATGAAGCAGGAGCCGTTCATCGGCCAGCTGCTGCCGCTCTCGGGCGAGCGCCTCGGCGCGCCCGAGACGGTGTGGGACTACATCTACGAGCCCGAGGCGAAGACGGTGCTCGATCAGGTGCTGGTGCGCTACATCGAGACCATCATCTATCACGCGGTGGCCGAGAACATCTCCTGCGAGCAGTCGGCGCGCATGGTGGCGATGAAGGCCGCGTCGGACAATGCCGACAACCTGATCGACGAGCTGACGCTGATCTATAACAAGAACCGCCAGGCCGGCATCACCAAGGAGCTGTCGGAAATCGTGGGCGGCGCTGCCGCGGTTTGAACATCTGAAGGAACGTACATGGAACAAGCCCAAGGTACCATCGTCCAGACCATCGGCGCGGTGATCGACATCGAATTCCCGCGCGAGCAGATGCCCAGGATCTACGACGCGCTCATGCTCGAGGATACCGGCGAGACCGGGCTTGCCGAGAAAGGCCTCACCTTCGAGGTCGAGCAGCAGCTCGGCGATGGAATCGTGCGCTGCATCGCGCTCGGCTCCGCCGACGGCCTGCGCCGCGGCATGAAAGTGAGGAACAGCGGCGCCCCGATCTCGGTGCCGGTCGGCAAGGGTACGCTCGGGCGGATCATGGACGTCCTCGGGCGCCCGATTGACGAAGGCGGTCCGATCAGGTCCGAGGAGCGGCGATCGATCCACCAGCCCGCGCCCAAGTTCGACGAGCTTTCCCCGTCGGTCGAGCTGCTTGAGACCGGCATCAAGGTGATCGACCTCATCTGTCCGTTCGCCAAGGGCGGCAAGATCGGGCTGTTCGGCGGCGCCGGAGTCGGCAAAACGGTGACCATGCTCGAGTTGATCAACAACATCGCCACCAAGCACGGAGGCCAGTCGGTGTTCGCCGGCGTGGGCGAGCGCACGCGCGAGGGCAACGACTTCTACCACGAGATGCTCGAGGCGGAGGTCATCAAGAAGGACCGGCTCGAGGAGTCCAAGGTCGCGATGGTGTTCGGGCAGATGAACGAGCCCCCGGGCAACCGCCTGCGCGTG
>Ga0210102_1000058_pt1 | contig 31088 bp, 24 predicted proteins | sample RushOxbow_ThreeS_4_FD_185563 | JGI IMG/M metagenome (GOLD analysis project Ga0210102, IMG submission 185563) | Wetland microbial communities from San Francisco Bay, California, USA, that impact long-term carbon sequestration -... | ecosystem: Environmental > Aquatic > Marine > Wetlands ...
CTTGGGTGCTCTCGAGATTCTCCGTACACTTGCAAGCCTTTGGCGGAATTAGAAGAGGTTTCCGAAAATGCGAAGTAAATCGAAAGTCGTCGTCATCGGCGGCGGTGTCGCGGGATGCAGCGTCCTCTACCACCTGACGAAGTTGGGCTGGACCGACGTCACGCTCGTCGAGGAAAATGAACTCACGAGTGGCTCGACGTGGCACGCGGCGGGCCTGTGCACGCAGATGATCTCGAGCTGGAACCTGATGAAGGTCCTCCAGTACAGCCTTCGGCTCTACAATACGCTCGAGGCCGAGACCGGCCAATCCGTCGACTTCCACCAATGCGGGAGCTTGCGGATCGGAACTTCCCAGGATCGGGTCGATGAATTCCACAACCGCAAGGGGATCGCGGAAACGCTCGGCATTCCGTTCGAGGTCATCACTTCCGATCGCGCGCGCGAACTCCACCCGCTCGCCAACTTCGACGACGCCAAAGCGATCGCCTACATCCCCACGGATGGTTACGTCGATCCGACCGGCGTCACGAATGCGCTCGCAAGGGGAGCCACGTCGGCGGGCGCCGAGATCAATCGCAACACGAGCGTGAGGGCGATCGAGCGATCCGGCGACAGCTGGATCGTCAAGACCAACAAGGGCGAGATTCGCGCGGACATCGTCGTCAACGCTGCCGGACAATGGGCGCGCCAGGTCGGCCGGCTGGTCGGACTCGAACTTCCGATCGTGCCCATCGAGCACCACTACCTCATCACCGAGCCACTGAAGGTCGTGCAGGATCTGCAGGTCGAGCTGCCGGTGCTGCGGGATCCGGATTCCTCGTACTACATCCGCGAAGAGGGCGGTGGTCTGCTCGTCGGTCCGTTCGAGCGCAACACGGTGGCGTGGGCCGTCGACGGAATCCCCGCAGACTTCCACAGCAGCCTGCTCGAGCCCGCGATGGAGCGTCTCGAGGAATCGCTCGCGGGCTGCGCGGCGCGGGTGCCCGCATTCGCCGATGCGCCGATCCGGACGATCATCAATGGGCCGGATGGCTACACGCCGGATGGCCACTGCCTGATGGGCCCCGTTCCGGGTTTGAAGAATTACCACGTTCTCGCGGGCTTCAGCATCTTCGGCATCGTGTTCGGCGGAGGTGCGGGAAAATACGCGGCGGAGTGGATCGTCGACGGACAACCCGGTGACAACATGTGGGAACTCGACGTTCGACGCTTCGACGACTACGCGAGTTCGTCGAAATACGTCGTGTCGCGCGCACTCGAGGTCTACGAGCGCGAGTACGCGATCCACTATCCCGAGGAAGAACTCCCGGGCGGCCGCCCGCTGAAGACAGGACCGCTCTACGACAAGCTGCTCGCGAAGGGCGCCGTCTACGGTGCGCGCTTCGGCTGGGAACGGCCACTCTGGTACGCCAAGCAGGGCCCCGCGAAAGATGGACATTCGTTTCGGCGAACCAACTGGCACGATGCCGTCGGGAAGGAGTGCCAGGCCGTTCGAGCTTCGGTCGGCGTGCTCGACCAGACGAGTTTTGCGAAATACGAAGTCTCCGGGCCCGGCGCGGAGCGATTTCTCGACCACCTCTGCGCGAACAGGCTCCCGAAGACCGTCGGTCGAATTACCCTGACACAAATGTGTACGCCACGGGGTGGAATCGAGTGCGACATCACCGTCACGAAGCTCGACGAAAACCACTACTACCTGATCTCCGCTGCCGCGACCGAGCTGCACGACTACGCGTGGATCGAGCGGCACCTGCCCGAAGACGGCAGTGTCCGACTCGAGAATACGACCAGCCGGGTGGCCACATTGACGCTCGCGGGACCGCGCTCGCGCGATCTGCTGCAGGCACTGACCGACACCGACATCTCGAACGAAGCCTTTCGATTCTTCCGCTGCCGGGATCTGCGCGTCGGCTGGGCGCCGGTTCGCGCGCTGCGGGTCTCGTTCGTGGGAGAACTCGGCTACGAACTCCACCACCCGACCGAGTACCAGCGGCACCTCTACGACCTCCTGATGCAGCAGGGCGAGGCCTACGGGATCGTCGACTGGGGCTACCGCGCGCTCGATTCGATGCGCCTCGAGAAGGCGTACCGCCTCTGGGGGTCGGACATGTCCGCCGACTGGACGCCCCTCGAAGCGGGCATGGAGCGCTTCGTCGATTTCAACAAGGGCGATTTCATCGGACGCGACGCGCTGCTGCGCCAGCGGGAGGCGGGCGTCGAGCGCAAGCTCAGCTGCCTGGTCGTCGACGCCAGGGACGCCGACGCGCGCGGTTTCGAACCGATCTTCGCGGGTGGCAAGGCGATCGCCTACGTGGCGTCCGGCGGCTACGGGCACACGCTGCAGAAGTCGATCGCGTTCGCGTACCTGCCCGTCGCCCACGGCGAGCCGGGCACCGAACTCGAAGTCGCGATCCTCGGCGAACGGCGCGCCGCGACGGTGGTCGAACAACCGCTCTACGATCCGAAGAACGAGCGGCTGCTGGCCTAGACGCGCACGTCGGGTTCGACGCGCGGGCCCGGGTCGGACGCGCGGGCCCGGGTCAGACGCGCGCACCGGGGCTGGACGCGCACACCGGGGCTGGACGTGCACACCGTGGCTGGACGCGCACACCGTGGCTGGACGCGCACGCACGGGTCCGACGCGCACACCGGGGCTGGACGCGGCTCGCGATCCGGATTTCCAGTTCGGCGGGCGCGCGGCCCGGGCACAGAGGTCGATTTCCGCTGGGCTTCGAGGGCACGAGGGCGGGGAATCGCGCTACCATTTCGACTTCTGTCATCGTGCAACGCGAATCAGCGAGGATTGCCGTGCCCCAGGTCCAGATTCCGTCCCGCTACCGGGTCCCCACGAAAGGCCAAGGCCGCATCGAGGTCGAAGCCAGTACCGTGAGAGCTTGCATCGAAGCCGTCGAGGCGCTCCATCCTGGTTTTCAGGAGCTGATCCTCAACGCCAACGGCGAGCTGCACTTGTTCTCGAAGCTCTTCTTGAACGGCGAACTGCTGGACAGGAATGCCCTCGACACTCCGGTCTCCGGCGACGACATCGTCGCCGTTCTCGCGCCGGCCGCCGGGGGCTGACCCCGCGGGTAATGTCCCCAGCGGCAGGTGTTTTTGGTAATCTCGCCTCGTCCCAATTGATGAAGGAGGTTCCTCCATGGGTGGTCCCACCGGCGATCGAATGATCCGCGTCGACATGACGAACCAGACCGTGAACATCGAGCCCTATCCCGAGGACTGGAAATTCCTGGGTGGACGATCGCTCTCCGCACGCATCCTGCTCAGCGAATGCGACCCGACCTGCGATCCGCTCGGTCCCGACAACATTCTCGTCATCGCTCCAGGGCTGCTGGCCGGAACTTCGGCACCGACCTCCGGACGCCTCTCGGTGGGCGGCAAGAGCCCACTGACCGGCGGCATCAAGGAAGCCAACGCGGGCGGCGATCCCGCCCAGGACCTGATGAAGCTCGGCTACCGCTGCATCATCGTGAAGGGGCAACCCGCCGATCCCGCGCGCCGCTACGCGTTCGAAATCACCGGCGACGGCGTGAAGGTGATCCCCGCCGACGAGCACAAGGGCAAGTGGAACTACAAGCTGATCGAAGACCTCGCAAAGGTCTACCCGCCGAAGGCTTCGTTCATCTCGATCGGGCCCGCCGGAGAGATGAAGCTCAGCGGAGCGTCGGTGGCCTGCACGGATCATGACAAAGACCGCCGACCCGCGCGTCACGCGGGTCGGGGTGGCCTCGGTGCCGTGATGGGAAGCAAGGGCGTCAAGTTCATGATGGTCGATGCCACCAAGCGACCGGGCCGGAAGGCGGAGAACACCAAGGAGTTCTCCGCGATGTCGAAGAAGTACACCAAGGAATACCAGGAAGGCCCCGGGCAAGGGGCCTTCCCCAAGTGGGGTACCAGCGCGCTCGTCACCGAGGCGAACAACATCTACACGTTCCCGTACAAGAATCGCGTGGAGGGACGCTCCCCAGACGTGGAATCGCTCGACGGCATGCGGATCGTGGAGTCGTTTGCAGAGCGTGGCGGCGGCATGCACAACTGCATGACGGGCTGCATCGTGAAGTGCAGCAACATCGTCCACGACAAGGACGGCAATTACAAGACGTCGGCTCTGGAGTTCGAGACGCTGACCCTGCTCGGCTCGAACTGTGGCATCGCGAGCTGGGAAGACGTCGCGGACCTCGATCGCCTGTGCGACGAAATCGGGCTGGACACGATCGAGACCGGAGCCGCGGTCGCGGTCTACATGGATTCGGGCGCGATGGAATTCGGCAACGCCGAGGGCGCCAAGAACCTGCTGAAGGAAATCGCCGAGGGCACCGACATCGGCAAGGCGATCGGCAACGGCGCCGTCGCCGTCGGGCGCCGGCAGAACCACAAGCGCGTCGGTGCCGTGAAGGGCCAGGCGCTGCCCGCGTGGGATCCGCGCCCCCTCAAGGCGGCAGGCGTGACCTACTGCACGAGCGCGATGGGCGCCGACCACACCGCGGGTCTCGTCGTAGACCCGGGACAGCCCATCGAGGACATCGCGCAAGCATCGCAGGAAGCACAGATCGTGAACACCGCGATCGACTCGTCGGGTTTCTGTCAGTTCCTGATGCCCAGTATCCAGGAGATCAGCGAGTTCTACAGCAACTTCTTCGGCGAGAAGGTGACGCGCGAGAAGGTCGCGGACATCGCCTGGCAGTGCATGCAGGAAGAGTGGGAGTTCAATCGACGCGCGGGATTTGGCCCCGAGGACGACGAGATGCCGGCCACGATGAAGGAAGACGGGATCGGACCGGACAAGGTCGTCTGGGACATCCCGCAAGAAGTCGTCAACAAGGCGTACGAGCGTTTCGAGGCGCGTGAAGAGCTCTTCACCCAAAAACCGTCATAAGGGCTCGCCGATGAGCAAGACCGAGGACCTCTACAAACAGTATCTGATCACGAGCATGGTTCCCGGGTTTGCACCCGTCGAGGTCGAGAGAGCCGTCGGTACGACGTATTACGCAACCGATGGCCGCGAGTATCTCGATTGCTTCAGCGGAATCTCGGTCACGAACGCGGGCAGCGGCCACCCGAAGATCAACGCCGCCGCCAAGGAGCAGATCGACAAGCTCGTCCACTGCTGCACCTATGTCTACTACAGCCCGCGAGCGGGCGAACTCGCGAAACGGATGGCCGAGATCACGCCGGGCCGGCTGCAGAAGAGTTTCTTCGGCAATAGCGGTGCGGAGGCGATCGAAGGCGCGATGCGCCTATCGAAGCACTACACGGGCAAGAACGAGTTCATCGCCCTGACCCACAGCTTCCACGGGCGGACCAATGCCACGCTCTCGATCACGGGCAACAGCGGGCGCAAGATCAGCGGCGGCCCATTCCTGTCGGGGATAGCGTTCGCGCCCGCGCCCCACTTCTACCGCTGCCCGTTCGGCTCCAAGACGGAAGAAGAATGTGGCGAACGCGCCGCGAGCTATCTGGCCGACGTCATCAAGTACCAGACCGCGGGCAATGTCGCGGCCTTCATCGCCGAGCCGATCCTCGGTGAAGGCGGGATCGTCACGCCGCCGTCCAACTACTTCAAGCTCGTCAAGCAGATCCTCGAAGCGAACGACATCCTCTTCATCTGCGACGAAGTCCAGACCGGCTTTGGGCGCACGGGCAAGCTCTTTGCCATCGAGCACTACGGCGTCGAACCCGACATCATGACGACCGCAAAGGGCATCGCCGATGGATTTCCGCTGGGTGCATTCACGGCAACGCCCGAAATCGGCGACGCGTTTTCGGTGGGCAGCCATCTGTCGACCTTCGGTGGCAATCCGGTCAGTTGTGCGGCAGCGCTCGCCAACATCGACGTCATGTTCGACGAAAAGCTTCCCGAGAACGCAGCCGTCCGAGGCGCGCAGCTCAGGGCCGGGCTCGAGAAGATCCAGGCGAACAACAAACTCGTCGGCGACGTTCGAGGCAAGGGGTTGATGATCGGCATCGAACTCGTGAAGGATGCCGACAAGACGCCGGCTGCGGCCGAAGCCGGGGAAGTGCGCCGCCGCTGCCGCGAAGCCGGCATCCTCGTCGGCGTCGGGGGATCGCTCGGTAACGTCGTGAGGCTCCAGCCGCCGCTGGTCATCACCGAAGAAGAGTGCGCCCGCGTGCTCGAGACTCTGGAGACGGTGCTCTCCGATACCGCACGCACCCTCTAGCAGCGCGGGCTTCCGATCTAGTGGTCGGAAACCGCGATGCCGTGGGCTTCTCCGACCGCGCGGTTGAGCAGACGGCCAGCTCGCGTATTGACCGCCGCCCGGAACCCGTCGTCCGTCGCCGCCAGGCGCTCTGAACCCTGGTTGGCCAGCCGCAACACCCACGGCAGCGTCGCGTTCGTGAGTGCCTGGGTGCTCGTGCGGCTCACCGCGCCGGGCATGTTGGCCACGCAGTAGTGGACGACGCCGTCGACCAGGTAGATCGGGTCTGCGTGCGTGGTAGCGTGAGTCGTCTCCACACACCCGCCCTGGTCTACCGCAACGTCGACGATGACCGAGCCGCGCTTCATCGTCGCCAGATCCTCCCGACGGATCAGATGTGGTGCCTTCGCTCCCGGAATCAACACCGCGCCAACGACGAGGTCGGCCCTCGAGATCCCATCGCGAATCGAGTGGGGGTCGGAGTAGATGGTCGTGACGTTGGCGGGCATGATGTCCGACAGGTAACGGAGGCGGTCGAGATCCCGATCGAGGATCGTCACGTAGGCGCCCATTCCCGCGGCCACCAGCGCGGCATTCGTTCCCACCACTCCGCCACCGATGATCAGCACTTCGCCCGGTTCGACGCCCGGAACTCCGCCGAGCAGCACGCCGCGCCCCTGCTGCGGCCGCTCGAGGTATTTCGCACCTTCCTGGATCGAGAGCCGGCCGGCGACTTCACTCATCGGGGTGAGCAGCGGAAGCGTGGTGCGCCCGTGTTCGGTGCGACCCTCGAGGGTCTCGTAGGCGATCGCCGTGATGCCGCGATCGAGGCAGCCGCGGGTCAGCGCCTCGTCGGCCGCGAAATGGAAGTAGGTGAAGACATCCTGTCCCGCGCGCATCAGGGGAATCTCGGTCGGCTGCGGCTCCTTGACCTTGATGATGAGTTCGGATTCGCCCCAGATCTCGGCAGCGGTCTCGACGATCTTCGCTCCTGCCGCCAGGTAGCGGTCGTTGTCGAATCCCGATCCCTCGCCGGCGGCGGTCTCCACCAACACCGTGTGCCCATCGCGCACGAGGAGTTCGGCACCCACGGGCAGCAAGCCGACGCGGTATTCGTCGGATTTCACCTCGCGCAACACGCCGACTTTCATCTCGCTCTCCCATACGATTGGAGGTTGGAGGTTGGAGCAGGTTGGCGCACGCCCCGGCCGCGCCGGGTGATCAACCGCGGCGGATGCAACCAACAGAAGACGAGCTTGTCAACCGCGCTCCCCGGGTTGCGGCGCGCGAACGGTCGCGTCCGCGAGTGTTTACGCCGATCAACAGAGCATTTCCATTGCTCTCATAAGCGCTTGAAACCAAAGGATTGGGTGGATAAGGTATTAGGGATCGTAAACATCTTCACGGAGCCGCCCATGCCGATCGAAGTCGGTCCCCGGTTGCGCGGGGTCCGCGAGCGCAACGGACTTTCGCAGCGCGCACTCGCGAAACGCAGCGGCATCAGCAACGCGACGATCTCCCTGATCGAGTCGGGCAAGTTGAACCCATCGGTCGCGGTCCTCAAGCGCATTCTCGACGGCATCCAGCTCGATCTCTCCACGTTCTTCGCCAGCGGAACCTCGGAATCGGAACCCGTCGTCTACCGCGAATCCGAATTGGTGGAGATCGGGCGCGGCAAGATTTCCTACTGGCAGGTCGGAAGCGAACTCGCGGGCCGGAGCATGCAGATCCTCCACGAGCGCTACGCGGCGGGCGCCGACACCGGCAAGGTCACACTGCACCACAAGGGCGAGGAGGGCGGTGTCGTGATCCGCGGCCGCCTGGAACTCACCGTCGACAGCGAGCGCTACGTACTCGGTCCGGGGGATGCGTATTATTTCGACAGTTCACGTCCGCATCGTTTTCGAAACGTGAGTTCCGAAGAGTGCGAGGTCGTGAGCGCGTGCTGCCCGCCGAGCCTGTAACGCAGGGCGCTGGGTCTGGAAAGCGACTGCACCGCAGCCTTGACGCAGAGTTGCTGAGTTTCTGACGCGAAGCCGGTCGGCCCCTGACACGAAGCTGCCGTGCCCTTGTCGCGAAAGCGCCGCGCCCTTGACGCGCGAAGCCGCCGAACTGGCCAACCCGAACATCGGATTCCGCTCCCCAGCGATCCAGTTCGGCGGCTCGGTGAAAGTGCGCCCGAAGATCTCGGCATTCCGGCGCGATCGGGATCCGGCGGCAGAGCTTGGTCGGTGGGGTACTTCCCCTCTCCGCCGCCGGCCCCCAAATCTGCGAGACCTGCAAAACCTGCGGGTTCTGCAAACCCGGCTCGAAATCTCCGGACCTTTCGCGAAGAGAACGACTGCCCAAAAAGGGTGCGCCCATCCGCCTCGAGGCCAGCCCTGATCGTTCCGGTGCTACGACTCGGAGGCTAGGCGGCGACTCGCGGCCGCGCTTGATCGGAATCTGATCATTTCCTGATCTTTGACTGATTCGCGTTCGGCGCGACCGCTGCGACGGGCCCCGCGGCCGAGGCGGGACGCGCCGTCCGAACCCCGCGTCGCTTCGAGAGTTTCGGGATTCCCGCCGACTCAACGTCTGGGGAGATAGGGATCGAAAGCCCGCCCCAGTCCCTCGTCGACGTGATCGCCGTCCTTCAGCAGGTCTTCCTTCAGCACGGGCCTGGGGCTCATCGTAAACTCGACATTGGTCATGTCGACATCGTGCGCCAGATCCAAGCCGCCGTATTGCTGAAAGATCAGATCGCCCTCCACATCGAACACCATCACGTGCAACGAAACGCCATAGATTTCGAGGGCGAGTGAACGTGCGAGTCCCTTTTTCTTGGCTGTATCGGACAGGTTGACGACCTTGACCTTCCGGAACACCTCATCCCATTTGGCTGTGCGCTCGCGCGTCTTCGTGCTGCGATAGACGATTGACGGAACGATCACCGCGTCGAAAGAATGGGTCTTCGCGAGGTCGGTTACCAGGATACGCATCGCCGATTCAAAATTGTTTTCGAGCGCATCCGTCTGCTTCACCTTCACGATGCTCGCCGCCCACTGCGCGTCCGCAGACTTCCTCGACATCGTCTCGAGCGTATCGCCCCGGTTGCGGATGTAACCCGCAATGGCGCCGAACATGTCGTCCATCACCGGGAGGAATTCAGGCGGTGTCTTGGACATGATCGTGAGATTGAGCGGGAGTACCATGAAGTGCCGTGGTTGGTCTGCGTCGGCTGGATCGAAGGATTTCAATTTTGGGTCGACGGATCGGTGAACGCAACCGGACACAATGACGGCGAGCGCTCCGATTGCAGCGGCGAAATTCAAGTAGCGCCGGGCTCCGCGCTCGAGGGTGGCGTCAGTGCGCCACCACCTTTCTCCTGGTCGTCTGATCACCCACGGATCTCCCACTGCACCGATGCGCTGAATCCCGAGTCTACTACGCCGCGCAGCCAGATCTACTCGCCGATCCGAACCGAATCGAGTTCGCAAACCCAATCGAGCGCCCGATCGGGACGTCGAAATCCGCGGTCGGCTCTCGATCGCGCGCGCGGCCGGAGCGCTTCGAGTGGGTCCATTTCGGGTGATCTCGGGTATGATGATCCGACACTCTGATTGCGCTCACAGGCGGCACCATTCTCCTGATTCCCGCTGGGGATGTTGGCTGGCGGGATCCAATCCTCCGGCGCGCAGTCACAGGTATCGGACGCATGCAACAGACCGCACAACTCAGACGCTCATTGCTCTTTGTGCCCGGCGCGGAGCAGCGAAAACTCGATCGTTCGCGAGATGCGTTTGCCGACCTCCTCGTCTTCGATCTCGAGGACTCCGTCGTGCCGGACCAGAAGGCGCGCGCCCGCGAGCGGGTCGCAGATCACGTCCGAAATGCCGGACCCGCAGGGCCGGCAATGGCTGCCAGGGTGAATCCGCCGGGGTCGGCGCACTTCGAGGCCGACCTGGAAGCGGTGGTTTCGGCGGGCATCCGGACGATCATGCTGCCCAAGTCCGAGAGTCCCGAGGGCCTCGCGCGGGCTTCTGCGGCCGCGGCGCGGCTGGAGGCGCGGCTTGAACTCCCCAGCGGAAGCGTTAGGTTGCTCGCGCTGGTCGAGACCGCTTCCGGGATCGCGCGCGTGGAGCTGCTGGCGGAGGCCGACCCGCGAATCGACGGGCTGTGCTTCGGGAACGCGGATTTCAGTCTCGACATGGGGCTCCCAGAGCCCGACCCCTCGACCGGCGTCTTGTTGCATGCGCGCTGTCGTCTTGCGATTGCCGCAGCCGCCGCGAAGGTGACACCGATCGATGGGGTATGCCTGGCGGTAAAGGATCTGGCCGCATTCACGGAAGAAGGAACACTGGCTTTGCGTCTCGGTTTCGAAGGAAAGCTCTGTATCCACCCGGCGCAGGTCGAAATCGCCAATTCGATCTTCACGCCAACGGCCAACCAGATCGAAATGGCGCTGCGGGTGATCGAAGGCTGGGAGTCCGCGGTTGCAGATGGCCGCGGCGTCTTTTCACTCGACGGCAAGATGATCGATCCGCCTCTCGTCGACATCCACCAGCGGGTGATCGATCGCGCGAAACTCGCTGGTGTACTCGGAAATGCGTGATCGGAATCGACATGGATGAACACAGAAATCCAGATGGACACCGGATCATCCGCGTCGAAGCCCCCTACTTCGAGGATCTGAAGGTGGGACAGCTGCACACCGATGCCCCTGCCGTGACACTGACGGCTGGGCACAACGCTTTTCACGAGGCATTGTTCGGAGACCGCCTGAGGCTCCCCCTCGATGTGACCCTTTGCGAGAAGGTGACGGGATCCACGCGCGCGCTCGTCCACCCGAATCTGGTCTGTAACGTCGCGATTGGGCAGACCACCTCGCCAACGCAGCGCGTCAAGGGAAATCTCTTCTACCGGGGCCTCGTCCTTCATCAGCCGGTCTTTGTCGGAGACACCCTGCGCACCTCGACGAAGATCGTCGCCCTCAAACAAAACCGTGCAAAACCCGGACGCGACGCCACCGGCATGGCGGTGCTCGAGATCCACGTGGACAATCAGCGAAGCGAAACCGTTCTCCACTTCTGGCGTTGCGCGATGATTCCGTGTCGCGATCCGAATGCCGTCACGGGGGCGAACGATTCCTTCGACACTGTTCCCGCCGAACTGGAGCTGGCGCAGGTCGAGGCCGCGGTACCCATCGAGTGGCGTCTGGATCACTTCCGACGGGAGAATCCCGGCGAGCATTTCGCGGAACTTCCAGAGGGCAGTCGTTACCTCATCGAGGCAAGGGATTCGGTCACGTCTGCGCCGGAGCTCGCGCGGCTGACCCTCAACGTCGCAAAGGCGCACACCGATGCGGCGTCGAGTCCCTACGGCAAGCGCCTCGTCTACGGTGGGCATACGATCTCGATGGCGTCGGCCCAGATTTCCCGAGCGCTACCCAACCTCGTGACGCTACTCGCCTGGCGCAGCTGCGATCACACCGAACCGGTGTTCGAAGGCGACGTGCTGCACACGGAATTTTCGATCGACGCCAAGCATCCGCTCGCAAATGGCGGGGGCCTCGTCGATCTGCGCGCCGTCGTTCACGCCACGCGCGCTGACCAGGCAGGGAACCCCGGCTCGGAGGCCGCGGTACTCGACTGGCGCGTGATCGGACTGATGGCTTGATTGCGCAGAAGGAAGCTCCGAATTGCCGGCTGGCTGGGCGTCGATCGACGCGGAGCAGGAGAGTTCCGAATTGAATGACATTTTGAAGGGCATGCGCGTCATCGAGGGATCTGCATTCGTCGCAGCGCCGCTCGGCGGAATGACGCTCGCGCAACTCGGCGCAGATGTGATCCGCTTCGATCCGATTCGCGGTGGCCTCGACTACGACCGCTGGCCGGTCACGCGCGACGGGCACAGCCTGTTCTGGGCGGGCCTCAACAAGGCAAAGCGCTCGATCGCGATCGACATTCACTCGCCTCGGGGCCAGCGGCTCATCCAGGATCTGATCTGCGCCCCGGGCCCGGACGCAGGGCTCTTCCTCACGAACTTTCCCGCGCGCGGGTGGCTCGATTACGAGTCGCTCAAGGCCAGGCGACCTGATCTGGTGATGGTCAATATCTGCGGCCATCACGACGGCAGCACGGCCGTGGATTATACGGTGAATCCCAGCGTCGGTTTTCCCGCCGTGACGGGACCGAGCGATGACCCGCGCCCCGTCAACCATCTTCTGCCCGCTTGGGATGCGATCACGGGCCAGATGGCGGCCGTCGGACTTCTCGCCGCAGAGCGTCACCGGAGGAACACCGGAAGGGGTCAGCTCGTGCGAATCGCCCTTGCGGACGTCGCGCTCGCGATGCTCGGAAATCTCGGAAAGATTGCGGAGGTGACGATCAACGATCACGACCGCTCGAAGGACGGAAATTACCTCTACGGTGCCTTCGGACGCGACTTCGAAACGCTCGAAGGGCAGCGCGTGATGGTCGTGGCACTGACGAACTCGCAGTGGAATGCACTCGTCAGGGCGACCGAAACGGAATCCGTGTTCCGCGATCTGGCAAAGCGAATCGGCCTCGACCTGCGGCAGGCGGGCAACCGCTACCGGGTGCGCCGCGAAATCGCGAAGATCCTGGAGCCCTGGTTCCACGCCCGGATGCTCGGCGAGATCCGCGAGATCTTCGACAAGAACCGCGTTTCCTGGTCGCCCTATCGAACGCTGCGACAGGTCGTCGAGACGGACCCGGAGTGTTCGATCGAGAATCCGATGTTCTCGATGGTCGAACAGCCGGGAATCGGAACCTACCTGATGCCGGGTTCTCCGCTCGAATTCGGCGAATCGCCCCGGCTCGCCGCGACCCGCGCACCGTTGCTCGGAGAGCACACCGATGAGATCCTCTCGACGATTCTGGATCTGAGCGACGCCGAAATCGCAAACCTGCACGACGAGCGCATCGTCGAGGGACCGTAGGCGGCCGACTCCGGCCAGGCGAGCGCACGGCGGATCGTCGGGCTCGCGCAGCGCGGTGACGCGGCGTTTCCGTGGTAGCATCGCGCGTGCGAGGGCGGCGAACGCGATGAGCACGAACCCCACGGCGTCTCCGGCATTGCCCGATTCACTCTGGGCGGAGACCGCTCCGCCCGCGCCGAGCTGCCCACCGCTCTCGGGTGATCGGTCGGTCGACCTCTGCGTGGTCGGCGGAGGCTTTACGGGCCTGTCGGCCGCCTACCACGCCGCGGAGGCGGGCGCCGAGGTCGCGCTCGTCGAGGCTGCGGAGCCGGGATGGGGTGCGTCCGGACGCAACGGCGGCCAGGTGATCCCGGGGTTCAAGCTCGATCCGGACGACCTCGAGCGACGCTTCGGCAGCGAGCGCGGGGGCCGCCTGGTCGAATTCTCGGGCAGCGCACCAGATCTCGTGTTCGAACTCGTCGCCAAACACGGGATCGACTGCGGGGCACGCCGTGCGGGTTGGGTCCACGCGGTCCACGGCCGCGCCGCGCTGCCGCTGGAGGAAGACCGCGTGCGCCAGTGGCGGGCGCGCGGCGCGGCGCTCGAGATGCTCGACCGGGATCAAGTCGCGGCGGTTCTCGGAACCCGCGAATACATCGCGGGCCTGCTCGATCCGCGGGGCGGCTGGTTGCAACCACTCGCCTATGCGCGCGGCCTCGCGCGAGCGGCCCAAGCCGCGGGCGTGAGCCTGTACGGAAGCTCTCCCGCGATCCGCATCGACCGCAACGAAAATCGATGGAAGATCGCGACACCCGCGGGCAGCCTCGGCGCGAAGCAGGTCTTGATCTGCACCAACGCCTACACGAACGAACTCTGGCCGCGCCTGACCCGCAGCCTGATTCCCGTGACGAGCTTCCAGGTCGCGACCGAGCCGCTCTCGGATGAACTGCGATCGCGCATCCTGCCCAGGGGTCACGTCTCGTCCGACACGCGCCGCCTGCTCAAATACTTCTGCATGACACCCGAAGGCCGGCTCGTCGTGGGCGGACGCGGGCACCTCCGCAAGCGCGAACGCCGCGAACTCTACGCGCACATCGCCGTGTCGCTGCGCAGCCTGTACCCCGAGGCCTCGGGCGCGCGCTTGGATCATTGCTGGAGCGGCCAGGTCGCGCTGACGTTGGACCACCTGCCGAAGATCTGCGCATTGGGGCCCGGGATCTGGAGCGGCGCGGGCTACAACGGGCGCGGCGTCGCGATGGCCACCGCGACGGGTCGATTGTTGGCCCGCTGTGCGGGCGGTGCGCCGGCCGACAGCCTGCCGCTGCCACCGACACAGCCGAGGCCCCTGCCGCTTCACGCTCTGCGCGGACCCGCGATCGGCCTGGCGGTCGGTTGGAAACGACTGCTCGACACCTGGGAGGCGCGGCGGCACTAGGAACTGCGGGTGCGCGTCCCGAGCCAACGCACCGCCAGACGCGCTTGCCCACGAGCATTCGTCACCGCCCGCAGGGCGGTGCAGCGCCTACCGCGGCGCGCAGCCGGCCGCGCGCTCAATCCTCGCGGTTTTCGGCCCAGACCTTCGCAACCGCCGGACGCGCTTCGACGAGTTCGACGAGTCTTGCGATGCGCGGATTGGCGGCAGACAATTGTTTCGGATCCGGATGCCACTTGGCGACCATCCAGAGATAGACGTCCGCTGCACTGTAGGTTTCCCCGAGCAGGTAGGGCCCCGGATCCAGCGCGTCGCCCAGAATCGCAAAACAGCGGTCCAGGTCGGCGCGCGCGCGAGCTGCGATCCCGTCTACCGCCGAGGCATCGGTCGTCATCCGGTCCGCGTAGTAGAGGCGCAGGTCGGCGTTGTAGACCGCGACCGCCATGTAGACGAGCCAGCGTTGGAAGCGCGCACTCTCCGGACTGCCCGCGGGCGGAGCGAGCTTTGCGTCGGGATGTCGATCGCAGATGTGAAGGACCATCGCCGCCGACTCGGTCATGAGCGTGCCATCCGGCAGAACCAACGCGGGGACCTGACCCATCGGGTTCACGGCCAGATACTCGGCACTCTGGTTCTCCGCATTCGCGAGATCGACCGCAACCTTTTCGTAGGCGGCACCGATCTCCTCGAAAAGCACTTCCGGGGCCATGGAACCCGCAGATTTCGACCAGAAGAGTTTGTACATGGGGATCCTCCTTCGAGTCATCTCACCCGGAGTATTCTATGGACGCGATCACGCGCGGTCCAGGACCAATCGGGTGCGGCGCGTGTTCGCGGGGATCACGTGCTCGTCCGCTCGAATTGGCACTCCTCGCGCAGGAGGCCAATACTCCGAAATCGGCCGGGATGGATCCGACGCCGAGCGGATGGGTGCCGGCAAACGAAGCAAAGCAAGCCTGGAAGCCAGGCGAAGCAAGCATCGAAGGAAAGGAAACCCAGCATGAGCCAGGCTACGATTCGCATGAATGCGTCGGACCTCGAGCGGCCGACCGAAGGGCCGAAACCCGCAGAAGGTGGCTACGAGGGCGACCCGATCGAGACTGCACACGTCTACTACGACGAAGACGGTGTGAGTGCCGGAGTATGGGTCTGCACCCCCGGCAAGACGCTCAACAACGACTATCCGTGCGACGAATTCTGCACGATCATCAGCGGCAAGGTCGGCGTGGTGAACAACGACGACGGCAAGGAAGAAATCTACAGCGCGGGCGACAGTTTCTTCGTGCCGAAGGGAGCCAATACAACATGGATCATCTACGACACCGTTTCGAAATTCTGGATGATCACCGCGCGCTGATGCGGACTCGGCGCATCGCAAACCGCGGGGTGCTCGTGCTCTCGATTCTCGCAATCGCGTTGCTCGCGGGTTGCCAGACTTCGGCGCTCGGCCGGCGCCAATTCAAGATGATGTCGGAAACGGAAATGTCCGAAATGGGCGCCTCGGCGTTTACGCAGATTTCCAAACAGACGCCCCCTTCGCGGGATGCCCTCGCGAACGCGAAGGTAACCTGTGTGGCGAATGCGATCACACAGACCCTGTCGGGTGTAGATTCCCGGACGGGCTGGGAAGTTCGCGTCTTCGCGGACGACACGCCGAACGCGTTCGCGCTGCCGGGCGGAAAGATCGGCGTGAATACCGGCCTGCTCAAGGTGGCGCGCACGCAGGGTCAACTCGCCGCCGTGATCGGTCACGAGATCACGCACGTCACCCAGGGGCACGCGAACGAGCGCGTATCTACCGAACTCGCGACGAACTCCGCGCTGCAGATCCTGGCCGTCGCAGCCAACGCATCGAGCCCGGGCTACGGCCAGCTCGTCGGTCTGCTCGGCGCGGGTGTTCAGGTGGGCGTGCTGCTTCCCTTCAATCGCACGCAGGAGCGCGAAGCCGATTTGATCGGTCTCGATCTGATGGCGACGGCGGGATTCGATCCGCGCGAGAGCGTCACACTCTGGCAGAACATGGCCCAGGCTGGCGGGGGCCAGCCCCCCGAGTTTCTCTCGACCCACCCGTCCTACGGCACGCGGATGCACGACCTCGAGGCGCGCATGCCGATCGCGCTGCCTCTGTACGAGGACGCGAAAGCCAGAGGGCGAGCACCGCGCTGCTACTGACCGACACCTGGCGCTGTCTTCGGTTCAGACCGAAGCGGTCCCTGGCGGCGCGGTGGCGCGTTCGCGGCGAAACTCCGCAGCCTCGGGTTCGACATCCATCGCCCGCGCGTAACGATGGCCCGAGTGGACCGCAGAAGCGATGATCCCGGGCGCGCTGCAATCTCCGATTCGCGTGATCTCGATGCGCGCGCGCAACGCGTGGTAGAGCGCGTCGCGCGGCTCGCGGGACGTCACCATCACCACGGCGGCGACCTCGACGTCACGCGCGCGCCCCGTATACGCGCAGGCCAGCGTGGCCTTGTCGCCGGCCAGCGCTTGAATCACGCTGCCGGTTTCGAGCTGAACGCCGAGTGCAAGCAGCCTCGCCTGGGCGCGCTTCTGTTCGTCGGTCGTGTATGCCCACTCGCACACTTTTCCGGCGGGCGTCACGAAGGTCACGTCGCGTTCCGCACGCAGGAGTTTTTCGGCAACCACGCTTCCCATGTAGTAGTGGTCGTCGTCGAAGACCACGACCGGTCCCTGCGGAAGCACGCCGGCCATGACGTCGTCGGGAGTCAACACGTTCGCGCTCTCCCAGCCCGGGATCGCAGCCAGATGCCAGCGGCCGATGCCGCTCTTGCGCCACGCTGCCCCCGTCGCGAGCGCCACCCGATCGGCGCCGAATTCGAGGATCTGGTCCTCGTCGAGTTCGCTGTCGAGGAAGACCTCGACATTTGCGAGCTTGTCGATCTGCGAAACACGCCAATCGCGCACGCGCGCCCACTCGGACAGACCCGGCAGCGTGGACTCGAGGCTGACGCGCCCTCCGAGGGCCGTGCGCGCCTCGGCGAGCGTCACCGCGTAGCCGCGCTGCCCGAGTGCGCGCGCCGCCTCGAGGCCCGCCGGCCCCGCTCCGACCACGAGGATCGAGCGATCCGACGTCCTCGCGGGAATGCGCTCGGGATGCCAACCCTGCCGCCATTCCTCGCCCATCGTCGGATTCTGGGTGCAGCGCAGCGGGACGCCCCGGCGATGTCCGGCTGAGCAGATGTTGCAGCCGATGCACTCGCGGATGTCTTCGATCCGACCCTCCTTGATCTTGTTCGGCAGGAAGGGATCCGCGATCGAGGGTCGCGCGGCGCCGATCATGTCGAGCACGCCCTGCTTCACGAGACGCACCATGGTGTCTGGCGTGGTGAAGCGACCGACGCTCACCACCGGCTTCGAGGTCAGCGGCTTCACCCAGCTCACATAGGGCTCGAGCGATCCCTCCTTGACGAAACGCGAGGCGCCCATCTCGTACGAGTAATCGGTGATGTTGATGTCCCAGAGATCGGGCAGCTCTGCGAGGAGCGAAAACATCTCGCGGGGTTCCTCGGTGTTCGGTTGACCGTCCGGGCCGCCAACATCGGCCGAGTAGCGCACGACCACCGCACAGGTATCTCCGACCGCCTCCTTCGTCTCTTCGATCAGCTCGCGCACGAGGCGGGTGCGATTCTCGAGCGAGCCGCCATATTCGTCAGATCGCTGGTTGAGCGGGGACATGAATTGCGACAGCAGATAGCCGTGGGTCGCGTAGACGTAGACGATGTCGAAGCCGGCGCGCTTGGCGCGGATCGCGGCATCGACGTGCCAGCGGCGCAGTTCGCGAATGTCCGATTTTTCGAGCGCCCGGCACTGCACGGGGTCGTACCAGGCCGGAAGGCTCATGGCGCCAACGGAATCGTTTCGCGACAACAGATTGGAGGTCGAATTTCCACCATGCCAGAGTTCGGCAGCGGCCAGGCTGCCGTGGCGGTGAACGCTCTCCACCATCATTGCCGCAGCGCGCACATCCTCTTCGTCCCACAAGGTCGCCGTGGGCATCGGGTCGTCTTCCGAACTCGGGTGGACCGAACAGTATTCGGTCGAAACGACACCCCAGCCGCCTTCGGCCTTGACGCCGCGCATCGCGGCCAGCGTCTGGGGTCTCGCGTAACCCATGCCGGTGCAGTGGGGCACCTGGTAGAAGCGATTGGGGGCGGTGACGGGGCCGATCCGGACCGGTTCGAAGAGAACGTCGTAGCGGGGTTCTCGGGGCATTTCCAGGTCCGGCGACTCTACGCAAATGGTTGGAAGCAGAGCCTAACCCGGAGCGCTTTGGTCAGCCAGCCAGATTCAGCGCAGCCCGCTTTCGCTCGTTCCTTCCGTGCGACGCGCGAGCAACTGCGCGACGACGAGCGGCGCAAAAGTGACTGCGATGACGAACACCGCGACCACATTGGTCACCGGCCGCTGACGCGGACGCACCAACTCGGTCAACATCCAGATCGGCAGGGTGGTCTGCTGACCGGCGGTGAATGTGGTCACGATCACCTCGTCGAAACTGAGTGCAAACGCGAGCATCCCGCCGACCAGCAGTGCGGTGGCGATATTCGGGAGCACGACGTGCCGAAAGGTCTGGAACCCGTCTGCTCCAAGATCCATCGACGCCTCGATCCAGGACGAGGGCATACGGCGAAAGCGAGCGACCACGTTGTTGTACACCATGACCACACAAAAAGTTGCGTGGCCGAGCATGATCGTCCAGACACTGAACGAAATCCCGCCGAGGTTGAACGCCGAGCGCAGCGAAATGCCGGTCAGGATCCCCGGAAGCGCAATCGGCAGGATGATCAACAGCGAAATCGACTCGCGCCCGAAGAAGCGGGTCCGGGACATCGCAGCGGCCGCGAGGCTTCCGAGCAACATCGCGATCAGGGTGGAACTCGCGGCTACGCGCAGCGACAGCGCGATCGCGTCCCAGATGTCTTGTCGATCCCACGCCACTGCGAACCAGCGCAGTGTGAGGCCCGGAGGCGGAAATTCGTAGGAAGCATCTTCCGTGCTGAACGCGTAGAGCAGGATCAGCGCGAGTGGAAGATGCAGGAAGAGCAGGCCAGCGATCGCAGCGATGCTGAGCGCACGCGGTGCCTTGCGTTTGGCGGCATCAGAGCGCATCGAACGCACCGAGCCGCTTCGCGGCGCTCAAGTAGATCGACATCACGACGATCGGAACGACGCAGAATGCGGCGGCCAGCGGAATGTTTCCAGCGGTACCCTGTTGGATGTAGACCACCTGTCCGAGGAAGAGCCGCGACGAGCCGATGATCTGGGGAATGATGTAGTCGCCGAGCGTCAGCGAGAAGGTGAAGATCGAGCCTGCGACCACTCCCGGAAAAGCGAGCGGCAGGATCACGTTGCGAAAAGTCCGATGCGGCGGCGCGCCGAGATCTGCGGACGCCTCGATCATCGATTGCGGAACCCGTTCGAGCGCCGCCTGGATCGGCAGGATCATGAACGGAAGCCAGATGTAGACGAAGACCGTGAAGGTTCCGATGTAGCTGACCGAGAGAGCCGCGCCGCCGATGACCGGGATCGAAAGCAGCGCCTCGAGCCAGTTTTCGACGCCGAGCTCGGCGGCGATCCAGGTCACGATCCCTTCCTTCGCGAGGATCAGCTTCCAGGCATAGACGCGCACCAGGTAGCTGGACCACAGCGGCAGCATCACCGCGAGATAGAAGACGGTCTTCGCGCGGCCGCTCGCGTAACGGGCCATGTAGTACGCGATCGGAAACGCGAGCACCGCCGAGGCCAGCGTAACTGCCGCAGCCATCGCTGCGGTCCGGAGGATGATGTCGAGATGGGCGGGCCGCAGCAGTTCGCCGTAGGTGCGCAGCGTCAGGCTGCGCTGGATCATGCCGCTGAATTCATCGATCGAAAAGAAGCTCTGGATCAGCAGCGCGAGCATCGAACCGAGGTAGATGACACCGAGCCACAGCAGCGGAGGCAGCAACAGGAGCGCGAGCAGCAGCTTCGGGCGCAGCAGCAGAGCCGTGGAGATCCTGCGGCCGAAGCCCTGCGTCGGCGGCACGCGCAGCGCGGTGGTCATCAATGGCTCTCCGATTCGCGCAGGCGATGCAGATCGTCGCAGCTCCAGTTCAACCAGACGCGGGTTCCCGGCTCCACGGCCGGCAGATCCGCGCGCGAGCCCAGGTTTCCCGCGACCGCGGTCATCGAGCTTCCGTCCGACAGCGAGACCACGTAGCGGACACTCGCGCCGTGAAACTGCACGTCGGCAACCTCTCCGACGACGCTGATCGCGCGCCCGCCAGTTGCGGATTCTCGGGTCGACAGATGCACCTTCTCGGGTCGCAGACTGAACACGCCGCGCTCGTGGGACGGCGTATCCGAATCGCGCCGCTCTACGATGTTCGAATCTCCGACGAATTCGGCGGAAAAGCGCGTCGCGGGTTGCTCGTAGATTTCGCGCGGGGTTCCGACCTGTTCGATTCGGCCGCGGTTGAACACGGCGAGCCGGTCGCTCATCGAGAGCGCTTCGCCCTGATCGTGCGTCACGAAGATGAAGGTGATCTCGAGTGTTCGCTGCAGCGCGCGCAGCTCGACCTGCATCTGCTGGCGAAGCTTGAGGTCGAGCGCTCCTAGCGGTTCGTCGAGCAGCAACACGCTGGGGCGATTGACGAGCGCGCGCGCGAGTGCGACCCGCTGTCGCTGCCCTCCGGAGAGTTGACTCGGGCGCCGCCCGCCGAGGCCTTCGAGACGCACCATCTCCAACATCTCGCCGACCCGACGCCTCCGCTCCTCGCGTTTCACGCCCTTCACCATCAGCCCGAAGCCGACGTTCTGCTCGATCGTCATGTGCGGGAAGAGCGCGTAGTCCTGAAACACGGTGTTGACATCGCGGTCGTAGGGCGGAACAGCGGCCGCAGAGCGGCCGTGCAACTCGATCATCCCGTCGCTCGGGCGGTCGAATCCCGCGATCAAGCGCAGGCACGACGTCTTGCCCGAACCCGACGGGCCGAGGATGCCGAAGAATTCTCCGCTGCGGATTTCGAGATCGATCCCGTCCAACGCGACGACTTTGCCGTAGCGAAGACAGACGTTCCGAAAGCGTACGGCGCTGTCCATTACGAATGTCCCACCGGAAGTCTCACTGGAAATCTCGCGATTCGTTTCGCGCGGTCGGAAGATCCTGCAGAGTCAGCGCGCAGCGTCGCACCATCTCATCGTTGGATCGCGCGCTCGAGCGCAAACCCATGATGGGCGGCCGCTCAGCGGCCTCCGAGAACGGCAATGTAGTCCGTCACCCAACGGTAGTAGGGGACGCAGGAGGACTGACTCTCACACGCACTCCTCGGGGTGCGCCAGAATCGGACCTGGTCGAAATTTTCGATGCCATTAGTCTTGCAGCCGTTCTTTCCGAGCAGCGCGTTGCCTTCGCAGGCCGCCGGCACCGCCGGAACAGAACCGAAGTAGGCCGCGAGGTCACCCTGCAATTTCGGATCGAGGGAGTGCTCGAGCCAGCGCTGCGCGCAGATCGGATGGGGCGCATCGACGTGCACCATCGTCGTATCGGCCCAACCCGTGGCGCCCTCCTTCGGGATCGTGCTGGCGATCGGCTTTCCCCGGCGGACCAGCAGGTTCACCATGAAGGGCCAACTCGAGGATGCGACGACGCCTTCGTTCACGAAGTCGTCGATCTGCATGAACGGGTCGTGCCAGTAGCGGCTCACGATCTCGCGCTGCCGACGCAACAGCTCGAGCGCCGCAGCGTATTGCTTCTCGTCGAGTTCATATGGATCGACGATCCCGAGCTCGGGGTTGACCGCCTTCAGATAGAGCGCGGCATCGGCGATGTACATCGCGCCGTCGAAAGCCTGAACCCGCCCCTTGTTGGATTTTCCGTCTGGAAGATCCATCGGCTCGAAGACCACCTTCCAGCTATCGGGCGGCTGCTCGAAGACCTGCGTGTTGTACATCAGCACGTTCGTCCCCCACTGGTACGGGACGCCGTAATGCACACCCCCCACGGTGTGCCAGGGAGCGTTCTTGAGCCGATCATCGACCGTGTCCCACAGGGGAATCTTCGAGATGTCGATCGGCTTGACGCGCTTGCCGGCGATCAGGCGCAACGTCGCGTCGCCCGAGACCGTGGCGAGATCGAATCCGCCCTCGTTCATCAACGCCACCATCTCGTCCGAGGTGCCCGCGGTCTTGACGCGAACCTGGCAACCGGTCTGCTGCTCGAAACCCGTCACCCAGTCGTACTTGGGATCACTCTCGCCGCGTTCGATGTAGCCGGGCCACGCCACGATGTCGACGAAGCCCTCGCCCACTTCTTTCGCGTCGGATGCAGCCAGGGCGGTGGTCGAACCGAGCCACGCCGCCAACCCGATCGCGATCCCGATTGCGATCTCTGTACCGCCAATCCGCGCCATGCCTTCTCCTCATGCAAATCGCGCATCCGGATCGGATCCGGAAACGCCCGGGTTCGTATGATCGTCCTTGAGCCCGAAAATCGCCACCGGGGTCGTGATCGCACCACGCGCGCGGAGCAGTCCGCTACCAGAACTTCTCGAAGGAGGCCGGGTTGAGCGCCGACAGGAGATCGCTGTAGTCGTCCGTCCAGAGGGGCACGTTTCGCGCGGAGTCGGAAGTTGGAAAGGTGAAATAGAGATTTCTCGGTGCAATTCCCCTCGCCTCGAGTATCTGTTTGGCGACAGCTGGCAACCCGTCCAAATAACTGGCGTCGGCGGTCAGGAGCACCCACTCCGTGGGATATACAAAATAACGTCTGACGTATCCGTTACTGATCGCAGCTGCCTGCAGTCCATGCGCGTCCGCCTGGCGGAAAATCAGTGGCTTGAGGTCGAAATTGATGCTCGACGCATGTACGGCCAACACTCCTTCCGGTTTCAGGTGCTGTAGGTAGAGATCGAAGGCTTCCCGGGTCAGCAGATGCACGGGAATCGCATCGCTCGTAAAAGCATCCAGCACGAGCAGATCGAAGTCGTTCGAACCCCCATGCTCGAGTTCCGACTCGAGCGAAAGTCGCGCGTCACCCAGCACGATCTGAATCTCTGCCGGGGAATCGTACAGGTAGCTGAAGTAGCTCGCGTCTCGGGCGATCCCAACCACGTCCGGGTCGATCTCGTAGAATCGGAAGCGATCGCGACTGCCCCCGTACGCGGCGAGTGTGCCCACTCCGAGTCCGATGACACCGACGTCCATGGGTTCGCCGGATCGCTGCGCCATCACCAGCCCAATCCCCGTAGGAGCACCGAAATACATCGCAGGAAGGTGCTTGCGATCCGGTTGCAGAAATTGTGCGCCGTGGGCAGTGGTGCCATTGTGGAGCATCATGTGGTGCATGAGCGGATTCGCAGGCCGGCGCTCGACGACGCGAAGAATGTTGAAGAAGTTCCGCTTCTGATAGACCAATTCGCCCTGTTCGAGCCTCACTTCGCGGACGGTTGCGACGACCAGAATGCCAACCGCGAGCGCAGTGGCCGCGACGAATGCTAGACGGAAAGGGCGCTGCAGAAGTAGCGAACCGGGACGCCTCCTACACGCGATCGCGAAGAGCACCCAGCAGGTGCACCAACCGATCGGCAATTCGTAGAACTCGGAAAAAATCTGCGGCGCGACGATTCCGACGAATACGCCGCCCAGGACTCCACCGCCGGAGATACAGAGATAATAGAAGGTCAAACGCGCCGGAACCGGCCTCGATCGGTAGAGCTCACCGTGCAGGAGCATGCAGGTCAAGAAGAGCGTGATCGAATAAAGTGCGGCCAGGATTCGAATCGGAGTCGACAGGGTCGAAACGCCGAGAGAGCCACCGCTCGCGAATCGAAACCAGATCAATAAACCCATCGCGATTGCGGAGGAAATCGCGAAGAATCCGCGGTGGTAGATCTTCGCAGATCCAAAACTCAGGATGTATGTCAGTAGATAGATGGCGAGTGGTACCACCCATAGAAATGGAAAACTCGCCAGGTCGAGACAGAGCCCGTTGGTCACGCCCATGAAAAGCACGACCGCGCACCCCGGAAGCAAGATCCACAACAACACATCGGCAGCGCCCGTGTGCAGATCCGCATTGATATCCGGATCCCTCGGCACGACAGGAACGCTCTTCAACCGACTGCGAGACGTTGACCACGCACAGCCAAGGATCGCGAACCCACATACCCCAAACGCCCATGACCATGCCTGGGATGTGGTCGAAAGGGGTAGATGCGGTTCGATGATGAACGGGTAGGCGAGCAGGGCGATCAGGGAACCCGCGTTCGAAAATGCATACAACAGGTAGGGAGACCGGCCGGGAAACGCCAGCGCGTACCATACCTGCAGCAACGGCGCCGTCGCAGCCAGAAGTAGAAACGGCAGCGCGACGTTCGCGGTCAGCATCGACAGGATCTGTGGGCCGGGAGGCGCGCCACCCATGGGCTTCCAGCTCGCGTCTGGCAGCACGGGCAGCACCGCGAGGGCAGCAAACAAAAGGACTGCGTGGACCCAGAATTGGCGACGCACCCGGAGGTGGTTGGTCGACAGATGCGCATATCCATAGCCCGCAAACAGCGCGAACTGATAGAAACACAGACAGAACATCCAGACCGCGGGAACACCGCCAAACCAGGGAAGGATGTGCTTCCCAACCATCGGCTGCACGAGAAAGATCAGAAACGCGCTGCTGAAAGCCGTTACGGCGAAGAGCGCGAGCATTGGATGCATCAGCATTTCTTGAGCACGGGTCGACTCAGGGCCCTTGCCAATCGATGCGCGCGTACTCGCCGCTGCCGCCGGAGAGCTCCCAGTTGCGCCCCCAATCGCGGAAGCGGCTCTTCGTACTCCGACAGACGGTGACGTCGGCCCCCATCCAGTACTTGGTATTGGTGATCTTCGTCGTGCCGTCGCCGTTTGCGCCTTCGATCGGTTCGATTGCGCCGTCGATGATCTTGGGAATCTTGAAACTCCAGCCCTTGCCGACGTGCTTGAATTCGATCGGTACCCGCTTCACGCCGAGAAACTCCGAGACCATGATCGAAAACCAGCCCGTCGTACCACCGGCCTTGCCGGACAGGATCTCGGTGAGCGCCTGCGCGGCCGCGTCACCGGCGCGCTCGTCGATGTAGAGGCCGACGGACCACTTGCCTTCGGCGAGCGGTCCGGGGATGTCCATCAGGACGCCCACGTTGAGATCGTCGAGCGACTCGTCTCCCGCATTCCCCTCGTCGATGTGCAGGCCCCACCAGGTGTGGCAGACCCCATAGGTGGGTTTGGCCTTGCCGAGTGCAATCACGCAGGGACAGAACACATCGCAGTTGCAACTGAGAATCAACTCGCCGCGGATCTTCCAGTCGTCAGCCATTTCACTTCTCCTTCGAGATTCAGAGCGCGGAGAGCAAGGTCGTGGCGAGCACGCTCACTCCCCACGCGACGAGTCCAGCTCCAGCGATCCGCCCTACGCTCCGGCCGGCCGGCAAAGCCTTCTCGGCCAGCATGAAGAGCGCGAGCCCCGCAGTCCAGAGCAGATTCATCGATCCTCCGACGAACATCAGCGCCATCAGCGCCCAGCAGCAGCCGATGCAGAAACGGCCGTGCGCAACGCCCATCTTGATTCCACCTGCCGTACCCGGCCGCCACTGCGTCATCAGGAACCAGAGTGGCGAACGGCAGCGATGCAGACAGGCGTCCTTCAATTTGCTGAACTGAAAAGCACCTGCGCCGAGCAGGACGCTGCCCGCAAAGACGCGATTGGTCGACTCGCCGGTCATCGTGGTCCAGGTCGCCTGGTGCAAGCCCCATTGCGTCACGGCGGCGACCAGGCTGAACGCGGTCAGGACGATCGCATAACCGAGCAGGAAGCCGGTCGCGGGAGCCACGGGGCTGGTCGAGACCGACTGCCCGCGGCTGATCTTTGCGAGGCTCAGCACCATCGGCGCCGCCGTCGGCAGCATCATCGCCAGCATCATCACGGTCCACATCCCGAAGGTCAGCGCGAGATCCGTTCCGGTCCACGTGCGCGGCGCCGCGAGCAGCGCCGCGTGGGCTCCGTGGCCGGCGTCTGTCGACAACGCGATCGTGTAGGCCCACGCGATCGCCGAGATTCCGAGCAGGCCAGAGAGCAGCACGAGGCGGTCACGTTGCACGATGATTTCGAGCGCGGGCGGGCGTTGGCTAGACACGAAGTCCTCGATTCGTCGTAGTCGCTCCCAGAAGCGCGTGCACCGCTGCAGCGCAGGCCGCCAGCATACCCTTCCGGTCGCCGGATGGGGAAGGCAGCTCGGTCGGTCGCGTCAGAGGCCGGCACGGAATAGTCCCTTGCTCAATACAGTCCCGGGACGATCCGCCAGCGCACCCGACGGCAGTAGCGCGCCCAGTCCTCACCGTACTTGTCCGCGCAGCGCTGGTGATCGCGGCGCTCGCGGTGAATCAGCAGACCCGCGAAATAGATCGGGTAGAAGTAGGGCAGCAGCGACTGGAATCCGCAGGGCAGCGACCAGGCGAGGCCCAGCAGCCAATCGCCCAGATAGTTCGAATGGCGCGACCAACCCCAGAAACCCGAAACGAGCAAGCGGTTGCCCTGGCGGGTCTCGATGAATTCGGCGGGCTTTCCCCAGATCTGCAGGCCTTCCGGGTCGATCCGAAAGCGATGCTTCTGCAGGTTCGACGATCGGAACAGCGCCAGGCCGGCGAGCCCCAACGCGACGCAGAGCGCGGCGGCGCCGATCGAAAGTTCCGGTGCGTGGTCGATCAGATAGTGGGCCTGGAGCGAGTAGGTGAGCGGCACCCAGGCGAGATCGCCGAACAGCAACATCCAGCCGAATTTCTCGTGCTGGACGTCGAGCGTGGTGAGGATCGCGGGCTCGTGCCAGAAATAATCGAACACGTAGGCGAGCTGCAGCGCGCATACGACCGCCATTGCGGCCGACAACGAACCGTGGCGCTCGATCTGCACCGCGGCAAACGAAACCACCACCAGCATCCAACCGATCAAGCCGGGGCGCGCTTCGAAGAAGAGCTTGAGATCGAAGCCGCTGACGGGCGGGATCCGCGGATCGCGCGCTGCCCCGAGGAAGTAGTCGACGATCACAGCGCGCGGTTGGCGTGCCGACTCGGTCGCGCGAGCGTAGAGCAGCAGCAACAGCGCAAACCCGTAGGAGAACAGCGTGACGACCGAGATCAGCTCGCCGAAGTGGTCGTAGATCCAGCGCAGCGGAAACGCACCACTTGCGGCACCCGCGGCGACCGCGGCGGCGGTGATCAGCAGAGACGCCCGGCCATTCATCCGGTAGCGCAGGCGCGTGCCGTCTTCGAGCGGCGTTCCCTCGACGGTCGGCCCCGGTGCGAAGGCTTGCAGCAGCGCCTGGAAAGCCAGCCAGGCGAAGTAGACGGCCGCGGTTTCCCAGCTCGGCGCGAGGCTCTGCGCAAAAGCCCCCAGGTCGGCGGCGGGCGACGGGACGAAACGCCCGTCGTTGAAGCGCGCGCAGAAATACAGGTACGCGGTTCCGCTCGGCAGGGCGACCAGCAGCGCGAGATTACCAGCGACCCCGCCGAAATCCGAGCGCGCGCGCAGCGCGCGGGTTCCGGCCTCGGTCGAGCCGCCCTGGTCGTGCCGGCCCGCTGTCATGGGCAGATGTTCGCACAGATGGCGAGCCCGCGGCGCCGACTTCGGCGCCCCTGGACGGAGTACGCGATGTCGAGAACAGGTTTCTCGTCTACTCTTCCGCTTCCGAAAACCTCGAACGGATCAACCAGAGCGCCCGCATGCCGGAACCCATCAACCGCGATCGGCCCGACCTCGCCCCGGGTACGGGCCTGGTGCTCGTCACCGGTGCCTCGGGCCACCTGGGCGCCAACCTGGTGGCGCGCCTGCTCGCGGACGGGGAGCGCGTCCGGGTGCTGCTGCAGCCCGGAACCAACAACAGCGCCGTCGACGGGCTCGACGTCGAACGCGCTGAAGGCGACTTCCGCGATTTCGAGTCGGTCGAGATCGCCGTCAAGGGTTGCCAGCGCGTCTACCACTGCGGGGCGCTGGTTTCGACGATCCAGGGTAACCGCGCGCATCGGCGCCAACTGTTCGAGTCCAATGTCGTCGGCACACGGAACGTGCTCGAAGCCGCGCAAATCCACGGCGTCAGTCGCGTGGTGGTCACCGGATCCTTCAGCGCCGTCGGCCATCAGCTCGACGACCCCTCCGCGCCGAGCGACGAATCCGTGCCCTTCTACCCGTTCCACCACGCGATGCCGTACGAACGCACCAAGGTGCTCGCCGAACTCGAGTGCCTCCGGGCGGTTGCGCGCGGGCTCGACGTCGTCGTCGCCACCTCGTGCGCAATCCTCGGCGGGAACGATTTCCTGCCATCCCGGATGGGACAGACCTTGTGTGTTTTCGCCAACGGCAAGCTGCCCTTCTACGTTCCCGGCGGCTTCGAGTTCGTGAGCGCCCGCGACATCGTCAGCGGCCACCTGCTCGCGATGTCGCGCGGCCGCGCGGGCGAGAAGTACATCTTCAGCACCCGGTTCGCGACGCTCGACGAGATCGTGGCGCTGTTCGAGCGGGTGACGGGCGTTGCCCGCCCGGGCCGGCGGCTGCCGGCCTCGCTGATGGCGGTGGTCGCGGGGGTCGCAAGCCCCATCCTGAGCCGGTTCTTTCCCGACGTGCGCCAGCGGCTCACGCCCGGGGCCATTCGCCTGTTGCAGCTGCGGCGACACGCCAACACCAGCAAAGCACAGCTTGAGCTAGGCTTTCGGCCCACGGACATCGAGAGCGCGGTGGCAGAGGCGTATGCGTTCTTCCACGCGCGCGGCGCGATCCAGAACCCGGCTGCGCGACGACCGCTTGCTGCTCCCCCCGTCGGGCCATGACCAGGCCGCCAGCCGTGTCGGGGACGAGGGCCCCGAGGAGGTTCATGCTCTCCCAAATCCGACGTGCCCCGCCACGCGCGAGCTGGAATCTGGCGCGCGGTGCGTGGAATCCGCGAGGCGCGGAGATTTCGCTCGGCGCGTACCTCGCTGGAGCCTACGGGTGAAATTCAGGCCCGGAGATTTCGACGCGCTCGTGATCGGTGCCGGCCCGGTCGGCTGCGTCGCCGCGCTCGCCCAGGCGCGAGCGGGTGCTCGGGTCCTGCTGCTCGAGGCCAACCCCAACGCGGCGCGGCGGCTCGCGGGCGAATGGCTGCACCCGCTCGGACTCAGCGTGCTGCACGAACTCGGCCTCGACCCGTGCGAAAATTCCCGCTTCGATTCGGGGCGCGGATTCGCGATCTTCCCGGACGACGGCAGCGCGCCGGTGGTTCTCCCCTACGCGAACGGAGCCCTCGGTTGGAGTGGTGAACACTACGCGCTCGTCGACGCGCTGCGCGACGCAGCCTCCTCCCATCGCGATGTCGTCTATCTGCCCGGAGCGCGTGCGACCGGAATCCACGGCCAGTGCGTTTCGATCCAGCGGTCTCGCTCGGGCGGCGATGAGCGCGTGAGCGTCGAGCGCGTCATCGCCGCCGATGGCCGCTCGTCGTGTGGACGCGCGGCACTGGGTTTGCCGAAGGACCGCGTCACCCTGTCGCGCATGGCGGGCCTGCGCCTGCGCACGCGCGAGCTGCCGTTCGAAGGCTACGGACACGTCTTTCTCAGCGGCCCCGGCCCGATGCTCGCGTATCGGATTGCCGAAGACGAAGTCCGGCTGTGCCTGGACCTTCCGCTTCGCGCCTCCGCCTCGCCGGGTACCCTGTTCGAAGCCTACGGACCTTCGCTGCCGGAATCGCTGCGCCCGTCGTTCGAGGCCGCACTTCACGGCGGCGACATCTCGTGGGCGGTCAATCAGGCGCGTCCGCGCTTCCACCACGGCCGCCCCGGGCTCGCGCTCGTCGGCGATGCCGTCGGCTTCCACCACCCGCTCACGGCTGCGGGAATGACGTTTGGCATGGTGGATGCCTCCACGCTCGCACAATCCACGGATTTCGAGAGTTGGCGACTCTCCCGAGAGCGCGGAACCCGGGTGGCCGAACTGCTCTCGGGTGCGCTGTACGAGATCTTTGCTTCGGACACTGCTTCGGCAGCAGCGATTCGCGCGCAAATCTACGAACTCTGGCGTCGCGACCCGCGCGAACGCGAGCGCACGATGCGATTCCTCGCGGGTGAGGACCACCGCATCCCGGCATTCGCGCAGTCGTTCCTCAAGGTCGCAGGCCCCGCGCTGATCCGACTCGGCGCACGCGCCGCGCGCAGCGGAGACCCGAAGAACGCCGCCGAAGTGGCTCGCGAGGTGGGACGGCGATTGCGCTGGTTGACGAATGGCGCGTTTCGACGCGGCGATCCCGCGGTGATGTCGTCACCGATGCTGTCGATGGCGGTCACCTCGCGCCAGGAGATGGAGGCGACGCCCGCTGGGCCGGCGATCCAACGCGGTGCGCACGCGTTGATTGCGCGGCAATGGTCCTCGAAGGGCGAACCGAACGATACGGGAACCCATTCTGGCGATTTCGGCAGTTGGGAGGGCGAGGTCGTCTGGTGCCCGATGCTCGCCGCCCAGTACGTGATGCTGCAATTCCTCGTCGGTGTCGAGATCGCGCCGGAGCGGCGGGCG
>Ga0210102_1000059_pt1 | contig 31077 bp, 25 predicted proteins | sample RushOxbow_ThreeS_4_FD_185563 | JGI IMG/M metagenome (GOLD analysis project Ga0210102, IMG submission 185563) | Wetland microbial communities from San Francisco Bay, California, USA, that impact long-term carbon sequestration -... | ecosystem: Environmental > Aquatic > Marine > Wetlands ...
TGCCTCTCCCAGTCGGCGATGTTCTCGGGGCTCAACCTCGCGATCTTCAGCGTGAGCCGCCTGCGCCTGGAGGTCGAAGTCGCGGGCGGCAACCGCGACGCCGTGCGGGTGCTCGACCTGCGCAAGGATTCCAACTTCACCCTGAGCACGATCCTGTGGGGCAACGTCGCGGTCAACGTGCTGCTGACGTTGCTCTCCGACTCGGTCATGGCGGGTGTCAGCGCCTTCGCGTTTTCGACGGTAGTCATCACGTTCCTCGGAGAGGTCGCGCCCCAGGCGTATTTCTCGCGCAACGCGCTGCGCATGGCGGCGGCGCTCGCGCCGTTGCTGAGGGCGTACCAGCTGCTGCTCTTTCCCGTGGCCAGGACCACCGCGATGTTCCTCGACTGGTGGCTCGGCCCGGAAGCCATCGCGCTCTTCCGGGAGCGGGATTTCCGCGCGTTGATCACGCGGCACGCCGCCGCGGGGGGCGAAGTGGGGCGGGTGGAGGCGGTGGGGGCCCTCAATTTCCTCGATCTCGACGATATCATGGTGCGCGACGAGGGCGAGCCCGTGGACCCGCGCAGCATCATTACCTTGCCCGTTGCGGACGGACGTCCCGTCCTGCCGGCGTTCGAGCGCTCCCCGCGCGACCCGTTCCTGCGCCAGCTGGATGCCTCCGGGAAGAAATGGGTCATCTTTGCCGATCCCGCCGGCGAGCCGCGGCTGGTGCTCGATGCCCATCACTTTCTGCGCGACACCCTGTTTGACACGGCGTCGGCCGCTCCGGAAGCCTATTGGCATCGCCCCATCACCGTTACTGACTCGCGGTCACGCCTGGGCGAAGTGATTCCGCGCATGTACGTGAGACCGGAGCGCCCCGAGGACGACGTGATCGACCATGATCTGATCCTGCTTTGGGGGGATGAGAAGCGCATCATTACCGGGGCCGACCTCCTGGGCAGGCTCCTGCGCGGCATTGCCGGAACTGAAGCGGTGGCGGCGAGCGTGCGGCCGGTGACAGGATAGGAAGATGGCAGGCGTCGGGGCCGTGAGCGTGGTGGAGGACCGGGATGAAGTCGCATCTGTGGCGAGTTGACATCGAGGACTATGCGCCGTTGATCGGCGAGGAGGCGGTGGAACGCATCCTGCACAAGGCACACCGCCTGCGGGGGCTGCGAGTGCTGCATGTGAGCTCAACGTTCTACGGCGGGGGCGTCGCCGAGATCCTGTCCTCGGCAACGCTGCTCATGGCGAGCGTCGGCCTGAGGGCAGATTGGCGGCTGATCCAGGGCAGCCCGGATTTTTTCAGCGTGACCAAGAAGATCCACAACGCGCTGCAGGGCGGGGACATCAACCTCACCGAGCTCAAGAAGGAAGTCTACGAGGAGGTGATCGTGCAGAACGCGATCCGCATGCAGCTCGACGCGGATTTCGTCGTCGTGCACGACCCGCAGCCGCTGCCGTTGATCCAGCACCAGCGCCGCGCCTGCCCCTGGGTGTGGCGCTGCCACGTGGACCTCTCGAACCCGGATGGCGAGCTCTGGGAGTACCTGCGCGGCTTCATCGACGAGTACGACGCGGCCGTCCTGTCGCTGCCCGAATACGCGCAGGAGCTCGCGCCCCCGCAGGTGTTCATCATGCCCGCGATCAACCCGTTCTCGGTCAAGAATGCCGATATGACGGAAGCGGAAGTGCGCGACCGGCTCCAGCACTACGGCATCCCCGACGATTTGCCGATCGTCGCGCAGATCTCGCGCTTCGACCGCTGGAAGGACCCGGAAGGCGTGATCGAGGCGTTCAAGATCGCGCGCAAGGAGGTACCCGCGACGCTGGTGCTGCTCGGCAATGTCGCGACCGACGACCCGGAGGGCCAGGAAGTGTTCGAGTCGCTGCTCAAGCACAAGGAGGAGCGCATCCTGATCCTCACCGCGGAGGACAGTGCGCTGGTGAACGCGCTGCAGCGGCGCGCCGCGGTCGTCCTGCAGAAGTCCCTGCGCGAGGGCTTTGGTCTCACCGCCACCGAAGCGATGTGGAAGGGGGCGGCGGTCATTGCCGGGCGCTGCGGGGGCCTCAAGCATCAGATCGCCGACGGCGCCAACGGCTACACGGTTGGCAGCGTCGAGGAGGCGGCGCATCGCATCGTGGAGTTGCTGCGGGACCCCGCGCTCCGTAATAAGCTTGGCACCCGCGCGCGCGATACCGTGCGCGAGCGCTTCCTCATGACTCGCAAGGTCGAGCAGTACCTCGATTTGTTCGCGGCGTTCGAGCCCCGCTGCGTGCCCGATCGCCGGCGCCTCGCCGCGCTGGGAACGGGCGCGCCGCCGGTGCGCACCTGAGCGATCGGCGGCACCACTTTATGGAAGCCGAGTCGTCCTTGCGGATATTGTTCGCGACCCCCGAGATTGCGCCGTGGGCGCAAAGCGGGGGACTCGGAGATGTATCGGCGACGCTTCCTCCGGCCTTGCGGCGGCTGGGTGTCGACGTTCGCGTGCTGGTGCCCGGCTATTCAGCCCTGCTCGCGGCTCACCCCGACGCCCGGGTGCTGGCGCAATGGCCGCGCCCGGCAGGCCTCCTGGCGTCCGTGCACCTGCTCGCCACGGACAGCGCTGCCGGGGTGCCGCTGCTGATCCTCGATTGTCCCGAGTACTACCGGCGCGAAGGCACGCCCTATGCGGACGCGGGGGGCCGCGACTGGCCGGACAATCATCTGCGGTTCGGCTTGCTGTCGCGGGTGGCGGCGGTGCTTGCCTCGCCCGCGAGTCCCTTGTCGTGGCGACCGCACGTCCTGCAATGCCATGACTGGCCGGCAGGGCTCGCCCCCGCCTACCTTCACTTCGAGCCGGGGACCCGCGCGGCCACCGTCATGACCGTGCACAACCTGGCGTTTCAGGGCATCTATCCCGCCGACACCGGGAGCGTGCTCGGTATCCCGGCGGAGGCCTTCCACATCGACGGCGTCGAATTTCACGGGAAGCTCGGCTTTCTCAAGGCCGGGCTGAGCTATGCCGACTCGGTGACGACCGTCAGCCCGACGTATGCGCGCGAGATCCAAACGAACGAGCACGGATGCGGGCTCGACGGGGTGCTGCGCGGCCGGGGCGACCGGCTCACCGGAATCCTCAACGGGATCGATACCTTGGCATGGAACCCCGCCTCCGACCCGCACCTCGCCGCCCGCTACGATATCTCGCGCATGGAAGGCAAAGCGCTCGACAAGGCCGCCCTGCAGCGCGAGCTTGGGCTGCGGGTGGACCGGGAGAGGCCGCTCATAGCCTTCATTGGACGCATGACGCACCAGAAAGGGCTCGATCTTCTGGCGAGAATCGTCCCGGATATCCTCGCCATGCCCGCGCAGCTTGCGGTGCTGGGACGGGGCGAACCAGATCTGGAGCGCGAATTCACCGCGCTCGCATCCCGCTTTCCCGAGGCGTGCGCCGTGGCCATCCGTTTTGAGGAGGCGCTGGCGCACCGCATCGAGGCGGGCGCGGATATCTTGGTGATGCCCTCGCGCTTCGAGCCCTGCGGGCTCAACCAGATGTACAGCCTGCGCTACGGCACGCCCCCCGTCGTGCGGTCGACCGGCGGCTTGGCGGACACGGTCGTCGATGCCGCTGCCGAAAACATCGCCGCCGGCACCGCGAACGGCTTCACATTCTCCGCGGCCGACGCCGCCGCACTGGGAGAGGCGCTGGCGCGGGCTGTTCGCGCCTGGCACGACAAGACGCTCTGGAACGCGCTACAGAAAACGGGCATGTCCCAGGACTTCAGCTGGGACCGTAGCGCCGCCAGCTATCTGTCCCTGTTCAGGTCTCTGTGGCGGCGGCGCAACCCGACTCGGGTGCCGGCCGCCTAGCGCCGGGTCGTCCGGCGCGGGCTGCCCGGGGACTTGCGGGTTTTCGACTGGTCTCCGGTGCCCGCCGGAACCGCAGGCTTGCTCGTGAGCAGCGCCGCGGTTTCGGAATCGGGAGCCGGTCCGGCTGCGGAGCCTCGGTCGAGGTCGCGCTCGGCTTCGAGCCAGTCCTCGATTTCGTGTCCAGGCGCGAAACCGCGCCGCTCAGCCCGATAGTAGGCGGCAATCGCGATCCGCGCCCGACGCGCGGGGTCGGCAGGCGGCGCGGGCGAAGCAGCCCGGCCCTCGGGCCTCGCGTTTCGGGTTTCATTTGGCATGTGCATCTCCCTCCTGGTCACATCGACGAACTTCCAGCATCGAATACGCTATGAACGACGGTGCCATTTTTTTATGACACCCCGGCTCGCGTCGGAGTTCATTCTGATGCGCGCAGGGTTGCTGTTGCGGAGTGGGCCGGTGCGTGCCACGCTTAGCATGACATGCGGGCTTGGCCTTGGTGGCGACGTCGTAGCGATCGGGGTGACGCGGGCGGTGCATCGACCGCGGCCGGCAGACGTTACCGGATCGCGGCACTGTGCTTGTTGCTTGCCCTCGGCGTGGCCGCGCTCGATGTCCTGTCGCCGCTCGGCGTGGCGGCCGCGGCGCTCTACAGCATCGTGATCGTCATCAGCATGCTTGGCGAAGATGCGCGCGTGGTGCGTTATGCCGCGGGTCTGTCCACGCTGTTCATCGTGGGCGGCGCATTTCTGTCAGCCAAATCCGCGGTGCCGCTGTGGATCGTCGTCTCGAACCGCGCGTTGTTCGTCCTGATCGTAGGGGTAACCGCCGTGCTGGTCCTCTACCGCCAGCGCGCCGCGCTCATCATCCGCGACCAACAGCAGGAGCTTGAGCGCGCCAACCGGGAGCTGGCGCGGGAGGCGCACAGCGACGCGTTGACGGGCGTTGCCAACCGCCGATACTTCGACGAGCAGCTGGCCCTCGAATGCGGGCGCGCCAACCGCACGCGCACGCCGCTGGCGTTGCTCATGATCGATGTGGACCATTTCAAGGACTTTAACGATGCCGCGGGCCATCCGGCGGGCGACGATTGCCTCAAGGCGGTGGCCGGTGCGATCCAGAAGGCCCTGCGGCGTCCCGTCGATTTCGTTGCGCGATACGGGGGGGAGGAATTTGCCGTCATCCTTCCGGCGACCGCCCCACAGGGCGCGCGCGAGCGCGCAGAGGAAATCCGTCGCGGCGTCCGCAGGCTGGGCATCACGCATCCCGCGTTCACCAAAGGGGAGAGCGTGACGGTGAGCATCGGCGTTGGTGGCCAGGCGCCGCCCGTCTCGCCGGAAAAGCTGATCCGCCGGGCGGACGAAGCGCTCTACAAAGCGAAGGAGGCGGGGCGCGACCGGGTCGTCTGCGGCGACTGATCAGCTTCGCCGGTAGGCCTTGTGCAGTTCCATGGCGACGAGCATGACGAGGGCGAGCGCCAGCAGCTCGGCCCAATGCTGCATCGGCACCGGCTGCACGCCGAGCACCTCGCGCAATCCCGGCGTGTACATCGCGCCGATGTGAACCAGCTGGGCGGCGAGCGTCCCGAACAGCAGCAATTTGTTGCGCAGCGGGTTGTGGCCGAGAACGGACAGCGTCTCCGAGCGGCTGTTGAAGGCCTGCACGTTCTCGAACAGCACCATGAGCAGCAGCACGCTGTTGCGCGCGTCCTCCACGGCATAGCCGCGGGCGAGCAGCCACTGGTACGCGCCGAAGGCGAGACCGCCGATGACCAGCGCGGAGAGAGCCACGCGCTCGACCATGAGGTGGTTAAAGATCCGCTCTTCGGGCGGGCGGGGCGGCCGGCTCAGCTCGCCGCCTTCGGCCGGCTCGAATGCGAGCGCCACGTCCTGGATGCCGTTGGTGACGAGATTGAGCCACAGCAGCTGCACGGCCACGAGCGGCAACGGCAGCGCGAACGCGAGCGCCAGCGCGAACAGCACGATCTCCGCCGCGCCCGTGGAAATCAACAGAAAGATCACCTTGCGCACGTTGCCGTAGGCGATGCGGCCTTCCTCCACGCCGGCGACGATCGATGCGAAATTGTCGTCGGTGAGGACGAGTTCGGCGCTCTCGCGTGCGACGTCGGTTCCGCCCTTGCCCATGGCGACCCCGACGTGCGCGGCGCGCAGCGCGGGTGCATCGTTCGCACCGTCGCCGGTTACCGCGACGTAGTCGCCCCGGCGCTGCAGCGAGTTGACGATCGTGAGCTTCTGCTGCGGCTCGATGCGCGCGAACACGCGGGCCGGGGCGCACAACGCATCCAGCGCACGCGGGCCGGCCGCGGCTGCCTCGGCGATCTGTGCGCCGGTAACGACTTGCTCGGGCGTCGCGGCAAGGCCGAGGTCGTGCGCAATCGCCCGCGCCGTGACCGGATGATCGCCGGTCACCATGATGACCCGGATGCCGGCATGGTGGCAGGCCTCCACCGCGTCGCGGGCCTCCGGGCGCGGCGGGTCGCTGAGGGCCACCAGCCCGAGAAACGTGAGGCGGGCGAGGTGCGCGCGGGAGAACGGCTCCTCGGGCCGCAGACGCACGGCTCCGTCGGCGAGGGCAAGCACGCGGTAGCCATCGGCGGCAAGCGCTTGCGCCTGGCTCAGGATCTCGTCGGGGTCGACGGCGACCTCGCCCCCGGCGGTGATCATGTGCGCGCACATGCTGAGCACGGTCTCGGCAGCGCCCTTGACCGCGGCGCGGGGCCCGTCCGGGAACTGGTTGAGGCTCGCCGCAAAGCGCGCCTCGGACTCGTAGGGGATGGCGGCGAGCTGGGGGCCGGATGCCTGGGCGTCGAGTTGCGTGATGCCGGCTTTATGCGCGAGCACGAGCAGCGCCACGTCCACCGTATCGCCCTCGCCGACCCAGTCCTCGCCGCGGCGGGCGAGGACGGCCTCGTTGGCGAGCGCGGCAGCGCGGCAGAGGCGCTCGAGCGCCGCCTCGTGCCCGGCGATCGTCGCGCCTTCCGGCAGCACCAGGGTTCCCTCGGGCGTGAGGCCCTCGCCCGTCACTTCCCACGGCGGCTGGTCGGGGAACTGCACCCGCCGCGCGGTGAGCTGGTTCACGGTGAGCGTGCCGGTCTTGTCGGAGGCGATGCAGGTGCAGGAGCCGAGCGATTCCACCGCCACCAGCCGGCGCACGACGACGCTCCGCCGCGCCATGCGCTGCATGCCGACGGCGAGCGCGACAGTAAGCGCGACCGGCAGCCCCTCGGGGATCGCCGACACGGCGAGCGCGACGGCGAGCAGGAAGATCTGCGCGAGCGGCGCGCCGCGTGCGAGCTCGATGGCACCCACCGCCAATGCCGCGATGCCGACCGCGACGGCGATAAAGTGAGTGAATCGCCGCATGCGCAGGAGCAGCGGCGGCGGCGTTACATCCGCGCGCAGCACCGATTCGGCGATGCGACCGAGCTCCGTGCCGAGCCCGGTGCGGACCACGACGCCGCGCGCGCGACCCGTAGTCACGAGGGTGCCGGCAAACGCCAGGGTCGCCCGTTCGGCAAGCGGCGTCTCGCACGCAAGCCGCGCGCCGGCGTCCTTGGCGACCGGCAGGGACTCCCCGGTGAGCAGCGATTCGTCGACCCCGAGGTTATGGCTGTGGATCAGGCGCAGGTCCGCCGGCACCTTGACGCCGGGCTCGAGCAGCACGATGTCGCCGGGCACGATCTCCTCCGCGTCGAGCTCGCGGGTGTCGCCGTCGCGCAGCGCGCGCGCGCGCCGCGTTACCAGTCCCTGCAGCGCCTGGGCGGCGCGCTCGGCGCCGTATTCCTGGTAGGCGCCGATGCCGGCATTGATGAGCAGCACGGCAAGAATGAAGGCCGCGTCCGACCAGGCTTGGATCAGCAGCGAAACGAGCGCCGCGGCAAGCAGCACGTAGATGAGCGGGCTCTTGAACTGGGCGAGGAAGATGACGGCGAGCGAGGGCGGGGCGCCGCGCGGCAGTGCGTTGCGCCCGTAGTGCGCCAGGCGCGCCTGCGCCTCCGCGGTGGTCAATCCGCGCGGGGACGACTGCAGTGCCGCGAGCACCACGGAAGTGTCTTCGGCATGAGGCGCCGGTATCGCGCGCTCGGGTAGGGGGGCGTATTCGCTCATCGAACGATCATTATGCGTGCTGCCACGGCTCGATTTGACATGCGTCAATACCGGGCGAGAATAGGATATTCAGATTTCCATCTTCGAGACGGTGCAACCGGCACCGGGGCGCGCTGAACACGCCGCTCGCCGAACGTTGCCAAATCCGGCCGAAGATGTCGAGCAGCTGATGCAGCAATGCCAACGGGAGTGCAATGAACGTCGAGCCGATCCTGGTTCCAATTGCAGCTGCCGAGGCGCGATGAGCCCGCCCCGGCTGGCAAGGTGCGTGAGCGGCTGCGCGCGCGCGCTGCTCCTGGCGTGGGTGGCGGCGCTGCTCGCCGCATGCAACGCCGGGCCGCCCGCGCCGGGAGCGACCGTCATCGTGTTCAAGCACGGCAAGCTCTTCGGCGATCCGGCACCGCTGCGCGCGCTGCTCGACGAGTTCGAGCGCCACCACCCGGGCACCGTGGTGCGCGAGGAGACCCTGCCCGCGGCGAGCGATGAGCAACACCAGTTCTACGCGATCAATCTGCAGGCGAAGTCCCCGGCGTTCGATGTGCTGGCGGTGGACGTGATCTGGGTCGCGGAGTTTGCGCACGCGGGGTGGCTGCGCGAGTTGACGCCCCAGCTGCCGCCGCACGAGCGCGCGGCTTTCTTCCCCGGCCCGATCGAGGCGGTCACGTACCGGGGCCGGGTCTACGCGGTGCCGTGGTTCGTGGACGCCGGGCTGCTCTATTACCGCAGGGACTTGCTCGAGAAGCACGGCTTCGCGGTGCCGCGTACCTGGGAGGAGCTCGCGCGAACGGCACAGGCCGTGATGGCGCGTGAGCCGGGCATCGTGGGGTTCGTCTGGCAGGGCAAGCAGTACGAGGGGCTGGTCTGCAACGCGCTGGAATACGTGTGGAGCAACGGCGGCGAGGTCATGAGCGGGGGCCGCATCGCCCTCGACAGCCCGCGCAACCGGCAGGCGCTCGCGTTCATGGCCGACCTCGTGCACCGCTACGGCGTCACGCCGGCCTCGGTCACGACGGCGACCGAGGAACCGAGCCGGCACGTGTTCGGCCAGGGCCGCGCGCTGTTCCTGCGCAACTGGCCGTACGCCTGGCGCCTGTTCCAGGACCCGCGCTCGCAGGTGCATGGAAAGGTCGGGGTGACCATGCTGCCGCGCTTCGAGGGCGGCGTCCCGGCGGCGACGCTCGGCGGCTGGCAGCTCGCGGTCAACCGCTCCTCGCGACACCCGGAGGCGGCCGCGGAGCTGGTGCGCTACCTCACGTCGGCGCCGGCGCAGAGACAGCTGGCGCTCGCCTACGGGTTTCAGCCCGCGCGCATTGCGCCCTACCGCGATCCCGAGCTGCTGGCTGCACAGCCTTTTCTCGCCACGCTCGAGCGCGTATTCGCCGAAGCGCGGCCGCGGCCCGTCACCCCGTACTACGTGCGCGTGTCGCAGGTGCTGCAAAGCGAGTTCAGCGCGATCGTCGCGGGGCTCAAGACCCCCGGCGCGGCGCTGGCCGCGGCCGAGCGCAAGCTCCGGGAGATCCTCGCCGATGAAACTTGAGCGCGAGCTCGACCGGCCGCTGTGGTATCTGCTGCCGGGCGGCGTGCTGCTCGCGGCGGTGACGCTCTTTCCGCTCGCCCATGTGCTCTGGGCGAGCCTCGAGCGGCGCTCGGTGCTCCACGGCCCGCCGCGCTTCGTCGGGCTGGAGAATTACCTCCGGCTCGCCGCCGATGAGCGCTTCTGGAACGCGCTCGGGAACACCGTCTATTTCGCAGCCGTCTCGGTCGCGCTCGAACTCCTGCTGGGGCTGGCAATCGCGCTCATGCTCGCGCGCGCGTGGCGGGGACGGGCGCTGTTCTACGGGGTGATCCTCCTGCCGTGGGCGGTGCCCACTGCGGTCTCGGCGCGGATGTGGGAGTGGATGTACGACGCCGAGATCGGCGTCCTCAATTATCTCGCCGGCGCCCACGTGAACTGGCTCGGCAGCCCGGCGTGGGCGCTGAACGCGGCGATCGCGATGGACGTGTGGAAGTCCACCCCGTTCGTGGTGCTGCTGCTGCTCGCGGGGCTGCAGGGCATCCCGCAGGACGTCTACCGTGCCGCCGCGGTCGACGGCGCATCCGGGTGGTCGGTGCTCGCCCGGATCACGCTGCCGCTGCTCGCGCCGGTCATTATGGTGGCGCTGGTGTTCCGGACAATCGACGCGTTCCGCGTGTTCGACGCGATCTACGTCCTGACGGGCGGAGGGCCGGCGGACAGCACCGAGACGCTCTCGATCTATGCCTACAAGGCGCTGTTCCAGGGGCTCGAATTCGGCTATGGCTCGGCACTCGCGGTGAGCGTGTTCGCCTGCGTGGGCCTCGCCGCGCTGCTCTACGCGCGCCTGATGCGGGAGGCGCTGCGATGAGGCCGGTATTGCGCGCGGCGGGCCTCGCCCTCGTCATCACCTGGTGCCTCGCGCCGTTCCTGTGGCAGGTGATCACCTCGGTCAGGCCGGCCGCGGAGCTGATGTCGCTGCCGCCGCTCATCCCGACGCGTCTCACGGCCGAGCACTACGCGGCGATTTTCGCCGGGCATCCCTTTCTCCGCATCATTGCCAACAGCGCGCTGGTGGCTGCCTGCACCACGCTGCTGGCGCTTGCTGTCGGCGCGCCGGCGGCGTTCGCGCTTGCGCTGCTGCGGGTGCGCGGCCGCGCCGTCATCCTGGCGGGGGTGCTCGCGATCTCAATGTTTCCACCGATCGCCACCGTGAGCCCGCTGTTCCTGGCGTTGAGCGCGCTGGGCCTGCACGACACGCTCGCGGCGCTCGTCATCACTTACACGACGTTTTCCCTTCCGCTGGCGGTGTGGCTGCTCACGAACTTCTTCGCGGCGCTGCCGCGCGAGCTCTACGCCGCCGCGCGCGTGGACGGCTGCACCGCGTTCGGCGCGTTCGCGCGCGTGGCGCTGCCGCTCGCGGCGCCCGGCTTGCTCGCCGCCGGCCTGCTGACGTTCATCTTCGCCTGGAACGAGTTCCTGTTCGCGCTGACCTTCACCGCCACCGAGGCCGCGCGCACCATCCCCGTGGGGATCGCGCTCTTTCCGGGCCTGCATGAAGTGCCGTACGGCGAGATCGCTGCTGCTGCCGTGACCGTAACGCTGCCGGTGGTCGCGCTCGCCTGTGTCTTTCAGCGGCGCATCGTGGAAGGGTTGACCGCCGGGGCGGTCAAAGGTTGAGGGCATGGCGCGCATCCGGTTCGCGGGGCTTGAAAAGCGCTTCGGCACGCAACCGGTGCTCGCGCCGCTCGACCTTGTGATCGAGGAGGGGGAATTTTTCACGTTCGTGGGACCCAGCGGCTGCGGCAAGTCCACCCTGCTGCACCTCATCGCCGGGATCGAGGCGCCGGACGCAGGCGCGATTTATTTCGACGACGATCGGGTGGAGGGGCTGGCCCCCGGCGCGCGCGATGTCGCGATGGTGTTCCAGAGCTACGCGCTTTATCCGCACCTCACGGTGCGCGAGAACATCGCCTTCCCGTTGCGGGTGCGGGGCGCGGCGCGGGCGGAGATCGGGCGCGAGGTCGGGCGCGTGGCGGAGGCGCTGGGCCTCGCCGCGCTGCTCGATCGCAGACCGCGCGAGCTTTCGGGCGGCCAGCGCCAGCGCGTCGCGCTGGGGCGGGCGCTGGTGCGCCGCCCGCGGGTCTTTCTCATGGACGAGCCCCTGTCGAACCTGGATGCGCGGCTCCGCCTCGAGATGCGCGAGGAGCTGAAGCGCCTGCACGAGCTGTACCGCATCACGACGGTCTACGTCACGCATGACCAGGAGGAAGCGATGGCGCTGTCGCAGCGCATGGCGGTGCTGGCGGCGGGGCGCGTGCAGCAGTGCGGTGCGCCGCAACAGGTATACGCCGATCCGGCGAACCTGCTGGTTGCGCAGTTCATCGGCAGCCCGCCGATCAACATCATCCGGGGCGATGCGGTGCGCGATCTTCCGGGCGTCGCGGCGCTGCTCCCCGCGCACGCGAACGAGCCGCTGGCGCTCGGTGTGCGACCCGCCGATGTGCGGGTGCATTTCGAGGAGCGACCGGGCACAATTCCGGCGGAAGTGACCCTGCTGGAACCCACCGGCAGCGACCTGTGGGTGGTCGGGCGGTGGCGCGGCCAGCGCCTCAACGGGCGCGCCGCGCCGGGCGTCCGTCTCGAGCGCGGCGCAACCGCGCACTTCAGCATTCCGTCGGACCGGGTCTACTTCTTCGCAGCCGATTCGGGCGCCCGCCTGCGGTCGGACTGACTTTCGTCGTGATAATGTGAATGCGAGCGCGCAGTGGGAGTGAAGCACGTCGATCCGGGCAACGCGGATGAGCAGCGCGGTCCGTCCGGCGGAACGAAGCGGAGGGTATGAAACGTCGCCATCGAATGCCCTTCGGCGCGGAGGCGCTCGGGGAGGGGCGCAGCCGGTTCCGCCTCTGGGCACCTTCCGCAAAGGAGGTCGCACTCGTGCTCGCGGCGCCCGATCGCGCGATGTCCATGACCGCGCTGGGCGACGGCTGGTGGGAGCGAGTTGAGACGGCGCCCGCGGGCAGCCGTTATCGCTACCGGATCAACGGCGCGCTCGAGGTACCGGACCCCGCGTCGCGCTTTAATCCGGCGGATGTGCAGGGGCCGAGCGAGGTGGTCGACCCGTCTGCGTTCGAGTGGAACGATGGCGGCTGGCGCGGCCGGCCGTGGGAGGACGCCGTGCTCTACGAGTTGCATGTGGGCACGTTCTCTCCCGAGGGCACGTTCGCGGGCGTCGAGGCGCGGCTCGACTACCTCGCCGAACTCGGCGTGACCGCCATCGAGCTGATGCCCGTTGCGGATTTCCCGGGCAGGCGCGGCTGGGGTTATGACGGCGTGCTGCCATTCGCGCCCGATGGCGCCTATGGCCGGCCCGCGGACCTCAAGCGCTTGATCGCGCAAGCGCACGCGCGCGGGCTCATGGTGTTCCTCGACGTGGTCTACAACCACTTCGGCCCGGAGGGCAACTACCTTCACGCCTATGCTCCGCAGTTCTTCACCAAGCGGCACCATACGCCCTGGGGCGCGGCCGTGAATTTCGACGGGCCCGATGCGCGGCCGGTGCGCGATTTCTTCATCCATAACGCGCTCTACTGGCTCGAGGAGTATCACATCGACGGACTGCGTCTCGATGCGGTGCACGCGATCGCGGATGATTCCAGGCCGGACATCCTGTTCGAGCTCGCCGAGGCCGTCCGCCGTGGGCCGGGACGCGACCGCCACGTGCATCTCGTGCTGGAGAACGACAAGAACCAGGCGCGTTATCTGGAACGCGCGCCGGATGGGGCGGCGCGCTGGTTCGACGCGCAATGGAACGATGACGTGCACCATGCGTTCCACGTCCTCCTCACCGGCGAGTCCGACGGCTACTACGCCGATTACGCCGATGACTCCACGCGGCTGCTGGGACGGTGTCTTGCGGAGGGTTTTGCCCATCAGGGCGAGGTATCACCCTACCGCGGGCACCGGGCCCGCGGGGAGCCCAGCGCGAACCTGCCGCCCGGCGCATTCGTCTCCTTCGTCCAGACCCACGACCAGGTCGGCAATCGCGCCTTCGGCGAGCGCCTGGTCGCGCTTGCCGACGAGTTCGCCCTGCGCGCCGCCTCCGTGGCATGGCTTCTCGCTCCGGCGCCGCCGCTGCTGTTCATGGGGGAGGAATTCGGCGCGGCGACGCCGTTCCTGTACTTCTGCGACTTTACCAGGGAACTGGCGGACGCCGTTCGCGACGGGCGACGGCGCGAGTTTGCCCATTTCGCGCGGTTTGCCGATCCCACGGCGCAGGCGGCAATCCCGGACCCGAACGATCCCGGCACGTTCCGGCGCAGCATCATTGACTGGAACTGCATCGCGCAGCCGCCGCACGCGCGCTGGCTCGCACTCTACCGGCGGCTCATCGCCGTGCGCCGCGAGCGCCTCGCGCCGCGGCTGCCCGGGATGCGGGGCCACGCCGGCCGCTACCGGGTGCTTGCTCACGGGGCGCTCGCCGTCGGGTGGCGCCTCGGCGACGGAAGCGGGCTTGAGCTCCGGCTCAACCTGAGCGCGCGCGAAGTCGCGCTCGGTGCCCGACCGGCAGGCGCACTGCTCCATTGTGAGCCCCACGAGGCGGAAGCCGCGCTTGCAGCGGGGAGGCTGCCGGGATTCACCGCAGCCTGCTATCTTGAGGCTGGAGCCAAGTGAGATGAACGGGTCAGCACTCGACCGGCTGTGCGCGCTCGAAGGCATCGCACCGGAGTACGCCGACATCTGGGGCAGGAACCACCGCGCCTCCGACGAGACGCGCGTGGCCCTGCTGCAGGCGATGGGCATCGTCGCGAACGCTGCCGGAGTGGACAGCGCGCTCAAGGAGCGCGAGGACCGCTCGTGGTTGCGCGGGCTGCCCCCCGTTTCGGTGCAGCGCGAGGACGTTGTGCCCTATCGCTGGGAGATCTGCTGCGATGAGCGCCGCCGCGGGCAGACGCACCGCTGGAGTCTCGCGCTCGAATCAGGGGAAGTGCGCTCCGGAGAGTTCCGTCCCGACGATCTGCCGCGTCGCGCCGGGCGCGCGATCGACGGCACGCGCTATCTCAAGGCGGCGTTCGAATGGCGCGAGCGCTTGCCGCTCGGTTATCACCGCTTCACGCTGCAGCCGCCCGACGGCGCGGCCGCGGCTCTCACCTTGATCATCGTGCCGCGGCGTTGCTACACGCCGCCGGCCCTGGCGGGCGCGGGGCGGGTCTGGGGTCCCGCGCTGCAGCTCTACGCCCTGCGCAGCGGGCGCAACTGGGGAATCGGCGACTTCACTGACCTGCGCAATGCGATCGAAGTCGCGGGGCGCGCCGGTGCCGGCATCGTCGGCGTGAATCCGCTGCACGCGCTCTTTCCCCACAACCCGGACCACATCAGCCCGTACAGCCCGTCGAGCCGCGTTTTCTTGAACGCGCTCTACGTCGACGTTGAGGCGGTCCCGGAGTTCGCCGAGTGCGAGACGGCGCGCACAGCGGTGACCGCACCCGAGTTCCAGTCGCGCCTGCGCGCGCTGCGCGCGCAAGAGTTGGTGGACTACCGCGGGGTGGCGGAAGCCAAGCTGTGGGCGCTGCGCGCCGTATTCGACCACTTTCGCAGCCGCCACGTCCTGCCGCGCTCGGCGCGGGGCGAGGCATTCCTCGCCTTCCAGCGTTCGGGTGGCGAGCCGTTACTGCGCTTCGCGCTCTTTCAGGCGCTGCAGGAGCACTTCCACTCGCGCGACGAGAACGTGTGGGGTTGGCCGGTTTGGCCCGAGCCCTACCGCGATCCGGCGTCGCCGCAGGTGCGCGCATTTCTGGAGGCTAACCGCGAGCGGGTCGATTTTTACGCCTGGCTGCAATGGCTCGCCGAGGAGCAGCTCGGCGCCTGCGGGCGGCGCTCCTGGGAGCTCGGGCTCGGCGTGGGTCTCTACCAGGATCTTGCGATTTCCGTGGATCGTGCGGGAGCCGAAAGCTGGGCGTGGCAGGGTGTCTATGCCGAATTCGCGAGCATCGGCTCGCCGCCCGACGATTTCAACCTGAACGGCCAGAACTGGGGCCTGCCGCCGCCGATTCCCGGGGCGCTTGCCGAATCCGCCTACGCGCCGTTTGTGGCGACGCTGCGTGCCAACATGCGCCACTCAGGCGCGTTACGCATCGATCACGTGATGGGTCTCATGCGGTTGTTCTGGATCCCTCCGGAGGGAAAGCCGGCCGACGGCACCTATGTCCACTATCCGTTCCAGGACCTGATCGGGGTGCTCGCGCTGGAGAGCCTGAGAAACCGCTGCCTCGTGATCGGCGAGGATCTGGGCACGGTGCCCGACGCAGTACGCGAGGCGCTCGCGCCGCTCGGGGTGCTGTCCTACCGGCTGCTGCTGTTCGAGAAAGAGCGCGACGGCGGCTTCAAGGCGCCGGGAGCGTATCCCGCGCAAGCGCTCGCCGCAGTGAGCACGCACGACCTGCCCACCCTCAAGAGCCTGTGGATCGGGCACGACCTCGACCTGCGCGCGAAACGCGGGCTCTACCCTTCGGAGGATCTGCGGGAGCGGCAGGTGGTGGAGCGGGCGCAGGACCGCGCCCGCCTGCTGGTCGCGCTGCAGCGGGAAAACCTGCTGCCCGCCGGCGCGACGGTGCATCCGGTATCCGCCCCGGAGATGACGCCGGAGCTTGCGCGTGCGCTTCACGTCTACCTCGCGCGCAGCCCGGCGCAGGTCATGATGGTCCAGATGGAGGACGTGCTCGGCCAGCTCGAGCAGGTGAACCTCCCTGCGACCAGCACGGAGTACCCGAACTGGCAGCGCAAGCTGCCGGTCAACCTCGAGGAATGGTCGGCGGATGCGCGCGTGACGGCGTTTGCAGAAGCGTTGCGGCAGGAGCGCGGCGTGGGAGCGCAGCCGCGCGCGGTCACGGGCACGGCGCGTGCCGCCGCGGTCATCCCGCGGGCGACCTATCGCCTGCAGCTAAACCGTGAATTCACATTTCGTGCCGCCGCCGCGGTCGTGCCTTATCTCGCCGATCTGGGCGTCTCCCATGTCTACTGCTCGCCGTACCTGCGCGCGCGCCCGGGCAGCACGCACGGCTACGACATCATCGACCACAACGCGCTCAATCCCGAGATCGGCGGCCGGGACGACTTCGAGCACTTCGTGCGCATCCTCCGGGCCCACGCCATGGGCCACATTCTCGACATGGTGCCCAATCACATGGGCGTCATGGGCGCGGACAACGCATGGTGGATGGACGTGCTCGAGAATGGCCCGGCCTCGGTCTACGCCGGCTTTTTCGACATCGACTGGCAGCCGGTCGATTCCCTGCTCGCGGGGAAAGTGCTCGTGCCCGTGCTCGGCAATCATTATGGCGTCGTGCTCGAGCTGGGGGAGCTGAAGCTTGCATTCGAGCCCGAGCGCGGCGCCTTCAGCTTCTGGTACCAGCAGAACCGGTTCCCGGTCGATCCCGGTGGCTACGGCCGGATTCTCGACCGCGTGCTGAAGCACGCGCCGCCGCAGGAGCTCGCGCCGGTGGCGCGCAACGAGCTGGAAAGCCTGGTGAGCGCCTTCGGCCACCTTCCGGGACGCACCGAGACCGGTGCCGAGAAGCGCGCGGAGCGCGACCGCGACAAGGAGGTGCACAAGAAGCGTCTGGCCGCGCTCGTGGCCGGACACCCTGCGGCTGCGGCCGGCGTGGAGGCCGCGCTGCGCGCCGTGAACGGCACGCCGGGCCAGCGCGCGAGCTTCGACGCGCTGCACGAGCTGCTTGAGGCGCAGGCCTATCGATTGGCTTACTGGCGGGTCGCCTCCGACCAGATCAACTATCGCCGTTTTTTCGACATCAACAGCCTCGCCGCGCTGCGGATGGAGGACGAAGCGGTGTTCGGGGCCACGCACCGGCTGGTTTTCGAGCTGCTGGGCGGTGGCCGGGCGGATGGGGTGCGCATCGATCATCCCGACGGGCTCTACGATCCGGTGCGCTATTTCCGGCGCCTGCAGGAGCGCTACGCCCCAACGGCGGCGCTCCCGGAGGAGCCGCGCGCCTGGCCGCTCTATCTCCTCGCCGAAAAGATTACCGCCGGGCACGAGCGGGTGCCCGAGAGCTGGCCGGTATACGGCACGACCGGCTACCGGTTTGCAAACGTCGTCAACGGGCTCTACGTGGACGGAGCCGCGAAGCGCAAGATGGAGCGGACCTATCATTCGTTCGCCGGGCAAACGCAGGCGTTTGACGAAGTCGCGTATCAGGCGAAGCACCTCATCATGCGCACGGCGCTGGCGAGCGAGCTCGCCGTGCTCGCAAACAGTCTCGCCCGTATCGCGCAGGCGGACCGCCGCACGCGCGATTTCACGCTGACCGCGCTGCGCGACGCGTTGAGCGAAGTGACGGCCTGCTTTCCGGTCTACCGCACCTATATCGACGAAAGGGTCGGGGCAGACGACCAGCGCCACATCGAGTGGGCCGTGGCGCGGGCGAGGCGCAGGAGCCAGGCCGCGGACGTCTCGATATTCGACTTCGTGCAGCGCACGCTGCTCGGGCAGCCGGTCGAGGACGCCGACAGCGCGCTCGCGCGCCTCACGCGCGAGTTTGCGATGAAGTTTCAGCAATTCACCCCTCCCGTTGCCGCCAAAGCGGTGGAGGACACGGCGTTCTACCGCTATCACCGGCTGGTATCGCTCAACGAAGTGGGAGGCGACCCCGACGATTTCGGCTTCACGATCACGGCCTTTCACGGCGCGAGCCGCGACCGCTCGAAGAACTGGCCGCACACGCTGCTCGCGACGTCCACCCACGACAGCAAGCGCGCGGAGGACGTGCGCGCGCGCATCAACGTGCTGTCCGAAATGCCTGCGGCGTGGCGGCTGGAGGCGAGCCGCTGGAGCCGGCTCAATCGCAACCGCAAGCGCAAGGCGGAAGGTGACGAGGCGCCGTCGCGCAACGACGAGTACCTGCTCTACCAGACGCTGGTCGGCACCTGGCCGGTGCCGGCGCCGGACGAGGCGGGGTGCGCGCGCTACTGCGAGCGCATCGAAGCCTACATGCTCAAGGCCGCGCGCGAGGCGAAGCAGCACACGTCGTGGATCAACCGCAACAGCGATTACGAGAATGCCCTTGTGGAATTCGTGCGGGGATTGCTCCGCGCGGCCGCGGGTGCCCCGTTCGTCGAGCGGCTGAGCGCTTTCACGGCGCAAGTCGCACGCATCGGCTGGGTGAACAGCCTGTCGCAGCTTGCCATCAAGATCACGGCCCCGGGCGTGCCCGATTTCTATCAGGGGTGCGAGCTCTGGACGCTCGATCTCGTCGATCCCGACAACCGGCGGCCGGTCGATTTCGAGCGCCGGCGCGCGCTGCTGAACGAGATCAAGACGGGATTCGAAGGCGAGCCCGTCCGCCGCCTCGAGCGCGTGCGTGCTCTTCTCGATGATATGGCCGACGGGCGCGTCAAGCTCTACGTAACGTGGCAGGGGCTCACGGCGCGCGCGGCGCAGCGCCAGCTTTTCGCGGCAGGCGAGTACCTGGCGCTCGAAACTGCGGGCAGCCACGCGCACCGCCTGTGCGCGTTCGCGCGCGTCGATGGCGCGGCGGCATCGATTACGCTCGCGCCGCGCCTGGTAGCGGGGTTGCCGACCGGGACCGCCCTGCCGCTGGGGCGCCCGGCATGGGGCGATACGCGAGTGGCGCTGCCGCAGCGGCTGGCGCGGCGCTACCGGAACATTTTCACCGGCGAGGAGCATGCCGGCGAGGGTGCGACAACGCTTGACGTTGCCACCGTGCTCGCTCATTTTCCGGTGGCGATACTCACGAGCGGCGCGCATTCATGACAGAGGCAATTTTGTCCGGGGAACTTTTCATGTCATACGGGCACAAAAAGAAGGAGAAATCAAGGCGGTAGTTCGAACGCCGCATTGCCGGGCGCCTTCGCAGGCCCGCGCAATACAAGTTAATGAATAATCGATCGAGGAGGGTGTAAAAGCCATGTGGTTGCAGTCCCCTGAGAATTTCGGCGTGCGCGGTCTACGTGCGGCCCCTGCGGTAGCCTCATGCGCGCGCTGAGCCCGCGCATTGACCCCGAAGAATTCTTCGCGCACGTGGCGCGCGCGCCGGTGCGCGTGCTGATACTCGACTACGACGGGACGCTCGCGCCATTTCAGGTGCGCCCGGAGCGGGCGGTGCCGTACCCCGGCGTGGAGGAGGTGCTCGACGACATCATGGCGGCCGAGCGCAGCCGCGTCGTCATCGTGACCGGCAGGACGGTGGGTGATCTCGTGCCGCTGTTGAACCTCCGGCGCCGTCCCGAGTTGTGGGGTACGCACGGCTGGGAGCGGCTGCTGCCCGACGGGCGCGGGGCGCGGGCCGAGCTCGATCAGGACGTGCGCCGGCGCCTGAACGAGGGAGAGCGCCGGGCACGCGAGCTCGCGCGTGCCGGCGCGCGCGTCGAGACCAAGCCCGCGAGTGTCGCGCTGCATTGGCGGGGCACCTCGGCGCTCGCCGCCGCCCGGATCCGCGACGCGTTGCCGCAGCTCTGGAAGCCGCTTGCCGCCGACGGCGAGCTCGAGCTGCTGGAGTTCGACGGGGGCCTCGAGCTGCGGGCGCGCGGCTGCAACAAGCAGAACGCCGTGAAAGCGGTGCTGGCAGAGACGCCGGGCGATGCGGCGGTCGCGTATCTCGGAGACGACTTCACCGACGAGGATGCCTTTGCCGCCGTGAAGCTGCGCGGGCTCGCGGTGCTGGTGCGTCCCGGGTTTCGTGAGACCGCGGCCGATGTCTGGATCCGGCCACCGCGCGAGCTGATCGCTTTCCTCAGCCGCTGGCGCGACGCGTGCAGGAGGGGGCAATGAAGGGGTGGAACCAGCTCATGCAGGCGAACGGGCCGGCCGACTTCCTGACCGCGCTCGGCATTGCAGTGGCAGTCTGGATCGCGCTGGCCATTGCCAAGCGCTATGGCGGCCGCCTGCTCACACGCATCGCGAAGCGAACCGAGGCGCTCTGGGGCGATCTCCTCGCCGGGACGGTGCGGGCGACGAGCCTCACCCTGCTCACGCCCGTCGCGCTCTACGCCGGATTCTCGGTGCTCGATACGCCGGCGCAGCTCGCGCGCTTCGTCGAGCTTGCCGCAGCGCTCGCGCTCCTGGCGCAGGCGGGGCGATGGGCGAATTGCCTGATCGTGCTCTGGATGGCGCAGAAAATGGAGGCGGCCCGCGATCGCGGGGCGGAGGGCGCCACCGCCCTGAGCCTGCTCACGTTCGCAGCGCGGGCGGTGCTCTGGTCCCTGGTGCTGCTGGTGGCGCTCGACCAGCTTGGCTTCAACATCACCGCGCTGGTGGCGGGCCTCGGCATCGGCGGCATTGCGGTGGCGCTCGCCGCGCAGAACATCCTGGGAGACCTCTTCGCGTCGCTGTCGATCGTGCTCGACAAGCCGTTCACGGTCGGCGATTTCATCGTGGTCGACGGCCTGCGCGGCGTGGTCGAGCGCGTGGGCGTCAAGACGACGCGCGTGCGCAGCCTCGACGGCGAGCTCCTGATCATCCCGAACAGCGACCTCATGAAGAGCCGCATCCACAATTACCGGCAGATGGATGAGCGCCGTATCCTGTTCACGGTCGGGGTGACCTACCAGACGCCCCCGGAGAAGGTGCGGGCGATTCCAGGGTGGCTGCGCGAGGCGGTGCAGGCCCAAGCAAAGGCGAGGTTCGATCGCGCGCACTTCAAGGAGTACGGCGATTCCGCGCTGGTGTTCGAAATCGTCTATTACGTCCTCGATCGCGACTACAATCTGTACATGGACGTGCACCAGGCGATCAACCTGGCCATCTTCGATCGCTTCGCGCGCGAGGGTGTCGAGTTCGCCTACCCGACGCGCACCGTGCACGTGCAGATGGCCCCCACCGTGGTGGCGGAATGAGGGAGGAGCGGTGAAAGGAAAAAGCGAGCGGCTGATCGTGGTGTCGAACCGCCTGCCGTTTTCCTTCCGGCGCGTGGCGGACGGGCGCTGGAAGTCGGAACAGAGCGGCGGTGGACTGGTGACAGCGCTGCTGCCGGTGCTGCGGCACCGCGGTGGCATGTGGATCGGCTGGCCCGGCGTGGCGGAGGGGTCGGACGGCCTCGACCGGGAGCTCGCAGCGGTCGGGGAGGGCGCCGGCTACGCGCTGAAGGCGGTGCCGCTCACCCCGGAGGAGGTGCGCAATTTCTACGAGGGGTTCTCGAACGAGATCATCTGGCCGCTGTTCCACGACATGCAGCTCCTGTGCAACTTCGATCCCGCGTACTGGCGCACCTACCGTGACGTCAACCGCAAGTTCGCGCGCGTCGTGCATGCCGAGTGCGGCGCCGGGGACTTCGTGTGGGTGCACGACTACCATCTCATGGGCGTCGCCTCGGAGCTGCGCCGCCTGAAGAGCGGGGCGCGCATCGGTTTCTTTCTGCACATTCCCTTCCCTTCCCCGGACATGTTTCTGAAGCTCCCGTGGCGGCTGGAGATCATCGAGTCGCTGCTGCACTACGACCTCGTCGGCTTCCAGACCCTGCGCGACCGGCGCAATTTCGTGCAGTGCGTGCGCGAGCTGCTGCGGGACGTCGAAGTGGAAGGCCGCGGCCAGGTGCTGCAGGCGACGGTGTCGGGACGCAAGATGCGCATCGGCAACTTTCCGATCAGCATCGATTTCAATGCCTTCATGCGGCAGGCCGCAACGAGCGAGGTCGCCGCCCATGCCAAGGAGCTGCACCGGCTGCTGCCCAACCGCAAGCTGCTGCTGGGCATCGACCGCCTCGACTACACCAAGGGCATCCCGCTGCGGCTGCAGGCGTTCCAGAACGTGCTCGAGCGCTACCCCGACCTGCGCGAGCGCATCTCCCTCATCCAGGTCGTGGTTCCGAGCCGCGAGGACATCGGCGATTACCAGGAGCTGAAGACCGAGATCGAGCGGCTGGTCGGCCGGATCAACGGATCGTTCGTGCGCCCGGGCGGTTGGGTCCCCGTGTGGTATGTCTACCGCAGCCTGTCGCGGCTCGACCTCCTCGCCTACTACCGGGCGGCCGACATCGGGCTCATCACGCCGCTCAAGGACGGCATGAACCTCGTGGCCAAGGAATACTGCGCCTGCAGCATCGAGGAGGACTGTGCGCTGATCCTGTCGGAGTTCGCCGGCGCCGCGGCGCAGCTCGCGAACAACGCGCTGCTCGTCAACCCGTTCGACATCGAGGGCGTTGCGGACGCGATCCACCGCGCCTACCACATGGATGCGGGCGAGCGCCAGGCGCGCATGCGCCGGATGCGCCGCTCGATCCGCGAGAACGACGTGTTCTGGTGGGTGGACTCGTTTCTGCGCGCCGCCATTGCGCGCGATCTCAAGGCGTTCCCGCAGCCGGAGCATGTCGTTCCCGACGAGATTATCGACCACACGCCGCTGGTTCTGTGACAGCGGGGCGACGCCCGGAGCGCTCCGCGCCATGACCACCTTTCTGCCGCAATACCCGTTTCCTCCCAACCCGGTGCTGCTGTTCGGGCTGCTGCTCCTTGCCGGCGTAGTCGGCGGCGAGCTGGTCAAGCGCGCGCTCAACCTCCCCCGCATCGTCGGCTACGTGCTGATCGGGCTGCTGCTGGGCGCGAGCGGGTCCAACCTGCTCGACGCGGGGCTTGTCGGCGAGTCGTGGATCTTCGTCGAGATCGCGCTCGGGCTGGTGTTGTTCGAGCTCGGGCGGAGGCTCCATTTCAAGTGGCTGCGCAACGACCCCTGGCTGCTCGCGACGGGACTGCTTGAAAGCACGCTGGCGTTCGGTTTCCTCTACGTGACGCTGACCTATTTCGGCGTCCAGCCGATCTACGCGGCGGTGGCGGCGGCGATCGGCGTCTCGACCTCGCCGGCGGTGGTGCTGCTCGTGGCGCAGGAGCTGAAAGCGGAAGGGCAGGTGACCGAGCGCGCGCTCAATCTCACGGCGCTGAACAGCGTGGTCGCGTTCGTGCTGACGACGATGCTGGTGTCGTGGATCCACCATGAATACCAGGCGGGCTGGGCGACGGTCGCCCTGCACCCCCTCTATCTCCTCGGGGGCTCGCTCGTGCTCGGCTTCGCGGCGAGCGTCGTGGCCATCGTTCTATCGCGCTGGCTGGGGCAGCGCGCGGAGCGCCAGTTCGCGCTGCTCCTCGCGTTGATCGTTCTCACCATCGGCGCGGCGCGCATGCTGGAGCTCTCGGTGCTTCTGGCGCTGCTCGCCCTGGGGGTGTTTTCGCGCAACCTCGATACGCGCCACGACGTGATGACGGTGGATCTCTCCGGCATCGGCCAGATCTTCTACGTGGTGCTGTTCGTGGTGAGCGGGGCCAAGCTGCATGTGGTGGAGCTGATGATGGGGGGAGGGCTGGCGCTGGCATACGTCGCGGCGCGGCTCGCCGGCAAGCTGATCGGCGTCATGAGCTTGAGCCATTTGAGCGGGGTGCGCCCGGGCACCGCGCTGATGCTGGGGGTCGCGCTGACGCCGATGTCGGGCCTGGCGCTGGCGATGGTGCACGGGACGGCGGATCTCTACCCCGAGTTCGGCGCCCGGTTGTCCGCGATCGTGCTCTCTGCGGTGCTCATCCTGGAGTTGATCGGCCCGGTGGCGGTGCAGTTCGCGCTCAAGCGCGCCGGCGAGGCGAGGGACGCGGCGTGAGTAATATGAGCGCCATGAGCGTCGACGAGCTGGCGTTCACGCCCTCAAAGGGGCTTACGGTCGGAGTCGAGATCGAGCTGCAGATCCTCAATTCACGCGACTACGATCTCGCGCGTGACGCCGCGGATCTCATCGGGCTGATCGAGAAGGCCCCCCACCCCGGAGCGGTCAAGCCGGAGATCACCGAGAGCATGGTGGAGCTGAACAGCTCGATCCAGCCTGGCCATGACCCCCTCCTCACGGAGTTGCGGGCGATCCGCGACGTGGTGGTGCAGGCGGCGAGCCGGCTGAACGTGCGCATCGCGGGCGGCGGCTCGCATCCCTTCCACACGTGGGCGGACCGGCGGATCTATCCGACGGAGCGCTTCCAGCACCTGCTCTCGCTCTACGGCTACCTGGCGAAGCAATTCACGATCTTCGGGCAGCACGTGCACGTGGGCTGTCCGGACGGAGACGTCGCGATCTATCTCGCCCATATCCTGTCGCGCTACGTGCCGCACTTCATCGCGCTCTCGGCTTCCTCGCCCTACCAGCAGGGCGAGGATACCTCGTACGCTTCCTCGCGCCTGAATACGGTGAGCGCGTTCCCGCTCTCGGGGCAGATCCCGTTCGTGCACTCGTGGAAGGAGTTCCTCGATTACTTCCTGAAGATGCGCGGCTACGGCATCGTCGAGAGCATGAAGGACTTCTACTGGGACATCCGCCCGAAGCCGGAGTACGGCACGGTCGAGATCCGTGTCTTCGACACGCCGCTGACCGTCGAGCACTCGGCCGCGCTCGCGGCCTACACGCAATCGCTCGCCCGCTACATCCTGACCGACCGGCCGTTTGCGCCGCTGCGCGACGTCTACACGCTGTACAACTACAATCGCTTCCAGGCCTGCCGTTACGGTCTCGACGGCAGGATCGTCGACGCCTACACGCAGCGCCACGTGACCCTCAAGGAAGACATCCTGGAAACCCTGGCGGTCATCACCCCGCACGCGGCGGCGCTCGGCAACGGCCTGGCGCTGGCGAAGCTCGCGGCCGATGTCGAGGCCGGGCGCTCCGGCGCAAACCAGCTGCGCGAGATCTTCCGCGAGCGGAAATCGTTGAACGATATCGCGCGGGTGCAGAGCGACCTGTGGATGGGCGCCGGCAAGCCCGCCAATGCAAAGGAGGCACCCAAAACATGAGCCTCAGACCGCTCAAGATCGGCATCTCGGCGCGCATCCTGCACCGCGTGCCGCGGGAGCTGGGGTTCCAGGGCAAGACGCTGCAGTATCTCGAGCAGACGGTCGCGCACTGGCTGATGACGGCGGGGGCGCTCGTCTTCATGATCCCCGCGATTGCGGGCAACGGGCTGCTGCGGCGCGGCAACATCCGCGTCGCGGACTACGCCGCGGAGCTCGACGGCCTGGTGCTGCAGGGTGGAGCCGACGTGAGCCCGCACACCTACGGCGAGGCGCCGATCAAGCCGGCGTGGACCGGAGACCGCACGCGCGACCTCTATGAGATCGATCTGCTGCAGGAGTTCGTCTCCCGCGGCAAGCCCGTGCTGGGCATCTGCCGCGGGTTGCAGATCATCAACGTCGCCTTCGGCGGCACGCTCTATCAGGATATCTCGTCGCAGCACCGGGGCCGGGGCGCGCACCTGGATCTCGAGGCCTACGACGCGCACCACCACGCGATCGCGATCGTCGCCGGGAGCGGGCTCTCCGCGCTCTATCCCGACACCGGGGAAGCGCGCGTCAACAGCATTCACCACCAGGCGGTGAAGGTGCTCGGCCGCGATCTCCTGGTCGAGGCGCTGTCCGTTCCCGACCAGGTGATCGAGGCGCTGCGCTGGAAGGGGCCGAGCTACGTTCTCGGCGTGCAGTGGCACCCGGAGTTCCAGGACGACGCGAAACCGGACCTGCTCGACGGTGAATCTCTGCTGCACGAATTTCTCGGCCAGGTCGAGAAGGTTGGCGAGCCGGGCGCACGCAGGTCGCCGAGCGAAGGCGTGACCGCCTGATCGTGTCATGTTGCGCTCGTGCCCCGCGGCGCGCCCCTGCGGGTATGATAAGACCATGCGCCCGCTTCACTTCACCGCCGGCCAGAAGCTAGCCGCCCTCGCCGCGATCTTCCTCGCGGCACTCCTCGGCGCGCGTGCGGGAGTAGCCGCCGATAGCGGCACCCCGCAGCCGGTGGTGCTGCTGAAACTGGAGGGCGCCGTCAGTCCGGCGACCGCCGACTACGTGGTGCGGGGCCTGCGCAAGGCGGCCGATCGTGGCGCCGCCCTGGTCGTGCTTCAAATGGACACGCCGGGCGGGCTCGACACCTCGATGCGCTGGATCATCAAGGAGATCCTCGCCTCGCCGGTGCCAGTCGCGGCCTACGTCGGGCCGAGCGGCGCGCGTGCGGCGAGCGCCGGCACTTTCATCCTCTACGCGAGCCACATCGCGGCGATGGCGCCCGCGACCAACCTCGGCGCCGCGACACCGGTGGCGATCGGCGGTGCGCCGCAGGGCGATCCCGGGAAAGAGCGCAAGCCGGGATCGAAATCCGCGAAGAAGTCGGACAAGGAAGCGGCCGAGGACGAGCCCGATTCCAAGGGCGCCATGACGCGCAAGCAGGTGAACGATGCCGCGGCCTACATCCGCAGCCTCGCGCAATTGCGGGGGCGCAACGCCGACTGGGGCGAGCAGGCGGTGCGCCAGGCGGTGAGCCTGCCGGCGGAGGAGGCGAGGAAGCGCAAGGTGGTCGACATCATTGCCGCCGACGTAAGCGATCTCCTCAAGCAGGTGCACGGGAGGAAGCTCACGGTGCAGGGCGTGGAACGCACGCTCGCGACGCAGGGCGCTGCGGTCACCGCGCTCGAGCCGGACTGGCGCAGCCGTCTGCTCACCGTGATCACGGATCCGGGCATCGCGCTGATCCTCATGATGATCGGGATCTACGGCCTCATCTTCGAGTTTTCCAACCCGGGCTACGTGCTTCCCGGCGTCGTGGGCGGAATCTGCCTGCTCCTGGCGCTCTACGCCTTCCAGCTGCTGCCGGTGAATTATGCGGGGCTCGCGCTGATCCTGCTCGGGCTGGCCTTCGTCGTCGCCGAGGCGTTCCTGCCCAGCTTCGGCGCGCTCGGCATCGGCGGCATCGTCGCGCTCGTTTTCGGTTCGATAATCCTGTTCGATCCCGAAATCGCCGCCGGCTACTCGCTGCCGCTTTCGTTCATCGTGATGCTCTCGACGACGAGCGCCGCGGTCGTGTTCTTCACCGTGTGGTTCGCTTTGAAGGCCCGGCGCCGCCCGGTGGTGAGCGGGCACGAGGAAATCATCGGGACGCGCGGCACGGCGCTGGCGGATATCGAACGCGAGGGCTGGGCGCAGGTGCGCGGGGAGACATGGCGCGTGGTGACCACCACGCCGGTCGCCAGCGGCCAGAAACTGCGGGTGACCGGAATCGACGGGCTCACCTTGCGGGTCGAGCCTGCAGACGGCGACCGTTAGTCCGAAAGTTCTCCTTCCCCCATGAAGGGGGAGGGGATCGTTCCTTATGACAGAATGCGGCTAAATATAGCGGAGGCACGGCATGATCATCGAGCAAATCGGCGCGGGCGGCATCATCTTACTGGTCGTCATCCTGATCGCGGCATCGCTGCGCATCCTCCGCGAGTACGAGCGGGGCGTTGTGTTCCTGCTCGGCCGTTTCTGGAAGGTGAAGGGTCCGGGCCTGATCGTGATCATCCCCGGCATCCAGCAGATGGTGCGGGTGGATCTCCGCACGGTGGTGATGGACGTGCCGGCACAGGACGTGATTACGCGCGACAACGTTTCGGTGAAGGTGAACGCCGTCATCTACTTCCGCGTGATTGACTCGCAGAAAGCGATCATCCAGGTGGCGAATTTCCTCGACGCGACGAGCCAGCTCTCGCAGACCACGCTGCGCGCAGTTCTCGGCAAACACGAGCTCGACGAATTGCTCGCCGAGCGCGACAAGTTGAACCTCGACATCCAGAAAATCATCGATGCGCAGACCGACGCCTGGGGCATCAAGGTATCCAACGTGGAGATCAAGCACGTCGACATCGATCCCTCGATGGTGCGGGCGATCGCGCAGCAGGCCGAGGCCGAACGCACGCGGCGCGCCAAGGTGATTCACGCCGAGGGCGAGCTGCAGGCGGCCGAGAAGCTGCTGCAGGCGGCGCAGATGCTGGCGCGGCAGCCGCAGGCGATGCAGCTGCGGTATCTGCAGACACTCGGCGCCATCGCCGGCGACAAGAGCTCGACCATCATCTTCCCCGTCCCGATGGACCTCCTCGCGCCGTTTCTCGAGCTAATGGACAAGCGCCGCGCCGGCGCATGACGCCGCCTTGAGGCGCGCTCGCGCACGCACTGCGCCACGGCGCCGCATTTCGGCTTGTTTCGACATATCGTCGTCATTAGAATGCCGGTAGCGCCGGGGCCCTCGCGACAACGAGAATCCGCCCGGCGTGGCACTCGGTTGTTCCACGGTCGGATGCGATGAAAAATAAGGCGTACGCGTTCAGCTCGGCGATCGTCCTGTTCGTCTTCTGGCTGCTGCTATCCGGCTACTTCACCGCGTTTCTGGTGACGATGGGCGCGCTCTGCGCCGTGGCGATCGTGGCTCTCGGCCGCCGCATGGAGGTGATCGACCGCGAAGGCCATCCCATCGACATGGGCTGGCGCGTGCTCGGCTACTGGCCGTGGCTTGCGAAGGAGATCGCGAAGAGCGCCTGGGACGTCTCGCGCATCATCGTCGATCCGCGGCTCCCGATCAGCCCGCGCCTCGTCCGCGCGAAGACCTCGCAGAAGACCGCCGTCGGCGTGGTGACCTATGCTAACTCGATCACGCTCACGCCGGGGACGATTTCCGTTGACGTGCGGGAGGGCGAAATCCTGGTACACGCCCTGACGCGCGAGAGTGCCGCCGGGTTACTGGAGGGCGAGATGGACCGGCGGGTCACGCGCTTCGAGGGACGGTCCTGATGTTCGAGACCGCCGCGGCGGCGCTGCTCGTTACGCTTGCGCTGGCGCTCACGCGCGCCGCGCTCGGTCCGACCGTGTTCGACCGCGCGCAAGCGGTCAATACGGTGGGCACTATTGCGGTCCTGCTGCTTGCGGTTATCGGGTTTCTCGGCGGGCGGCCGGAGTTCCTGGACCTCGCGATCGTCTACGGCTTTCTCAACGTGGTCGGGACGATTGCCGTGCTCAAGTACTTCCGCTTCGGGAGCCTCGGCGACACCGGCGAGGAGGAGACGCGATGAGCCTTGCGGTCGATCTCGCAAGCTGGCTGCTGCTCGGCGCAGGCAGCATCTTTTGCGTGATCGGGGGCGTGGGGTTGATTCGGATGCCCGATTTCTACACCCGCGTGCACGCGGCGAGCGTCACCGATACGCTCGGCGCGGGGCTGATACTCGCCGGGCTCATGCTGCAAGCGGGCTTGACCCTGGTCTGCGTCAAGCTCGTCATGATCGGTTTGCTGATCTTCTTTACGAGCCCGACCGCCACGCACGCGCTGACGCGCGCGGCGCTGACGCGGGGGCTCGAGCCGGTTCTCGCCGAGGAAGGGAGGCCGCCATCGAAGCGCTCGTGATCGGTGCGCTGCTCACGATGATGGCCGCGGTAGCCGTCGCGATTGCGGTGCAGCGCAATCTCTTCGCGGTAGTGATCCTGGCCGGCGCCTACAGCTTCCTGATGGCAACGGTGCTGTTCGCGCTCGACGCCCCGGATGTCGCCATGACCGAGGCTTCCGTGGGTGCCGGCATCTCGACCGTGCTGCTGCTCGGCGCGCTGCACCTTGCAAAGAGCGTGGAAATGAAGCCGCTACGCCGCCCGTTCCTGCCGCTCGCGGTCGCAGTGGCGACGGGACTGGTGCTCGCGTACGGGACGCTCGGGCTGCCCGCCTACTATGATCCCCAGGCGCCGATCCACACGCACGTCGTGCCGCGCTACCTCGAGCAGGGGCTCAAGGAGACGGGCGTGCCCAATATCGTGACCGCGGTGCTGGCGAGCTACCGCGGCTACGACACGCTGGGCGAGACCACAGTCGTGTTTACCGCGGGCGTGGGCGTGGTGGCGCTGCTGCGGCGGCTGCGCCGGCGCGGGGGCAAGGAGGGGCGGTGAGGGATTACCTGGTCCTGCGCGTGGTGGCGAAGCTCCTGATCGGCTTCATGGTGCTGTTCGCGCTCTACGTCCAGTTCCACGGGGATTTCGGGCCGGGCGGCGGCTTCCAGGCGGGCGTGATCTCGGCCGCGGCCATCATCTTCTACGGGATCATCTACGGCCTGCCCGCGGCGCGCGCAGTCGTGCCCGAGTGGCTGGTGGAAACGATGCTCGCCGCGGGCGTACTGCTCTACGCGCTGGTCGGCGTTGCCGGCATCGTGCTCGGCGGCAATTACCTCGACTACTTCGTGCTCGGCGCCGACCCGGTCGCGGGCCAGCATCGGGGCATCTTCTGGGTCGAGCTGGGGGTGCTGATCACGGTGGCGGGCGTCATGCTCAAGATCTTCTATTTGTTCGCCGGGCGCGCGGGCGGGGAGGAGCCTCCCTCGTGACCCTCGTGACGTTTCTCAACCATTACGGGTACTGGGCGACGATATTTCTCGCGATTACCGGCCTCTACATCGTGATCGCGCGCGGAAACCTCGTGAAGAAGCTCGTTGGCCTGTCCATCTTTCAAACATCGGTTTACCTGCTCTATATCGCGCCGGGCAAGCTGATCGGGGGCACGGCACCGATCGTCGCGACCGGCTTCCAGGTTTATTCCAACCCGCTGCCCCACGTGCTGATCCTCACCGCGATCGTGGTCGGAATCGCAACGCTCGCGCTCGGGCTTGCGCTGGCGGTGCGCATCCGGGAAGCGTACGGCAGCATCGAGGAAGACGAGATCCTCGCCGCGGAGCGGGACGCCTGATCCGGACCGCCGCCCCCGCGTGATCTCCAGCCACCTGCCGATACTGCTGGTCGTCGTTCCGCTGATCGCCGCGCCGGTGATGGTGATCCTGCG
>Ga0210102_1000060_pt1 | contig 30900 bp, 33 predicted proteins | sample RushOxbow_ThreeS_4_FD_185563 | JGI IMG/M metagenome (GOLD analysis project Ga0210102, IMG submission 185563) | Wetland microbial communities from San Francisco Bay, California, USA, that impact long-term carbon sequestration -... | ecosystem: Environmental > Aquatic > Marine > Wetlands ...
GTATCCCCACCCGCTTCCGCACGTCGTCGATCATCTGGTCCGCGTCGATGTCTGGCTTCACCCCGACCGCAGCCGCCACCGCGAGCACCTCGTCGACCATCCACCGGGCGATGCGCCGGGTCGGCTCGAAATCTCCGATCTGACGGTGCGTCGACTGGGTGATCGCCGCGAGCGGATTGAACACGCCGTTCGACAGGAGCTTGCGCCATTTCACGAGGCGAATGTCGTTCGACACGATCACGGGCAAGCCGGCCGGCTCGATGGCGGCAGCGATTTCCTTCAGCCGCGGCGTAATGCGGTTGTCGACCTCGCCGATGGCGAGCCGATCGGTCGCCTGGTCGGCGAGCCGGATGCGGCCCGGCTCGACGAGATCGCTTGGCTTGAAGACCACCCCGCCGATGACGGCATCGATCGGAATGGTCTTTGCCAGCACGCCATCGGGGTCAACCGATTTGAGGCGCGAGCCGCGCAGCGGCGAATCGAGCTTCTCGAAGTACCAGTACGGCAGCCCGTTCTGCGCGAGAAGCATCATGCCGTCCTTCGCCATCAGGCTCACCATGTGCGCGGCCGCACCGGCGAGCTGGTGGGATTTCAGCCCGACGAAGATGAGGCCGTAGGGCGGCTTCTCCTCGCCCGGCCGGCACACCCGCACGCGGATCGGATCGGGGCGTCCACTCTTCGGACCCTCGAGGATGAGCCCGCGCTGCTTCAGCGCGTCGTGCTGCGCCCCGCGCGCGACCAGCGTGACGTCCGCCCCAGCCGCCGCGAGGATACCGCCGACATAGCCGCCGACCGCGCCGGCGCCGTAGACAAGGATGCGCATTCGCTGCTATTGCCAGGGCAGCAGTGACGCGTGGATGACGTCCGGCACGCCCTTGCCGCCCACGGAGCGGATGGCGAGGTCCACGTCCTTGAGCCCGAAGCGGTGGGTGGTGACCTTCTCAAGAGGAAAGCGTTTCGACGCGAGCTGGGCGAGGGCGAGCTCGCACGCCTTGTAGCTGTGGCCGCGCGCGCTCTTGATGGTGACGAACTTCACCGTGACCTTCTCGAGCGGGAAATTCGGGAATTCCTTCATCTCGCCCTGCACCACGATCGTGCCTGCCTTGCGCTTCAGCGCGTCCACGCCGAGGAGAATCGGCGTGGTCCCCGCCCCCGCCGTGCAATCGAGCGCGACGTCCACGCCCTTGCCGCCGGTGATTTCCAGGATGCGCTGGAGTGCGTCTTCTTTCTGCACGTCGATCACGTGGTCGGCGCCAAGCTCCTTGGCAACCTTCATCCGCGCGGCGTCCTTCGACGTGCCCGTGACGATGATGAGCGAAGCGCCTGCCTGCTTGCAGATTACTGTCTGCGAGAGCCCCTGCTGGCCGGGGCCCTGAATGAGCACGGAGGAGTTGTAGCCCACGCCGCCGTCGAATAACGACCACTCCACGCCGTTCGCCATCGGGGTTACCAGCCCCGCCAGCTCCGGGGTGACGCCCTTCGGCACGTGGTGCACGACCGCGTTCCACGGCAGGTATACATACTGTGCAAATCCTCCCCACAAGTGGGGCGCCTTCTCGGCCGAGGTATAGCCGTAGCGGATGGCGTCGGGATTCTTGCGCCAGTCCGTGTTCTCGCAATGGCGATACTGGCCGAGGTGGCACCACTCGCATCTTCCGCACATGACGTAGTGCTCGACGAACACCAGGTCGCCTTCCTTGAAGCCTTTGCGGCGGGTAAATTCGCGGCCGGCCTTCGCGATGGTGCCGATGTTTTCGTGGCCCATGATCACCGGGCTCGTGGTGGGCGGATGGGCGTAGAGCTTGACGTCGGTGCCGCAGATGCCGGCAACTTCCATCTTCAGGAGCGCCCCGTCCGCCGGGATGTCCGGCATCGGGAATTCCTGGAATTCGGTCTTGCTCGGGCCGGTCCGCACGGCCGCCTGCACTTTCTCCGCCAAGGTAATCACCTCCTCGCTGCTGATTTTCGCACGTCTTGACGGTCAGCCGCAGGGGGGCCATTCTAAGGGGAGGCATTCATCAACAACCAAGGGGGAGATCGCAATGAAACGACTGCATGTCATCACCGCAAGTCTGCTTTTCGTCGCTTTCACCGCATTCGGCTGCGCGCAGATGTCCTCAATGTATGACTCGGCAACCGGGTGGACCACGCTGATCGACGGCGATAAGGGCCTCGAGAACTTCAACCGCGTCGGCGACGTCAACTGGCGGGCGGAGGACGGCGCCATCGTGGGCGACAAGGGCAAAGGGGGCTTCCTGGTTTCGAAGAACTCCTACAAGGACTTCCAGCTGAGGATCGAGTTCTGGGCCGCTCACGACGCAAATAGCGGCATCTACATGCGCTGCCAGGACGGCAACAAGCCCACTGACAAGACCTGCTACGAGGCGAATATTTTTGACCAGCGCCCGGACCAGACGTACGCCACGGGGGGAATCGTTCACATCGCGGCGGTGAAGTCGATGCAAAAAGCTGGCGGCAAATGGAATACCTACGAGATCACGGTCAAGGGCGCGCAGTTGACCGTGGTGCTCAACGGAGTCGGCACCGCGGAAGCCACGGACACCAAGTTTGCGAGCGGACCGTTCGGGCTTCAATTTGGAAACCGCGGCAAGGAGCCCGGCGGCGCAATCAAGTTCCGTAAGGTGCAGATCAAGCCGCTGTAGCATTCCGCGCAGGAGTGAATCCATACAAGAACGGACGCCATCCAAATATCCCAAAATAACGAGGAGGTCATCATGAAACGCCTGTCTGCTTTGATCACGGGGGCGCTCGTCATCGGGTCGGCCCTTCTCGGCTGTGCACAGCAGCCCACGGCCCCGACCGGCGCGGGGTGGGTGACGCTGTTCGACGGCAGCGGCGCGAGCCTGGCCAACTGGTACGCGATCGGAGACGCAAATTGGGTGGTATCCGACGGCGTCGCCCAGGCCGACAAGAAAGGCAAGCAGAACGGCTTCCTGTTCACGCGCAGGCCCTACGGCGACTTTCAGCTCTGGGTCGAGTTCTGGGTGAGCGAGGACGCTAACAGCGGGATCTTCATCCGTTGTCGTGATCAGAACAAGATCACGGCCGACACCTGCTACGAGGTCAACATCTACGACACGGCGCCCGACCCAGGCTTTGGCACGGGGTCGATCGTCCGTTTCGCCGTCGTAAAGCCGATCTACAAGGCCGGCGGTCAATGGAATGTCTACGAGATTACAGCCAAGGGCTCCAAGATCACCGCCAAACTCAATGGGGTCCAGACCGTAGAGCTGGATAACAAGAAGCACACGGGCGGCGTGATCGCGCTCCAGTATGCCGCGGGCGTGGTGAAGTTCCGGAAGGTGCTGATCAAGGAACTGTAGTTTCGGCGCTTCGATCGCACAGGAGGATCGATCATGACTACCGTGGAAACCAGGACCAAGCCCCGGCTCGCAATCATGAATGCGGTCCACGATCTGCCGGTGCTGGTCGCCCGCGACAAGGGGTACTTCAAGGACGAGGGGCTCGACATCGAGTTCGTGACCACGCCGGGCATGGCGCAGGTCACGACCTCTCACTCCGTCAAGTTCGATTCGGTTTTCGACCGCCCGCTCGACTCGGTCTACAACGAGGGCGGAATCGACCAGTACCGCATGTGCGAGTGGGGCATCATGAAGCGCGCGGTGGAGGCCGAGTGCTCGGGCCTGCGCCGCCGGAAGATCGTTGCGCTGGGTGCCTCCATGTCGAAGTTCGCGATCGCGGTCGCGCCCGACTCGAAGATCTACGAGCCGGAGATGCTCAAGAACAAGGAGATCGCGGTGACGCCGAACAACGGCTCGCACTTCACCACGCTCAAGCTGATGGAGGGTTTTCTCAAGCCGGAGCACGTGAAGACGACGACCGCCGGCTCGATGCCCAAGCGCATCGAGGCGCTGAAGCAGGGCAAGGTCGCCGCGGCGAGCCTGATGGAGCCGTGGATCAGCGTCGCGCAGAAGATGGGCCTGCGCATCCTGATCGAGTCGCACTCCACCCGCAGCGAGGCGGCGAGCGATGACCTCGATGGCAAGACGCTAGCGGCGATGTTTCGGGCGCAGGCGCGGGCGGTGAAGGAAATCGAGAGGGATCCGACGCCGTACATCCACTACTTCATCCGCGAGACTGGGGGCCTGCTCGAGCCCAAGGATTTTCAGACCTGGCGCCTGCTGCACGCCGCCCCGCAGCCCTACACCCGCGAGCGCTGGGACGACACTTACAACTGGTCGGTCAAGTGGAACATGGTGGTGCCGGGCGCCACCTACGAGAGCATCGTCGACAACCGCGCCTGGCAGTAATGCATAACTGGTGACCAGATACCAGTGACCAGATACTAGTGACCAGGTACGAGTGACGGGACACCAGTGACCAGATACGAGTGACGAGATACGGGTGACGTTACCCCCGATCGTCACGGTTATTCGTGATTTTTTTCCGAAGAGCCTGTCGGAGAGCTCTGACGACCCGCCCGACCCGAGTGACCTGTCGGATCGCATCGGCGTTGGCTTCGAGATATCCCAATCGTTTCGCGAGTTCGAGCTGCGTTTCAAGCTCGGACAAGGATCCGCTGCAGATTCCCAGAAATTGAACCCATTCCCGCGTTGAGTTCCGTGCTGCTCCTTCCGCAATGTTCGAAGGAACTGATACAGCACTCCGCCTTATCTGGTTCACCAGACCAAAGAACTCGGCTTTCGGGAAGCTTGACGTGGCTCGGTAGACCATTTCCACTAGAGCCATTGCCTCCTGCCATGCGTTGAGGTCCTTGTGAGTCCTTGAAGTGCTCATGATCGGAACAAACGCTTGACAGGAAAATCGGTGTACAACCCGTCACCATTATCTCGTCACCATTATCTCGTCACTAACATCTGGTCACTATCACCTGGTCACTATCACCTGGTCATTACAACGCCGCGCGCGACGTCTCCAAGCGAACCTGCTCAGCGCGGAACGGTGAGGATCGAGCCCCACAGGCCCGAGGACCGGCACGAGCCATCCGGGTCGCAGAAGGTGCGCGTGCTCGAGCCGCCCCCGCCGCCCCCGCCCCGGCTCTGCCCGCCCCCGCACAGCGCCAGGTTGAAGGAAGGAGGGGCGCCCTCGAAGCCGCCAATTCCGTAGGCGTTGACCCAATAGCGCGCGGGAATCACCGGCGCTTGGCACGACTGCTCGAGATACGCCTTCTCGCCGAGGGTGAGCTGGCGCCCGTTGATGTATACCCCGGAGGTGCCGCGCGAGGCATCGGCGCGCAGCGGGCCGCCGAGCCGCAGCCCCGGCATCATCTGCCCGGCGATCGGGCCGCCCTCCTGCCCCCACGCGCCCGAAAAGGCGTCATACCAGTAACGGCCCGGCCGGATCGGCACCGGATAGATGCGCTGGAGCGATTGCACCGTCTCCACCGTGAGGGGAACGGCGTTGACGACGATCTGCGTCCCGCTCTCGGCCGCCCGGGCGCCGGCAGCGCCCAAGCCGACCGCCATGAGGAATGACCCGAACAGCCCCCAGAAATATTCCCGCCACCGAACCATGGAATGCTCCTCGAGGATTTCAGCCAGGACCCGGTTGAATTCCCCCGTCAATCGTCAACGGTCACCCGCCCCTGCGCCCTCCTCTCCTACTGGATCGACACGCCAGAGGCCTTCACCAGCTCGGTGATCCGCTTGCGCTCCGAGCGCCGGAACGCGTCCAGTTCCGCGCGATTGCCGCCGACGATTCCGATACCCAGCACCTTGAGCCTCTCGCCGAACGCAGGCTCCTTCGCCGCTTTCACCACTTCGGCACTCACCTTGTTCAGGATGGCGGCGGGCGCGCCGCCGGGCGCCACGATGCTGTACCAGCCGAACATCGCATAACCGGGGACGAATTCCGCGATGGCCGGCACGTCGGGCAGCGCCGGCGAGCGCTTGGGCGTGGTGACGCCGATCGCCCGGAGCCTGCCGCTCTCGACGTGGGGCCGCGCCGCCGGATAGACCGCGTAGGTGAGCTGCACCTCGTTTGCCAGCGTGTCAATGATCGCCTGGGCGATGCCCTTGTAGGGCACGTGCAGCATGTCGGTGCCGGTTCGCTGGGTGAACAGGACCCCGGAGAGGTGCTCCGAGGCGCCGGTTCCGGCGGAGCCGTAGCGGAGCTTGCCGGGGGATTTCTTCGCGAGCGCGATCAGCTCGGGTATGGACTTCGCCGGCACCATCGGGTTGACCATCTGGACGAACGGCACCGTTCCGATCAGGCTGACCGAGTCAAAATCCTTGTCCAGGTTGAACTTGAGATTGGAGTAGACCGACGTCGCGACGAAAAGCTGCGAGGTCAGCATCATCCACGTGTAGCCGTCACGCTCCGCGCGCAGCGCCAGCTCGGCGCTGATGATGCCGGCAACGCCGGGGCGCGAATCCACCACGACCCGCTGGTTCCACACACCGTACAGGTGATCGGCCACCAGCCGCGAAATGATGTCGGGACCCGAGCCCGGCGCGCTGCCGATGATGAGCCGTATCGGCTTGTCCGGGTATACCGGTTGCGCGGCATGCGCTGCCGATGCCAGTGCCACACCTGCGATGACTGCCCAATTCAGCATTCTGGTTTTCATACAGCCTCCTCGATTTGTGGGCAAATCCCCACTGCATTACTGACGTTGCGACAGCCGCTGGCGGTCGGTCTTGCGCTTGGCGGTCCAGGCGCCGGTCGCGCTGCCCTTCAGATTGCCGCCCATGGTGTCGCCGTTCACACGGCCGGAGTATTGCGTGCCGCCGACGGTAAAGCTGATCCGCTCGCCCCGCAACCGGCCATTCGTGATCCGCGCCGTGGCGCCGTTCGCGGTCAGCGTGCCGGTGATTTCCTGGAATTTCTGCTCGAGCTTGAGCTTTCCTGCCGGAAGCCGCCAGGTGCCCGCCACCCGCGCCGGCACGACGTAGAGGTAGGCGGTGCACCAGCTGTCGCAATCGCCGTCGGCCCTGCCGGATTCGTCGGCTTTCCAGTCGTCGATCTCGAAGCCGTTCACGACGATGCGGGAGCCCGGCTTCATGTCCAGGAACCTGGGAACCATCTTGTTGAGATTCTCGGTCAGCAGGAAGAGGGCCAGCACCGTCGCCTGCGAGATGTCGGCCTCGTACATGTCGCCCTGCACGAACGCGGCCTTGTCGGCAACTCCCTCCTTCGCCGCGATGCGCCGGGAGAGCTCGACCATGTCCTGGTTCCATTCTACCCCCAGCGCGCGGGCCCCGCGCTTGGCCGCGGCGATCACGTTGCGGCCATCGCCCGAGCCGAGATCCATGACGTAGTCCTGCGGCGTCACGCGCGCCATGTCCAGCATCTTCTCGACCAGGACGGGCGGCGTCGGCACCCATACGACGTCCTTTCCGGACTGGCCTTCGAAGGGCTCGAACGGCTTCTGGACTTCCGGGTCGAGCGCCGCGCTCGCAGCAACCGCGACGAAGCATGACGCCAGAAATATGCGGGATAAAAGGCGCGAAACGCTCAAGCGGGTCTCCTGCAGGATCGATGCGGGGTAGAAATACTAGCAAGAAAAAAAGCCCTCAGGAACCTTGAATCGCTAGAGCGCCGTTTCGCGCCATTCGTTCGGAAAAGGTTCCCGACACCTTTTACCGGACCCGCTCGAGGAACTGGAGCAGGCGCGCCGGGGCGGTGTCCTCGGGCTCGGCGCCGGGTTGGCATGGCTCAGCCCTTGATCTGCCGGCCCGCGCGCACGTCCGCGATGAGCGCGGTGAACGCCTGGAGGCTCACCTTCGCGGTGTTCGCATAGGTTTCGGTGGTGGAATCGATCCACTTTGCCCCGTAGCCGATCGCGGTGTGCGCGAGGCGCATCCGCCCGTCGAGCCACGGCCCGCCGCCGAGCCCGCCGATCACCGGAATGGAGACGGCCTTCGCCACCGCCGCGCCCGCCTCCGGTCCGGAGTGCCGGAAATCGAGCAGCGCGGCACCGGCCTCTTCCAGCCGTTTCGCCTCCTCCACCAGCTTCGCAACGGCCTTCTCCTTGCCGCCGTGAAACTCGGCGAACACCGGCACCCCCGCACGGACGATCGCGCCCACGATCTCGGGACCGACGGGGATCTTCACCATCCCGGCGCCGCCTTCTTTCGCAAGGCGGACGGCGGCGTTCACCGCGGCCTGGGTTCCCGTCTGCACAGGGCCGTACGGGATGTCGCAGCTCACCAGCGCACGCTTCGCACCGCGGCTGACCGCCTTGCAGGCGAGAAGGATTTCTTCCACCGTGACTTCCGTTTCGGTGGGCTGGCCCCACAAATTGGCACCCACGGAGTCGCCCACGGAAATGAGGTCAATCCCCGCGCGGTCTGCGATCTGCGCGGTGGGGTAATCATAGGCAACCACGCCGACGATCTTGCGCCCTTCGCGCTTCATTTGCTGAAGCGCGGCGATGGTCACCTTCTCGGTCACGAGCGGCCCGCCAGGCCGCGGGCTTTTTCGAGAGTCGCGAAGCTGCGCGGCGCGGCGCACATCAGGTAGCGGTAGCCCTCTTTGATGATGCGCTCGGCGTTCGCGGTCTCGACGTGCGGGTGGCCGACGACAACGTTGTGCTTCTTGCAGGTGGCGACGACTTGCGCCATCGCGTCGAGGACGACCTTGTGCTCGTACTGCCGCGGATAGCCCAGTTCCTGGCTCAAATCGCCCTCCCCGATGAGGATCGCGCCGATGCCCGGCACGTTCTTGAGCATCTGGTCGAGATTGGCGATGCCCGTGGTGTCCTCGATCATGAGGATGACGAAAATTTCGCCCTGGGGATTCAATGGCCACACGTCGGCGCGCTCGTAGTACTCCTGCTGCGTGACTCCCCAGTAGCGCACCGCCTGGCCGGGCCCGTCGCCACGGATGCCCGCCGGCTCGTAGAGCGGCTTCCCCTTCAAGCGCGGATAGCGACAGGCGGCGACCGCGTTGTAGGCCTCCTCCACCGTGCTGACGTGCGGCCAGATGATGCCGTAGTAGCCGAGGTCGAGCGCCTGCTTGGCGAAGAACTGGTTCTTCTCGTTGCCGTTGGGCGGGATGCGCACCGTCGGCGTCACGGCGGGCGCGACCGACCCGGACTTGGCGATCTGCGCGCGGTTGAGCAGGTACTGCAGGCAGTCCCGCAGCGTGCGGATGTCCCAGCCGTTGTGCTCGCCCTCGAACACGACGCCGTCGTATTTCGAGGCTTGCAGCGCGATCGCCGCCTCGAGGTCCGGCGGCATGAAGGTCGTGAAGGCGTGCTGGCCGGATTCGAGCGCGCGGATGATGCCGTTCAAGCGAGGCGTTGCCATGCGAGGTTCCTGATCGTGATGGTTGATGAGTGACGGGTGCGCGGCTTACTTGCTGCCCGGCTTGCCGCGCTTCTTGAGCAGCGCATCAAGCCGAGGGTAAACGCGGCGGGCATTGCCCTCGAAGATCTTGTGGAGGTCCTTTTCGCTCATGCCCTTCAACTGGTCGATGTAGCGCTTGGTATCGTCGTAATAATGCCCGGTCTCCGGATCGATGCCCTTCACCGCGCCGACCATCTCGGAGGCGAACAGGATGTTGTCGACCGGGATTACCTTCGCGAGGAGCTCGATGCCCGGCAGGTGGTAGACGCAGGTGTCGAAGAACACGTTCTTCAGCAGGTGCTCGGCGAGCAGCGGCTTCTTCATGTCCTGCGCGAGCCCGCGGTAGCGTCCCCAGTGGTACGGCACCGCCCCGCCGCCGTGCGGGATGATGAACCGCAATGTCGGAAAATCCTTGAAGAGATTGCCCTGGATCAACTGCATGAAAGCGGTCGTATCGCCGTTGATGTAGTGTGCGCCGGTGTGATGGAAGTTCGGATTGCACGACGAGGACACGTGGATCATGGCGGGCACGTCGAGCTCGCACAGCTTCTCGTAGAGCGGGTACCAGTATTTGTCGATGAGCGGCGGATCGGTCCAGTAGCCGCCCGAAGGATCCGGGTTCAGGTTGACGCCGACGAAACCGAGCTTCGTTACGATGCGCTCGAGCTCCGGTATGCAGTTCTTCGGCGATACGCCGGGCGACTGCGGCAGTTGACCGACCCCGACGAAACTGTCGGGCAGGAGTGTACAGATGCGGTGGATGAGATCGTTGCAGAGGGTCGTCCACTCGATGCTGACCGCCTCGGTGCCGACGTGGTGCGCCATGCCGCCGGCGCGCGGCGAGAAGATGGTGAGATCGCCGCCGCGTTCCTTCTGGAACTTGAGCTGCGGCCCGACGCTCTTCACCAGCACCTCGTCGCTGATGCCGAGGTCGGTCGTGGCCGGCTTGCGCGCCGAGTCGGCAAGTCCCGCGAGCTGCTTGTCGCGGAAGGCGTGGAGCGCCTGCGGCTCGGTGGTGTAATGGCCGTGGATGTCTATGATCATAAATGTGACGAATAAGGGTGACGATTACCGGTGACGATTACGGGTGACGAACTGCGGTGATAAGAATTGCGAACGAAGTCCGGAACGTCACCCGCACCTCGTCACCTGTATCTCGTCACTAGATTTTAAAGGCTTCGAGGGTCTCCGGGGCGAACATCTCCTCGGGCTTGAGGCGCCGCTTCGACAGTCCCTGCTCGTGGTGGTAGCGCAGAAAAGTGTCGAGGACGTGGCGGTTGCCGGGAAAACCGTACGGCCACCAGTCCTCTCCGAACTCGCGCACCGCCTCCTCCACGTGGGCGTTCTGCCACGGCAGCATCACCTTGTGCGCCGCTGTCTGGGCGAACCCCTGGTAGATGCGCCGCTGCGCCTCGGCAAAAGCCTTGTAGAGCGACATCGCGATCCAGCGGTTCTTCTCGTAGACCTCGCGCCGGATCGCCACGACGTGCATGATCGGGAAGATCTTCGTGCGCCGGTAGTATTCGCGCTCGACGGCGACGAAGTCCGGGAACAGGCGCTTCACCGCGTCGGGACGGGTGCGGAAGGTCGACGGCGCGCGCGCCGTGTGCATCGCGTCGATCTCTCCGGCAGCGATCATCGCTGCCAGCGTCTTGTCCGGCCCGATCGGCCGCACCCTGAAATTGGAAGGGAGATCGAGCTTGATCTTCTCGTCGCGCTGCGTCTCCTCCTCGCCCCCGGTCCAGTACTCGACGCTGTCGGCCTTCACGCCGTAATCGTCGGAAAGAATGCCGCGGATCCAGACCGGCGCCGTCATCTGGTATTCGGGCGTGCCGATGCGCTTGCCCACGAGGTCTTTCGGCTCGCGGATGCCGCTCTTCGCCGAGACGAAGATGCAGGAATGGCGGAAGAAACGCGAAGGAAAGACCGGGATCGCGATGAAGGGCTGCGGATCGCGGTGGAGGGAGACCGTGTACGACGACATCGACAACTCCGCGACGTCGAACTCGCGGTAGCGCGCCATCCGGAAAAAGGTTTCCTCGACCGGCAGCTCGAGCACGTTCAGCTCGATGCCCTCCGGCCTCACCGAGCCGTCGGCAAGCGCCCGCGTGCGGTCGTAGTCCCAGATCGACAGCGTCAGGCGCAGCCTGGCCTTCGCCATTTCTCACCCTCCCCCGGTGATGACTGACGACGGCCGGCTGTCAGACGGAGACGGGATCGGTATTGAGCGGCCGGAACAGCCCCTCGCGGGCGCCGTCCTTGAACTTGACGTTCTTCGGCAGCTCGATCGCACAGGAGCGCACGCGCTGGGTATCGGGCGCGAGACCCGGCAGCGGTTTGCCCTCGCGGTTGTCTCTTCCGGCCCTGAGCAGCAGGCGCCGCGTCATGAGGATGCCGTTATCGGTCGAGCAGAGATTCTCCCTGGTGCGGTCCTGGATCGGCCCCATGCTCTCCTGCAGCGACGCATCCTGCATGGCGATGCCCTCGATGCCGCTGTAGTTGGTGCCGATCTTCTGCGTGGCGCGGTCCATGAGGTAGTTGTTGCTCTTGTTGGCGAGCGGCATGAAGGTGCCCGGCACGTATTTCACGTGTATGCCCTTGCCGTCCGCCATCGCCTTCACCTCGGTCGCGGTCAGCGCGCGACTTGGATGGTAGTTGATCGACCAAGCCCAGCAGTTCTCGTCGTCGATCGGCACCCAGGCGTGGCCGCCGATGGGATGCCCCGCGCGCGGCGGGATGAGCGTATGCCACGGCATGATGAAAGGCGTGATGCGCCAGTACCAGCGGTCGTTATCTGCCTGGCGGCGCGCGCCGATGAGAAGCCCGCCTTCGTACTCCACCACGTCGAAGTGCGGCATGCGGTCGGTCAGGTTATAGCGGTTCGCACGGTCCTTGGCGTCCTTGAACAGGGGATCGCGGTTGAGCGCGCCGCTGTGCAGGAACGACACGTGGCTCGAATCGATGCCGCCTTCGATCGCCTGGAGATAGTTGCATTCCTGGAGCCGCTTGGATACGAAGCGGTTCGCGGCCGGTACCAGCGTCCACTCCAGCGCGGGCGGCTCGGGCTTGAGCTGCGGCGGGCCCATGTAGATCCAGATGACGCCACCCTGCTCAATCGAAGGGTAGGACTTGAGCTTGATCCGGGCGCGCATGCCGGATTCCTCCGCTTCGGAGGGAAGGTCGACGCATTGCCCGGTGACGTCATACTTCCACCCGTGATAAGGGCAGCGCAGGCCGCATTCCTCGTTGCGTCCGAACCACAGCGAGACGCCGCGATGCGCACAGAATTCTTCGATCACGCCGATGCGGCCGTCGGTGTCCCGGAACGCCACCAGCTTCTCGCCCAGGAGCTGCACCCGGACCGGCGCGCCGTCCTTCTCCGCGACTTCTTCTGCCAGAAGCGCCGGGATCCAGTAGCGCCGGAACAGGTCCCCCAGCAGCGTGCCGGGTCCGGTGCGGGTCAACTGCTCGTTCTGTTCGGGGGTCAGCGCCATGCTCCACTCCTCCTTTGGAATCTCGTCACTGTTATCTGGTCACTCGTATCGGGTCACGCCTCACCCATGTTCAGCAGGATCGATGCATACCTTGCCGTCGATGATCTGGACCTTCCACACCTTCAGCGGTTCCGTCGCCGGCGCGAAGGTCGCCCGGCCGCTGGCGATGTGAAACCGTCCCTGGTGGAACGGGCACTCCACCTCGTCGTCGAGTAGGTAGCCCTCCGACAGCGACCCGGGGCCGTGGGTGCACTCGTCCTGGGTCACGTGAATGGCGCCCTCGACGTTGAACACGGCGTAGACGCTGCCGCCGCATTCAGCGCGAAGCGCGCAGCCCGGGGCCACATCCGACACGCCGCACAGCGGCACCAGCTTCCCGTCCTTCATGCGTTGGCGCGTATTTTACCCTCCGGCGGGAATCTACGGCGCCCTGCCCTTCGATGACTGATCGGAGTGCATGAGCCAGGCGCCGAGTCCCAGCATCAGCGCCCCGAACCAGTAAACGGGCAATGCGCCGACGGCAGCGCTCGCCACTCCAAAGACGACCGGCACGGACGATTCGATCCCCTTGGCGACCATTTGGCGCAACCCGATCGCCTCTCCGGCGCGCGCCGCCGGCGCCCGGTTGTAGCACAGGGTCATCGAGAGCGGGGAGCCGCAGCCCAGGCCCAGCCCGAGCACGAACGATACCGCGACCAGCGGCGCAAACTCTGCGACCAGGGGAAGCCCGGCGCACGCGGCGCCGGCAAGCGCCAGCGAGTAGCTGAAGACCCGTGCCTCGCTCGATCGCCGCACCAGCTCGGTCAACACCGTGCGCACCACGAGAAACGCCAGGCCGAACGACCCCATCACGATCCCGATCCGGGACGCGGACAGCCCGATCGAATGCCCGTAGATGGGCATCAGGAAGTTGAAGGCCTCCACCCCGGTCTCGAGCAGGGCGGTCGCGATCAGCACGCGGCGCAGGGGCGCGTTGGCGAAGAGATCCGCGAGCCGCCGCTGCCCGGCCGGCCTCTCGGGCGGCAGCGGCCGGGAGTGCAGGGACGGGACCAGCACCAGCATGACGATGGCGACCGTCGGGAATCCAGCGAGCAGCAGGTACGCCGCCCGGTGACCCATGCCATCGATGCCGAAGCCGGTCACCATCGGGCCGACCAGCGTGGTCACGCCGACGCAGATCGAGAACAGGCTGTAATTGCGCGTGCGGTTCGCGCCCTCCCCGATCGAGCCGAAAAGATGCTGGATCGCGACGACGTAGAAGATGTGGCACATGCCCGCGAGCGCCGCCGAAACGAACAACATCGAGAGTTGGGGAAGAAAAAACGGCAGCAGCAGGGACGCCAGCATCCCGCAGGAGCCGATCAGCGCCGGCAGGCGGAAGCCGCGGCGGTCGGAGAATTTTCCGGCGTAGACGGCCAGCAGGACCGGGAGCGCGGAATACATCGCGTAGAGCACACCGATCGTCGCGGGGCTCGCGCCGAGATCGATCGCGAACAGCGACATCAGCACCTTGCTGCCCCTGAAGGTGGTGTGATTCATCAGCACGATGAGCAGGAGCGGCCAGAGCGGCATGGTCACCCTCGACGCGCGTCTTGCCGGCCCGGGAGCGAGCCGCGGTGGTGGGCGTAGCCGCCGATCAGCAAGAGCACGGAGTTGGCAAGAAACACGCTGGCCGCGCCGAACGCCGAGCCGACCGACCCGAATGCGAGCGGAATGACCATGTGGGTCAGATTCACGAACGAAAAGCGCAGCCCGAGCGCCTCCCCCGCCCGCCCCTGCGGCGAGCGGTTGTAAGTCATGATGACCGAGAGCGGCTGGCCGATGCCGAGTCCCAGCCCGAGCGCGAACGACAGCAGGAGCAGGCCCGCGACGTTCTGCACGAACGGGAACAGCAGAAACGTCATGCCCGCAAGGAGCACGGAAACCGTCATCACCGGATCCTCGCCCCAGCGACGCACCAGCAGCGGTAACAGGGTGCGGACCACGAAGGTCGCGGCGGCGAGGGCGCCGAGCACCACCCCGATCATGGTCGCGGACAGGCCGATGGAGTGCCCGTAGATCGGCATATAGAAGGTGTAGAGGTCGATGCCGGCGACCACGAGCCCGCTTATCAAGATGACTCGGCGCAGATCCGGCTGTGCCAGCAACTCGCGCACGCCTCCGCCCTCCTTGGGTCGGGCGGCGCGCCGCGAGTGCGGGATCACGCGGCGGCAGACGACCCATGCTGCGCTCGAGACGGCGACCATCAACGCCAGGTACAGAAACGTCGCCACATGACCCCGGTAATCGATCGAAACGCCCACCAGCAACGGTCCGATCACCCCGCCGAGCGCTATCGCCAGGCTCTGCAGGCTCACGTTGCGGGTGCGCTCCTCGGCGCCGCCGAACGACGCGACCAGGTGCTGAATCGCGATGTTGAAAAACACCAGCGCAACGCCCATCACCAGCGCCGACAAGTACAGCACCTCGATCCGCGGCACAAAGTAGGGAATGACCAGTCCCAGCGCGACGCCGGCGGAACCCAGCACGATGGGCCAGTAACTTCCGTAGCGGTCGGAAACTTTGCCGGCGTGCACCGAAAGCAGGAGCGGCCCGAGGCCGTAGAGCGCGATGAGCAGACCGATCGCCGCGGCGGAGGCGCCGATCTCGATCGCGTAGAGCGACATCAGCACGCGGCTGCTCATGTAGCTCATCCAGCTGAGCAAGCCGAGAAGTAGGATAAGATAGATCACACTCGAATCAGCGGCGGGAAATGCCCGGGGGCAGCAGGTCAGAGCGCGATATTTTAGCGCGGGCAGCGCCGCCCTCCCCCGCAACCGTCAGTCCCATCGCAAAAAAGGAGCACGCATGCAGATCAAGAATGTCGGCGTCATCAGTCCGGGTGACATGGGACAGGCGATCGCCGGGCGGCTGCGCGAAAGCGGCCTGAACGTTTTCGCCGCGCTCGACGGCCGCAGCGAGCGCACCCGGGCACTCGCGCGTGAGGCCGGCCTCACCGATTGCGGCTCGCTGGAGAAGCTGGTGGCGGCCTGCGAACTGGTGATTTCCGTCATCAACCCCGGAGAGGCGCTCACGGTCGCACGCCAGGTCGCGGCCGCAATGAAGAAAACCGGACGCAAGATCGCGTTCGCCGATCTCAACGCGGTTTCGCCGCAGACCGCGCGCGACGCGGACCGCATGATCCGGGATGCCGGCGGGATGTTCATCGACGGTGGCATCATTGGCCCGCCGCCGCGCGGCGAGAAGGACCGGCCCCGCATCTACGTTTCAGGGCCGGATGCCTATCTCTTCGAGAGCATCAGACACCCCAATCTCGTGGTGCGGGTGCTGTCGGAGCGCGTCGGCGACGCCTCCGGGGTGAAGATGTGCTACGCGGCGATGACCAAGGGCACGACGGCGCTCGCGGTGGAGCTGCTGGTGGCAGCGCGGAAGCTCGGCGTCGAGCAGGCTCTGGAGAAGGAGCTGCGCGAGAGCCGCAACGACGTCTTCGAGTGGCAGATGAAGAACATCGCCGGCATGCCGCCCAAGGCCTACCGCTGGGTGCCGGAGATGCAGGAGATTGCCCGGACCTTCGGCGAGCTCGGACTCACGCCGCGCATGTTCGAGGGCGCGACCGACGTCTACGCCATGGTCGCCGCGACGGCCCTGGGCAAGGAAAGCCCGGAGCAGGCGCGCAGACAAGGCCGCAGCGGCCTGGACGTTACGCGGGAAATTGCCGAAGGAAAGCAGTAACTACGTCTTCAGACCCGGTACATCGAGCGCCGGTCGGGTTCGAAGTTGATGACGCGCGAGGGCCGCTCCACGCGGCTGCGCCCGAGGTGGATCTGGCCGGTGCCGTCGAGCAGTAGCTCGCGCCGCAACACGTGCACCTCTTCCCCGCTCCCGAGCGAAACGAAGGTGCCGTTGATGCTGTGGTCGAACAGGTAGAAATGCGTGCGCACCAGCTTGATCGAGAGGTGCCGGCGCGAGGCGTAGATATCCGACACGACCAGGTCGCAACCCGTGCCGCGCCCGATGACGATCCCGCTGCGCCACTGGTCCACGCGCACGCGTTCCTCGTCGAGCGTGAGCAGCAGGGCGCCGGTATCGCCGGGTATCATCTTGCTCGGCTGCAGGTTGACGTCGGTCAGCTCGGTCCGGTCGCTGCGCCAGAGCACCTGGAAGACTTTTGACTCGTGCTCGTTGCCCTTCAACACCGTATTGAAGATCGGCCGCACACAGGTCTTGAGCGCGGCCGACAGGCAACGTTCCACGGCGTCGGTGGTGAGGATCTGCTCCGCCGTCGCCGCCGCCCTCAGGTAGGCGGCGACGTTCACGGTGTCGCCGAACACGTCGTTGTTCTCGACCAGCACCGGGCCGCAGTGGAGGCCGATGTGGATGGAAACCGGGTAATTGCCGGGCTTGGACGCGCTGACCCGCGCCTGCATGTCGCTCGCGGCGAGCACCGCGCGATCGGCATCCGGAAAGACGCACATCACCTCGTCGCCGATGGTCTTCACCAGGCGCCCGTCGTAACGCGCCAGCACGCCGTTTACGACTTCAAGGCAGGCGTTGACGATGTTGCGGGCGGCGCCGTCCCCGAGCTTCTGGTAAAGGCTGGTGCTGTCGCTGATGTCAGCGAACATCACCGCGAGGTTGTGCTTCTGGCGTGTCATGCGCCGCGATTATATCGCGGCTCGCGGCAATACCTTGTGACGAGTGACCGGTCAAGGGCGCGCGCTGCGCTCACGTATGTCCCCCAGTGACAAAGCGTGTCGCATGTCACGAATCACCCGCGGCCGTGAGTGCGCCCGCCGTCCCTGACGAGCGGGATCGTTAGCATTCCGGGGATCGAGGGTCCGCCTTCTGCCTTCTGACTTTGTCTAGGCGGCGCCCACCATCGCGCCGGGATCCTCCAGCTCCGAGAACCGCACCGGCAGGATTTCACGCGCGGAAAGGCTGCCGGTGGCGGACTTCTCCACCAGCATCAGGGTCTGCTTGTCGGGAATGCCGGTCGGGATCACCATGCGCCCGCCCGGCTTCAACTGGGCGAGCAGCGGCGGCGGGATGAGATCGGAGGCCGCCGTCACCATGATCCGGTCGTAGGGCGCGTGTTGCGGCAAGCCGTAGTAGCCGTTCGTGACCGCGACTTCCACGTTCTCGTAGCCAAGGCGCTTCAGCCGCCGTTCCGCGCCACGCGCGAGCTCCTCGATGATATCCACCGTGTAGACGCGCTTCGTGAGCTGGGCCAGGATCGCGGCCTGGTAACCGGCTCCGGCACCGATCTCCAGCACGATATCGTCCGCTTCCGGAGCGAGGAGGTCGGTCATGAGCGCGACGATAAACGGCTGCGATACCGTCTTCTCGTAGCCGATCGGCAACGGGCGGTTGAGGTAGGCGAAGGGCTGCAGCTCCACCGGCACGAACTCGTGGCGCGGCATGCTCCCGATCACGCCCATCACCCGCTCGCTGAATGCGGCGCGGCCGGTGTGGCCGACGGTGAGCGCGGCCTCCGCCACGATCTCGGCGATCATCTGCTGCCGCAGCGTCTCGAACGAGTCTTCGAGCATTGGGGCATAGTACTACAGTGACCAGTGACCAGTGACCAGTGACCAGTGACCAGTGACCAGTGACCAGTGACCAGTGACCAGTGATTGGCAATTGGACAGGAGTCGCCGGCAAAGTTTCAGGACCGGAATGAGAAAAGTCAGGCATTCGTGGAACCTCACGCCGCGCGCTGCGATCGCGCTGCAGCAGCGGCTTCGTACCAAAGTCGTTCGGCTGGGACGCCCGCGGCAGGTGCACACCGTGGCCGGCACCGACGTCGGCTTTTCGCGCGGCGGCGGCGTCGCGCACGCCGCGGTCGCGGTGCTCTCGTTTCCGCAGCTCGAGCTGGTGGAGCATGCCGTGGCACGGCAACAGGTGCGCTTTCCCTACGTGCCGGGCCTGCTCTCGTTCCGCGAGATACCGGCGCTGCTGGCGGCGCTCAACCGGCTGCGGGTCAAGCCCGATCTCATACTGTGCGACGGGCAGGGGTTCGCCCATCCGCGCCGTTTCGGCATCGCCTGTCATCTGGGAGTGATCTGCGGCGTGCCGACGATCGGCGTCGCCAAGTCCCGGTTGATCGGGGAGCACGCCGAGCCGGGCGAGCGGCGGGGCGCCTGGGTTCCGCTGCGGGATAAGGGCGAAACCATCGGCGCGGTGCTGCGCACCCGGGCGGGCACCCGGCCGATCTACGTTTCCATCGGCCACCGCGTGAGCCTCGCCGTGGCGTTGCGCTACGTGATGGCCTGCACGACCGGTTTCAGGCTGCCCGAGACGACGCGCTGGGCGCACCGGCTCGCCTCGGGCCACGGTCCGGAGCGGGCTGAAGGTTGAAGGATCAGGGTAAAATGGCGGCTCGCGCTTTCCTGCTCGATCCACGAACCACGATCTACAAACCACGACTTTAAGGAACCGACGATGGCCGCGCAGACCGAAACCACCAACCTCGCACTCTTCTGCGACTTCGAGAACGTCGCCCTCGGCGTGCGCGAGGCCCGCTACGCGGAGTTTGACGTCAAGAAGGTGCTCGAGCGGCTGCTGCTCAAGGGCAACATCGTGGTGAAGAAGGCCTACTGCGACTGGGATCGCTACAAGGATTTCAAGAAGGCGATGCACGAGGCGGCGTTCGAGCTGATCGAGATCCCTCACGTGCGCATGTCGGGCAAGAACTCCGCCGACATCCGCATGGTGGTGGACGCGCTCGACCTCTGCTACACCAAATCGCACGTGGACACCTTCGTCATCATCAGCGGGGACTCCGACTTCTCCCCTCTGGTCTCGAAGCTCCGCGAGAACAACAAGACCGTGATCGGCGTCGGCGTCAAGAAGTCGTCCTCGGATCTGCTGATCGCGAACTGCGACGAGTTCATCTACTACGACGACCTGGTGCGGGAGAAGCCGAGGAAGCCCTCCCGCAGGAAGGCCGCGCCCGCGGCGCCCGGCGCGGCACAGGGTGCCCCGGCGAATGGCGGTGACAAGAAGCAGGAGGCGCTCGACCTGGTGCTGGAAACCGTCGAAGCGCTCGTCAGCGAGCGCGGCGCCGAGGAGAAGATCTGGGGCTCGATGGTGAAGCAGGCGCTGAAGCGCCGGCAGCCGGGCTTCAACGAGTCCTATTACGGCTTCCGCTCGTTCGGCAAGCTCCTCGACGAGGCCGAGGCGCGCAAACTCCTCACGCTCGAGCACGACGAGAAATCCGGCGGCGTGATCATCAAGAGCATCACGCCCGAGTCTTGAACCCGCGTATCCCTCCTCATGATGACAAGAGATGATCCCGATCGCGCCCCGCGGCGGCCGCTGCCGTCAGCCGCCGAAATTGTGGAGCGGATCGTTATCGGCGTCCTGGCGCTGGCGTTGATCGTGCTCGGCTTCTTTTTCCTCGCTGCGGCGCTGGTTGCGGGCGCGGTGCTGGCAACGATCTTCCTGATCCGGCTTTGGTGGCTGCGGCGCAGGATCAGGCAGGAGGAAGAAGCGAGCTACCTGACAACCGAGTACGAGGTCGTCGAGCGCGAGCGCCCGCAGGATCCCCGCCCGCCTCCCGGCGGCTGATGCGCTCGCCGCCTGCGGGCGGCCTCTGATCGGATACAATCACGCCAGGCAGCGCGCGCCTGGGGACGCAGCAGCGGCTACTTCTGCGCAGCCGGCGAGGAGAACACGAATTGCAAGTCAGCGCAGTACGCTACGCGGACGTCCTCGTGGTCGCAGTCAAGGGACGCATCGACTACATGAACGCCGAAGAATTCAAGGCGGCCCTGCTGCCGCTTCTCGCGAACTGCGCCCCGGGCCGCGACCAGGTGGTTCTCGACCTCTCGCGGCTCGAGTACGTCAGCAGCGCGGGACTGCGGGTGCTCATGATCGCCGCGAAGGAGGTGCGTCCCCGTAAAGGCCGGCTCGTCGCGGTGTCGCTGCAGCCGGTGGTGCGCGAGATCTTCGAGATCAGCCGGTTCACGCTGGTGTTCGACCTCTTCGACTCCGTGCAGGATGCGTTGCGCGCCCTCTCCCCGAAGGCGGCGGCCATGTCCCATACCGGATAGCCGGCGATGCTCGTACGTTTCTGGGGCACGCGCGGCTCGCTGCCGGTCTCGCTGAGCGCGGAGGATATCAAGGGCAAGATCGTGGAGGCGCTGCTGGCGGCGGCGGGCCGGAACCTGAAAACCCGGGCCGAGATCGAGGCGTTCGTCGGGCGCGATCTGCCCTTCGCGATCTCGCACACCTACGGCGGCAACTCCTCCTGCGTCGAGCTCGACATCGGCACCGACGAGCACGTGCTGTGCGACCTCGGCACCGGCGTGCGCCCCTTCGGCCTCGACGTGCTTGCGCGGAAAGGGCCGCGCACGCCGCGCACCTTCCATGTCTTCATTTCCCACCTGCACTGGGACCACATCATGGGGTTCCCGTTCTTCCCCCACGCCTATCTTCCGGGCAACCGGATCGTGATCTACGGTTGCCACGCCGGCATCGAAGAGGCCTTCCGCAGGCAGCACGCCGCGCCGTGCTTTCCGGTGGACTTCTCCCGGCTCTCCGCGAAAATCGAGTTCGTGAAGCTCGAGCCGGGCCGGCGCGTCCGCCATGCCGGTCTCGACGTCACGCCCAAGCTGCAGCAGCACAGCGGCGATTCCTACAGCTACCGCTTCGAGCGCGGCGGCAAGGTCGTCGTCTATTCGACGGACGCCGAGCACAAGACCGATGAAATCGCTTCCACCCGCGGGGTGGTCGAGTTCTTCCGCAACGCCGATCTCGTGATCTTCGACGCCATGTACTCGCTGGCGGACACGGTCTCGGTGAAGGAGGACTGGGGACATTCGAGCAACATCGTCGGCGTCGAGCTGTGCCAGCACGCGCGCGTGAAGCACCTCTGCATCTACCACCACGAGCCGGCCTACAGCGACGCGAAGATCGCTTCGGTGCTGCAGGAAACGGTCCGCCTCGAGGAAATCACCCGCGCGGGCCATACCCTGCGCATCTCCAGCGCCTACGACGGCCTGGAGATCACGGTGTGAGCTCCGCGGTCGCAGCCGGGACCAAGGTGTGAGCGCGAAGCCTCAGGCCGCACCGGCCGCCTCTGCCGGGACCCGTTGGCTGCAGCACCCGCGGTTCCTCGGCGCGGTTCTGACGGTCGCTCTTACCGCGCTGCATTTTTTCGCCGATACGCCCGTGCAGTCGTGGCTGCGCAATGCCTGGTTCGACGCCTATCAGATAGCGATGCCGCGCAGCCGCGTGTCGGCCCCGGCGGTCATCGTCGCAGTGGACGAGAAAAGCCTCGCCCAGCTCGGGCAATGGCCGTGGCCCCGCACCCTGGTCGCGCGCGTGCTCGACCGGCTTGCCGAATACCAGCCGCTCGCGGTGGGGGTGGACGTCATCTTCGCCGAGCCCGACCGGCTCTCGCCGGGCGCGATTGCCGACTTCAACCCCCATATCGGGCACGCCCTCGCGCTGCAGCTGAGAAGCCTGTTGAGCAACGACGAAGCGCTCGCCGCTGCCATCAAGCGGCTGCCGGTGGTGCTTGGGGTCGCGGGTACCCACGAGCAAGCCGACGGGGCGGCGCCGCGCTCGGCGGCGGTGTTCCGGATGCAGGGCGATCCGCTGCCCTATCTCTGGAAATTTCCATCTGCGCTGGCGAGCCTCGGCACGATCGACGCCGCGGCGACGAGCCGCGCCCTGCTCAACGCCGAGGTGCGTCACGGCGTCGTGCGCCGCGTTCCCCTGCTCGCCGCCGTCGGCAATGCGCCCATGCCGTCGCTCAGCATGGAGACCCTGCGCGTTGGCGTGCGCGAAGCGGCGTTCACGGTCCGCACCGGCGCGCACGGCATCGAGTCGGTCGGAATCGGGGATGTTCGCATCCGGCCCGAGGCCGATGGCCACCTCTGGGTGCGCTTCGGGCCGCATGACCCCGCGCGCTTCGTGTCGGCGGTGGACGTTCTCGCCGGCAAGGTCGACGCCGAGAAAATCACGGGCAAGCTGGCGCTGTTCGGCCTGACCGGCATCGGGCTCCTCGACCAGCATGCGACCCCGCTCGGCGAGCGCATGAACGGGATCGAGGTCCACGCCCAGGTCCTGGAAAACATCTTCGATGGCAGCCTGCTCCGGCGCCCGCACTGGACACGCTGGTCGGAGTCCGCGCTGATCGCGATCCTAGGCGCCCTGCTCGTCCTGGCGGTGCCGGTGCTCTCGCCGGTACGCTCCTCGATCGTCCTCGTCGCCGTGACCGTGGGGCTGCTCGCGCTCGGCGCGGTGCTGTTCAAGTACGCCGGCGTGCTCTTCGACGCCGCCGCACCGATCATCGACCTCAACATCCTCTTTGGCGGGCTGCTGCGCGCGACGCTTGCCGAGTCCGCGCGCCAGCGGCAGCGCCTGCAGCGCGAGCTCGATGCCGAGCGCGAGGCGGCCGCGCGGATGGCGGGCGAGCTGGAGGCCGCGCGCCGCGTTCAGATCGGCATGCTGCCGGTGCCGGACCTGGCGTTCCGGGGCGAGCGGCGCTTCGATCTTCACGCGAGCATGGAGCCGGCGCGCGAAGTGGGGGGGGATCTCTACGACTTCTACATGATCGGAAAGTCACGACTGTTCTTCATGGTGGGCGATGTCTCGGGCAAAGGCATGCCCGCGAGCATCTTCATGGCGCTGTCGAAGGCGCTCTACAAGAGCGCTGCGCTGCGCAGCCTGCCCGACCTTGGGCGCACGATGGCCGAAGCCAACGTCGAGATCACGCGGGAGAACCCGGAGTTCCTGTTCGTAACGCTGGTCGCCTGCGTACTCGACGTGGAGACCGGGGAGCTCAACTATTGCAACGCCGGGCACGAGCTGCCCCAGCTGGTGGGCGCGAACGGCGGAGCCGTCAGGCAGCTCAAAGCCGGGGGACCGCCGCTGTGCGCTCTGGAGAACTACCCGTACGCGGCGGCACACGCGCGCATGGCGCCGGGCGAGTCGCTGATCCTGGTAAGCGACGGCGTGGCCGAGGCCATGAATTCCGCCGGCGAGTTGTTCGGGCGGGCGCGGCTCGATCGCCTGCTGGCGGCGATGCCGGCGGGACTGTCCGCCGCGGAGCGAGTCGAAGCCGTGAACGACGAGGTCCGCAGGTTTTACGCGGGAGCCGAGATGGCCGACGACGTGACGGTACTGGTGGTGCGCTGGGCCCGCGCTTAGCGGACGTTGATTTCCACCCGCCGGTTCCGGGGCTCGCTGACCTCGTCGGTGGTCGCTACGACGGGCTCGCGCTCGCCGCGTCCGGCGACGTTGATGGAGCCGGTCGGGATGCCACGGTCCACGAAATCCCTCCGCACGCGCTCGGCGCGCCTGAGGGACAAGGTGTCGTTGTACTCGAGCGGACCCACCCGATCCGTGTGTCCGATCACCGCGATCTCCGCCACCTTCCGGCGCGCGATCTCCACGAACACCTTCTCGAACGCGTCCTTCGACGCCGCCGTGTACTCGTCGGAGTCTTCCAGGAAATAGAGCTGAAACGAGACCGGGCGCTGCGGCTGCGCCGCGATGGCATGCGTGAAGAGCTTCGTCACCTGCTCGCGCCCTACGGGAGGCGGGGCCACGGGCTCGCCCTTCTCGAGAAGCGCAGAAGTGTAGGGCTTGTCCAGCACTGCGCTGCCGCCACGGGGATTGGTGACGACGACGGCGCCCGTCGTGCCGCTCTGGTCGGGCACGAGCACCACGAACTCCCGGGTATTCGGTGGTGAGGCACACGCGCCGAGGACGACCGCGACCGCGGCTAGCGCGCCGGCGCGCATCTTGTGTCGCATTGTGCCTGTGATGCTAGTTCAGGGGAACGACCTGAACGAAGAACTCCGTGCCGCGCGCCCCCAGGATCGCGGCCGGCGTGCGCACCTTCATTGCCTCCGGCGACTGTTTTGCGATCTTGCCCGAGATCACGGAGAGCGTGCCGCTGCGAACGGAAGCATCGAGCCTGCCTTCGTGGGTGGTCGAGTTGAACGAGAACTTGTCGAGCGTGAGCGAGCTGTTCGGGCCGGCGGACATTATCGTGTTGTCGACGAAGGTGATCCCGACCGAGCCGTCAATGCCGGTGCGGATGACGTCCGCCTCCTTCAGCTTCAAGCCGGCGCTGGCCAGGATGCGCTCGGATCCGCGCTCGACCACCACGGTCCCGCTCAGCGTCTTGATCTGAGCGATGTCGTTCGCCAACACCGGGGCGGCAGCAAAGGCTCCCGCCGCAAGCGCGACACATGCCAGGTACCTGATGGTGCTGCGTAGTGCGGCCATATGGTTCTCCTTTCCGGGTACGCCTATGTGACTTAGTGCCAATTTCAGCCCATGCGGCATTATGATGGCATAACCGGCACGCCCGGATAATGTATTCTTTCTCGAATGGCGGCACCCTCCCCCCCCAAGCGTCTGACGATTGCCGCCGATGATCGGGAATATCGGCAGTTGCGGGAATTCATGGACAGCGCCTGCCTGCAGGCCGGCTGCTCTCCCGGCCAGTGCACGCGTGTCCAGCTCGTGGTAGAGGAGCTTTTCAGCAATACCGTGAAATATGGCCGGCGCGAGACGGCGCCGGCGTCGGTCACCGTCACGATCGATTTCGAGGGCAGGCACCCGATGACCGTCCACTACGAGGACGACGCGCCGAAGCACGACGCCTTCGGCCAGTCCGAGACCGACGACGACTTCAAGCGCACGGTGACGAGCCGTAAGGTGGGAGGCCTTGGGATCGTGCTGGTCAGGGAACTCGGCAAGGACGTGAGCTATTCGTGGTCCGGCGGCAAGAACCGTGTCACGTTCTCCGTCGCGCTGGACACGCCGTGGCCCAGGAGGCCGGGCAAGTAGCCGGCCGCTGTCACTCCAGTTTGGGGGACCGGGCCGAATCGGCTGCCGGCTTCACCTGCAACTCCGATTCGAAGCGCCGCAGCTGCTGCTGGCTCTGTTCCTGCGCCTTGCGCAGCTCCAACTGCGCCTTGTTCTGCTGCCCGGCCGCGTCCTCGGTCGGCTGAGCGCTCCCCGGCTCGATGCCCTGCCGGAAATGCAACTGCTGCTGCCGCTGCCGCTGATCGATCTGTAACTGTTCCATTGCCCGCTGTTGCCGTTGCTGCTGATCGACCTGCTGCAGGTCCGTCGCTTGCTGACGCCGCGCATCGGCGGGTTGATTCTGCGCGTCCCGCTGTTGTTGCTGCATGCGCAACTGCAACGCTTCCTGCTGTTGCTGGCGCTGCAATTGATGTTGCTGCAACGCGCGCACCGCGGGGTCCTCCGCCCCCCGGGCTGCTGCGACCAGCAAGGCACCCGCCAGAAAAGCCGTCAGTCCTCTCATCGGCAGTCCTGCCCTCCTCCAGTGCTCCCGTCAGGCGCTTTCCGCGTCGCAAGCCTACACGATGCGGTCAAGCGGCAACTGGAACAGCCGGATCCGGTCGTCGGCGCGTGTGATCTCGTCATTGGATTCACTGATCCTGCGCACCAGGCTTTCGAGCACGGACTCGTCCCGGAACGCGATCATCACCACGGCGTTGGTGCTGGCGAAGCTGCCCGATCCGAGATGCGGCTCGGTGCCGTGGCCTTTGCCCTGCGCGCGTTCCCACCGGGTGTAATAGTCGATGCCGGACTCCCTGAGCAGCTGCATCACGCGCGGCGTGAAGTACTCGTTGTGAACGATGAACGCCAATTTCATGGGTCACCTCGAAAGCTTCTTCTGCATGCGCTGATCGAACCGTTCCACGTTGATGATGAGCCGCTCGTGCTCGCCTTCTCCCACTCTCTCGCGCTCGTCTTCGGCGTCGATCCTGAACGTCAGCGTGCGCCCGTCGACCTTCACCAGCTCCGCGCGGGCGCGCACGCGCATCCCCACGGGGGTCGCCGCGAAATGCCTGACATCGAGGTGCGTACCCACCGTCTGGTATCCCGGCGGCATGAATCGCTCGACCGCTTGCAGCGCGGCCGCCTCCATCAGGTTCACCATGATCGGGGTAGCGAGCACACCGATCTTGCCGCTGCCCACGTGCGGCGCGGTGTCGCGCGTGCCGACGACGATCTCCGCCGTGCCGGAGAGACCCGGCTTCAGCGCTTCCGGGACGCTCAGCGCCACGCGCGCCTCCTGAAAGGGGAAGTGTGCTTCATGGTCATCGGGACGGAAGCGGTTTATTATCCCTCATTGCCGTTCCCGATGGAGACCGCCCATGCGCACGGAATCCGCTTTCGCACTGGCGCTGCTCGCCGCCGTCCTGGCCGCTTCGCCACGCCTGGCCATCGCCGTGGATGACGACCCCGGCTCCCCGGTCAGCGCCGAGCACGCCGCCGGCAAGAAAGCGGTCAAAGCAAAGGACTGGAACCGGGCAATCCAGTCGCTTACCGCGGCGGCGCGGCGCGACGGGAACAACGCTGATATCCAGAATCTGCTCGGTTATGCCTACCGCAACACGGGCCAGCTCGACGCCGCGTTCAAGCATTATCACCAGGCGCTGAAACTCGATCCGCGTCATCTCGGCGCCCACGAGTACATCGGCGAGGCCTATTTGATGGCCAACAACCCGGCCAAGGCCGAAGAACACCTCGCCCGGCTGAAGCAGCTTTGCCCGTTCGCTTGCGAGGAATACGACGATCTCAGGAAAAAGCTCGACCAGTATCATGCCCGCGCGAAATTATAAAGATGCCAGACTGCAGGGAGCCGCAGTGAGCCAGACCGAACTCAAGTCGCTCGACGACGCGCGCCGATATAATCAGGAACTGGCGGCACAGGTACGGCGTGCGGAAGATGAACTTCCCCCGCCCTGGGCGCGGATCGCGAAGCGGATAACCTTGATCGTCCTGTTGGGGTGCGCGATCCTGATTTACTATCTTCTCGACAAGATGCAGGAAGCGATCTCGCTGCTCAAGTAGCCGGGCCGGACCGGAGAAAGACGAGGAGCGGCGCGAAGTGCTGGTCAGATTCAAGCTCAATGGCGATCCAGTCGAAGTGAACCTCAAGTCGGGCGACCGGCTGCTGGTGGACGTGCTGCGGGAGGACCTGCACCTGACCGGCACCAAGCACGGCTGCGGCATCGGCGCGTGCGGCACCTGCACCGTGATCGTGGACGGCTATCCCATCGCGTCCTGCCTGCAGCTCGCTGCAATGTGCGAGGGCGCGGACATTCGTACGGTCGAGGGGCTGGCCGGCGCCTCCCTGCTGCATCCGGTGCAGCAGGCCTTCGTCAACAAGTCGGCACTGCAATGCGGCATCTGCATCCCCGGCCACGTCATGGCGGCGTGCGCCCTGCTCGAAAGAAGATCCGATCCCACCGAGGAGGAAATCCGCGCCAGCGCCGACAGCGTCTATTGCCGCTGCACCGGCTACGTGCGCATCGTCGAGGCCTACCGGGAGGCGATCGCCCTCGCGAAGGCGAGGAAGCCATGATCCCGCGCGATCCCAGGCTGCCGGCGGCTGCCGGTCTGCTCGTCGTCGGCAAGGAGGTCCCGCGCACGGACGCCGTTCCCAAGGTCACTGGCGCGGCGCAGTACGTCGCCGACCTGCACCTTCCCGGCATGCTGCATGCGGCGGTACTGCGAAGCCCGCACCCGCACGCGCGCATTCTCTCCATCGACACCAGCGCCGCAGCGGCCCTGCCCGGCGTCAAGGCGGTCGCGACCGGCGCCGACACCGCGAAGCGCAAGTGGGGCGCGTTCCGCCCGGATCTTTATCCCCTCGCCCTCGACAAGGTGCGCTATGTTGGCGATGAAGTGGCGGCCGTCGCGGCGGTGGATCCCGAAACCGCCCGCGCCGCGGTGGACCGGATCGCGGTCAAGTACGAAGTCCTGCCCGCGGTGCTCTCACTCGACCAGGCGCTCGCGCCGGGCGCAGCGCTGGTGCACGACGACGCGCCCGGCAACGTCGCGCACCAGTTCGGCTTCGAGCGCGGGGACGTATCGGGCGGGTTCAAGGCATCGGACGTCGTCGTCGAAGGCACCTGGGAATCGGTGCGCCAGTGGCACACGGCGCTCGAGACCATCGGTTGCGTCGCGAAGTGGGACAGCGGACGCGTCTCGATGTGGTGCAACACGCAGACCCCCTTCCTTGCGCGCGGCCGCTACGCCACCGCGCTCGGTTTGCCGGAATCCCAGGTGCGCGTGATCCAGACCGAGGTCGGCGGCGGATTCGGCGGCAAGTCCGGCGACGACAACGCCTCCGTCATCTGCGCTCTCCTCGCGCGCCTCGCCGGCCGCCCGGTCAGGCTGATCCACACGCGCGAGGAGGAATTTCTCGCAAGCCACCCGCGCATGCCGATGCGCTACTGGGTGCGGCTCGGCTTCCGCAAGGATGGCCGCATCATGGCGAAGGAAATCAAGATGTGGGCGGACAACGGCGCCTACACCGGCAAGTCGCAGGCGATCCTCGGCGCGGCCAGCGTGCGCCACGACGCGCTCTACAAGTATCCCGCGGTGCGCGGCAACTCCACGCTGGTCTACACGAACCTGGTGCCGACCGGAGCGTTCCGCGGCTTCGGCAACCCGTCCGCAGACTGGGCGGTGGAGCAGGCATGGGACCTCGCCGCGGAGAAGCTCGGCATCGACGTCGTGGAGCTCCTCCGCATGAACGCGGTAGATCCCGGCGATGTCTCGCCGCACAACCACAAGATCACGAGCTGCGAGCTGAAGCAGTGCATCGACAAGGCCGCCGGCCTGATCGGCTGGAAGGAGAAGCGCAAGCACAAGGGAAAAAACCATGGGCTCGGCATGGGCTGCAGCGTCCACGTCAATGGCCGCCGCAGCTTCGGCGACTGGGACGGATCCTCCGCCATCGTGCGCGTGAACGAGGACGGGCGCGCGACTGTCATTACCGGCGAAGGCGAAATCGGCCAGGGCAATCTCACGGTGCTGCGCCAGATCGCGGCCGAGGAGCTGGGGCTCCCCTACGAGCACGTGGACATCACGCGGCCCGACACCGACGTGCAGCCCCACTCGCTCGGCGCGCTCGCGAGCCGGCTCACCTACGTCGCGGGCAACGCGGTGAAGAATGCCGCCACGGCGGCCGCGAAGCAGCTGCTGGAGGCGGCAGCGGAGCAGCTCCAGCGCCCGGTGGAAGAATTGACCATCCTCAACGGCGAGATCGGCCCGCGCAGCGGCTCGGAAACCGAGTTCAGGCCGGTGGGCGCGGTGGTGCGGGCGAACATCTACAAACGCGGCGGGCAACCCATCGTCGGCGTGGGCACGTTCGACAATCCCTCGGAATTTCCCGATCACAACCGCTACGGCAACGAGTCGGGCGCCTACAACTTCGCGGCGCAGGCGGCGGAAGTCGAAGTGGACCGCGCCACCGGAGAGGTGAAGCTTCTCGAGGTCGCCGCCGTAGTGGATTGCGGGACGGTCATCAACCCGGCAACGGCTGAAGGCCAGGTGCAGGGCGCGGTCACCCAGGGCATCGGGCTCGCCATGATCGAGTATTTCGACTGGTGGAACGGCCAGCCGACCGACCCGCAGCTGAAGGACTACCCCATTCCCGGCGCGGCAACGATGCCGAAGCTGCACGTCGCCTTCGCCGAGTCCTATGAGCCCTCCGGGCCGTTCGGCGCCAAGGGTCTGGGCGAAATCGGGCTTGATGCCGTGCCCGCGGCCATCGCCAATGCGGTCGCGGATGCCTGCGGCGTGCGCATCCACGAGCTCCCGATCACCGCGGAGAAGATTCACCGCGCGCTGCACCCGCAACTCTACGCGAGCGAAAAATCTCCGCCGCCGGCAGCACCCAAGGGCGGCATGTGGTCGCGCCTCTCCGCCGGCAAGCCTTCCGGCGCGCGCCCCTTCAGCCCGGAGTTCGTATCGGCTACCAGCGTCGAGGAGGCGGTCCGGCTGCTCGCGGAGGGCGATACGGCGCTCGTCGCCGGCGGCATGTCGCACGCGCTGCGGCGGGAGCGCACCGGCTTTCCGCAGGCGAAGCGCCTGGTCTCGATCATGCGCATCCCGGAGCTCAACGAATGTTCCATCGATGCGCGCGGCATGCTGCGCGCAGGGGCGGCAGTGCGGCAGCAGATGCTTTCCGAGGACGCCCGCGTGAGGAAACACTGGCAGGCGATCGATGACGCCATGGAATCGGTAGGACACACACGGATCCGCCGCATGTTGACGGTCGGCGGGAGCGTCGGGCCGCTGATCGGGGGATTTGATCTGCC